>Ga0075429_100004288_pt1 | contig 12244 bp, 5 predicted proteins | sample RhiMetdeltSRZDD3_FD_75295 | JGI IMG/M metagenome (GOLD analysis project Ga0075429, IMG submission 75295) | Populus rhizosphere microbial communities from Tennessee, USA - Rhizosphere MetaG P. deltoides SRZDD3 | ecosystem: Host-associated > Plants > Roots > Rhizosphere > Soil | place: USA...
CGGAAGCCTTCCTGTCCGCCGTTGAAGTTGGCCGCGGCGACGCCGATCACTCGAAATGCAGAGCCGTTGAGCCGCACCAGCCGACCGACGACGCCAGGATCGCTCCCGAGCTGCGAGCTCCAGAACTTGTGCGACAGGACGACCTCGGATTCACCCCCGGGCGTGCGGTCGTCGCTGCGCTCGAAAAGACGTCCAACCATCGGCGACTGGCCTAACGCGGAGAAGAGGTTGCCGCTCGTGAGTAAGACAGTGGCGCGCACAGTTTCCGACCCGGCCTGCAGCGCGACGGGGTAGTACTCCTCGGCGATCAGCGCCGAAAACGACGACGTCTGCTCGCGCAACTGCTGGAAACCCAGGAAGCTGAACGGACTGTGGTGCCCATTGTACACGCGAACGATTTCGTCGGGGCGCGGCACGTCGAGCCGCCGGAAGAGCAGAGCATTGGCGACCGTAAAGACCGTCGTATTGGCTCCGATTCCGAGCGCGAGCGAGAGTAGCGCAACGATTGTGAAGCCTGGCGCGCGAAGGAGCTGGCGCAGGGCGAAGCGGACGTCGGCGGCGAGCGTCATGTCGCGATTGAGAGTGTGGGCGCGTGGAGCAACCAGGCTCGCTCACTCAAGTCGCGTGCCTCACGCGGCAACTCTCGTTATGTGCTGCTACGATCGCATGTTAGCGCTCGGCGCAGCGCCCGCCCAAACGGCGTTCTCTGCGCGTCGCTGGGACTCGCCGTCCCAAAACCGAACAGCCCAGTTCTTAGAAGATCGACAGGTTGATGTAGCGGCGCGGGTTCTTCTTGATGTCGGCGAGGAGGCTGTCAAAGCGCGCGACTGTGTTCAGCATGTTGCGGTACAGCGTATCGTCGTTGAGCAGCTTGGCCGCGTTTCCGTTGCCGCTGTCGGCCTTGGCGATCAGTTGATTCAGTTTCGTCGACGTGACTTTGAGGTCGTTGGTGACGCTCACGAAGTTTGCGGTCGCCGTTTGAATTGCGCGCACGGTCGAGTCAACGCGCGCTGAATCCACCGCCCCCGCCCGCGAACGAACCGTGCCCATCGTGAGCTCGAATTGGCGCGATTGCGTGTCGACAACGCGTTCGAGCGTGGTCGTGAAACGACTCAGCGACGCCAGCATCACGCGAACCTCGCGGAGTCCCCCGGAATCGACGAGCTCACGCTGCGTTGAGCCGAGGATCTTTTGAGTCACTTGCAAGGCTGAGTCGGCGCGCGACGCGATGACCTGGAGCCCGGCGGCTCCGGGTTTCGCTGGCACGGTGTCACCCTCCGCATATGCCGTCGGGTTGGGCCCTTCGGGCTGCAATGCGATTGCGACGTCTCCGAAGAACCCGTTAGGCACGATGCTCGCGGCTGAGCCATGCGGCACCTTGTACTTGTCGAAGATGCGGAACGCGACGACAAGCTCGCCGTTGTCCCGCAGATCGACGTCGTCGACGAATCCGACGGTCACGCCGGAGAGCCAAACGGGCTGACCCTCCTTGAGGCCTGCTCCCCACGGGAACCGGCCGTAGAGCACGTAGCCTTTCTCGAGTCCACCGCGCAGGAGCCAGATCGTCCCGACGATGAGGATGACAACCGCCGCGGTGGTGAAGAGGCCAACGAGGATTTCGTCACGTCTTTTCATTCAAGTCCTATCCTTGCAGGTACGGGGCCAGCATGATCGCAGTCAGCGCGTCGAGGACAAGTATTGCAACCGACGTTAGGACCACTGCGCTGGCCGTCGAGCGACCCACGCCCTCCGCGCCAACGTCGGCGGTATAACCTTCGTAGCTACAAAAGAACGAAATCGCGATGCCGAAAATCGTCGCCTTGAGCAGCGAATAGAACACCTGGAAGATCGAAAACGAGAGCCGCAGTCCCTCTGAGAACTGGTTCCACGTTACGTCTGTTGCGAAGATCGCCGTGAAGAACGCCATGAGCACACCGATCGCATCGGCAAAGACGACGAGCAGCGGCAACATGATCGTTCCGGCGATTACGCGTGGCACGACCAGGTACGCAACCGGGTTGTAGGCGAGCGTCTCCAGCGCGTCGATCTGTTCCGTCACACGCATGGTGCCGATTTCGGCGGTCATGCGAGCACCGACGCGGCCCGTGAGAACCAGGCCGGTGAGCAGCGGTCCCAATTCGAGGATCAGCGACTGGCGCGCGATGAGACCGACGACCGAGAGCTGAATGCCGGGGAAGAGCTGGTAGCGAGTCTGCAGCGCGATGACGGAGCCGATGAAAGCGGCGACGATGGCAGTCAGCGGCAGTGACGAGACGCCGATGCTGCGCATCTGCCTAACGACGAGCGGCGCCCACGTGCGCACGAAGCCGACCGCGATGATCGTCTGACGCAGGAAATCGACACGCGCCCCGACCCCGCCGAACGTCGCCATCCCCGCCTGCGCCATGCGACGCAGAAAACGCAGGCCGGCCCTTTGGAACATCGGAAACTCATCAGTCTCCCGATGGCTTCCGTAGAGCGGAGACGTCATGTGCGCACGCGCGCCAGCATCACGATCCCCGCGATCCCAAATACCACGTTAGGCATCCATGCCGCGACTTCCGGCGAGACGATGCCGTTGCCTCCGATGGCGCGTGTCAATTGAATGAGGATGAGGAAGACGATTGTTGTTGCCAGACTGACGCCGACGCCGTATGCCGCGCCGCCACGCTGGTTGCTCGTGGCAAGTGGCGCGCCAAAGAAGGCGATAATCAGGCATGTGACAGGAATTGCGAGCTTGAGTGCGCGATCGACCCGCAGCTTCTTGGTATCGGCGCCAGAGCGCTCCAGCGCGCCGATAAACCTCCCCAGCTCGCCGTAATTCATCTCCTCCGGGGCAGGGGGGACCGCCAGCAGCTCATCGGGGCGTTCGGTCAAGCGTGCGTCGCGCAGCGAGTCGAATCGAAACGTGATGTTTAGACTCGGCCCGTTGAGGATGTGGAACGCGCCGTTGCGGAGGGTCCAGTCCCCGTCTTCGGCGTCCCACTTCCCGCTCTCGGCGGTCACGATGTACGTCGGGTATGAGGCGTCGTTCGCTCGCCCTTTGCGCTCGATCTCGATCGCTTGCAGCGCGCCGTACGTCGCGTTGAGCGACGTGACCTTGTACACGCGCCCGTGCTCCGATGCGAACGCGAAGTTGGCGCGCTCGCCGCGGCCAATCCACGCGCGCTCCTGCAAGAGCTCCGCGCGCTTGCGATTTCCATGCGGCGCGACTTCGGTGAGGAAATATGTGAGCGCCACCCCCAGCGCCGCCGCGATGTAGATCGGTAGCGTTAGGCGGTGGAACGACATGCCCGACGCCTTGGCGGCCGTGATCTCCGAATGCCGCGTCAGCGCACCGATCGAAAAGACAGTAGCGAAGAGTACGGCGGCCGGGAGCACGAGGCGCATCGTGTCCGGGATCCAGTAGAAGTAGCTGAGCGCGATAGCCGCGGGCTTGAGGTTGCGATTCAGATACTTGTCGACGTTGTCGACGAGATCGAACAGCTGCGTGATGATCGGGAAACCCAGCGCCGTGGCGACGAAGATCTTGAGGAACTCGATGAAGACGTAGCGATCCAGGGGCCGCACCAGACGTGCGCGCATCATGCGGCTTCGACCTCGCGCCGGCGCCCGATGCGGAAGAGTCCGCGGATTGTCTCAATGAGATCCGCGATGTCGCCGCCTCGAGTGGTTGCCGTCACTCGACCCATGCGCGCGAGCAGCACGAGCCCAACCATCGTTAGGATGATGTTCGCCGCCCACATCGCCCAGAACGGCGTCATGATGCCGCGATCAGCCAGCGACTCGCCCGCGATGAGCCCGATGTAGTAAATGGCGAAGATCACGAGGCTGAATCCGATCACGAGCCCGACGCCGCCTCGCGGGAATCGCACCGCGATTGGCGCGCCCACGAGCACGAACACGATGCACGCGACAGAGATCGCGAACTTCTTGTGAATCTCGACTTCGTTCTGGTACATCGCCTGACGGAACTGCTCCGTGCGCAAACGCGCGGACTCGAGCGCCGCTTGTGCTGGAATCGCGCCGCCGCCACTGGACGGGGCGATCGTCGAAGGGAGCGTCGGGCCGGGCGGCACTGATGGCGCGGCAGTCGCGGAGTCCACACGCGGAATCGCGGGATTCTGTGCTGGGTTCGCGGCAGCGATCGAATCGGCGCGCAGCTTTGCTTCTTGCTGCGCTTGTACCGCTCGAATGGAATCGACTGCGCGCTGCCGCAGCGAATCCTGTCGAATGGAATCCACGGCGCGCCGGCGGAGTGAATCCTGCACACGCGCGGCAGCGGAGTCCACGCGCCGGCGAGTTGTGTCCTGCGCCTTGGCGGCTGCCGAGTCGGGGCGTCGCTTGACAGTGTCCTGCGCTTGCAGCGTCGCCGCGTGCGCCTCGTTAGGCGTGAGCCAGCGCTTGATCGCGACGGCGGCGCCGTTGGCGCGCCCGATCACGTCACAGTAGACCCGTCCAAGCGTCAGCCGACTGGACGTGGCAAGGCGTGTGGCCGACTGCGGCGGCGGCTCGACGTACTGCGCCATGCCGGTCTTGCGCTCTACCTGCAACGCCGCGCGCGCCTGACGAAACTCCTTTTGCGCATCGCGGAACTGAATCTCGGCGCGAGCCACTTCTTGCTGCAGCTCGCACACGGACATCTCGCGATCGCCCTTGAAGCCTTCCGTGTTGGACGATTGGAACTGATTGGCGACGCCGCGCACGCGCACGAAATCACGCGTGAAATAGAGTCGTTGCACCTGATTGATGTTCTGCGCCGGCACTTCCTGCGAGTAACCGTTATTCAGCGTGAGCAGCAGGTCGCTCCCGCCGACTAGCACCATCTGCCCGCTGTCCGCGTAGATCGTCCGCCGCCGCAGCGGATCACTCAGGTCGTAAATGATGACTTCGCGCAGTTTGTTCGAGGCGCGGTCCACGCGGCTCACGCGCATGTAGATGCGACTCGCCATCACCTCGTTGATCACCTGCTCGTGCAGCGCGAACGTCGGTTTCTTGTTCGCGATGTCAGTCTGCAGCTGCCGCAAACGATGGTTCGCGCGCGGAAGCAATTGATCGTTGAACGCGATCATGACGAACGTGAGCACCACACCGGCACCTAACGGGGGAATGATGAGCCGCGCGATGCCGACGCCGCTCGCCTTGAGCGCCGTGATCTCGTTTTCGGCCGCCAGACGCGAGAAGGCGTAGAGCACCGCCACCAGCACGGACATGGGCAGTGTCATCGCGACCGTGAACGGGATCGACAGCAGGAAGAACTCGCCGATCACGCTCCACGGCAGGCCTTTCCCCACGAGGTTGCCGAACTGCTTCGTGATGTAGTTCAGCAGCATCAGCGAAGTGAGCGACGACATCGCGAAGAAGAAGGGCCCGGCGTGCTCTCGGAGCACGTATCGCTGGATTATCTTCACGCGCGCTTGGGCATTCGATGTTTCAGAAGGCGGCGGACTGCAGTTGTTTTTAGAAGAGCTAAGTCAATATACCGGCAGGCGTCTGCGCCTGAGGTTGCTAAGCCGAAGCCTGCACCGCTCTTACCCTGGAACAGCCACGGAGTGCGCCGGACAATAACCTGCCCGACCTGGCCCATCGTCATCGCGTTCGCTCTGGCGATTTTGGCCCCGGCCGCCGGCGTAACGGCGCAGGATACTACCCGCAGGGTTCCACCCCCTCCGCCTGACACTGCAGCGGCCCAACCCAGCGAGCTACTGCTGGACTTTCTCGCTCGGCTCGAGGCAAAAGGTATTCGGGCGAAGGACGAGCGGTGCACGCAAGCCAGGTTGGTCAACACGACGTTCACCTGTCGCGCCACCTTTCAGCCGACGCTCGACTTTCAGTTCGGGCTGAGAACTTCGGGCAGCGTCATCGATCGGCTGCGACTCAATGTGGATTACGACTCGCAGCGCGAATTCGATGGCTCCAACAACATTTCGATTGTCTACCAGGGGAAGGCGGCCGAGCGGCTGCAGCGCGTTGAAGTCGGCACAGTCTCCTTTCTGCTGCCACCGTCACGCTTCCTGACGGCGGCGATTCCCAGCGGCAATTACGGCATCCAGGCGACCGCCCAATTCGGCTCCATGCAGCTGGCGGCGATTGCCGCGCAGCAAAAGGGGATCGTCGTTCGCGATCAGGTCTTCACGATCGGCCGACGCGTCTCGCAGACGATCGAGCAGGAGCTGGAAGATTTTCAAATCGAACCGCGCCGCTTCTTCTGGGCGATCGACCCGCAGACCCTCGGTCCCGCGTACCCGAACATCGACATTCTGAACACGCGCGAGCTGGAGCGCCTGGCGAACAGCCTCGGCGAGACGCGGCGACCCTCACGCCTTTTCATCTACCGCGTGTTGTTAGGCGGCCAGCCGCCGAACCCGAACGGGCCGCGTTTTCAGTTGCTGGACGATCCCACCGCGCCCGCGGGGCTCGTGTATGAGCTTCTCCGGGAGCATGTGGACTATTACGTCGACCCATCGCTGCTGTGGTTCGCGCTCGTGCGCCCGCTCAATCCGGCGAACGAGCGGCTCGTCCTCGCATACACATTGCGGATCGCCGGACGCGATACCGTCGTCGCGTCCGTCGGTGGGACGCCGGACCTGGAATTCACGCCAGGGAGGCAGCAGCTGGCGCATCTGGTCTGGGACCCACGCCTAACGCCGACGGATCCGGCTTTCCGGCGCGAGATCCGTTCGGTGTATCGCCTGGGCGGCTCGGACCTGGCACGCGAGACGCTGACGCTTTCCATCGTGACGGGGACGAGCCGCGATCAGGAACGTCCGCCGTCGGGGCAGCCGGCCACGTATCTGCAACTCTACGGTCTCGCGCAGGCGAACAATGCGGCGCGATTCGACGCGGAGAATCGCGTCTGGCCGCGTCCGCACGATCCGGATCTGAGCGCGGGCGTGAGCGATACGAGCGAAGCGGCGCGCTTGATCCGCGATCGCTTCGTGATCTTCCCCTCGCTGGAACCGTTCAGCCGGCGTGGTCTGGCGCGCGACCCGACCGTTCCAGCTAACGATTCCATCTATCGTACACCTAACGAATATCTGTACTCGCCACAGCATCCGCAGTCGTTCTACAGGTTGCGTGTGCGCTACGACGTCGATGGGACGGCAGGGCAGGGCGTCATCGCGCTCACGTCCGTGCAGCTGAGGCCAGGGAGCGAGCGGCTGGTCCTCGACGGCCGACCGCTCGTGCGTGACGTCGACTACTCGATCGATTACGAGCTCGGGCGCATACAACTGCGCGGACTGGCGGCGGACGTGTCGCGCGAGCGGCAGCTCGTCGTGCGCTACGAGGAGAATCCGCTCTTCGCGAGCGTGCCCACGTCCATATACGGCGTCGCAGCGCAGTGGAGCATTCCCGCCGGCAGTATCACGCTCAGCGCGCTGTCGCAGTCGCAGCGCACCACGTTCACTCGGCCCCCGTTAGGCTTCGAGCCGGCCGCCAACGCAGTCGCCGGGGTCCATGCGGAGCTGGGCTGGTCCGCGTCGCCGTTGTCCCGCGCCCTCGCGCGCTGGCTGCCGCGCGCCGACAGCAACGTGCCATCTCGAGTAGAGCTGACTGCCGAGTTCGCGGTGAGCCAGCCGCGCAGCCGAGCGTCGCAGCAAGCCTTTCTCGAGTCGTTCGAAGGGGACGGCGGAATCACGATCCCGCTGGCCGACGCGCAGTGGTACTACGCCAGCCAGCCTGCGTTAGGCAGCCGCCTCGCGGCGCGCTTCGGGCTGTCCGTCGTCGACACGACGCGCGCTGCGACGCTGGCATGGCAGAGCAACGGGACGGACCGCAGCGGCCGCGCAGTCACGTTCGCGCTACCGGAGATCGACCCTCAGGTCGCGCTCGTCGGCTCCGGCTTCGCCGGTCCCGAGCCGATCCTGTGGCTCACGCTGTTTCCGCGTGCTGTCGGTGGGCTGTACGACCTAACGAGCCGCTCGCACCGCTGGCTCACGCCGGCCACGGCCATTCCAGCGGCACGGCCCTGGCGCTCCATACGCATCCCATTGGGCTTTGGCGCCGCCGGTGGTGCCGGGGCGGGAATCGACCTGACGCGCGCCGAGCAAATCGAGTTTTGGACCGTCGTCGATACGGCGGCGACGCGACGCACGCGCAATCCGGTGCTCGTGTTCGATTTCGGCGACGTGTCCGAGAACTCGCTCGTCTTCGCGCCGGATACCCTAACGATTGCCTCGCTACGCGACTCCAGCTTCACGGGACGACGCGTCGCTGGATTCGATCGCCTGGATACGGAGCGCGATCCGTTCTCCCGCGCGTTCGACGCCTCGCGCGACGATCGCGGGCTGCCTGGAGATCGCCTGGAGCAGGTCACGCTCATCGAGGGGGGAGGCGCGCGGATACTGAGCGGCCTCAAGACCTGCAGTCGCCTGGCCGGCGCCGTGCGTCCGCTAGGGGATTCGCGCGGCGACTGCACGGCCGATAACGGGCGCCTCGACGAAGAGGACCTGGATCACGACGGAGTGCTCAACTTCACCTCCGTGCGGCGCGCGGACGAGCGCATCCGGCGCTACATCGTCGACCTATCGACTGCCACGAGTGTCACGCGGATTGGCAAGTGCGGGGTCGCGGTTGACGACATCAACGCGGCGTTGGCAGCGAACGCGACGAGGTGCTGGGTCTTCGTACGCGTCCCGTTCCGCGCGAGCGACGATTCGCTCAACGGCGGACCCTTGCTGCGCAAGGTACGCACGCTGCGCCTAACGATGATCGCCGGCAGCGCCACGGCGCCTGGCGAATTCACCCTCCTGCCCATCAGCCGGCTGCGCGTTGCCGGCGGGGCGTGGCTCAAGCGCGCGGACCGGCCGCTCAGCGGGATGGCGGGCGAGCAGGCCGCGCCCTCGGGCTTCGTGATCGTCTCATCGATCGGGACACAGGACCGCGACACGACTCGCAACGTCTTCTACGAGCCGCCGCCTGGGGTCAGCGATGAGCCGGAAGGCGTGGGCCCAGTCATCGGGCCGTCGCAGGTTCAGGTGAACGAACGATCGCTACGCCTGCTGGCCGGCGGACTCTCGCGTTATGCACGCGCCGAAGCGTACGTGCGCTTTCCAGAGGGACAGCGCAGCGTCATGACGTATCGCGAGCTGCGCCTGTGGGCGCGTGGTCGCGGCCGCGGCTGGGGCCAGGGCGGCGGCGGTCAGGCGAGCGATCTCCAGTTCTTCGTCAAGCTCGGTCGCGACGCGAACAACTTCTACATGTACCGCACAGCGATCAGCGCCGGACCGACGCGAGCCGCATGGGAGCCGGAGGTTCGCGTGCGGTTCGAGCGCTTCTATCGACTGCGGGCCGAGTTGCAGCAAGCGCTGCTCACCGGCGGCCCCGCGTTAGGTGGCTGCTCGGCAGTGGACTCGGCGCTCATCGCCGCGTCGGGGCTGCCGATCGCGGCTCGTATCGACCGCCACGCGCGCTGCGACGGCGGCTACGTCGTGTACACAATCGATCCGGCCGTCACGCCGCCTAACCTCGCCGCGGTGCAGGAGCTCGCGGTCGGAATGTTGCGTGTGGACTCGCTCAAGGGCGCCGATCCGCCCCTGGCGAGCGACACGTTGGAAGTCTGGGTCGATGACATGCGCCTGGCGGACGTCGAGCGCGGCACCGGTTTCGCCGGCGCACTCGGCGTCGTGGTGTCAGCTGGAGACGTCGCGACACTGCGAGTCAACGCCACGAAGCGCGATCCGAATTTTCGACAGCTGAACGAGGCGCCGTCGTTCCTAACGAGCAACGACGTCGAGCTGGCCGCCACGATCCGGCTGGACAAACTGCTACCAAACGCATTCGGATGGTCGTTGCCGTTCACCGTGAGCTACGCGAGCGCGACGATCGATCCCGAGTTTCTCACGCGCTCGGATTTGCGTGGATCCGCCGTGCAAGGTCTGCGCACCCCCAAAACGGCGCTCACGACGTACGCCTTACGCGTGCAGCGCGAAGCGCCGCTCACGTCCGTATGGTACGCGCCGATCGTCAACGGACTCGCCGTACAAGGAACATATCGGCAGAGAGGCCACCGCACGGAATTCCTCGACGGTCGCGCGCACGCGAGCGACTTGGGGCTGGACTATTCGTTCCTGCCGAGCGATTCAGCGCAGTGGTTCGCGCCTAACGGCGTTCGCCTGGCGAGCAACTGGGCGCGCGACAACGACAGACGACGCACCTTCCTGGATCCGAGCGACGAGGTGAGTGTTCGCGGGACTGGTGGCCCCGTCATCGCCGAAAACAACCTCTGGCGCACCAGCGGATCCTTCGAGCTGAGGCCGGCCACGTTCGTGACCGCGCGCGTGGAGCTGGCCTCGACGCGTGACCTGCGCGACTACGGCGACTCCACGTCACTCGCGCGCGCCGTGAGGGCCGCGCGTGGCAACGCTGGCATGGAGCGCGAGCGGACGGTACGCACGAGTTTCCTTGTCACACCGGCGCCGCTCGGCGGTGGTTGGTTTCGCCCGCGCGCCGAAGCCATTTCGACATACGACATGCGGCGGGACCCGCATAACGAGGCGCTCGTGGACAATGGCGTATTGCCTCGCCGCCTTGGGAACACGAACACACTGCTCGGCGTCGCCGTGCTCGATCCCCAGCCGTTCGCCGAGTCAAATCCAAGCGGGCTGATGGCGCGTGTGGCGAAGATCGTTAGGCCGTTCGAGCTGAGCGTGAGTCGGTCACTCGTCACGGCGTTCGATGCGTCCCCGTTCGCGCCGGGCACGGCCTATCAGTTCGGCGTCGGCTCGCTCGCGTCGCTGCGTGATGTGAGAGGACTGCCGGCGGCGAGCGCCGGTGCGTCGCTGCAATACACGCTTGCGCACACGCTCGAGCTCCCGCTCGGCCTCTCGCTGACAAATCGGGCGCAGCGCACCGATTCGCGCAACTATTTCAGCCGCGAGATCGGTGCTGCCGACGTCACTCTCGTTGACGGCTTGCAACTCGCCATTCCGGACGTGGCGTTGCGCTGGAGCGCGAGCCCAACCGCGTTCTGGGGTCTCTTCGCGAACCTGAGCGCCAACGCGCGCGCCGCGCATACGCGGCAGTCCTACGTCTCGCCGCGACTCATCGCGGGCGATCCTTTCGGCGGCGACGAACGACGCGCGATCCGCGTCCGCACCTACCCGTTAGGCGTGAACGCGCTCACCGCGCGCGGATCGTTCTCAGTGCAAGCCACGATGGCGACGACCTTCCGCACCGATACGTTGCCAGGCGCCGTCACTCGAGCGCGCGGCCGCGACCTCAGCGTGGAGCTTGGCAAACCGTTCGGGTTACCCGCGAGTTGGCGGGCACGCAGCCCGCTGCGCGCCCGCGCCAGCTTTCAGGAAACATTGGCCCGCAGTGTGGTGTCGAATGTGGCCGTGGCTGCGCAACGCAGCCGCCTCACGGACAACGGCAGACGCGTGATCGGACTCTCCGCGGACGCCGACGTATCGACTGACATGACTTTTGGACTTCAAGCATCAAGGCTGGTATCCTTCGACCGCAACTTCAACCGGCGCTTCACGCAGACAGTCTTGTCGGCCGTGCTCGAGCTGAAGTTTTTCGGAGGAGCGTTGCGGTGAGATTCATGCGCGTGCTGTATCCGTTGCTGATCGCGGCGTGCGGTGGAGCAGGGGGCCACGCCGCTACCGTGACGACGGAGTTCGACGGGCAAACGGCGTTAGGCTACATCAAAAAGCAGCTCGACTTCGGGCCGCGCATTCCCGGGACTGCCGGGCATCGCAACACCGGCGACTGGATCTCGCAGATGATGCGCGAGCGCGCCGACACCGTGATCGAGCAGCGCTGGACGCACAAGACCGTCAAGGGCGACACACTGCCGATGCGCAACATCATCGCGCGCTTCAACAAAAACGCCGCGCAGCGGGTGTTGTTCGTCACGCATTGGGACACGCGCCCATTGGCCGACGCGTCGATGAATCTGGGTGAGCGCATGTCGCCGGTACCCGGCGCGAACGACGGCGGTTCGGGAACGGCGCTCCTCATCGCGTTAGGCGACGCGCTCAAGAAGTCGCCGCTGCCGGCGAACGTCGGTGTCGACTTCGTGTTCGTCGACGGTGAGGACTACGGCGACTTCGGAAAGAACCAGGACGTGCTCATCGGCTCGCGTTACTTCGCCGAGCATCTCCCGGATTCCGCCTATCGTCCGCTCTTTGGCGTGCTCTGGGATATGATCGGCGACAAGGACCTCAAGATCGAGCAGGAGAGCATCTCCCTCGAGCGAGCGCCCGAAGTCGTTCAACGCGTGTGGAAAACGGCGTCG
>Ga0075429_100004289_pt1 | contig 12244 bp, 11 predicted proteins | sample RhiMetdeltSRZDD3_FD_75295 | JGI IMG/M metagenome (GOLD analysis project Ga0075429, IMG submission 75295) | Populus rhizosphere microbial communities from Tennessee, USA - Rhizosphere MetaG P. deltoides SRZDD3 | ecosystem: Host-associated > Plants > Roots > Rhizosphere > Soil | place: USA...
ACGCGCGCGTCGCGGAGCGAGCCATCGGCATAGACGATGTAGCGCCGGCCGATCGCGAAGTGCGGTGGGCACATGGTGCTCGAGCCGTCCGTCGCGACCGTTACGCGACGCGTCGTCACGTCGCCCTTCCATACGCGATCGACGCGAAACGTCGCGACGCCCGAACGCTCGTCTCTCGCGTCTACGTGGTCGACGAGGACGCCCTCGAACACGATGGCAGCCGCGTCGCGTGCCTGCGCGACCGGCCGCTCGATGCATTGGCACGCGTGCGCCGTCCCCGCCGCGGCGAGCAGCACGCCCGAGACGGCGATAAGGACCAGCCCGAAAATCGCCCCGGTTCTCGTGATTGGGTCCATCGCGACCTATGGTACGCGCTCGCCACCTCGGCGATTCCTACATCGAAGAGCATGCTGTTCGCGCGGGGAATGCGTAGTACAACGCTGCGGCAATGCGCAGGCACGCTCTCCTCATCGCTCGCCTCTTGATCCTCGTCGCCCTCGCGACCAGCACCGCGCTGCTCATCGACTACGCCCGGACAGTCCCCACGTTCTGCGCGCCGGGATCCGGCTGTGACGCGGTTCGGCTGAGCGCGTTCGGGTACGTCGCGGGTCTGCCGCTCTTGCCCATCGCGGGGGTCGTCGGGTTCCTGTTGCTCGCGCTCCTCGGCGCGAAGCCGCATTGGCCCGCGTTCGCGGCTGGCGCGGTGCTGAGCGCGATCGTGGGCGCGGCGCTCCTCGTCGTGCAGATCGCCGTGGTGGGCGCGCTCTGCTGGCTCTGCGCGATCGTCGACGTATCGGCGATCCTCGTGGGGATATTCGCCGTCATCGGCTGGCGAGTCGAGCCGGCGACGCAGATTCCTCGTCCCCTATGGCTCGCGCTCGCGATGACCGCCATCGTTCTACCTGGGTCGTTCATGAAGGTGCGGCCCATGCCGCCGCTGCCCGAGAACGTCGCGGCGCTTCAGCGGCCCGGCGTTCTCACGATCGTCGACATCGCCGACTTCGAGTGCGAGCACTGCCGGCACGCCCACCCGGATTTGCGCGCGGTCGAACAGCTGTCGGGAGCGACGCTGGTCCGAAAGACGTACCCGCTCCCCTTCCACACCCACGCGCGTCACGCGAGCCGCGCGTACGTGTGCGCGCGAGAGCAAGGCCGGGGAGAACAAATGGCCGACCTGCTGTTCGCGATCGAGCCGTTGCTCTTCCGTCAGGACGCGCTCCGCGCCGCTGCCCAAACCACCGGCCTCGATATCGCGCGCTACGACGAGTGCTTCTCCTCGGGGAGGGCCGAACGGCTCGTGCGCGCGGACATGGCCTTCGTCAGCGCAGCCGGCTTCCGCGGGTTGCCGACGGTGTTCATCGGAGGCGAGCTCCTGATCGGTGCTCGCCCGCGCGCCGAGTACGAAGCGGCGGCGGCGCGGGCCACCGGTCGCGCGTCCTCGGACCGCGGCTGGATGTGGGTCCTCATGGCCGCGGTGTGGTGCGCGGTGATGATCGGGCTCAGCGCGCGGATGGCGCGTCGCACGCGGAGTTGACCCGCGCTCGGCCTACGTCGGGTGAGTGAGCGAGGCGCAATCACCGCTTCTTCGCGACGCGCTTCGCGGCAGCCTTCGACTTCGGTGCGCTCTTCTTGGCCTTCGGTTTGGTCTTCGTCTTCGTCTTCGTCTTCGTCTTCGCGGGCAGCGACGCCGTGTACTCGAGCGCTCGCCCGACCCAGCTACGCATCGCAGCCGAGTCCTCCTGGAGCGCGCTCGGTACGACGAAGTAGCCCTTCATCGCGCGCCCGGCCATCGGCTCGAACGGCCCCGCTCCGTCGAGCCGCAAGAGCTCGTCGCGATCGCGATCGGAGAGGCGAACGAACCAGCGGTCCTGAAAGAGCCCCGTGAACATGTTGCCGCCCGTGAACGCGCACGGATAGCCGAACATCTGCCGGCGTTCGACGCGCGGATCCTTCGGCAGCGAAGTGTCGAAGGCCATGACGAGCGCCGTGGGAGTCTTCTTCCACGGAGTCTTCGACGGCTTGGAAGCAGGCATCGCGCGCGAGCAGAGCATGCGCGTGAGCCTCTCGCAAGGACGGGCGCGGACTCAGCCGACGACGCGGTCGCAGCGATCGACGAGCTCATCGATGCCGACGGCGTAAAGCTCCGTGTAGCCGCACCGCGCGCAGCTCCAGCTCTCGTACGTACCGAGCTGTTCGACGATCCTCGTCGTGAACACGAGACCCGCCTTCGACTTGACGCGCGCAACCACCGGGAGCGGAGCCACGTACTCGCCTTGGCCTTTGTACATCTTCTGGGCGAAACCCACTTGGTCGCTCACGACGAAGCGCCGCCCATCGCACTTGGGGCAGGCTTTTGTTGCCTTCATGATCGATGAACACGCCAGCAGCGCGGACCTTCCGAGCGAGCGTCACGGCGCGTAGCGCCGGTACCTCGTCTCGCCCATGAACGTGTCGTCGGGATTGCGCCACGCGTACGCGACGTGGAGCGAGCCCGCGGCGTCTCGCGCGGCTCGTACGTCGGACGAGAACTCGACGTCGATCTCGTCGAGGTGGTCGATGGTCCAGACGCCGCTCGCCAAGTCGAGCGCGGCGTAACGCACCGCGGAGGCGGCGTAGAAGGCGTGGATGCTCCCGTCTGCTCCCGGCAGGATGTGCACCCGGCCTCCGACGTTGGCGAACGACGGATCGATCACGCTCGTCGCCCATCCTTCGGTCGTGAGCCACGCGTACATCGCCGTGCCGTCGCCGTTCTCCATCCACGCCATGTGAACGCGGTCCATGGCGTCGATCACGATCGTCGTCTCCGATCGGCCGATCCCCTCGGGCAGCGCGAAATGCTCCCACGCGCCGCCGGCCTCTTTGATCGCCATATCGGGCTGCGTGTAACAGAGGTCCTCGCAGTAGACGATCGCGACCGTTCCCATGGAGTCGACCGCGATCGACGGCATCCAGCCGATGTCGTACCGATCGGCGTGCACGAGCTCGGTCGTCCAGCGACCGGTGGCCGATCGCTCGGCGAAGTGCAGCTCGTCCGCCGTGAAGCCTCCGTCGAAGCGCTGGTGCTGGTAGGCGATGCGCGGGCGGCTGTCCTGCCCGACGGTGAGCGCGAGGCCGACCGCCGCCGACGTGGGATCCACGCTCTCGAACGTCCAGCGTCCGTCGGCGTAGCGCGCGTAGCGGAGATCGTAGTCCACGATGTACGCGGCATGGAGCGCGCCGTCCGGGCTCGCGACGAGCGCGAAGTAGCCGCTGCCGCTGCCGCTCTCGAGCGGCGTCATCGTCCAGCCGGACTCGGTGCGCATCGCGTGCACCAGGCCGCCGAGATCCGGCGCGTCGATGAGAGCGTGCGGCGTGCCCGTCGCGTCGACCGCCAGCTCTAGAGAATTCGCGCGACCCGGGTAGATCGTCTCCTCGATGTCCACCGGAATGCCCGAGTCCTCGCCGGGCGTCACATCGCCGTCGTCGCCGGTGCCCCCTCCCCCGTCCGTGTCGACGACGCCTCCGCCGTCGGGCGGGACGCCTCGCCCGCGAGCGCGTCCTCCTCCACAGCCCACCGACGTCCCCGCGATCGCGCACGCGACCGCGGCGAACAAACACACCCACCTCGCGCGCTCGGCCCTCCCCGGGCCGTCGCGCCTCGCGCGTTCCGTCATTGCACTCTCCCTGCCTGCGGCGAACGGGCGCGTCCGACGGGAGGCGCGCGCCCCTATTCAGGCGAGCGCACGTATGGGCAATCTGGCGCTGAACGTCTGTCGGGAGCCCGCAGCTCCCGCAGCGACTCGTGACGCGGCGGGGGGATGGCCCTCCCGCGCGACGTACCACGCCCGAGGGTAGTCATGCCGATCCATCGAACGCTCGATTCCCATCGCGTCTTCGGCGACGACGCACTGAGCCAGGGCGGGCAGATCTTCTCTCCGCTCTTCGAGCCTCGCGGGCCGCGGCTCGCGCTGCTGGGTAACGACCACACCGTCGGTGTGTTCGACCCGCGCGCTGGCCGCCGCCTCGCGCTGCTGCGGCTCGACAACGCGCGGTTCCTGCTCGCGTGGCTGGATGACGCGCGCCTGCTCGTCGACACGTCCGGCGGGCTCGTCGTCGTCTCGCTCGACGGGGGGCCGCACCGCAAGATCAGTGACGAGCGCCCTCTGCTCGAGGTCCGTGTGGAAGACTCGTTCGCGAGCGCCGATGGAAGCGTCGTCGTACGCTACGAAGAGCACGCTGCCGCGGCTTTGAGCGCGAAGCGACGATGGGTCCGCGTGCTCGACGGGCAGAACGGGAGCGACCGATCGCGGTTCGAGATCGAGCTCGCGCCCATCGCGGACGCCGCCGAGCTCGGCGAGCTGCCCAAGAACGCCGTGCTGGTCGTGCACGGCGCCGTGCTCAGCGAGGATGGGACAACGCTCGCGGCCGTTGCGTCCGTGCAGCGGATCGAGCAGAGCGAGCTCGACGGGCAGCCGGTGCAGCAGATTCATCCGGTGGCCGGCCTCGCGCTCGCCTGGGACGTGCGCGATGGCAGGCTCCGCGCAGCGAGACACGTGCCCCGCGAGGCCGCGTACCTGGGCAACGACGCGTGCTACATGCGCCACGCGCGGATGGCGTTCTCGCCGGACGGTCTCACGTTCGCGAGCGCGGGCTGGCTGTTCGACGCGCGCACGTGCGAGCTTCGGCACGAGCGCCCTCTCTCGTCCGTGCAGTGGGAGTCGGTGGACGCGCTCGCGTTCGTGGACGGTGGCCGCGCGCTCTGCACCGTGACGCGCGAGCAGGTCGCGCTCTTCGACGTGGCTACGGGCGAGCGTCGCGCCTCTCGCAAGCTCGACGAGCGCGTGTTCGTCCTCGGCGCCGCCGCCTCCGACGACGCAGGCGTCGTGGCGGTCGTCAACGATCGATCGCTCTTGGTGTTCGACCTGGCGGAGCTCGTCCCGATGCACGTCGCGGTCGGGCACACGTCGGCGGTGCGCGCGGTCGCCGTCTCGCCCGCCGGTGAGCTCGTCGTATCGTCCGACACGTCGGCGTTGATCGGGTGGAACGCGCGTACGGGCGAGCGGCTCTATCGGCGAGCGTCCCCGGCGTGGCCGCTGATCGCCTTTGCGCCGGACGGCGGCTCGTTCGTCGCGCCGATGGGCTCGCAGCGCCCGCATCTGCTCGACGCCCGCACCGGCGAGATCCTCGCGGCCGCCGCCGACGCGCACGTGACGGCGATCTCGTGGTCGGACGCGGGGCGTGTCGTGTCGATGGACTACGAGGAGCACGACTACCCCGACGGCCTCGGTTCGATCGTGCACGTCTACGACGGCGTCGAGGCGCAACCGGTCGCGTCGGCACGCGCGCCGTACCTCCGCTGTCTCCCGGCGCTCTCGGCACAAGGGCGCTGCGCGCTCCTCCACGACGACACGTTCGCGTACGGATGGGATCTCGATGCGGGCTCGATCCGCTGGCGCCGCGAGATCTACGTCGTCTGCGCGGCGATCTCGCCCGACGGCGCCCTCTGCGCCGCGGTCGTCATCGGCCCCGCGAACGTCGTCCTGCTCGACATGGCCACGGGAGAGACTGTCGCCGAGCTCGACATCGAGAACGACGGGACACTCTCGCCTGCGATCGCCTGGTCACCAGCGCTCGATCGCGTCGCGGTCGGCGCCGGCGCCGACGTGCTCGTGCTCGAGCTCGACCGTGCGTCGCTCGGCGCGAAGCGTCCCCGCGTGCACCGCACTCTGCTTCGCGCGGGCCATCACCCCGAGGCGAGCGCGCTCTCCTTCTCGCGCGACGGACTGTTCCTCGCGAGCGGAGGTACGGAGGGCCGAGTCGCGCTCTTCGCGCTCGGTCCCGAGCGTCATGTGAACGCAGTTCCGGACGCGCCAGAGGACGGCTCGCACGCTCCGGCTCCGACGGTGGGAGCGCGCGTGAAGCTCGTCGCCGGCGCGTTCGCCGGGCGCACCGCGACCGTCGTCTCGGTCGATCTCGAGGCGAGGACCGCGCGCGTCGAGGTCTCGATCTTCGGTCGAGCCGTCGCGACCACGGTGCCGCTCGGCGAGCTGAGCCCAGCGGAGTGATGCGCTCGGGGCGAGCCTCAAGCTGGGCGTCACCGATCCGTGATCCGCGCCAGGACCTGCGCGACACGTGCCGCGACGTCTCCGTGAGCCATCAATAGCTCGATCTCGAGCCCGAGCTCGTCGTCGACGAGGAGCTGGTGGAGTCGCTCGTGCACCGCGCGGCGGTAGCCGCGATCCTCGTGTGACGCGAGCGCGATGCGGTCCGGCTCCTCGATGGACACGAAGACGACGAGGTCGAGCGTCTGCATCGCCTCGCGCGTCCGTTCGATCCAATCCTCGGCGGTGTCGTCCTGCACGAGGAGATACGCGAGGATATCCGCGGGGCAGCGATCGAAGAGCACGTCTTGCCCGCTCTCCTCGACGGTGACGAGCGAGCGCTCGAGCTGCGCCTCGAAGTCTTGCACCGACGGAGGGTCACAGGACTCGTAGCCCTCCTCCTCCAGCACGGAGTAAGGCTCGTCGACCGTCGTGTACGCCGACAGCGCGTCCGCCACACGCTCGACGAGCGTGGTCTTGCCGACGCGATGGGTACCGGAGAACGCAATCCGCATGGACGCCGCACGGCCGTGGCCGAGCGGAGAACGCAATCCGCATGGACGCCGCACGGCCGTGGCCGAGCGGAGACTGCGGCCGTTCGATCGGTCGCACAAGCCAACGAGCTCGCGCGCGTGCATGATGGCGTCCGTGGATCTCCCGCCCGACCTCGCCCATCTGATCGAGCACGCGCTCCCGCTTCGAACGGCGGACGCTGCGCTCGACCTCGCTTCGGCTGCTCTCGACGAGCAGCGCCGGGTGCGTGCGGTTGCGCAGCTCCTCCTCTACGAGGACGGGGCGGTGTGCGATGTGAAAGAGCAGGAGGTCGACCTCGGACCCGCCGAGCTCGATTCGCTCCGAGAGCGGATCGCCGCCGCGGCGTCGCGTCTCGAGCGATTCGATCTCGCGGTGACGATGCCCGCCGAGCTCCTTCGCGCGCACACGCCGTTCGTGAGGATCGCGGACATCGATCTCGCGAGCGCGCAGCGCAAGGGTCAGGGTAAGCACGACGCCGTGCGCGACCGCGTTCGGGCGCAAGCGCACGCGCACGGCTTCGAAGAGCGGTTCGCGGTCCTCGCCGATTGGGGCGACGCGCCGCGCACGGTGTACTTCCTCGATGTCGGCGGCGCGATGCTCGGAGGAAACGGGCTCGAGACATTCCTCGACCAGAGCGACCCCGACGACGTGGTCGGAGTGCTCGAAGCGCTGGACGCCGCCGGCTGCGAGCGTCTCGCGCGGCGCTATCGCGAAGGCCTCGGCCTGATCGCCGCGCATGGGGCGCAGCTCCTCGACGTCATCAATCTCGACTGGCTCGAGCGTGAGAAGATCGAGCCGCCGCCCGCTGCGCTCGAATCATGGCGCGCGATCGACTCGTGGGAGGCGGACGGCACATGGACGCTCGTCAAGCAGGAGCTGGCGCCTGCGAGCGAGCGGTTCATCGAGGCGCATTGGGACGAGCTGGTCGTGGGCCCTGCATGAGCTGCGGAGCGGCTCCGACTGCGGCCGAGGAGCAGGCATGGCGCAGCTGAGCCAGCGCGTCCCGCTGCCGGACGCAGCCCGTCGCAGGCTCGAGCAAGCCGTCGGGCGGGAGACGCCGGGCCTTACGTACGCGCTCGTGCGAGAGGGCAGCGTGTCGCTGTACGCGGGTGGCCGAGCCGACGCCGCCTCCGATGCTCTGCTCGATCCCGATGAGCCGATGCCGCTCTACTCGATGACCAAGGCCGTCACCGCGCTCGCGACGCTCGAATGGCTCGCGCGCCGCGGCCTCGAGGTCGAGGCCGACGTGCGAGACCTGGTGCCGTCGTTTCCATTCGACGCCCATCGCGTGCGCGTCGTCGATCTGCTCTCGCACACCGCCGGTCTGCCGAACCCGATCCCGCTCGCGTGGGTGCACCGCCCCGAGGAGCACGCATCGTTCGACGAGCGTGGCGCGCGGGCGCGCGTCTCCGTGGGCCGGCGCGCGAGCGCGCCACGACGGCGCTACGCCTACTCGAACCTCGGCTACTGGTGGCTGCCCGCCGTCATCGAGGCGCTCGCCGAGCAGAGCTACGAACGCGCGCTCGAGGAGGTGGACCTCGCCGGCGGCGCCACGGGAATCGTGAGCTCGTATCCACGAAACCCGTGCTGCACCGGCCACGTGCACCGCTGGGGATGGCTGCGCCTCGGCGCCGCGTTCCTCACGCCGCGCTGGGTCTGGGGCCCTCGCCGTCACGCCCTTCCTCTCGCGCCTGCTCGCGATCGTCCGAGGCGAGCACGGCGAAGCGCTTCGCAGCGCGGTCGCCGACGCGCGTCCGCTCGCGAACGGTCGAACCGTCCCGATGACCGCAGCTCTCCACATCGGCGACCGGTTCCTCTACAAGGAAGGCGGGGGCGCGGGCTACCACTCGGAGCTGCGCGTTTACCCCGATCGCGATGCGGCGAGCGTGGTGATCGCGAATGCGTCCGAGATCGACGTGAAGGGACTGCTCGACGAGGTCGACGCGATGGCGCACGCGTGAGCCAGCCGCCGACATCCCAACCGATCGCGAGCCCAGGACCCTTCATTGTCGTTCGAGATTCTCGGCGTAGCGACGCTACGTCCGCGGCGCCTCGTTGAGCTCGATCATCCGTCCGTCCGGATCATAGAGGACCGCGCGCCGCCCCCACGGGACATCCTCCGCTGGAACGACAACGGTTGCGCCGCAGACGCGCGCTGATTCGAGCGCGTCGCTGAGCGAAGTGACGCGAAAGCCAATCAGCGTCGCGCCGCCGACGCGACGCGCCGGAACGCTGCCCGCACCTTCGCTCGCCTCGTAGAGCGCGAAGTGCGACGCGCCGAGCTCGCATGCGTAGTGAGCTGGACCGCCCTCGTGCCGCTCCTCTTCGAGCGGTAAACCGATCGCGCGATAGAGCGCGAGCGACTGCGAGAGACGCGCGGTGGTCAGCACTACGGCGTCGATCTGCTCGATCATGGCGCGATGGAGCCCGAGCATGTCGCGTTCTGCAAGCGCCTTCACCAGAAGGAAGGCTACGGTCCGTCAGCTCGTACTTCGCATGGTCGACGAATTCTTCCGCGCTTAAGCCCGCTTACATTGCTTGTTCGGTGAAGGTGACCAGGCATGAAGGTGGTAACGATGAGAGCTCTGCTTGCGGCGCTGCCGCTGCTGCTTGTCGCTTGCGGCGGACGGCAGCTCGCCTCGACCGTTCGCGGCGCACCTCGGCGACCACCGGACGAGCAGCTCGCGGGCGGCGGCGGTGTGTCGGTGTTCATCGCGTCGTGGCACTGCGTCGATGGTGCTCACGTCGTGATGGTGCAGAAGTGTTACGACGGTTTTCCTGGCGGATGCGATCCGTGGATCACCGAGCGGAGCGGGTGCGGCACGCAGACTCCTCTCGAGGCGGAGATCATCGCCCGAGAACGGCCGACACCGGTGCCGCGCGATCAGGTCTGGTAGCCGTCGCCGCAGAGAGCGGAGGAGACACCCCCGCCCTCCGCGCGGCATGAGCACGTCACTCGAGGACCGCGCCCCACACGCTGCGTTGCGAGCCGTCCGTCTGAGCCCAGACGGCCGCAGCGCGGCCCGTGCCGTCGATCGCGACCGACGGGGACACCGCCTCGCCGAGATCGTTCGATTCGAGCGCGGCCGGCGCGGACCAAGTGCCCGAACCGCCCGCGAGACATGACGCGCGCAAGTCCATCATCGTGCCCGCCTGCTCGGACCACACGACGATGGCGCCGCTCGCGTGAATCGCGACCGCTGGCCCATCGATCGCGGCGACGCCATCGACGATCGTCGCCACTGTGCCGAAACCGCTCGCCGGATCGTAAGCGACGAGGTGCAACCGAGCGACGCGCGTTCTCGCTTCGACGAACTCTCGCCAAGCGACGACCCCGCGGCCGTCCGCCGAGAGCGCCACGACGGGATCGCTCCCGAGGCCGAGCTCGATCGGCGTGCCCCATGCGCTCGAGCCCGCGGGACGGCGGCTCGCGTACGCGTACGTGACTGCGACGTCGACTGGATCGCGCTGCGTCCATACGACGATCGCCGCGCCGCTGTCGTCGACCGCGACGCGCGGATATTGCACGCGGAGGCGCAGCGGAGCCACCGGCGACGTGTCGACGATGACCGGCGTGCTCCAGCTGCTCGTTCCATCGTCGCGGCTCGCCCAACCGCGGTACTGCGTGCTCGCGTCCGGCTGGTGCCACGCGACGGTCGCGATGCCTGCGGCGTCGAGCCCGACGCGCGGATATCCGACGGCGTCGCTGTCCTCGTGCTCGACGAGGACCGCGCTCTGCCAACCGCTCGACGGCGTGAGACGCGCCGCCCACAGATCCCCGCGTCCGAACGCTGCGACTCGCCCTTCCCAGGCGACCACCGCGGTGCCATCCGCCGCGATCCCGAGCTCGGGATTCGCGGCCACCACCGCGGGCGTGACGAGCTGCTGCGCGGCGGACCACCCCGAGCTCGGATCGAATCGGCTCGCCCACATCTGCCTGTTCGACGAGGTCGCGCCCTCCTGCACCCACGCCGCGACCGCGCGACCGCTCGAATCGACGCCGATGCGCGCGTCGAGCGCGCCGTCGGGCGTCGGGGCGATGCGCGTCGCACCGCTCCACGAGCCGCCGGCGAAGCGATTCGACCACGGCGCGAAGGCGTCTCCGTCGTGCTGGATCCACGTCGCGGCCAAGCCGCCCGTCCCCGCGGACCCTGCGACGCGCGGGCCGTACGCGAGCACGTCGCCGGCCGCGCTCTCGAGCAACGTCGCCGCGCTCCAGCTGCGACCACAGAATTCGGTCGGACCGACGGCGCCGTCGGTGTCGATCGGACCTCCGCCGTCCGGCGCGACCACGTCGCCATCGGGCAGGGCGATCGCTCCGTCACGGTCCACGCGTGCACCGTCGCTCGGCACGGGCGCACCGTCCGCGTAGACGGCGCCGTCCGCACGCGGCGTCAGCACCGGTCCATCGGCTCCGCATCCGAGCGCCGCCGACATGAGCGCTCCGAGGACGCACGCAACCAAAGCTCGCAAGCAAGCCGCTTTCCTTCGCATCGACCACCTCCGGCTCCGAGGTGACGTCGTGTGCGCGAAACGGCTCACAGCGCGACTCCGATGCCGAGATCGATCGCGACCGCGGGCCCCTCGACGGCGACGGCGCGCTCTCCTGCGACGCGACCGCTCACCGGCGACACGGTGTAAGTCCCTTCGACGAACAGCCCGACGACGATCGGCGTCAAGCCCTCGAAGGAGACGCCGCCTTCGAGCACGGGCCCGCCGACGAGACCGACTACATCGCCCGACTGCACGAGCTCGGGCATGGCGGCCTCGCCCGCGAGATGCGCGACACCGAGTCGGACGCCGCCGCCGCCCGCGAGCGCGAACGCTCCCGTGCGCGCGAGGACTTCGACGGCGAGCGATCCGGCGACGACGAGCGAGCGAACGTCGCCGAGATCGGAGGTGTGCGTCGCCTGCGTAGCGCGCGCGGCGAGGCTCATCCCGACCGAGCGATCGAGCGCGCGCGAGACGCGTAGACCGCCGCCGACACCGAGCGCGACCGGTCGTCCGTGCGTCGCCCCGCAGGCGAGGACCAGGGCCCGCCACGGCGGTGGGTGCTCGCGCTCGAGCGCTCGCGCCGCGACGCGGTGCGCGGCGCGGCGCGCGGACGGATGCGCGGTCGCGTCGGGGCTCGCGATCGCGGGCGCCGGCGTCACCTCGAGCTCGATCCAGCTCGCCTCGACGAGCTCGCTGATCGCGAGCGCGAGCAAACGCGGCCGCGCGATCGGCGCTTCGCGCTCGAGCGCGACGAGCCGCTCGAGCGACTTGCCCGTCACCGGATCATGAACCTCGATGCGCACGCCACGCGGCTCGCACGTGACGCCGACGCGCACGGTGCTCCGTGCATCGCCGCCGCCCTCGTCGACGAGACGGGCGCCGAGCTCGGTCGCGACGATCGCGCGCACGACGGCGACATCGACCGCCACGCAGGGATCGACCGCGAGGGCGAGATCGAGCGCGCCGGCGCCCTCGTGCGACTGCGCGCTCGCGCTCGATGTGCGCGCGCAGAGAAGTGCGGCGACGAGCGCGATGCAAGGCGCGATAAGGAAGCCTCTCTGCCTTGTGAGGAGCGCCAACGCAGCACGTGCGGCTGCATCGTCGTCGAGGCGACGGGAGGTATTTCCTGTCACACC
>Ga0075429_100004292_pt1 | contig 12241 bp, 8 predicted proteins | sample RhiMetdeltSRZDD3_FD_75295 | JGI IMG/M metagenome (GOLD analysis project Ga0075429, IMG submission 75295) | Populus rhizosphere microbial communities from Tennessee, USA - Rhizosphere MetaG P. deltoides SRZDD3 | ecosystem: Host-associated > Plants > Roots > Rhizosphere > Soil | place: USA...
AGCACCCGGCAGGGCGATGTGCGAGGCACCTGTGCCGACGGCGTGCACACGTTCAAGGGCGTTCCCTACGCCGCACCACCGTTCGGTGCGAATCGCTTCCGTCCGCCCCAGCCCGTGACGCCGTGGGCGGGAGCACGCGACGCGCTCGAGTTCGGCGCCGAGCCGTTCCAGCCGAGACCGGGGCCCGAGATCGCGGCGATGGTCCCGGATCCGGCCGTACCGGGGGAGGACTGCCTCAACCTCAACATCTGGTCGCCCACGCTCGGCAGCGCACGCCTGCCCGTGATGGTGTGGATCCCGGGCGGCATGTTCGAAGTCGGCTCCGGCGCGACCTACGATGGCAGTCGATTCGCCCGTGATGGTGTCGTCTGCGTGACGATCAACTACCGCGTGGGTGCGGACGGATTTCACTACTTCGGCGACGGCGAGGCCGATCTTGGCCTGCTCGACCAGGTCGCGGCACTCGCGTGGGTGAAGGACAACATCGCCGCCTTCGGCGGGGATCCCGCGAACGTCACCATCTTCGGCGAGTCCGCCGGCGCGATGAGCATCGGAACGCTGCTGGCCGTGCCGCGTGCCGAAGGGCTGTTCCGGCGCGCGATCATGCAGAGCGGCGCGGCGCACCAGGTCATGTCGGTCGCCTCGGCCCGGAAGGTCGGCCGGAGCCTCGCCGACAAGCTGGGCGTGAGTGGCACCCGCGAGGCCATGGCGGCCATCCCGATGGAGCGCATGGTCGCCGCGCAACTGGAGCTCAAGGCGGATCTGCTCGCGGATCCCGACCCGGAGCGATGGGGGGCCGAGGTGGTGGCCAGCGTGCTGCCGTGGCAACCGGTCGTGGACGGTGACGTCCTGCCGAGCCACCCGCTCGGGCGCATCGGCAAGGGGGCGAGCACTGGTGTGGATGTGCTGGTGGGTTCGAACACGGAGGATTGGCGGCTGTTCCTGGTCACGAGCGGCATGTTCGACCGGATCACCGAGGAGATCCTGGCCGGACCGGTCGCGGTCCATGGGTATCTCGCGCTGGCGGCTTACGGGATCCCCGTCGAGCGTGCACTCGCCGCCTACCGGGCGGCGCATCCTGGTGCGACTCCCGGCGAGCTGCTCTCGTATGCGCAGACCGATTGGTGGTGCCGGATCCCGGCCATTCGCCTGGCCGATGCGCACGCCTCCGCTGGAGGTGCCACGTACATGTACGAGTTCGCCTGGCATTCGCCTGCGTTCGGCGGGCGGCTCGGCGCCTGCCACGCGCTCGAGATCCCCTTCGTCTTCGACACGCTCGACCAGGGGGCGGCGCGAATGGCGGGGCCGCTGCTGGGGCCGGCGCCCCCGCAGTCGCTCGCCGACCAGATGCACCGCGCGTGGGTCGGCTTCGCCACACGAGGGGAGCCGGGCTGGCCGAAATACACACTCGACCGCAGGGCGACGATGAGGTTCGATACCGCTTCGGCGGTCGTGGACGACCCGCGGCCCATGGAGCGCAAGTTGTGGGAAGGCATTCGCTGACGATGGCGAGAGGGGGATCGAGCGGGCTTGCAGGCCGGCTCGATCCACCTGTGCCATGAGCACGCTGAGGCTCGCGGATTGGAGCTCCGACCGGTACTACTTCGAGTTCGAGCCGTCGACCTGCCGCTTCACGAGAACGCGGCTGGCGCAGCCCCGCTCGTCGATGCTCGGCTTGGTCGGCCACGCGCAACTCCTGCGCGTGGGCTGGCGCACCAAGATGCTGGTCGCGGTCTACGCGCATGGCGGCCGCATGCAGCTCAGCGTGGGTCACTCGACGTGGCCGCTGTACGCGGACGGGCTGTCCATCGTGCACCGCGAGGGGACCTTCACGTCGGAGCTCACGATCCGCTTAGACCCGGGCGCGCCGTTGCGGATCCGCTATGTGCACGCTGACAACCTGCTGAGGATCATCGACAGCACGTACGACCAACTGGACTTCGAGCTCATGAACCTGCCGGCCAATCTCGAGGGCTACACGGAGACGCCGGAAGCCGACCTGCTCGCGCTGTGGGATGGGAGTGCCGGGCCACGCGCAGGTGCGACCGGCGTCCCAGGCGATCCCGGTTCGGACGGCGGTAAGGCTCAGCATCTGGGGTAGACTCTGGGAATGCCCCTCGCCTCCGGCACCCGCCTCGGCCCCTATGAGATCGTCGCGCCGCTCGGCGCGGGCGGCATGGGCGAGGTCTATCGCGCGCGGGATCCGCGACTGGGACGCGACGTGGCGATCAAGGCGCTGCCCGCCGCATTCGCGAGGGACCCGGAGCGCCTCGGGCGCTTCGAGCGCGAGGCGCAGACGCTGGCGTCGTTTTCGCACCCGAATATCGCCGCGATCCACGGCCTCGAAGACCAGGACGGCCTGCCGCACCTGGTGCTGGAACTGGTGGAGGGCGAGTCGCTCGCGGCTCGTCTGGCGCGCGGCGCGCTGTCGACGCGCGAAGCGCTGGCGATCTGTGTCCAGATCGCGTCGGCGATCGAGGCGGCGCACGAGCGCGATGTGGTGCACCGCGACCTGAAGCCCGGGAACGTCATGATCACGCCGTCCGGCGTGGCCAAGGTGCTCGACTTCGGCCTCGCCAAGTCCGATGCGGTCAGCACGTCGGGCTCGGACCTCGCGAACTCGCCGACCGTGGCGGCCCATGCGGATGCCACCGTGGCCGGGACCATCCTCGGAACCGCCGCCTACATGAGTCCCGAACAGGCTCGTGGCCGGCCGGTCGACCGCCGCAGTGACGTGTGGTCGTTCGGTTGCGTGCTCTATGAGTGCTTCACCGGCCGGGCGGCATTCGAGGGCGCCACCGTGGCGGACCTGCTCGGGAGGATCCTCGAGCGCGAGCCCGACTGGGCGCTGTTGCCTCCCGGCACGCCGCCTCGCGTGCGGGAGATCCTCAAGCGCTGCCTGCGCAAGGAAGCGGACGGCAGGCCGCGCGACATCCGCGACGTGCGGCTGGAACTGGCCGACGCGGCATCCGGCACGACCAAGGGCGAGGCCACGCGCGAGAAGTCCGTGGCGGTCCTGCCGTTCGAGAACCTGAGCGGTCCCGACGACGAGTACTTCGCGGACGGCATCACCGACGAGATCCTGAACGCCCTGACCCACCTCGACGGGCTGCGCGTCGCCGCGCGCACGTCGTGCTTCGCGTTCAAGGGCCGGCGCGAGGACCTGCGCGCGGTGGGCGAGAAGCTCGACGTCGCCACCGTGCTGGAGGGCAGTGTGCGCCGCTCCGGTGCGCGCCTTCGCATCACCGTACAGCTCGTGAACGCCGCCGACGGTTACCAGCTATGGTCGGAGCGTTATGACCGCGAAATGACCGACGTATTCGAGTTGCAGGACGAGATCGCGAGTGCCATCGCCACCCGGTTGCGCGTGTCGATGGGAGGTGACGCCGAGCGCGGGCGGGCTGGAGCGGGCACGAGGAACCTGGAGGCCTACGAACTCCTGCTGCGCGGGCGCGCCCTGCATTCCAAACGCGGCCGCTTCCTGCGCACGGCCATCGAATGCTTCGAGCGGGCGGTCGCGCTCGATCCCCACTACGCGGAGGCCCTCGGCCTGCTCGCCGACTCGTACCGGCTGCTGGCCACGTTCGGCTCGGCGCCGTCCTCGACCGCCATCGTGAAGGCGAAGCAGTTCGCTGAACGCGCGATCGCGATCGACCCGGACCTGGCAGAGCCTTGGTCCACGCTGGCGTGTGTGGAGGAGCAGTTCGACTGGGATTTCGCGCTCTCCGAGAAACACTGGCAACGCGCCCTCGGGCTGGATCCGCGACACGCCCGAGCCCGTGCGCAACGAGCCCTGTGGGGCCACTTCCGCGGCGCCCTGTCGATCACCGAGGCGCGCAGCGAGATGCGGCGCGCGGTGGACGACGATCCGCTCAACTCGTGGCTGGTCGCGATGCAGTCCTACACGATGGGGACGGGTGGTTGGCACGAGGAGTCCCTGCTCGAGGCCGAACGTGCCGTCGCACTCGACACCGACTCGTTCTTCGCCCAGTGGAACCTGGTGCGGGCCCATGCCTGGAGCGGGCACCTGGAGTACGCGATCGCCCTCACGCCCACGATCCTCGCGGAGTCCGGCCGCCAACAATGGGTACTGGGGTTGCTGGCGTGGTGCTACGGCAAGGCTGGGCGGCGCGATGCCGCTGGCGCCGTGCGCGACGAGTTGGAGGGGCGCTCCCGTCACGAGTTCGTCTCGTCGTGCTGGGTGGCGATCGCCGCCTCGGCGGCCGGGCTCGACGAGGAGGCCATTCGCCTGGTGGAGCGGGCGGTGGGCGAACGGGATCCGCTGCTGTTGTGGTCGCGTATCAGTCCGTTCTGGGCAGCGATCCGCCAGCACCCCGACTTCGATCGCGTGGCGCGGCCCGTCTGGGGCTGAACACGTGACGCGGGGCCGTCCACCGCCCGCAGACGCGGCGCGCAGGCGACCCGGGGCGGCTGCGCGAAAGAGATTCTGATCCGGAGCCGGCTATCGTAGGCTGATCCGGACGGGCGGATCCCTTGGACGCTGCAGCCCTCGAGCCGGGAGATCAGGTCGCCCGATGCGCGCACTCGCCAGACTCGGTCGGAGGTCACTGATCCTGACACTGGCCGTCTGCTGCGCTCCAGCTCGGACTGCTCTCGCGAATCCCGTCCCCGAGCAGCAATGGCGGCAGATGTTGGGCGTGCCGGGCCGCTACCTGCGCGAGCCGAATGCGGAGACACGGCGAGCGCTCGTGCGGATCATGAGCAATGGCTATCTGGGCATGTACGCGCATGAGCCGGACACGCTGGCGCTCATCCTCCTGAACATGGCGCGACTTGCGCCGCTGTTCGTCGCCGCGCAGGCGCCGCCCTACTTCCCGGATGCCGAGTTGCAGGCGTGGATCCGTGTGCTCGCTCCGCGACACCGCAGCGAAATGGTTCGCGCGCTGGGGGGCTGGTTGGTTCCCGGCCGCGACAGCGTGTCGCCTTACCACGGCATGCTGGAGGACCTGTCGGACCCGGAGATCCGCTGGCTGACCGTCGCTCGCGCGCGAGCAGCGGCCGCGCAGCGGTTGGCTGACTGGGACGCGCGCGAGCTGTTGGCGCCGATGCGAGCGATGCGCATACGGATGGGCACGGAAGCTCGGAAGTGGGGAGCGGCGCGCGGGCTCGAACCGCTCGAACAGGTCGACGACGCGATCCGGCGTCTGGAGGGGTTGCCCGGCGGTGCCCCGCTCGCTCCTGATGGGCGCGGCGGATTCCGCTCGAGGTACGGCACGGAGGGGCCCGTCGGCGTGCGCGGGACCGGATCATCCGCACCGAACAGCGCCTGGCCCTCCACGAGGGATTTCAAGGCCCATGCACTCTGGGGCATGGTCGTCGCCTCACGAGAGTCCGTGTTCGTCCGCGATGTTCACGAGGGGATGGAGTTCGGATTCCGCGGCGGGGCGACGGCCCGGCTCACGCTGGGCCGGCAGTGGGGAGAATTGGTGCTCCACCAGGATGGGTCCCCGACGCTCCACCTCGTCAATCCCGAGCTCTATGCCCGAGTCCTTCGCGTGTCGGGCGAGCCACCACCGCTGGCCGTCGTCAAGGCAGCCAGATCCTCGGCGCGCTTCCAGGCCGAACACGTGACCGTGGAGATCGACCGCGACAGTGTCCGAGTCCGGGGGAGCTACGTGTTCGTGAGTGACAGCGCCGCCCGGCCGTTCGCCATTCGGTTCCCTGCCGTGAACAGGCCCGGACAGCCGCCCCTCAAGGATTGGTGGGTCCGGCTCGAAGGGCCCCGCTCCGATGCGATGATCCTCCCGCGGCAGCGCGCCCGCCCGGACTCGGGCTTCATCGTCTTCCCGGGCGAGCCCAACGCGGTGTTGCATGTCATCGCGGAAACCGGTGAGTTGCTGCATGGAGGTCGAAGCGTGACGTACCTGCTCACGACGGCGAGAGCCTGGGGCGAACCGATCCATCGTGCCGTGCTGGAGGTGGATTGGCCCGACTCGCTGGGGGTGCCGGAGTTCAGCCTGCCGCTGGTCCGGACGCAGCAGGTGCGGGGCCGATCATTGTTCCGCTTCGAGGCCGCGCCGTTCCGGCCCGAACAGGACCTGGTCGTGAGTTGGTAGGGGGTTCGCGACCGCAATGACCGACTTGCATGGGGTGCTGTGCCTTGCGAAGTGCAATCGCGGCGGCGGCCTCCCAGGCCGACGGGCGCTCGCCCACTCCTGTGCCCTGGGAGCAAATTCTTCGCGGCGGCTCTTGTCCGGCCGTCTCCGACAGACGTAAGCTTCGCCTCCCGCCCACGTCCACATCTCACGACCAGACACTCGGAGGGGGACAGATGCGGCGTGGATGGATCTGTCGCTGGGCGTCGTGTGGAGTGTCCGCGGCGCTGTTCGTCTGCTTCGGTGGGTCCGGTACTGCCCGGGCCGCGGTGATCCAGGTGCCCGCGCAGTTCCCCGGGATCCAGGCCGCCATCAATGCCGCCGCCAACGGGGACACGGTCCTGGTCGCGCGCGGCACGTGGACCGGCGGGCTCACGATCGGCGGGAAGGCCATCACTCTGGCCTCGCGCTTCATCCTCACGGGTGATCCGAACGACGTCGAACTCACGCTGATCGAGGGCGGCAGTCCCTTGCTCGACATCCAGTCGAGTGCCGGGGCTGCGACCACGGTCCGCGGTCTGACGTTTCGCAATGGCGACTACCAGGTCAATGTCCACGCGCGCCGCATGAGCCTGCTCGACAACCACTTCCTCAACGGCAGCGCCGACCAGGTCAGCTTCGAAGGCGGAGGGGGCCTGGTCCGGAACTGCACCTTCGAGAACGCCAGCGACGACGCGATCGACTGCGACGACGACAGCGATCCCACCATCGAACACAACACCATCAAGGACTGCGGGGACGACGGGATCGAGGTCCGACTGCATTCGTACGTGGGCCCCACGCTCGACATCGTCATCCGCGACAACCTCATCACCGGCTGCGGCGAGGACGGCATCCAGCTCATCGACTACGCGGGGGCCTCCGATCGGGTGATCCGGATCGAGCGCAATGTGCTCGCGGGCAATGCCATGGCGGCGCTGGGAACCATGGCGGACGGGAACACGACGGAGAACTACGGGGGAGCGCCGATGGTGGAGGAGGTGCGGGTGATCGGCAATACGTTCTCCGGCAGCACGCACGGACTCACGGGCGGTGATCACATGCTGGTCCTGAACAACATCTTCGTGGGGGCCACCACGGTCGGCGTGAAGCGAGTGGCGGGCTCGTCGCTGGTGACGTACAACGATTTCTGGGGCAACGCGGCGCACCACACCGGCTCGAACCTGGACCTCGGGACGACACTGTTCCAGGACCCGAAGCTCGACGCGAACCTGCATCTGCAGTCCGGCAGCCCGTGCATCGACGCCGGCGCGGCGTCGGTCGTCTGGAACGGCGGCACGGTCAGCGCTCCCGCGTTCTCGGGCACGGCTCCCGATCTCGGAGCACGGGAGACGGGGGGGACGCCGGTCCCCGTGGAACCGTTATCCGCGGTCGAAGGCCTCGCGCTCGCCGGCGTGTGGCCGAACCCGTCACGAACCGGGTTCGCGATCACGCTCTCGCTGGCAGACGCGTCCCCAGCCCGCATCGAGCTGCTGGACCTGGCGGGGCGGCGGCTCTTCGCGCGCGATCTGGCGGGACTGGGCCCTGGCCGCCACGTGGTGGGTCTCGACGAGGCTCGCGCGCTCCCGGCCGGCGTCTATCTCCTGCGCCTGTGGCAGGCCGGGCAGACGCGCTCACGACGGGCGGTCGTCCGCTGACGGCTGATCGAGTCAGGTTCGTCGCGCTGACGCTGTTTGCAGCGGTGTGCGCAGCGGTGTGCGCAGCGGTCTCGGTCGCCAGTCCGGTCTCGCAGGTCCCGAGTTCGCGATTCAGTGTGAGCGTCAACGGCCATGTCTTGAGCATTCCCTACGAGCGGAACCTGTCGCTGGCCGGTTCGTACCCGCAGGTCAAGCGCGCCGTGGTGCTCGTGCACGGAACCAGCCGCGACGCGGACCAAGCGTACGAGAACATGGTCGATGCCGCGAGCGAAGCGGGCGTGCAGAGCGGTACGGCACTGCTGGTCGCACCCCAGTTCCTCACGGAAGAGGACATCACCGCCCACGCGCTGGCGCCCGACGTGCTGTTCTGGAGTGAATCCGGCTGGAAGGAAGGCTCCGCCTCGCTCAACACCGCGTTGCATCCGCGGCCGGCCAGCATCAGCGACTTCGCGGTCATGGACTCGATCCTCTACCGCATCGCGTCGCGGAACCCGAACCTGCAAGCGGTGACCGTGGCCGGGCACTCCGCCGGCGCGCAGTTCGTCAATCGGTACGCCGCGGGGAATACGGTCGAGCAGCGGCTGTTGTCCGAGTTCGGCGTCACCGTGACCTACGTGGTGGCGAATCCGTCGTCCTACCTCTACTTCGACGCCAAGCGGGCGGAACCGGGGACCACCGACGTGTTCGCCGTGCCCCCCGCATCGGTGCGGCAGTCTTGCCCCGACTACAACGAGTACAAGTTGGGCCTCACGCAGCTCAACGCCTACATGTCCCGTGTCTCGACCAGCCAGCTGAGGTCGCAGTACTCGTCCCGGCACGTCACGTACCTGTTGGGCCAACTGGACGCAAATCCCGCGGACCCCTCCATGGACATGAGCTGCGGCGCTCGACTTCAGGGGATTCACCGGCTCGCGCGCGGGCTCATCTACCAGGGGCACCTGTCGAACACGTTCGGCCCCTCCGTGGCCGTGCGCCATCGCTTCGAGGTGATCGCGGGAGTGGGCCACAGCAGCAGCGGCATGTTCACGTCCAATTGCGGAGCCGGCGTATTGTTCGGGGCCACGTCCTGCCCCACGGTCGCGGTCAGCCTGCTCACGGACCGCGCCTCACCCGAGTTGAGCTTGAGCCTCCCCAATCCGCTGGTACCTCAGGCCCAGATCCGGTTCGAGGTTCCGCACGACGGCGATCGAGTCACGCTCCGGATCCACGACCTGCTGGGGCGCGTGGTGCGCACGCTCGTGGACAGCGCCCAGCCCGCGGGACCGGGCACGGTGATGTGGGACGGTCGCTCCGACCGTGGGGACCGGGTCGCTCCCGGGATGTATATCTGCCGGCTCGAACAGGGCGGGGCTGCGCGAACGACGAAGCTGGCCGTATTGCCTTGAGCGCGTGGCGTCGAGCGGGTCGTGAACTCCTGTACACTCCGCCCGCCCATCCGGTTCGACTTCGTCGGCCACTTCCTTCACCCAGTCTCAAGGAGTTCAAGCATGAGCAAGCGCGCAGCCCTCCTGGCAGAGCGGATCGAACGCGGGGCGGATGCCCTCGCCACCTTCGCGGAGGGATTGACCGACGCAGAGTGGCACGCGGTGGTGCCGGTGGACGGGAGGAAGGTCGGCGTCACCGTGCACCATGTCGGGTTCATGTATCCCATCGAGGTGGACCTGACGCGGGTGCTGGCGTCGGGCAAGCCCATCGAGGGTGTGACGTGGGCGGTGGTCGCCAAGATCAACGCCGACCACGCGCACGCGAATGCCGCCGTGACGAAAGCCGAGGCACTGGCGCACGTCCGGGAGAACAGCCGGGTGGCCGCAGCCGCGGTTCGTGCGCTGACGGACGAAGAGCTCGACCGGGCGGAGAAGGTGTCGCTCTATTTCGACGCGCCGCTCACGACGCAGTTCTTCATCGAGGACCACGCGCTGCGGCACGCCTGGCATCACCTCGGCAAGATCCGCGCGGCGCTGAAGAAGTAGCGAAGGGTCCGAGCAGGGGTTCCCGCCTAGAGCGGGCGGGAACCCCGACATCGGAAGCGCCCCGGCAACCGGCGCCCGGTGTGCCGCGAGAGGTGCGTCAGTTCATGTTGTCGACCTTGACGTCGCAGGGGTCGGGAGCACCCTTGCCGGTCTCCACCAGCGACTTGAGGCTCAACAGGAACACGGCCCACTTGGTGCTGCAGTGGTGCATGAACTCCACCGGCTCCTTCCAGCCTTGGTGCTTGAACAGCACGATCGTGTAGTCGCCGTCCCGCCTGAGATCGAAGCTCACTTTCGTGCCGAGCCACTCGGCGGGGCCTTCGACCACCTGCCACAGCACTCGCTTGCCGGGATCGAGCTCCAGCACCTTCATGTCGAAACCGCCGGCCCCGAAGCGGAACTGGAGCACACCGCCGACCTTGCTCTCGCCCCGCGTGTCGTTCGTCCACCACCCGGCCAGCCCCTCGCGCGTGGCCAGCGCCTTGTACGTCGCATCCAGCGACGACTTGATCCCGACCTTGTGCAGAATGTCCACCATGTCCGATTCCTCCTGTTGCGGTTGGTCGTGCAACATCTCCGATGCGACGCGAGCTCGGTTGCGAGGCTCGCTCGCGGTCCCTGATACCCTGCCCCCGCGCTTCCTGCAGCGACTCGGCGGTGGCTGGCCATCACGTGGATTAGATGCCCGGGGGACCCAACCGTGGGAGTGACAAGTGTGACGGGATTCCCGTGGACTCGATGATCACCGCTGCGGCGCGAGCACTCGCGGCGGGCGACCCGCTGGGAGCCTTGAAGCGCGTCGCGCTGCGCCGCGATGCCCCGGCGCTTGCGCTGCGGGGTATCGCGATGGCGCAGCTCGGCGATCTGGCTCGAGCGAAAGCCCTGCTGCGAAGTGCGGCGCGTGCCTTCGGTGCGAAGGAGGCCGTGGCCCGTGCGCGCTGTGTCGTCGCCGAGGCCGAGGTCGCGCTGGCCTCGCGCGACCTGGGCTGGCCCGCCAGGGCACTCGACGCGGCGCGGGCGACGCTCGAAGCGCACGGCGACGCCGTGAACGCCGCGCACGCTCGCTATCTCGAGATCCGGCGCCTGGTCCTGCTCGGGCGGATCGGTGAGGCCGAGCGCTCGCTCGCCGAGCTCGACCCCACGCCGTTGCCGCCCGCTTCGAGAACCGTGCACGAGTTGGTGGCTGCAGGCATCGCGATGCGACGCCTCCACACGAAGCTGGCGCGCGCAGCACTCGCCCGGGCCGCGCGCGCCGCGCGCGTTGCCGGGATCCCGGCGCTGACGGCCGAGGTCGCGAGCGCATCCGCCGTCCTGGACACGCCCGCTGCGCGCTTGCTGGCGAAGGGAGAGGAGCGGCTGTTGTTGCTGGAGGAAGTCGAAGCGCTGCTGGCGTCCGGGTCCATGGTGGTGGACGGCTGCCGGCTCGTCGTGCTCGACGCCGGCAAGAAAGTCTCGCTCGCCCGGCGTCCGGTGTTGTTCGCGCTGGTTCGCGCGCTGGGCGAAGCCTGGCCGGAGGATGTGGCGAGGGACACGCTCGTCGCGAGAGCCTTCGGGGCCAAGCGCGCCGACGACTCGCTTCGCGCGCGGCTGCGTGTCGAAGTCGGACGGCTTCGCGCCGTGTTGCGGTCCCTGGCCGACGTGAGCGCGACCAGTCGAGGATTCGCGCTCAGCCCGCGCCGTGCACGCGAGGTCGTCGTGCTGGCGCCGCCGGTCGAGGGCGAGGATGGGGCCGTGCTCGCCTTCCTCGCGGACGGTGAGGCGTGGTCGAGTTCGGCCCTGGCGCTCGCACTGGGAACGAGCCAGCGCACCGCGCAGCGCTCCCTCGACTCGCTGGCGGCCGCGGGCACGGTGCGGGCGTTCGGGCGCGGGCGAGCGCGTCGCTGGACGACGCCGCCGGTGCCGGGATTCACGACGACATTGTTACTCCCCGCCCCGCTGCCGACCGACTAGGATCGTCCCATGCGAAAGACCACTGCCGAGATCGTCCGCGAATACGGCCCGTTTCCGGGAGCCGAGCACGTGCACGGCGTCACGTATGACGGCCACGACGTCTGGTTCGCGGCCGGAGACAAGCTGATCGCATTCGATCCTGCGAGCGGGAAGCCCCAGCGCTCGATCGAGGTCGCCGCGCACGCGGGAACGGCTTTCGACGGCGAGCACTTGTTCCAGATCGCCGAGGATCGCATCCAGAAGATCGATCCCAAGACCGGCCGCGTGCTGACCACGATCCCGGCGCCCGGTGGCGGGGGCGACTCAGGGCTCACCTGGGCCGAAGGAACACTCTGGGTGGGAAACTATCGCGACCGGAAGATCCATCAGGTGGATCCCCAGACCGGGGCGATCCTCCGCACGATCGAGTCCAACCGATTCGTCACCGGCGTCACCTGGGTGGACGGCGAGCTCTGGCACGGCACCTGGGAAGGTGACGAGAGCGAGTTGAGACACGTCGACACGCGCAGCGGCGAGGTGTTGGAGCGGATCGAGTTCCCGCTCGGGGTGGGAGTCTCGGGGCTCGAGT
>Ga0075429_100004296_pt1 | contig 12238 bp, 11 predicted proteins | sample RhiMetdeltSRZDD3_FD_75295 | JGI IMG/M metagenome (GOLD analysis project Ga0075429, IMG submission 75295) | Populus rhizosphere microbial communities from Tennessee, USA - Rhizosphere MetaG P. deltoides SRZDD3 | ecosystem: Host-associated > Plants > Roots > Rhizosphere > Soil | place: USA...
TCGGAGCGACCACTCGCCCTGCGGAACGGCGCGCGTGGATGGGTGGCCTCGAGCAGCGGCACCGGCTTCGGCTTCTGCCTGTCCCGCACCGACTGCTCCGCGAGGAGGACACGCAGATTCTCACAGTTGCGACTGGCCACGACAGCGCGTGTGCCGCCAAGAGCAACCGGCAACGCGCGAGATCAATGGCAGTGCCGCCAGCTCGGCGGCCCGCGCGGCCACGGCCTCGTCGCCCGCGTCGCACTCCACGGCGAGCACGCCCGGCAGAGATGACAGGATCGACAAAGCCGATATGTCTGACATATTGACGTCGACGGTGGCGACGGTGTGTCCGGCGGCGGCCAGGCGCGAGACGATCGCGCGTCCGATGCCCCGGCCGCCGCCGGTCACCACGATGGAACGAGCCTCGTCCAGATGATGGCACCCCCGACGACGGCCTACGGGCAGGCCGGCCCGGGTCCCATCAGCTCGGCGTGGGGCTGCGGTGTCGCCAGACCGGTCAGCGAGACGAGCACCGACCCGCAGTTGTTGGTCTCGTCCCCCTCGTCGAGCCGGCCCTCGGGGTCCACGGTCGTGAACAGGACGTACACCCCATCACCCAGCCCAGCGGTGTCGATCATCTGGTCGGGGAGGTACCAGTTGTAGCGGTCGGCCCACCCGCGGGTCATGCCGTACCAGAAGAACTCGGTCGTCCCGACGACCTGCTTCGGGTCGAGGCAGTCCGGTGCCGGGTAGGACATCGGGCCATCGCCCTTCTCGCCGAACGCGATCAGATCGGTGTCGGCCACGCAGAAGCTGACCTTGTCGCCGACAGCCGCCGGCGCGTCGCCGACGAGGTTGCCGTTGCCGTCGGTCAGCCACAGGTCGGACTGGGCGAACCCCTTGAAGTGGTAGTGCCCGTGCACGTCGTGGAACTCGACCTGGCCGGCCGCCCGGTCGCGGAACGTGCCGTCCGAGCGGTAGATCCGCTGCGCTGCGTCCTCGTCGACGAAGACGCCGGCCTGCCGGTCGAAACGCAGCTCCAGCGCACCCTCGCCCCGGTTGCGGAGCACCTGGTCGAACCGCAGGCACTGCGCGGCGCCCTGCTCCTCGATCTCACTGGCGAAGCAGGACTGCCCCGGCGGGGCCGTGTCGCCGAAGATGCTGCCCGGGTTGTCGTAGGTGACGTTCTCCTGCGGCAGCGCCGCGAGGTCTGGGAGCAGATCCCGCAGCGGCATCACCGGCGGGTCGTACTCCACCTCGGACAGTCCCTCGTAGGCGATGACCGGGTCCGGGTCGATCGCGCCGAACGTCACGCCGTACGAGACGTACACCTGGTACGTGCCGTTCTTCGCCGACCGCAGGAGCACCGACTGGGCGACGCCCACGCCGGCGGTCGACTTCGCGACGAGCCGGCCGTCGCGGTACACGAACAGGCCGAGCGCGCCCTCGGTCTGGATGTCCCAGCGGATCGCCACCTGCACGCCCCCCGGCTTCCGCCACGTGCCGGCCGGCAGCATCACCTTCAGCTCGACGTTGTCACAGTGGACGATCCGGCACTCTGGTACGCGGGGGGTGCCCCGCCCACCCGCCCGCACGCTGCCGGTCCAGAACACCGCCGGGCCGTCGGACTTGACCGTCACTGTTGTGGGGTTGGCCGCCTGTGCGGGCTGCGAGATCGCGATCGCGCCGGCGCCGACAAGCATCGCCGCCAGCATGATCGCCGTCCTCAGCCGCCGCGTTCCATTGTGGAGTGTATACATGCGTGACAGTCTAATCGCTGGCTGTAATACCCTACGCGTCGAAATCCGCCCCAACCGGTGCCGATCGGTCGGGCTTAGGATCGGCGAGTCCCCCCTCCGCGCCGCATACTCCTAGCATCTGGCCACCGGCTCCGAGGTCGAGCCGGGCGATTGCCTGCTGGTCGCCGACGCCGGCGCCAACACGCTCACCCTGACCGTCGTCCACCGGGCCGACTCCGGCCTTGATGTCCTCGCCACCACCAGCGTGCCCGCGGCCGGCGGCGACGCAGTGGACGACGCCGTGGCCGGCCAAGCCGGCCTGGTGATCGTCACTGTCGACCCGGACCGGTGGCGGCGCATCCGGCAGCCCGCCGACCCCGCCGACCACCGCGAGCACCACGCCTTGTCGGCTGCCGCCGCGCAGGCAAAGCGCACCCTTCAGGTCCAGCAGCGCACCGTCATCCCGCTGCCGGCGCTGCACCTGCCTGCCGTCATCGACCGGGCCATCCTCGCCGAGCTCACCACGCCAGCGCTCCAACAAGTCACCGCCGCGGCGCGGCAGGTCATCGCCGACGCCGACATCGACCCGTCCGGCTCACCACCACCCGGCTCGTCGGTACGGCGCCCACCTGCCCGGCCGCGGCGGTCGGTGGGGTCGCTCATCGGCGGGTGGCCCCCGGCGACCGGCGGTGTACTGACATCTGCCCACCGGGGTTTGTCAGGTCCGGCGAACGCGGCCCGAACCTGACTGGCGATCGGGTAAACCTTACGGCGGAATTGGGGTCGGGAGAACCTGACACTGCCGGCGGACCAATTCCTGACGCCGTCTTTCGGCGAACCTGACACCGGCATCGGTCTGGACGCTCTATTCGCCGTGCCAGAAATAGGTGCCGAAAAGGTAGCCGAATCGCGGCCTGACAGTTCGTGATGTCCGTGTCAGGCCTGTCTGTGCCGCGAGGCGGCGACGGCGCCGACACCGCAGCTCAGCGCCGGTGCACGCCGGGGCGGCATGCGTCCCGGCGCCGGACCAGACACCCCGGCCGCGCCTGGGTGCCCGGCCCTACACGGAGGGTGGCCTGCGATGTCAGATCAGCGTCAGGTCGGGGTGCGCGAATAGACGCTCCACGCCGCGCCGATACCGGTAATCGGCCGGCGAAATGCCAACGTCAAGGAGCGACTCGTGAACGCCGACCACCACACCGATTTCAGCGCCGTCGAATGGCCCGCCTCGGCGCTGGCCGCCGCCGAACGCGCCTTCACCTACCTGACCATCCCACCGGCCCCGCTCGCCCTGGACGGGCGGGTCCTGGGGCACGGGCTGCCGGCCCGGCACCTCCCCCTCGACGAGCTGCGTGACCTGCTCGTGCACGACCCGCAGGTCGGCTACCCGGCCATCGACGCCGCGTGGCACCAACTGATCGACCACGCCCGCACCTGGGGCCCGGCCTGGGTCATCGCCGCGGTCGGCATGGCCCTGCCCGGCTGACGTCGAGGTCCTGGAAGACCTCGGGTAGGCGCGCCCATGATGAGCGCCCCAACCGCCGCGTGCGCTGGATTCCTGACCCTCACCGCGCGAACGTTGCCCAGGCAGTTCCGCGGCCAAAGTGTTGGTCACCGACTTACACCCCAAGCCGAAGCGGTCGGCTCCGCGTTTCGGATAGACGCCGACCATAAGGGGGAGTGGAGGGTAATGCCGAGCATGCAGGCCCGGCCATGGCTGCACCCGACGGCGCCCGTCTACGACCTCGTAGGAGTGTCGGCCGCCGTGGTGCCGTTCCGGCCAGGCCAGCCAGCCGGTGCGGTTGTGCGGGTCTTTCACACCGAGGGTTCCCGACACTCGGGGCAGTGTTTGGGCTTGCGGCCTCGGGTCAGTGGTCGCTGAAAGTCTGTTCCGCAGGTTTCGCAGGTGAGCGTCTCCATTGCCGGTGGTTGGGTTCGGCCGGTTGTTGTTCGGGGGTTTGGTCCTTCCCTCGGCGATGGACGCTGACCTTGCAGCTTGGCGTTGTAGGCAGCGATTCGCTTCTTCAGGTCTTCGACCGCTTCGGGGCGTGCGGCGTGTTCTCCATAGAGCGCTACGCCTCGCTGCGCCCACCAAATGGCCTCGCGCCAGTTCTTCGCCTTCTGCTGGCGTATGGCCATCTGGGTGTAGGTCTCCAACAGCGGCACCTTGCCGAACTTGACCAGGAGTGCGTCGCGGATACCGTCCATTTCGGCGTCATGGCGACGGCAGGTTTCGTCGTACTCGGGCAGGGCGGAGGTGAAGGCGTCGCGGGAGCGGTACAGGTGCCACTCAAGCTCGCAGAACATGTAGTGACGGTCGATCGGGTCGGGGTCGTGCTCCAGCAGTTCGCGGAGGCGTCTGATGGCCAGGGCGTGATCACTGGGCAGTTGCTCCAGCCAGGACAGGTCGTAGGACTCGTCCTGCTCGTCGGTGGCAAGTGCTTCCGACAGCCCGGTGCGAAGGGTGCCTTGCAGTACCGCTGGAACTGGCGGCGCAACAATCGCGACGCCGAAGTCTTGTGGATCGCAAGATAGCCACACGCCAAGGCGGCCGGGCCCGTCGGCGCGCATCCCGCCGCCGACGATGACGCCCGCCAGCGCGATCGAGTGTCCCTCCTTTGCTTGAAGCGCGAGCAGTCCGGGCCGGTACTCGGCTGCGTCTTCTCGGGACAGGTATCCGACTGTCATCCCGCTGATCCAGACCGAGATGGCGTTGGCGTCGTAGGGGTTGTCGCTCTCCGCGACCAGGACGGCCTGAACCTCTTGGCGAACCCGATCGGTGGTCCGGCCGCCGACGATCCGCCAGAGTGCGTCTTGGTAGTGACTCTCCCCGACTACCTCCAGGTCGTGACTGCCGACGTACAAAACGACCTCAAGCGCCGGGGTACTCCCCGCATCGAGGGTGATCTGCGCGGTGTCCGATTCTGCGTGTAACGGCCGGACTGGCCGTCGGCCAAGTAGTCGTCTGAAGACTCCCACGAGAAGAATTCTGCTCTTTGCGCTCCAGTCAGCACAGCCGCCTTGGCGGTCCAATCATCGGTGAGTTTGTTGGAATGTCATGTCGGTCCGGATCACCATCGTCGGACGTTTTCCTGGGTGTTCGCAGACGGTTCCCGGCTACGCTGCGGACGGGAGCTTGTGACCCACGGCTCGGGAGGAGTTCCGTGGCCCAGGACGAAGCGAGAGCCGACGTGCCGGCCGGGGCTGTGCCAGCCGATTCGTCGTCGCTACGCGGCGACGCGGTGGGACGGGTGCTGGGCACGCAGGCCGCCTCGCCGTTGTCGTTCTGGGTGGGGCTCGAGCCGGGCAGTGTCCTGCAGCTCGACGACGTGGTGGTGACCTGGCGCGACGTTCCCGGGCGGGGACGGGTGCTGGTCGCCGGTGTGGTGACCAACGTGGAGGCGCGTTACGAGGGCGCGGCGTACGACTCGGACGTCTTCCTCATCGTTGAGGGCTCGCTGCCGGCGGCCGTGGTGGAATCAGCGGAGGTGACGGTCACCCGCGTCGAGCCGGAGTTCTACGTGCCGCCGCTGCCCGGCACGATCGCCTACCGCGCAGACGCGCGCGATCGCGACCAGGCGCTGTACTTCGACGTGATGCAGCGGCGGGTGCCGATAGGACTGGGCCGCGACGGTCTGCCGATGTACGTCAACTTTGAGTTCCTCGACGGCACTCGCGGCGCACATGTCTCGATCTCCGGAGTGTCCGGGGTGGCGACGAAGACGTCGTTCGCCACGTTCCTGCTCTACTCGATCTTCAACTCGGGGGTCCTCGGCGCGGAGCTGGCCAACACCCGGGCGTTGATCTTCTCGGTCAAGGGAGAGGATCTGCTGTTCCTCGATCACGCCAACAATCGGCTCGACGACACCGCGCGGGCGGCCTATGCCCTGCTCGGCCTGCCCGCTAGACCGTTCGGCAGCGTGCACATCTTCGCCCCGCCCCGGCCGGGCGATCCCAACGGTGTTCCGCATGTGTCCGCCCGCACCAAGGGCGTGAGCCCGTTCTACTGGACCCTTGCGGAGTTCTGCGCGGAGGAGTTGCTGCGGTTCGTGTTCGCCGACACCGAGGACGAGCGGGCACTGCACACGCTGCTGGTCGCCCAGGTCGCTGCCCGGCTGCGCCGCGACGCCGAGGCGGCCAGCGACGCCGGCGCGGTTCGGCTGCGGCGGCCCGACGGCAGCGTCAGCGACGTGTGCCGCACGTACGCCGATCTGGTCGACGCCGTCGAGGCCGGGCTGATCGACGACGCGTCACGGTCGGCGTGGGTGAGCGCGCAGACCACTCTTGGCAGCGTCAACGCCTTCCTTCGTCGACTGCGTTCCTCGGTACGGCCGTTGTCGCCGATTGTGCGCGGCGACCTGCCACCGGGCAGGCCGCATTCGATCACGACTTTGGACGCGCAGGTGTCCGTCGTCGACCTGCACAACCTGCCCGAGCGTGCCCAACGGTTCGTCGTCGGTGTCGCCTTGCGGGGGGAGTTCGCGCGCAAGGAGAACGCCGGCACCGCCCGGCCGCTGCTGTTCGTGGTGCTCGACGAGCTGAACAAGTACGCCCCACGGGAGGGTGGTTCGCCGATCAAGGAGATTCTGCTCGACGTGGCGGAGCGGGGCCGGTCTTTGGGTGTCATCCTTATCGGGGCGCAGCAGACCGCCTCCGAGGTCGAACGGCGCGTCGTCGCGAACTGCTCGATGCGGGTGGCCGGACGTCTCGATGCGGCCGAGGCCCGCCGCGCCGAGTACGGCTGGCTACCGGCGACCACTCGGGCACGGGCCATCCTGGCCCGACCCGGCACGATGTTCATCGCCCAGCCGGAGATCCCGGTCCCGCTTGCGGTGGCGTTCCCGTTCCCCGCCTGGGCGACCAGGACATCGGAACGAGGCGATTCGCCGCTCACCCCGGCGGCGTCGATCCCTGCCGACCCGTTCGCCGGCCTACCGGGAGCCGACGGCGACGAGCCCCCGTTCTGACGAGCACGCGACCCTGCAAGGGGGGAAGCGATGAAGTTCCTGCACACCGCCGACTGGCACGTCGGCAAGGTCCTCAAGGGCCGCTCACGGGTCGACGAGCACGCCGCGGTGTTGAAAGGGCTGGTTGACCTGGCCCGCACCGAGGACGTCGACGCGGTGGTCGTGGCCGGTGACGTGTTCGACACGGCCGCGCCGACCCCGGAGTCCCAGGCGCTGGTGATGCGCGCCCTGCTGGCACTGCGGGATGGCGGGCGAAAGGTCGTCGTCGTGGCCGGCAACCACGACAACCCGCACCTCCTCGACGTCTACCGGCCGGTGCTGGGGGCGCTGGGCATGCATGTCGTCGGGACGTTCCGTCGACCGCACGACGGCGGCGTGCTGACCTTCAACGCCCGCACCGGTGAGCCGGTACGCCTGGCCGCCTTGCCGTTCCTGTCCCACCGTTACGCGGTCCGCGCCGCCGAGGCCCTCACCGGGTCCCCGGACGAACACAACCGCACCTACGCTGAACGGTTCGCCGAGTTACTCCAGGCGCTGACCGCCGGCTTCGCCGCCGACACCGTCAACCTGGTCGCCGCGCACGGCACGCTGCCGGGCGGCAAGTTCGGCGGGGGCGAGCGCGAGGCACAGTCGATCTTCTCCTACTACTTCGAGCCGACCGCGTTTCCCCCGTCCACCCAGTACGCCGCTCTCGGTCACCTGCACCGCCGCCAACAGGTGCCTGGGCCGTGCCCGATCTGGTACTGCGGGTCGCCGATCGCCGTCGACTTCGGAGAGGAGGACAACACACCCGGCGCCCTGCTGGTGACCGTCGAGCCGGGCCGTCCCGCGGTCACCCGTGAGATCACCGTGCCGGGTCCACGGCGGCTGCGAACCATACGGGGCAGCCTTGAACAGCTGGAGGCCATGGCCGACGCACTCGCCGACGCCTGGCTGCGGGTGGTCGTAGCGGAGAAGCCACGGGCTGGGCTCGCCGACGCCGTACGCGAGATCCTGCCCGGTGCCCTGGATGTCGACATCGACGAGCGCTTCCGCCCAACCTCGGCCCGACGGCGCAGGCCGGACGAGGCCGGGCGGGTGCGCAGCGCGCGGGAGCTGTTCCGCGACTACCTGACCGAGACCGGCCGCAACGACGAGCAGGTCGCCGCGCTGTTCGACCGGCTGCACGACGAGGTGACCCGCGACATCGGCGGCGATGGGGGTGTGGGCTGATGCTTCCGCTGCGGCTGCACATGGAGAACTTCGGCAGCTTCCGCGAGCCGGCCACAGTCGACTTCGCCGACGTGGACTACTTCGCCCTGGTCGGCCCCACCGGGGCCGGCAAGAGCACGGTCATCGACGCGATCTGCTTCGCCCTCTACGGCACTGTGCCGCGGTGGGGCAAGGAGAACGTCATCTCTATGGCCCTTGCTCCCTCGGCCACCTCAGGCAAGGTAGCGCTGGTCTTCGAGACCGCCGGGCGCCGCTACGGCGTTATTCGTGTGCTTGCCCGTAACGCCAAAGGGGTAGTGGGCACCAAGGAGGCACGGTTGGACGAACTCGACCACGCGGTGCCACCCGACGCGGACCTGATCGACCTGCTGGACGCCACCGTGCGGCCACTTGCCGAAGGCGAGGCGGTAACCGCCGAGGTTCAGCGCCTCACCGGGCTGGAGTACAAGTACTTCACCCAGTGCGTGGTGCTGCCGCAGGGACAGTTCGCCGAGTTTCTCCACTCCCAGCCGCGAGAGCGCCAAGATCTGCTGGTCCAGCTCCTCGACGCCCGGGTGTACGAACGCATCCGGCAGCGCGCCGTCCGCGAGGAGGACACAGCCAAGCAGGCCGCGGCGTTCGCCCGCGACCAGCTCGCCAAGCTCGTCGACGCCGACGAAGCCGCCGAACAGGCCGCATCGAAACGACTCGCCGCCCTCCGCACACTTGCCGGCCACGTCCGCTCCGCAATAGGAACGCTGCGCAAGCACGACGACGTGGTACTGCAACTACGGGCAGAACACGACAGCGCGCAACGGCGACTCGCCACGCTCGACGCGCTGGCCATGCCCGACGAAGTCCCCACCCTCGCCGAGGCCGCCCGCGCCGCCACCGGGAAGGCCACCCGCCTCGCCGAGGAGTCACACCGCTGCGACCTGGAAGAGCGAAAGGCCGACGACGAGCTCACCCAACTCGGCGACAAGACCGCTCTGGCCCAGACCCTGGCCGCTCACGACAGCCGGGACAAGCTCGCCGCAGACCTCGCCAAGGCCGAGCCCAAAGCTGGCGCCGCCGCTGCGGAGATCGAGCAACTCGCCGAGCACGTGAAACAGGCGCAAGACGAGCTGATGCGAGCGGAGACCCGCCGCGACCAAGCCCGCGACACCCACGCCGCGATCGACCTCGCCACACGCCTCGCCCCGGGCGCACCGTGCCCGGTCTGCCTAAGAACCGTCGCCGAGCTGCCGCACCACCCCGCAGCGGCCGACCTCGACGAGGCCGAACACGACTTCACCGGCAGAAAGACCGACCTCGACCGGGCACGCACACTGCGTCACAAGGCGGAGATCAAGGCCGCCCAACTCCAACAGAAGTGCACGGAGATCAAAAGCCAGCTCGCGGGCCTTGCCGCACACATCGAGGCTCACCCGCACCGTGGGGAACTCGAGCAACGGATCGCGGCCATCGAAACCGCCGAACAGCGTGTCACGCAGGCCAGGCGCGCGGCCCGGGCCGCGCGCAAGAACCGCGAACAAGCCGACCGCCAAGTCCAGGAACTTCACCACAAGACCGAGCAGGCGTGGCACGACCTGAACGCGGCTCGCGACGCGGTCGTGTCCCTGGGCGCTCCACCCATCGGGCGGGAAGATCTGCACCGCGCCTGGACCACGCTGCTCGCCTGGCGTGAGCAGGCCGCCGACCGGCAACGCACGGCGAGCACCACCCTGGCCGAGCGGCTGACCGGGGCCGAGCGGGTGCGCCACAGCGAGCGCGCCGCCCTCATCACCCGTCTGGAACACGACGGTGTCGCCATCGACGCAGACGCGTCCCCCGACAAGATCAACGAATCGGCCGCCGCCGCGACCGCCCACGCCGAGGCCCACCTCATGCAGGTACGCAACAACCGCAAACGGGCCCGCGAACTCGACGAGCAGGCCCGAGCGCACGAGCAGCAAGCCCGCATCGCCCACGAACTGACGCTGCTGCTGCGCGCCAACAACTTCGAGAAATGGTTGTGCGGCGAAGCGTTGGAACTGCTCGTCGCCGCCGCCTCGAAAACGCTCCATGACCTGTCCGACGGGCAGTACGAACTCGTCGTCGGCGCCAAAAGCGAGATCGAGGTCATCGATTACGCCGAAGCCGCGATGCGCCGCAGCGTCCGCACACTATCCGGCGGCGAGACATTCCAAGCCGCCCTCGCGCTCGCCCTCGCCCTGTCCGACCAGGTCGCCGGCCTCGCCGCCGCTGCTGCCCGCAGCCTCGACTCGATCTTCCTCGACGAAGGATTCGGCACCCTCGACCCCGTCACCCTCGACACCGTCGCCACCACCCTCGAACGCCTCGCCGTCGGCGGCGACCGCATGGTCGGCATCGTCACCCACGTGCCCGCACTCGCCGACCGGGTCCCCGTGCGCTTCGACGTCACCCGCGACGGCGCTGGCTCACACATCGCGAAGGTAACGACGTGACGGCGGCCCCAACCGTCGCCGGGCATGTCGGGTTCGCCATCGACCCGTGGGGCCCCGGCTACGCCGCGGCACTCGCCATCGAGGCCCTCACCGAGCTGGACGCCACCACGGCAGAACTCAACCTCGACATCGAGATCCCCGCAGACCGCTGGCACCCCCTGACCCCCGCCCCAACGACCACCCTGCCCACCGCATTGCTCGTCGCCGACGGCGTGCGCCGCATCGACGCCCGCGTCTGGGTCGACGACCCCGATGGGGCCATGCCCGCCCCCGGCATCGCCGCCTCATACGCCGTTGGACTCGTCCGGTGCGACCTCGCCAACGGCAACCTCGCCCAACTCGCCGACGTAGCTGTCCGGCGCTCCCTGTTCAGCGCATCGCCGCACACTCCCGACGTCTCGACCCCAGCCGGTGACTACCCGGCACGGGCCGCGGCCAACTCCACCCCCGAAATGCTCTCCCTGGCACTCCAGCGGCAGCTCACCGACCTGGAGGTTGCCGTCGCCACGCAGCACCGGGCCGCGGTCGCCGGAGACGAACTGCTGCTCGTCGACGGGCCGCTGCGCGGGCGTACCCACCTGCCCCGGGCAGTTGGCTACGTCAAAACCCACCACACCGCATACCTGTCCGGGCCCCACGCCGCTGTCGTCACCGCCCTACAACCCGGCCAGCGCACCCCGATCTTCCTCATGGGCACCAGCTGGAGCCGGCACGCCTGGTACCTGCGCCTGCCCAGCCGATCCACCGCCCCCTGGGCCGGCGTGGCCCGATGCGAAGCCAGCCCCGACCTACCCCCAGAACAGATCACCACCCTCGCCGACGTCACCGCGTTGCTGCTACCACCCCTGGCCGGCGTCGACTACAAAGACCCCCGCGCACCGCAGAACCTCATTCCCATCGGCGGCCTCGAAAAGCTCCTCCGCCACCGACTCGGCGACACCCGCCTGCTCTACCGCGCGCTACGCGTCGCCGCCACGCACACCGCCGCGTTGTGAGCGCGAGCCGCGGTCGCCGCGGACCGGGCGGGCACCCTGGCCGCCTGTCTCGCCGACGCCGGTCACCCGGCGTCCGCACTGAGCCTCATGCAGACGCTGCTGTGCCAGGTCCCAACCGGCGCCCACGGACCGGTCCGCCGGTACGAGTACGTGCAGATCCTGCGCGAGTCGATGCCGGCGGTGAGCGCTGCGGCCGGCCTGCCCGCTCTGGCTCTGCTCGTACAGATGCTGGACGCGGCGACCATGCACGAACAGGCGAGATCTCTAACCGGGCTGTTCGACCAATCGCCACACCGGAGACCCGCCATCGAGGTCGACCAGCGCACCCGCCGGGACGACGACCCGCGCAGTGCACTCGTCGACGCTATCCGCATCGCCGCTGGCCACCTCATACGCGAGCACGCCGTTCCTGTCGATGCGGTGATCGCGGAGTTGGCCGATCGGACTCAGCTGACCTTCCGACGGCTTCGACTCCACCTCCTCGCCGAGCACGGCGCGTCGAGCCCACGGCTGGTCGGGCACTGCCTCACCGAGGCCACCGTCATCGGCGATCCCGGGGCAGAACGCGAACTCATCCACCTGATTGCCGTCGGGGCATACCTGGCTCGACGCGGCCGAGCGGCGACGCATGCTCGCATTGATCGAGCGGGGAGCCGATCTTGACGTGTGGAGCCGCCTTCACGGAAGCCACTGGAACCAGAACCCGGACGATGCCCCGATCGGTCAGTTCGCCGATCGGTGGCGACGCGACCGCCTGCACGCGGCCGGCCCGATCCTCACCAGCGAGTTCCGCCGCGCGCTCCAAGAACTGGTGGCAACGTACGGGCCGGCACCGGACTGGGCTGTGCCTCCGGAGCCGCGGTTCGAGGCACGCGCGGACGACGATCCGCCGGTCG
>Ga0075429_100004300_pt1 | contig 12234 bp, 8 predicted proteins | sample RhiMetdeltSRZDD3_FD_75295 | JGI IMG/M metagenome (GOLD analysis project Ga0075429, IMG submission 75295) | Populus rhizosphere microbial communities from Tennessee, USA - Rhizosphere MetaG P. deltoides SRZDD3 | ecosystem: Host-associated > Plants > Roots > Rhizosphere > Soil | place: USA...
CCCATCGTCAAAAGCTGGCGGGCGATGTGCATCCATTGCTTCCGGGTCAGTTCCTGCCCGATGCCATAGGTGGACAGCTTGTTATGCTCCCAGCGCAGCACCTTTTCATTCTCCGAGCCAAGCAGGATATCCGCGATGTGACCGGCGCCGAATTTCTCGTCGGCGCGTTTGACGCAGGAGAGGAATTTCTGGGCGAAGATCGTGATGTCGCTCAGCGGCGTAGGAGCGGAGGTGCAGTTGTCGCAGTTGGAACAGTTCTCAATGGATGTCGATTCGCCGAAGTAGTTGAGCAGTGGATTTCGGCGGCAGGTGATTTCATCTTCCGCGAAACGGACGATGGCGTTCAAATGTTCGACGGCCACGCGCTTCTCGGTGCCGGATTTCTGGTCGATGAAATAGCTGAGCTTGGCGACGTCAGAGTAGCTGTACAGCAGCAGGCAGTGCGCTGGAAGACCGTCGCGCCCGGCACGCCCGATCTCCTGGTAGTAGCCCTCGATGCTCTTGGGCAGGTCAAAGTGGATCACGAAGCGGACGTTGGGCTTGTTGATGCCCATCCCGAACGCGATCGTAGCGACGATGATCTGCGCGTCGTCGCGGATGAAGGCTTCCTGGTTGCGGCGCCGCTCCGAATCCTCCAGCCCCGCGTGATACGGACGGACGGAATAGCCCTTCGACGCCAGATACCAGGCAAGCTCGTCCACCTGTTTGCGCGAGAAACAGTAGACGATTCCGGACTGGTCCTTGTAGCGCTCGAGCATCTGGACCGTCTGCGCAAAGGCATCCTGTTTGCGGGCGACTTCGATGTACAGGTTCTCGCGGTTGAAGCTGGCGATGAATTCGTTGGTGGTCGAGAACTTGAGCGTGGTGCGGATATCCTGCCGCACCCTGGAGGTGGCAGTCGCCGTCAGCGCCAGGCAGACTGCCTGAGGGAAGCGCTTGCGCACCTCGATGATCTGGCGGTACTCCGGGCGGAAGTCGTGCCCCCACTCCGAGATGCAGTGGGCTTCATCGATCGTGATCAGATCAACCTTCACACTCGCCAGCAGCGAAAGGATGCGCGGCGTGAGCAGCGTCTCCGGCGCTACGTAGAGCAGTTTCACCGCGCCACCTCTCACGTACTCCATGTTCTCCATGTATTCCTGCGGCGCGAGCGAGCTGTTGAGGAACAGGGAGGGAACACCATAAGCGCGTAGCTGCTCCACCTGGTCCTTCATCAGGGCGATCAGCGGAGAGACGACGACCGTTAGCCCATCAGAAAGGATGGCAGGGATCTGGTAGCACAGCGATTTGCCTCCGCCCGTTGGCATCACGGCAAGCGTGTCGCGGCCTGCCAGCACGTTCTCGATCACTTCCTGTTGGAGTGGGCGGAAGGTGTCGTAGCCGAAGGTGTTTTTTAAGATCGAAGAGGGAGTCAATAGATTGGAGATCGATGACATCAGGTGTTCCCGAGATATGATTTGGGGATTATACAGCCTACAGTGGCCAGGCAAGCAAAATCGCCCTCTCAATTTTGACAGGGCATGATTTTCAATCCTACCTATGAGACGGGTCGTGTGATTGTGGTAACCTTATGATCATCCATGCATGCCGATTCAACGCAACTGAAATTCATTGAACACTCGAGAGGAGGTCTTATGCAAGCAGCATTTTACGAACACAGCGGACCAGCACATGATGTGCTGCAGATCGATGAGATACCGACGCCGGTTCCAGGTCCCGGGGAGGTGCGGGTCAAGCTGACATGGTCAGGCGTGAACCCGTCTGACGTCAAGTCACGCGCCGGCGCACGGACGAAGAACCTGCCCTTTCCACGCATTGTTCCGCACAGCGATGGCGCGGGCGTGATCGATCAAGTCGGAGCGGATATCCCTTCCACGCGCATCGGCGAGCGCGTCTGGGTGTGGAACGCGGCATGGATGCGTCCCTTCGGCACGGCGGCCCAGTATGTTGTTTTGCCATCGGAGCAGGCGGTCCATTTGCCCCGGAATACTGAGTTGGCTGCTGGCGCCTGCCTCGGGATCCCTGCGTTGACGGCCTATCACGCCGTCCATGTGGATGGAGGTGTTGCGGGGAAGAACGTCCTGGTAGCGGGAGGCGCCGGAGCGGTCGGTCATTACGCCATCCAACTGGCGAAACTTGAAGGAGCCGGGCAGGTGATAGCCACCGTCAGCGGGCCGGAGAAAGCTGCGCTGGCGCGCGCAGCAGGAGCGGATCTCGTCCTGAATTACAGGACCGAAGATCTTCCTTCTTCCGTTCAAAAGGCTACGCAGGGGCAGGGCGTCGATCGTATTGTGGAGGTGGATTTCGCCGCGAATGTCAACCTGGATATTGCCCTCCTGCGACCGGATGGGGAGGTGATCGTCTATGGCAGTGGCGCTCCCGAGATTCCCGTGTCATTTTCTGCGGCGATCCGCAAGGGTGTTCATCTGTATTTCTTCATTGTTTACAATTTGAATAGAATTGTCCGGGATCAGGCTATCGCTGATCTAACGAATCTGCTGGAAGAAAACCGTTTGCAGCATAACATTGCGCTCCGCATGCCTCTTGCCCAAATCGCCGACGCGCATGAAATCGTGGAAAGGGGACAGGTGATCGGAAACCTGGTTCTTGATACGGAGTAAGAGGAAACGTCCGGAGAAGGAAAGGAAAAGCGCTCGCAGGAGCGCTTTTTTGTTGTCCCTGCGGTCTGGCGGAATTCTGGAAATACCTGGTTTCCACTCTGCGTATAGCGAAAGCAAGGCGATATTACATTTTTCCTGTGTTCAGGGTTACATCTATCCCATAAGAGCGAAAAATAGTTGACTTGCTTCTTCGCTTTTGATATTATTTTCACTAGATGAAAAAAATATCACCCCTGTCCTGAACCTGTAAAAAATTCTTCCCGGACAGAAACTGAGGCCAAATCATGAATTCTCCTTCGCACCCGCAACTGCAACTGGCTCTGGACTACATCTCTCTACCCAAGGCGATCGTTATGGCTGCCCTGGTCGCCCCTGAAGTGGATATTATCGAAATTGGAACGCCGCTGTGCAAAACCGCCGGGCTGGAGGCGATCCGGTCCATCCGCGAAATCTGCCCCGATAAACTGATCCTGGCGGATTTCAAAGCCCCTGATGTCGGTGGACTTGAGGCGACCATGGCATTTGACGCCGGCGCCGATATGATGACGGTGATTGGCGGGGCGACGCTTGCAACCGTGGAGCAGGCGCTCACGGTTGCTCGTGCACGCGGCAAGGAAATGCTGATGGAGCTTACGGGTGTCCGCGACATCCTGGAGAGAGCTGTGGAATGGAGGGAGATCGGTGTCGAGCGCATCGTCTATCACCGTGAGTGGGATGCCCAGTCCGCCGGCCGCCAGTGGACGGAAGCCGACAAAGAGACGATCAGCAAATTGATCGATATGGGATTCAAGCTCACCGTGACAGGTGGGCTCACGCTGGAGCTCCTGCCCTTTTTTGCCGACCTGCCTGTGTCCGTTCTGATCTGCGGACGAGGCATCCGGGAAGCCGCCGATCCGCGTGCGGCAGCCCACGAGATGCGAACGGCGATCGCCAATTTATGGGCCGTCCCCACACCCTGAAATCATAACAAACGTCCCAATTCCGATGACACGGATTGGGACGTTTCCTTTGTGAGACAGGACGAAGAACCGAGCAGATTCACTGCTCCAACGCAACCGAACGTAATCGACGAAAAAAGAAACGGAGGAACATTCTATGGCTGAGTCATTAAAAGGAAAAGTTGCCGTCATCACCGGGGTTGGGTCCGGGTTTGGGAAAGCCACGGCGGAGCTGTTCGCCCGGGCAGACCAGGTCCACCTGGTCCTGATCGACCGTAACGCCCAGGCACTCGACTGCACAGCAGAGAACTGCAGGACGTCTGGCTCGAAAGTGATCGCCCTTGCCTGCGATGTAACAGACCCGACGACCTTCGAGCGTGCGCTCGAGGCGGCGCTCGACAGCTTCGGCAGGGTCGATTTTCTAATCAACTATGCCGGTGGAGCACTCAAGGTCGCGCCGATCGAAGAGATGGACGATGAGATCAACCGCCGCATCATCGACCTGAATCTCACCAGCACCATCATGAGCTGCCGGACCTTTACGCCACAGTTCAAGAAGCAGGGGTTCGGCAAGATCATCAACGTATCGAGCGCCTGTGACCGTCGCTCGTGGCCGGGCTGGTCCGTGTATTCAGCCGCCAAGGCCGCGGTCAATTCCTTCACAAGGTGCCTGTATACGGAATTACGCCCTCACGGCATCGCTGTGATGCTCCTTGTGCCGGGCGGATCCAACACCGGCTTCCAGGCAGCCGCAGAAAATGTCACGAAGTTCGAGTGGGAGGAAGAGCTGGCTGTCCGTCCCGAGCACTTCGCCGATATGGTCTACCAGGCCTGCGCCCTCACAAAAGGCGCATGCGTTTCCGAGCTGGTCCTGTACGGGCTGGCGCAGGATGTCAGCGGCTATTAAGTTGAAACGATTGTAGGGAATAACGAGGTCAGCGCCGAGGTCCGCGAACCATGATCGATCTGGCTGAGAGATCTGGCTCGGTGCAAGGAGGTGGAAGGGTCCGACAATACGCTTGAGAAAACCTGTTTCGTACCGGAACCGTAATCGACGCTGAATTCGGCACATAGGTACGACAGTTACAGAAGTCTCATTTTGCTCAGCGAAACTCAAGGAGAAATCAAAGATGAAAAAGAAAGTGTTTGCGCTTTTGACCCTGCTGGTGCTCACCGGACTCGTTTTGTCCGCTTGCGGCGGCGCCGCGCCAGCTACTCAGGCACCCCCGGCTGAAAAACCGATGAAGATCGCGTTTTTCGTCTCGGACCTGAGCAATGTGTTCCACCAGGGACAGGCTGCGGAAGCCCAGAAATATGCCAAGGAAAAATACGGCGCGGAAGTGTTCGTTTTCGACGGCAAAGCCGACTCCGCCGTGATGACCCAGAACGTGGACCAGATCATGGCACAGGGCATGGATGCTGCCAGTCTTCATATCTGGGATTACGATGCGGTCCGCCCCGCCGTGCTCGAGGCCCTCGACAAGGGAATCGTGCTGACCTCGTTCTTCAGCCCGTTAGGAGACAGTGGCATTCCCGTTGCCCGTAGTGACGAGAAAGGCATCTCGTTCGCCATGGGTGTCGAGATGGCGAAGCAATGGAAAGCCGCTCATCCTGATAAACCCATCGTGATGGTGGAACTCGGCTGGCCGAACCACACGGAAGTCAAGTCCGGGCGTACCGATCCATGGGTCGAGGGCGTTCTCTCTGTCGACCCGACCGCAACTGACCTGGGCTGTCTTGACGTGAGCAAAGGCACCGATCAGGCCAAGCAAGTCATGACTGACCTGCTCACGACCCATCCCGAAGTCAACCTGATCTACTCCGAAGCCTCCGGACAGACCGTCGGTACGATGGCGGCATTGGTCCAGGCGGGCCGCGGCAAGATGGACAACGGCAAACCGTTGACCGAGATTGTTGCCAGCGTGGACTTTGATGAAGTCGAGTTCAAGCAGGTCTACGACCCGAACAGCTCACTCAAGCTGTCCATGGGTCTGCCCCCGATTGAGACCTCACACGGCCGCATTGACCTGATCATGGACGTCAAAGCCGGCAAAGTGAAACCGACTACGCAGCCCGCAGAAGAGTTCTTCTACAAGGCGTACAACGTATCCTTCTGGACGATGACGAAAAATGATGCTGCGGAATGGTTGAACACCCAGTTCGGAACGAACGTCGAAGTGGAAGCTGGCGCAGCGCCTGAGACCAAACCCATCAAGATCGCGTTTTTCGTGTCGGATCTGAGCAACGTATTCCACCAGGCACAGGCTGCCGAAGCGCAGAAGTATGCCAAGGAAAAATATGGCGCTGAGGTGTTTGTCTTCGACGGCAAAGCCGACTCCGCCGTCATGACCCAGAACGTGGACCAGATCATGGCACAGGGCATGGATGCCGCTACTCTACATATCTGGGATTACGATGCAGTCCGCCCTGCCGTGCTCGAGGCCCTCGACAAGGGAATCGTGCTGACCTCGTTCTTCAGCCCGCTGGGCGACAGCGGCATCCCGGTTGCCCGCAGCGATGAAGCTGGCATCTCCTTTGCCATGGGTGCGGAGATGGCAACCCAGTGGAAAGCAGCTCACCCCGACAAGCCCATCGTCATGGTAGAGCTAGGTTGGCCGAATCACACCGAAGTCAAGTCCGGGCGTACCGACCCCTGGGTCCAGGGTGTACTCTCCGTCGACCCGACGGCAACCGACCTTGGTTGTTTGGATGTGAGCAAGGGCACCGACCAGGCGAAGCAAGTGATGACCGACCTGCTGACCACCCATCCTGAAGTCAACCTCATCTACTCCGAAGCCTCCGGGCAAACCGTCGGGACGATGGCGGCTCTAACTCAGGCGGGCAGAGGCAAATTTGATAATGGCAAGCCGCTGACCGAGATTGTCTCCAGTGTGGACTTCGACGAAGTAGAGATGAAACAAGTCTATGACCCCAACAGTTCACTGAAGCTGTCCATGGGTCTCCCCCCGATCGAGACCTCCCATGGTCGCATCGACTTGATCATGGACGTCATCAATGGCAAGGTGGATCCCACTTCCCAGCCTGCGGAAGAGTTCTTCTATAAGGCATACAACGTATCCTTCTGGACCATGCCGGAACTGGATGCCGTGGAATGGCTGAACACCCAGTTCGGGACCAGCCTCGAGTAGTAATAGCCCAACGTTATTGCCCTGTAGGGGCGGAGCTTGCTCCGTCCCTACAGGGCAGGGAGCCGATGCATGAACCCTACAGAGAATGTGCTGGAGATCAGAGATCTGGTGAAGGAATTCCCGGGCGTGCGGGCAGTCAACAACGTGAGTTTCGATATCAAGCGGAACACGGTTCATTGCCTGGTAGGTGAGAACGGCGCGGGAAAATCCACCCTGATCAAGATCCTGACGGGCGCCTACACACGGACGAGCGGTCAGATCCTGCTGAACGGGGAAGACTATCGACCGCACAGCACGCGCGACGCCAAGCAAAAGGGAATCAGTACTTTATTCCAGGAACTCAATGTGGTCGACCAGCTCACAGTGGAGGAGAACCTCACCCTGGGGATGGAGGATACAACATTCGGCTTCCTGAGGCGCACAGACAAGATCAACAAGATGGTCAGTGTAATGAACAGTATCGAGCCGTCCATCAAACCTCACCAGCTTGTCTCGAGCCTGAGTGTGGCGCAAAAGCAGATCGTGGAGATTGCGAAGGCAGTTGCTGCAGAGTCGGACATCATCATCATGGACGAGCCAACCGCCGCGATCTCCGAGAGCGAAATTGGACGCCTGTTCGCCATCGTCAAGAGCCTGCGCGAGAACAATGTCACCGTCATCTACATCTCTCACCGCCTCGACGAGATCTTTGAGCTCGGCGACTACGTGACAGTGATGCGGGACGGCAAACATATCGAAACGAAACCCGTTGCAGAGATCCGGGACCGGTCGGAGCTGATCCGGATGATGATCGGTAAGACCGTCTTCGAGCAGTACACGCCTCGTGACGAGGAATGCCCGGATACGATCCTGGAGGTCAGGCACCTCTCCAACCACAGGTTGAACGACATTTCCTTCGATATCCACGCGGGCGAGATCGCAGGGTTCTATGGCCTGGTGGGCGCCGGCAAAACGGAGTTGGCACGTGCCATCTACGGTGCCGATCCCTACGAGGGCGAAATCCTCTTCAAGGGCAAAAAGCTGCAACCCGCTCCGGATAAAGCGATTGCGGCAGGCATTGCGCTGGTGCCCGAGGAAAGACGTTCGCAGGGACTGTTCACCATCCTGACCATCCGGAGTAACGTGCCCGTGATGAACATGGGCAAGGTTTCGCACGGTGGGTTCATCAACGATGCCACCGAACGGAAGATCACCCTCGAATACGTGGACAAGTTGAAGATCGCCACCAATACCATTGAAAAGGAAGCTGCCAAGCTCTCCGGGGGCAACCAGCAGAAGGTGGTTCTCTCCAAGTGTCTCTTCGCCGATGCCGATCTGCTCATGCTCGATGAGCCGACGCGCGGCATAGACGTGGGCGCCAAGAGCGAGATCTACAACCTGATCCGCCAGCTTTCCCGGGAAGGGAAGACCATCATTATCTTCTCGTCGGAGCTGCCGGAAGTCATGAACATCTGTGACAGTATCTATCTTCTGTACGATGGAAGTCTGCGCTCCACACTGCGCAACAACTGCGATGTGGACAGCGAGCAGATCCTTCACGTGGTCACGGGAGGAGCATAGCCATGCAAATCAACCAGCTGCAGAAACCGTCGAAACCCTCGAGGCCGTGGATCGCCGGCAGGCTGAGCGACGAGTCGTTTATCACCCTGTTCATGGTCGGGGTGCTGATCGTCGTGTTTGGCATTGCCAGCATCGCCGTGCCAAACTTCTACAAGATCCAGAACATCGTCAACCTGGTTACAAATAACTGGTTCATCATCATCCTGGGGATTGGCGTCACATTTCTGCTGATCACCGGAAATTTTGACATGTCGGTGGGCGGCGTCATTGCCCTGACCGGCGTGCTTGCCGTGTATTTCTGTCAGGCCGCCAATGTGTCGCAGAATGTCCTGGCAAACGGGCTCGGACTTCCCTACGGCGTCGCGGTGGCGCTTGCCCTGCTGTGTGCGATGGGAGTCGGCGCGATCAATGCCTTTTTCATCGCCCGGCTGAAGGTCCCTTCCATTATTGTGACTCTGGGCACCATGATGCTGGCGCGCGGCGCAGCCCAGGTGATCACCCAGGGCGCCCAGCGCAACACGAGCCTGCCGGACTCCTTCGGCGTACTCGGAAGCCTGAGCATTCCGGGGACATCCATCCGGCTCGCCGTGGTGGTCATGATCGTTTTGATCTTCATCGCATTCATCTTTGAAAAGAAGACCGTGTTTGGCAGGCGTATCTACCTCATCGGTTCAAACCCCGTGGCAGCCCGGCTTTCGGGTATCAACGTGACAAAGTACCTGACCGCCCTTTATCTCCTCAGTGCTTTGCTCGCCGGCATCACGGGGATCCTGCTGGCATCGGAATACAAAGCCGGCGTGTCGAGCCGGGCGACGGGATATGAGTTCGACGCGCTGGTGGTCGCCCTGCTGGGCGGCGTGAGCATCACAGGCGGATTTGGATCCGTGCTGGGGATGTTCCTGGGCGCCATCATCCTCTCTGTGGTGACATCCTCTGCCACCGGGCTGCTCCTTTCCCCGGACTGGCAGTTTACTCTCAAAGGAATTGTGACGTTTATCGCCATCCTTGCGCAGCGTTTTGCTCTGGATAAAAGGAAAAGCTGAGGATGCCCGTCATCCCTGCAGAGGAGCACATACACATGACTACTGTAAAAGCAGACTCTCTCCGACAAAAGATGGATCGATCGACCGCTCTGCGAGCGACCATCAAGCAGGTATACATCTACGTGGTACTGGCAGTGATCGTGATCATCTTCAGCGTGGTGAAGCTGGACCAGGTCGATCTCTTCGAGCGCGGGCATTTTCTCAGCCCCGATAGCATCATCAACCTGCTGCGGACGGCGGTACCCATCCTGACGCTGAGCGGCGCCTTTACCCTCCTGATGATCTCGGGTTACATAGACCTGTCTGTCGGGAGCGCCATGAGCCTGAGCGCCGTCGTGTTTGCCTGGATGGTCCTGAACGGCTTTAGCTTTTTCCCGGCGATCGCCCTGACCCTGCTCCTGGGGATCGCGATGGGAGTCCTCAACGGCGCCCTCGTCACGAAGCTTCGCATCACACCGGTCATCGCAACACTGGTGACCCTGAGCCTCTTCAAGGGCATGGCTCTGTTGATCGTCCCCGATGGTCTCTCTGCCATCAAAAGTGGAGAAAAGGTGATGCCGCCCTGGATCAACGATTATGCGCGCAAGGAAGTCCTCTTCGGACTGCCCTGGGCGTTCTGGGTTGCGGTGCTTCTCGTGGGCCTGTTGATCGTGGTTCAGAGAAAAACGATCCTCGGCAAGTATGCCGCTGCCATCGGTGGCAACCGCCTGGCCGCCGAGCTCTCCGGGATCGATGCGGTCACTGTGGGCTGGGTCATTTATGTGATCGTCGGGTTCTTTGCTGCACTGGCAGGTGTGGCGCGTGCAAGCTATATGTCCCTGGGCGACCCGCTCTCCGGCGATGGCATGGAAACCGCCTGCATCATCGCGGTGCTTCTGGGCGGCACAGCCTTCGCTGGCGGTGAGGGGTCGGTCGCAAAGACGATGGTCGGCGCGATCATCATTATGTGCGTGACGACCGGCTTGATGACTGTCATCCCGGCCTACTGGCAGGTGATGGCGATGGGAAGCGTGCTGCTCATCGCGGTTGTCATGAACCACCTGTTGGGACAGGATAAGGCGAAAGTGTAGTCACTGAATCGGCATCATTACGATTGGATGTATTGTCATGTTCAAGATACCTGTTGGTCTCTACGAAAAAGCACTACCGGCTTCCCTATGTTGGGAAGAGCGTTTGGTGACTGCCGGCCAGGCTGGCTACGATTTCGTCGAGATCTCGATCGATGAAAGTGACGAACGCCTGGGAAGGCTGGACTGGAGGGCTTCCGAGCGTTCGAAACTGCGGCGTGCCATCGCCAACAGCGGTGTGAAAATCATGTCCATGTGTCTGAGCGGCCATCGCAAATACCCGCTCGGCAGTCACACGTCAGCGATCCGTCAGCAGGGACAGGAGATCCTTCGTAAGGCGATTGAGTTCGCAGGGGATGTAGGTCTGCGGGTGGTCCAGGTAATGGCATACGATGTCTTCTATGAGACAAGTGACAATGAGACGCGTGTATATTTCCTCGAGGGCCTGGAACATGGCACGCGCTGGGCGGCCCAGTCCGGTGTGATGCTGGGACTCGAAAACCTGGACACGCCGTTTGTGGATAGCATCGACAAAGCTTTGGCGGTCATCCGTGAAATTGACTCCCCCTGGCTGCACCTGTATCCCGATATTGGTAATCTGGCTGCAGCCGGCTATTGCCCTCCCGACGAGGTGAACCTGGCAAAAGGACAGTTATTGGGGATCCACGTGAAAGACTCTTTACCGCGAGTGATCCGTGGGGTACCATTTGGAGAAGGAATTGTGCCGTTCCAGGAGACATTCCAGGCGCTGGTAAAAATGGGCTTCTGGGGATTGATCGGTGTGGAAATGTGGGGAAACATGCATGCCGACCAAGATCCCATTGCCTGTGTTGCAGAGGCGCGCCGGTTCGTGGACAGCCTGGTGAACGAAGCCTGGCCGGTCCATTCTCCCCATCGTTCCTTGACGAATGAGCTCCACCCGAAAGACAAGACCATATTTTAGAAACAGGTGACAGAAATGGCTTCCTATGAATCGATCCGCTTGATCAATACCATCCTGACCCTTTACTATCTGGAAGAGATGACACAGACAGAAATAGCACAGCGTCTGGGGTTTTCCACGGCCAAGGTCAACCGCCTGCTGCTGCAGGCACGCGAGCAGGGTTATGTAAACATCACGATCAAGACCCCTTTCCAGCAGTTGTTTGAGCTGGAAGAGCGCCTGAAAGCTGTCTTTGGCTTACAGGACGCTATTGTGATCCCCGCCGTTGCAGAGTCCAGTAGCACACCCTTGAATGCACTCGGCAACATTGCCGCAGAATTTCTGCTGGAGCGCCTGCGGGATGGGGATATCCTGGGTGTGGGGGGCGGCTCGGCGGTCAGTGCCATTTTGCAGGCACTGGCGCCAAACCGGAAATACGATATCGAGGTGGTGCCGCTCCTTGGGGCGGTTCAGGGTGAGATCACCAACGATGTTAACTACCTGGCGACAAACATTGCCGAGCGGCTGGGCGGCAAGGCATACCAATTGCATGCGCCCGCATTCGTAGATACGCCCAAGCATTGTGAGACCCTGCGCTCCATGGGACCGGTAAAGGAGATCCTGGACATCGCCCGCCGTGCGAATATCGCCCTCGTGGGGGTGGGCACGGTCGATGCCGAAGTCTCGCGCTTTGTCCAGTTCACGGCCCTCTCCGCCGAAGAAATGAGACATATTGCAGAATATTGCGGCGGCGTTGGAGATATCAATGCATTCGTATACGACATCGAGGGCCAGGCATGTGCTCATGAATATGCGGACCGGATTGTCGGATTGACTCTGCCTGAACTAAAGAAAATTCCCTACCGGGTGGGCGTGGCTGCGACGGCAGCCAAGGCACTGCCTCTCTACGGCGCCCTGCGCGGCGGCTACCTGC
>Ga0075429_100004301_pt1 | contig 12233 bp, 11 predicted proteins | sample RhiMetdeltSRZDD3_FD_75295 | JGI IMG/M metagenome (GOLD analysis project Ga0075429, IMG submission 75295) | Populus rhizosphere microbial communities from Tennessee, USA - Rhizosphere MetaG P. deltoides SRZDD3 | ecosystem: Host-associated > Plants > Roots > Rhizosphere > Soil | place: USA...
TCGGCGCCGACCGGCGACGACCCGGGCGGCGCCGAGCTCGACGACGACAAGCTGAAGAACGTCACCTACTACGGCTTCACGCTGGCGGCGCCGGGTCGCCGCCACTTCCGCGACGAGACGGTGCTGCGCGGCAAGCAGGTCTTCCACGACCTCGGCTGCGCCGGCTGTCACGCGCCGGTCCTCCACACCGGGGCGAGCACCGACTTCCCGGAGCTGGCCAACCTGACCATCCGGCCCTACACCGACCTGCTGCTCCACGATCTCGGCGACGATCTCGCCGACGGCCGCCCCGACTTCCTCGCCGACGGCCACGAGTGGCGGACGCCGCCGCTGTGGGGCATCGGACTGTTCCAGGTCGTCAACGGCCACGAGCTCTACCTCCACGACGGCCGCGCCCGCGGCGTCGCCGAGGCGGTGCTCTGGCACGGCGGCGAGGCGGAGGCGAGCGCCGACGGCTTCCGCGCCCTGCCGCGCGACGATCGCGAGGCGCTGGTCGCCTTCCTGGAGTCGCTGTGAGGCGGCCGGCGGCCGCGATCGTCGCCGCGGCGCTGATCGCGGGCGCCGGCTGCACCGACATCCCGATCGGCGATGGTCCGCGCAAGGCGATGGTGCGCCGCGTGGTGAACGAGGTCATCCTGCCCGAGCATCGCGAGCTGGCCGCGGGCGCCGCCGCGCTGCGCGACGCCGCCGCGGCGCTGGCGGCGAGCCCGGACGCCGGGCACCTCGACGCCGCCCAGGACGCGTGGCGCGCGGCGCGGTCGCCGTGGATGCGCGCCTACGCGCTGCGCATCGGCCCGGTCAAGGACGACCTCTACGCCGCCCGCATGGATCAGTTTCCGCCCGACCTGGCGCGCATCACCGCCGAGATCGCCGGCACCGCCGCGCTGACGCCGGAGTACGTCGCCGCGTTCGGCGCCAACAAGAAGGGGTTCCACGCCCTCGAGCTGTTCCTGTTCGATGCCGCCGGCGGCGATCCGGCGGTGCTGGCGTCGCTCACCGACCCCACCCTCGGCGAGCGCCGGCGCCAGTTCGTGGCGTCGGCCGCGGCCGCGCTGGCCGCCGACGCCGCCGCCCTGGACGCGGCGTGGGAGCCCGGGCGCGGCGACTTCGTCGACCGGGTCGTCGACATCGGCGGCGACGGCCCCTACGCCACGATCAAGGACGCCACCGACGCGGTCGTCAACGACAGCGTCTTCCTCGCCGAGCTCATCCTCGACGCCAAGCTGGGGCGGCCGATGGGCAAGCCGACCGGCGGCACGCCGGTGCCGGCGCTGGTGCAGTCGGCCCCCTCCGACGGCGGCGTCGACGACATGCTCGACAACCTGCGCGGGCTGCGCGCCGTCTACGAGGGCGATCGCGAGCCCGGCGGTGTCGACGGCGGCGGCGTCGGCGCCCTGGTCGCCCGCGCCAGCGCGACCATCGACAGCCGGGTCCGCGCCGAGCTGACCCGCGCCGAGGCGGCGGTCGCCGCGATCCCGCGGCCGTTCGCAGCCGCGGTCGAGGCCCAGGCGCCCGAGGTCGAGGCGGCGTGGCAGGCGACCCGCGAGCTCCGGTTCACGGTCTCGACCGAGCTGATCGCCGCGCTCGGGGCCACGCTCTCCTTCAACGAGAATGACGGCGACTGAGCCAGACCGCGCGGGCCTCGTCGGCCGCGCGTCGCGCGCGCTGACCGCGCCGGTCGATGCCTCGTCGCTGATCGCCTTCCGCATCGCCTTCGGGGCGCTGATGGCGATCGCCGCGGTGCGCTTCTCGGCGCACGGCTGGATCGCCGAGCACTACCTCGAGCCGACCCACTTCTTCCACTACGCCGGCTTCGGCTGGGTGCGGCCGCTGCCGGGCGCCGGCATGTACGTCTGCTTCGCGCTGATCGGCGCGTGTGCGGTCGCGGTCGCGATCGGGTTCTGCTACCGGGCCGCCGCGCTCGGCCTCGCCGTCCTGTTCGCCTACGCCCACCTCTGCGACAAGACCAACTACCTCAATCACTACTACCTGCTGATCCTGCTGGCGCTGCTCCTGGTCGTGCTGCCGCTCGGCCAGGTCGGCTCCGTCGACGCCTGGCGGCGCCGCCGCCGCGGCGCCCCGGTGCCGTCGACCCTGCCGGCGTGGCCGATCTGGGTCCTGCGCGGCCAGCTGGCGCTGGTCTACGTCTACGGCGGAGTCGCCAAGCTGCAGCCGGACTGGCTGGTGCACGCGCAGCCGCTCGACACCTGGCTGGCGGCGCGCCCCGACGTGCCGCTGGTCGGCGGCCTGTTCGCGCAGCCGTGGGCGCCGCAGGCGGTCAGCTGGGCGGCGGCGATCTTCGACCTGACCATCGCCGGCTGGCTCCTGTGGCCGCGGTCGCGCCGGATGGCGTACCCGGTGGTGATCGCCTTCCACCTCCTGACCGCCCGGCTCTTCCACATCGGCATGTTCCCGTGGGTGATGATCGCGCTGACGCCGATCTTCTTCGCGCCCGACTGGCCGCGCCGCGTGCTGCGGCTGCGCCAGGTCGCGCCGGGGTCCCCGCCGCCGGCGCCGCCGCGGCGGCGGGCGCGCCTCCTCGCCGCCGCCCTGGTCGCTTACTTCGCGGTCCAGATCCTGTTCCCGCTGCGCTTCCTGCTCTATCCGGGCAACCACCTGTGGACCGAGCAGGGCTTCCGCTTCGCCTGGAAGGTGATGGTGATGGAGAAGAGCGGGGTGGCCGACTTCGTCGTCCGGGATCCGGACACCGGCCGCGAGTGGCGGGTGCCGGCCACCGACTACTGGACCCGCTACCAGGCGTCGATGATGGCGACCCAGCCCGACATGATCCTCGAGGCCGCCCACGTCGTCGCCGACGACTTCCGCCGCCGCGGCGTCCGCGCCCCCGAGGTGCGCGCCGACGTCCTGGTCTCGCTCAACGGCCGCCCCCGCCAGCGCCTGGTCGACCCCGCGGTCGATCTCGCCGCCGAGCGCGACGGCGTCGCCCCTTACCGCTGGCTGCTCGCCGCCCCCGAGATGGATCCACCATGACGTACACCCGCACCGCGCTCCTCGTGCTCATCGCCGCCGCCGTCGCCGCGCCGGGCACCGCCCACGCCAACCCGAAGGCGCTGCCCTTCACCTACGGCACCCGCACCACGGCGACCGGCGGCCTCGAGATCGAGCAGTACGTCGACGCCATCCCGATGCGGCTCGCCCGCGAGCTGCCCGATGGCAGCGCGCAGAGCACGGTGGTGCCGCGCTACGCGCTGCAGACCGAGCTCGAGTACGGCCTCACCGACGACGTCGAGCTCGGCTTCTACCTGGCGTTCCGGCAGAGCGCGTCGATCGACGCGCCGGTCCTGCGCTTCCAGGGCATCAAGCAGCGCGTGCGCTGGCGCTTCTCGCCGCCGTGCTGGCCGGTGCAGATGGCGGCCTACGGCGAGATCGCCGAGTTCAACGACGAGATCGAGCTCGAGGAGAAGCTGATCCTCGAGCGCCGCTTCGGCGCGGTGACCGCGCTCGCCAACCTGTGGATCGAGCAGGAGTGGTACTTCGTCACCGACGAGACCAAGTACATCTACAACCCGACCGTCGGCGTGACCTGGGAGCCCCACCCGCGGGTCCAGCTCGGCGCCGAGTACTGGGCGCGCGGCCGCTTCGACAGCGCCGGCAACCAGATGGCGACCGACGAGACGCCGAGCGGCGCGCGCCACTACGCAGGGCCGACGGTGCGCCTCCTCGGCGGCGAGCACTGGCTGGCGGTCGGCGCCTACGTCCGGCTCGATCACCTCGGGCGGGCGACGCCGGTCGACGATGCGTACGGCCGGGTCTGGGTGCGGTTGATCGCGGGCATCGGCATCTGATCGCGCTCGCCTGAGCGGGCAGCGAACGCGATCTCGCGCACGCGATCGAGAAACCTGCAGCCCCAGGCTTGACCAAAGTTTGAAAATGGATATCAATTTCTACATGCACACGCGGGAATGCCATCGCACGCTCCTCGCCCACGGCGGCTTCGCGATCGTCGAGCTCTGCAACTGCGGCGCGGTCCACCTGAGCCTCGGCGCGGTCACGCTGCGGCTGGCGCCCGAGGCAGTCGGCGAGCTGACCACGGTCATGGCCGACGCCGCGCGCGCGCTGGCGCTGCACGAGGCGTACGCCGCGTGCCGGCCCGCGATCGACGAGGCGGTGTCGTGACCGCGGCCGCCTGGCCGCCGCGGCCGCACGATCCGCGCGAGCGCGAGGTCGTGGGCCGGGCCGGCGCCTGGGAGGTGCGGCAGTTCGCCGCCGGCGACGCCAAGCTGGCGTACTTCACGGTGCGCGGCTTCCTGCACCTCCAGCTGTGGCACCCGCAGGCGCAGATCTCGATCCTGACCCCGTCGCGGCTGACCGCCGGCCACTTCGAGGCCTGGCTCGCCGACACCCGGATCGCGGTGCGGCGCTGGGTCGATCTCGACGCCGCGCTCGGCGGCCGCGCGCCGGCGCAGGCGGAGCTGCGCGCCCTCGAGCGCTGGTTCGTGCTGCGCCACGAGCCGGCCGAGCTGCACCTCCTGCGCCTGTGGTGGGCGGCGACCGCCCCGCGAGCCCACCATGCCTGATCTCGAATTCGCCTGCCGCCGCGCCGGGGTCTCTCCCCTCGTGTCGTGGTCCGCCCGGACGGCGGCGGCGAACCCTTTCCTCCGGTGCGCGGCCGCCGCGTTCGTCCTCGTCTGGGTAGGCCGGGACGTTGCGGCCGAGAGCGAGTCGGCCGCGTCTCCACACGAGGCGGCCGCGCACCCGGAGGGAGCCATTGATGCCGACGACGAGGCCGAGACCGTCGGCGCCGAGGTGATCGTGGTGACCGGTACCCGGACGCCGATGCCGCTCGCCACCAGCCCGGTGGTGACCGAGGTCGTCGCCCGCGACGCGATCGAGGCGTCCGGCGCCCGGACGGTGGCCGGCGCCCTGGCCACGCGCCCGGGCGTCTGGATCGAGCGCGGCATCGGCGGCGCCGGCGTCAGCCTCGAGGGGCTCGGCCCGGAGTACGTCCTGATCCTCGTCGACGGCCAGCGCCAGATCGGCCGGGTCGGCGGCGCCATCGACCTCGACCGGCTCGGCACCGCCGGCGTCGAGCAGATCGAGATCGTCCGCGGCCCGGGCTCGGCGCTGTACGGCGCCGACGCCCTCGGCGGCGTCGTCAACATCGTCACCCGGCCGCCCGGCGACGGCGCCGAGGTCAGCGCCCGCGTCGACAGCCGGCGCGCCCGCGATCTGACCGGGCGGCTGTCCGCTGGCGCCGGCGACTGGAGCGGCACCGTCTCCGGCGCGTGGCGCACGGGCGACGCCTTCGACCGGACCCCGGCCGAACCGTCGACGACGATCGCCGCCTACGACGACGCCCGCGGCGCCGCCCAGGGCCGCTACCAGCGCGGCGACTGGCGCGTCGACGGCAACGTCGACTACCTGCGCCGCGACCTCGCCGGCGTCAGCGCGACCGCCACCGGCGCCGTGCTCGACCGCCGCAACCTGACCGAGGTGGCGACCGCGCGCGCCGCGTCGCAGTGGTCCGGCGACCGGACGGTGGTGCGGAGCCGGATCGGCGCGGCGCTGTTCCGCGACCAGTACCGCAGCGACCAGCGCGGCGCCGACGCCCTCGACCAGTACCAGGAGACCCGCGAGCGCGAGCTCGAGGTCGGCGCCGACGCCGATCGCCGGCTCGGCGACCGCCACCGGATCACCGCCGGCGGCGAGCTCCTCGCCGAGGCGCTGACGACGCCGCGCCTGGCGCGGTCCGGGCGCCGGCTGCGCGCCGCGCTGTTCGCGCAGGACGAGTGGCGTCTCGGCGACCAGCACCAGCTCCTGGTGGTGCCCGCCTTGCGGCTCGATCACGACAGTCAGTTCGGCGGCCACGCCACGCCGCGGCTCGCCGTGCGCTGGGACGCCAGCGAGCGCATCGTCGCCCGCGCCAGCGTCGGCGCCGGCTACCGCGCCCCCGGCTTCAAGGAGCTGCTCCTCCACTTCGAGAACCCGGGCGTCGGCTACGTCGTCGATGGCAACCCGGACCTCGCGCCCGAGACCTCCGAGAGCGTCCACGCCGGCGGCGAGTGGCGGCCGCGGTCGTGGCTGTGGCTGGCCGGCAACGCCTTCGACAACGAGCTGCACGATCTGATCGCCGCCGTCAGCGTCGACGGCGGCGACGGCCCGATGCAGTTCCGCTACCAGAACGTCGGCCGGGCCCGGACCTCGGGCGTCGAGGCGACCGCCGCGGTCGCCGCCGGCCGCCTCGGCGTCGAGCTCGGCGCCGCCTGGACCCGCGCCCGCGATCTCGACGGCGACCGCCCCCTCGAGGGGGTGCCGGCGCTGCGGGTCGCCGCGGCCGTGCGCTGGCGCGACCGCGGCGACGGCTTCGACGCCGCCGTCGAGGGCGCGATCACCGGTCCCCGTCCGTATTACCCGACCGACCTCGCCGATTGGACGTCGCCGCGCGCCGAGCTGCGCGCGCGCGTCGCCAAGCGCTTCACCAGCGGCGTCGGCTTCACTCTCGGCGCCGACAACCTGCTCGGCGCCGGCGACGACCGCTATGACCCGTTGCCGCCGCCGACCCTGTACGTCGGGGTCGACGTCCGGCGCTGACCGAAGGAGTCGATCATGGATCAGACGCTGCTCGCCCTCGCGCTCCTGGGCGCTGTCCTCGCCGTGCCCGCGTGCGCCGACTCGATCGCCCCCGACGAGGGCCCCGACGGCCCCGACGGCGGCCCACCGCCCCCGACCGCGCCCGACGGCGGCCCCGCCGCCGACGCCGCGCCGGCCGCCACCGGCAGGGTCGCGACCGTCCGGCGCCCGGACGGCACCTACACGACCCGGATCGACGCCAGCGCCAGCGACGCCTGGATCGCGGTCGATCTCGAGACCGGCGGTGAGGCCGCCGCCGACGGGCCATGGGACCTCGCGTGCCAGCGCTTCCACGTCAAGCTCAACGGCGGCGTCAGCGGCGACCGCGGCGTCGAGGTCGCGCCGCTGGTCGGCGCCGACTTCGCGGCGGTGACCGCCGCGCCCGCGGACGGCTGGATCCGCGACGCCGCCGACGGCGACGATCCGGGGACCGATCCGGATCTCGCGTTCGAGCAGGGCGACGGCTGGTACGTGTACGACCCGGCCACCCATGTGCTGACGCCGCGGCCGGTGGTCTGGGTGATCCGGACCAGCGACGGCAACGTCGTCAAGGCGGTGATCGAGAGCTACTACGACGACGCCGGGACGTCCGGCCACCCGCGCCTGCGCTGGGCGCCGCTGGGGGCGCCGTGATCGCCGCCGGCGAGGACCTCGCCGGGCGCTGGCGCGCGCTGCGCGCCGAGCGACCCGGGGTGCGCGCCCGCGAGGCCGCCGACGCGCTCGGCGTCAGCGAGGCCGAGCTCGTGGCCACCACGGTCGGCGACACCGCGATCGCGCTCGACGGCGACATGGCGGCGCTGGTGCACGGCCTGCCCGCGGTCGGCCGCTGCATGGCGCTGACCCGCAACCCGCACGCGGTCAGCGAGGTGCGCGGCCGCTACGGCGGCGTCGAGCTCGGCGCCCACGCCGGCCAGATCGTCGGTGACGGCATCGACCTGCGCGTCTTCCTCGACCACTGGCGCTACGCGTTCGCGGTCGACGAGCCGCGGCGCAGCCTGCAGATCTTCGACGCCGCCGGCACCGCGGTCCACAAGGTCTACCTCGAGCCCGAGGGCGACCCCGCCGCCTGGGACGCCCTGGTCGCGGCGCGCGCGGCGAAGGCGGTGCGCGCGATGACGGTGCGAGTCGAACCGGCGCCGGCGCCGCCGCCGCCGTGCCCCGACGACGAGGTCGACGTCGGCGCGCTCCGCCGCGAGTGGGATCTGCTGACCGACACCCACGAGTTCTTCACGCTGCTGCGCCGGCACCGGCTGGCGCGGACGCAGGCGCTGCGCCTGGCCGGCGCCGAGCGCGCGCGGCGCACCACCGGCGACGCGCTCCACCGCGTCCTGGTCGCGGCCGCGGCCAGCGGGACCCGCGCCCTGATCTTCGTCGGCAACCGCGGCTGCCTGCAGGTCTATTCGGGATCGGTCGCCCGGATCCTGCGCACCGGGCCGTGGCTCAACGTCCTCGATCCCGCCTTCAACCTGCACCTGCGCGAGGACGCCATCGCCGAGAGCTGGGTGGTCTCCAAGCCGACCCGCACCGGCGCCGTGCGCTCGCTCGAGATCTACGACGCCGCCGGCGAGACCATCGCGATGATCTTCCGCAAGCGCGACGACCGCGAGCGCGCCGAAGATCCGGCCTGGGGCGAGCTCCTCGACCGACTGCCGGAGGTCGCGGCGTGACCCGGCCCGGGCGCGGCGGCTCGACGCGGGCGTGGGCGATCGCGACCACCGCCGCGCTCGCGGCGTGGGCGTGCGCGCGCGGCGGCAGCGGCGACCTCGACGGCGCGCCGCGGATCGTCTGCGTCGGCGGCGCGGTGTGCGAGACCGTCTTCGCGCTCGGCGACGGCGACCGGGTCGTCGCCGTCGACAGCTCGACGGTGTATCCGCCCGCGGCGGCGCGGCTGCCGAAGGTCGGCTACCAGCGCACGCTGTCGGCGGAGCCGATCCTGGCGCTCGATCCCGCGGTCGTCATCGCCGCCGCCGAGGCGGGGCCGGCGGTCGCCCTCGATCAGCTGCGCGCGGCCGGCGTGCGGGTTGCGGTGATGCCGGAGGCGACGACGCCCGCGACGGCCGCGGCCCGGGTGCGCTCGATCGCGGCCGCGCTCGGCCGCGCGGCCGCCGGCGCCCGCCTCGCCGCCGAGGTCGAGGCCGACGCCGACGCCGCGGTCGCCCGCGCGCGCCGCCCCGGCCGGGCGCCGCGCGCCCTCTTCGTCTACGCCCGCGGCGCCGGCACCGCGATGGTCTCCGGCGCCGGCACCGTCGCCGACGCCATGCTGCGCCTCGCCGGGGCGGTCAACGCCGTCGACGGTCACGACGGCTTCCAGCCGCTGTCGGCGGAGGCGCTGGTGGCGGCGGCGCCCGAGGTGATCCTGGTGCCGGCGCGCGGCCTCGACTCCCTCGGCGGCGTCGACGGCCTCCTCGCCTTGCCCGGGGTCGCGGCGACGCCGGCCGGGCGCGCGCGCCGGGTGGTGGCGATGGACGACCTGCTGCTCCTCGGCTTCGGCCCGCGCCTCGGCGCCGCCATCGACGAGCTGGCGCGCAAGCTGGGGGCGTCCTGAGGCTCCCGCCGCGGCGCGTGCTCGGCGGCCTCGCGCTCGCGCTGGCGGCGATCGCGATCGTCGCCGCCGGCGTCGGCGCCGTGCCGCTGTCGCCCGGCCAGGTCGTGGCGGCGATGGCGGCGCCGCTCGGCGTCGAGCTGCCGTGGGGACTGTCGCCGCGCGAGCAGCTCATCGTCTGGACGATCCGATTGCCCCGGGTCGCGCTGGCGATCGTCGTCGGCGCCGGGCTCGGCGGCGCCGGCGCCGCGCTGCAGGGCCTCGTGCGCAACCCGCTCGCCGACCCGCGCCTGGTCGGCGTGTCGGATGGCGCCGCGCTGGCCGCGGTCGGGTACCTGGTGCTCGGCGCGCCGCTGGCGGCGGCCTTGCCGGCAGTATCGCCGTGGCTCCTGCCGGCGGCGGCGTTCGCCGGCGGCCTGGTGTCGACCCGGATCGCGCTCGGGCTCGCCCGCGTCGACGGCGAGACGTCGTCGCTGCGGCTGATCCTCGGCGGCGTGGCGCTGTCGGCGCTGGCCGGCGCCGGCACCGGCCTCCTCCTCTTCGTCGCCGACGACGCCCAGCTGCGCTCGGTCGCGTTCTGGAGCCTGGGCAGCCTCGGCGGCGCGACCTGGTCGCTGGTGGCCGCAGCGGCGCTGCCGATCGCCGTCGCGCTCGGCCTCCTGCTCCGCCACCGCGACGACCTCGATCGGTTGCTGCTCGGCGAGGCCGAGGCGCGCCACGTCGGCGTCGAGGTCGAGGCGGTGACCCGGCGGGTGGTGCTCCTGGTCGCGCTCGCCGTCGGCGCCGCGGTCGCCGCCTGCGGCGCCATCGGCTTCGTCGGCCTGGTCGTGCCGCACCTGGTGCGCGGCTGGCTCGGGCCGTCGCACCGGACGCTGCTGCTGGCGTCGGCGCTCGGCGCCGCGGCGCTCCTGGTCGGCGCCGATCTGGTCGCGCGCACGGTGGCGGCGCCCGCCGAGGTGCCGGTCGGCGTCATCACCGCGCTGATCGGCGCGCCGTTCCTGCTCGCGCGGGTCCGCGGCGCGCGCGCGGAGGGACGGTGATCGCCGCCCGCGACGTCACGGTCCGGATCGGCGGCGCGGCGCTGGTGCGCGGCGTCAGCCTCGACGTCGCCGCCGGCGAGCTGGTCGCGCTGATCGGGCCCAACGGCGCCGGCAAGTCGACGCTGCTGGCGGTGCTCGCCGGCGACCGGGCGCCGACCGCGGGGACGGTGACCCTCGGGGGTCGTCCGGTGCCCGGACAAACGGCCCAGGCGCTGGCGGCGCGGCGCGCCGTCCTGCCCCAGGCGTCGCAGCTCGGCGCCGCCTTCACCGCGGTCGAGGTCGTCGAGCTCGGCCAGCGCGGCGGCGGTGATCCGGTGCGGCGGCGCCGCCTGGCCCGGCGCCGCCTCGACGCCGTCGAGCTCGGCGGGATGGCGGAGCGGGCCTATCCGACGCTGTCGGGAGGCGAGCGCCAGCGGGTCCAGCTCGCCCGCGTCCTCGAGCAGCTCGGCGACGGCGGCGGCCGCGCGCTCTTCCTCGACGAGCCGACCGCCGCGCTCGATCCGCGCCACCAGCAGGTCGTGCTCGGCCTCGCCCGCGCCGCCGCCCGCGCCGGCCACGCCGTGGTCGCCGTCCTGCATGACCTGTCGCTGGCGGCGCGCTGGGCCGACCGGATCGCCCTCCTCGATCGCGGCTTGCTGGTCGCGTGCGGCCCGGTCGCCGAGGTGATGCGCCCGGAGCGCTTGCGCTCGGTCTACGGCGTCGATTTCGACGTCGTCGCGCGGCCGGGCGGCGGGCTCCTGATCAGTGCGGCGTCGTGAGCGGCTTGGCGTTCCGGGGCGGGAAGAAGAACTCGAAGGGCGAGCGCACGAAGCGGCGCAGGACGGCGCCGAACAGGTGGAACCACTCGCTGGTGCCGACCTCGCGGGCGCGGAAAGCGACGGCGAGGGCGAGGACGAAGCTGACGCCGAAGTTGAGCAGGCCGATCAGCGCGATGCCGACGCACGCCCAGTGGAAGCCGGGGGTCGACAGGATGTCGACGCCGAGCGAGCAGGCGGCGAGGGTCAGCGAGCCGGTCGACAGCGTCACGTGGCGGACGTCGAGCGGCAGGCCGAAGAAGGTGCCGAGGATCGGCGTCATGCCGAGCAGGAAACCGAGGGTGATGTTGCCGCCGAAGCCGGCCAGGTTGTGCGACAGGAACGTGCCGATCCGGATCATCCGCTGGCGGCCGACCACGCGGCCCCACCGGTGCTGCGCGATCGCCTCGGGCAGCCGGCGGTAGACCGCCCAGTTGTCGAGCCAGCCGGCGCCGATGCTCGACATCCAGAGCAGGACGCCGGTCAGGGCGGCGAAGAAGATCGTGCCGCTGCCCAGCGGGTGGAACGACGCGACCACCTTGGCGGCGTCGTGGGGGTCGAGGAAGTCGTGGCCGGCGAGCAGCAAGGTCAGGGCGTTGACGGCGAGCGCGGCCGGGATCACGACCAGGACGTTGCCCATCGCCGCCGCCAGCTGCGAGCGGCTGATGCGCGCGATCATCTCGACCATCTCGTCGAGGCGGTGGACGTTGCGCTTGTCGCCGATGGCGGCGGCCAGGGTGGCCGCGGTCATCGACGGCTGCTTGGTCGCCAGCGTGAAGCCGAGCAGCTGCATCACGATGAAGCTGGCGGCGTAGTTGGCGGCCGACAGCATGCCGTCGACGAACGGCGCGAAGTGGCCCCACTTGGTGAAGTACTTCACCACGCAGGTGATCGCGGTCAGGGCGCCGCCGCCGGCCGCCGACATCAGCATGGCGCCGTACTCGCGCCGGGTGGCGGTGACGTAGTGCTCGCCGGTGGTGCCGGCGCGCTCGATGATCTTGCGGGCGAGCAGGCGCAGGTTGGTGCGCATCAGGTGGCGGAGGCTCAGGTCCGCCAGCGGCGCGATCGCGATCTGGCCGAGGCAGTCGCGGGCGGCGGCGAGCTGGTCGCCGGTGCCGGTGACCAGCGGCTGCATCCGCTCGACCCGGTCGAGGGCGCGCTCGATGGTGTCGAGGCAGTAGACGACGTCGACCGAGACGCCGTGGGTCTCGAGCTTGTCGTGGACGACCCGGCAGGCGCGCCGGCACTCGGCGATGACCGGCGGCA
>Ga0075429_100004304_pt1 | contig 12232 bp, 9 predicted proteins | sample RhiMetdeltSRZDD3_FD_75295 | JGI IMG/M metagenome (GOLD analysis project Ga0075429, IMG submission 75295) | Populus rhizosphere microbial communities from Tennessee, USA - Rhizosphere MetaG P. deltoides SRZDD3 | ecosystem: Host-associated > Plants > Roots > Rhizosphere > Soil | place: USA...
ACTCGCCGCGGCGCGGTCGGCTGCCCGCGCGCGGCCCCTTGGCCATCGCCTTGGCCAGGCCGACGATGACCGCCTGCTTGGCCGGGACGTCCTCGGCGCGCGGCGGCGGCATGTTGCCCAGCCGCTCGACCAGGCGCTCCGGCGGCGGCGACGCGTCGAGATCCGCCGGCATCGCGTACATCGGGTCGGGCCCGCCGGTCAGCTCGACGCGCGACTCCTCGTCGGCCATGCGGCCGCCGACGTCGCGCAGCATGCGCAGGACGCGGGTGCGCTCGCGCGGGCTCAGGGCGTCGCGGCGGCCCTGGCCGCTGTGGGTGGCCGGCCGGCGGCCGCCGCGCTTGGCGAACTCCGACAGCGGGATCGGCTGCTCGAACTTCTTGTCGTTGCTGAAGATCTGGGTGGCGGCGCGCAGCCAGGCGCGCGGGCCGCTGACCGGCTCGAGCTCGTCGGCCGGCATTGTCGTGGGCGGCCGGGGGGCGGCCGGGGCCGCGGCCGCGGCCACGGGAGCGGCGACCGCCTTGCCGAGCACGATGGCGCCCGCGGTCGCGTTGTCCTCGGGGCAGAGCGTCGCGTCGGCGACCATGCGGCGCACGAAGCCGTCGGTCTTGCCGAGCGAGTACTGGTGCGGGCGCTCGACGAAGGCGACGCCGAGCTTCTCGAGCCACGCCACCGGCGGGTCGGCGCCGATGAGGATGAAGGCGGCGTCGTTGGCGTACTTCTTCTGCGAGCCGTCGGCGAGCTGGAGGATCATGCTGGTCTCGTCGAAGCTCACCACCTGCGAGCCGAACTTGACCTTGAGCCGCTGCTCCTTCTCGTAGTTCTCGATGGCCTGCTTGTTCTTGGCCTGGCAGCGGTTGAACGACTTGCCGCGGTAGCTGACGATGACCTTGGCGCCGGCGTCGGCGAGCGCCATCGAGGCCTCGACCGCGCTGTCGCCGCCGCCGACGATCAGCACCGACTTGCCGCGGAACACGTCCGGATCCTCGAGCAGGTTGGCGACCTTGGGCAGGTTCTCGCCGGGGACCTGCAGCGTGCGCGGCTTGCCGCGGGTGCCGGTGGCGAGGACGACGCGGTGAGCGCGGTACGACGACACCGTGGTGCGGATGTCGAAGACGCCGTCGCCGCCGCGCTTGATGGTCTCGACCGCCTCGCCCAGGTTGATCTGGACGCCGACCTGGTCGACCAGCTCCTTCCAGAGCTGGACCATCTGCTCCTTCGACGAGTCGAACACCGGGAGCAGCGACAGGTTCTCGGTGTCGTACGGCTCGGCCATGACCCACTTGCCCTTCGGGTAGCGGGAGATGGTCGAGGCGATCAGCTGCTCCTTCTCGAGGACGACGTAGCTGAGGCCGCGCTGGATGCAGGTGAGGGCCGCCGACAGGCCGCCGGGGCCGGAGCCGACGATGGCGACGTCGACGCAGGTGACGCTCTTGGCGTCGGAGCCCTCGGCGCGGCGGGCGCCGCCGCCGCCGGGGGTCAGGCCGTGCTTGAGGGCGTGCTCGATGACGGCGCGGCCGAGGTTGGCGGCGTTCTTGACGAGCGGCTTGCCGGCGACCTCGCCGATCAGGTACTGGCCCTTGACCGCGGTCTGGAAGTTCTCGTCCAGCTCCGGAACCTTGAGCTTGGGCGGCTCGCCGCCCTCGGGGAACATGACCAGCGCCTCGGTCGGGCATGCCCACATGCACGCCTCGCACTGGATGCAGTCCTGGAAGTGCAGGACCCGGCTCTTGTTGTTGACCAGGTCGAGGACGTTGGTGGGGCAGACTGCAACGCAGGCGTCGCAGCCGGTGCATCTGTCATCGTTGATGTCGTGGACGAGGATCCCCGGGGTGGGGGCGCCTCCCGCCGGCACGTGCGGCGCCGGGTGTTTGCCCTTGCGGGCGGCGTACGTCGTGAACACCGCCATCAACGCGATAGCGATGCTGCCCAGCGCCAACGGAACGATCCACGTCACGGCGGCTGTTTCTAGCAAGCGAGGTGCCGCGACGCGCCGCAGTCATTCCGGCCCGTTGGGGCCATGGGGGTGTGGTGTGAGGCCGGATCTGGGGTGGCCGCCCCCGAAGAGCGAGGGGTTGAGCCTGGTGATCCCTTCTCCTACCTCTCCTCCTCGGCGCTCCGACGATCAGTTCACTTCCACGTGGCGGTGCAGGAATGCGCCGACCTGGCTCATCAGATCCGCCAGCGCACGCCCCTCGACCTCGATCGGATCGCCGATGGTGACGTCGACGCGAGCTCCGCGCTGCATGCTGCGCGCGCCGCGCGGGAGGATGTCGATCGTGCCGCGCAGCGCGACCGGCACGATCGGCGCGCCGGTGCCCATCGCGAGGTGAAAGCCGCCCTTCTTGAGCGGTCCGACCCGTCCGTCGCGGGAGCGCGATCCCTCGGGGGCGATCCAGATGCTGACGCCCTCGCGCACGAGCGCGGCGGCGCGATCGATGGCGACCCGCGCCTGGTCGTGATCGCCGCGATCGATCTCGATGAACTCGGCCTGGCGCAGGCCGGGGCCCCAGACCGGGATGCGGAACAGCTCGGCCTTGGCGACCATGCGCAGCGTCTGCGCGGCGAGCGCCTTGTAGAGGATCGGTATGTCCAGATGGCTCTGGTGGTTGGACATGTAGACGTAGGCACGATCTGGCACGACCTTCGGGCTGCGCTCGATCGTGAGCTCGACGTCGAGCAGCTCGACCACGCGATCGCCGAAGCGCCGGGCCCGCTCGTCGACGGTGGCGCGCTCCAGCCGCCCCAGGGCGATGTCGATCACGCTGGGCACGGTCTCCCGCGCCATCGCGGCGAGGACGCGCAGGCTGTCCGCCATCGTCATGGCCGGACCATAACCGATGCGCGTACACGTCGGCGTGTGGCGCCTCGGAGATCAGTGGCTGATAGAAGTGGAGGCCGGATCGCTCTGCTAACGTGCCGGCCACGAGATGCGTCTTGGCGTCGTCTGGCTCCTCGCCGGTGCGTTCCTCCTTTCGGCTCGCACCGCGCGCGCCGACGAGGTCGAGTCGTGGGTCAACCAGCTGTTCGGCAGCGGCGGCTACAAGGTGCGACTCGGCGCCGCGCTGTCGCTGTCGAAGGTGCACGACGCCCGCGCGGTGGTCGCGCTGGCGCGCGCGCTCGAGCAGGACGAGGAGGCCAACCTCCGGCGGGTCGCCGCCCTCGCCCTGGCCCGCATCGTCGACGGCGACACCCCGCAGCGGGTGCGCGAGCGGGCGCGGACGGCGCTCGCCGGCGCCGCCCGCGGCGACCGGGACGGCAAGGTCCGCGAGACCGCGGCGAGGGCGCTGCAAGAGCTCGGCGGCGGCGACGACGGCGCCTCACCGGCGGTCTTCATCAACGTCGGCAACGCCGCCGACCTGACGCGCAAGGCGCCGGCCGACGCCGCGCGCCAGCTCGAGGTCGCGGTGCGCAGCGCGGTCAAGCGCACCGCCCCCGGCTACGCCGTCGAGTGGCCGGGCGGGCTGCCGACCGCGCAGCAGCTGACCACCGCCGGCGCCAGCGCGTTCTACGTCGGCGCCACCGTCGCGGTCGTCGACGTCGCCAAGAAGAGCGGGCGCACGGAGGTGGCCTGCACGGTCGCGATCCGGGTCGCGCCGTGGGCCGGCAAGGACGGCCACGAGCGCTGGCGCGAGCAGGAGGCGGCGTCGGCGCAGGGCTCCGGCAAGGCGATCACCGGCGGCAGCGACGCCGCGGTCGCCGGCGGCATCCGCGACTGCATCGCCGCGGTCGGCGAGGAGCTGACGTCGCGGCAGGTCGTGCCGTTCATCAAGCGGCTGATCGCGACGCCGTAGCCGCGCCGCTCGCCGACCGATCCTCGACCCGCGCCCGCCGCGGCGGCCAGTCGAAGGCGAGCTGCGCCAGCGGCAGGAACGCGACCAGCGCCGGCACCCAGAGCGGCTGCTTGAAGACGCCGATCGCGGCCAGCAGCGAGACGAGCAGGACGATGCCGACCCGGACGCGGGCGTACCAGCGCCGCCGCGGCGCCGACAGGAACGGGATGGCGAGATCGGTCGGCACGAACAGGAGCGCCACCTCGTTCCAGCGCAGGGCCGGGATCGACGACAGCGCGATCAGCGACCAGATGAGGACGCCGAAGAAGACCAGCGGGACCAGCGCCCAGCCCAGCGCGACGCGCTCGAGGCGGCCGGCGAGGCGCGCCAGCGCCAGCGGCAGCGCGAACAGCAGCGCGAAGGCGACCACCCACGGCCGCCCGCTCGGCCCGCTGGTCGGGAACGGCGGCCCCTTGCGCAAGTTCACCACCTCCGCCTTGGCGCCCATCCGGCGCTCGACCTCCTCGCGGAGGATGTCGGGGAGGAACATCGCCTCCCAGAGATCCGGGTTGTGGTCCAGGTCGCGGCCGACCAGGAAGTCGGAGAACACGAGCAGGGGCGGGAACTCGGACATGCCGCTTCGCCCGAGGTCGCGGAAGGTGACCGGGTACACGCTGCCGGAGTCGCGCTTGAGCGCGCCGCCGGTGGCCTGGTCGATGATGTCGCGCAGGCGGGTCGTGCAGTTGTCGTAGAAGTGGTCGTAGTAGTAGTAGCGGCGCGACTCGTCGAGGTCGCCCCAGAGGTGGTCCTCGATCGCGGTGACCTGCTCGGGCGTGAGCGGCAGCGCCTGCTTCCAGATCGAGCGGTCCTCCTTCTTGGCGTAGAACCAGACCAGGTTGCGCAGCGGCACCGGCTCGACCCAGAACTTCTGCTTCGAGCGCAGGAAGCCCCAGACCAGGCGCGCGCCGGCGCCGAAGTCGGTGACGCCGTAGTTGAAGCAGACCGTGTCGTACTCGCCGTGGTAGTCGAGGCAGAGCGCGGAGTGGCCGAACTTCTCGAAGATCACCGGCCCGACCGCGAAGGTGTAGAGCAGCACCTCGGGCGGCCGCGAGGTGTGCGGCTTGGCGACCTCGCCCTCGCGGAAGCGCTTCGGCTGGGCGGAGGCGACGCCGGCACTGGCCAGGATCGCCATCGCGACGGCGAATGCAGCTGCGCGCAAGGTCGATCCCAGCGCGCTCCGGCGGGGAGCTGCCCCGGGGCCCGCGTGCCGTCGGCGCCCCTCCCCCACCTTCCCCTCCTCGCCTCCGGCCGCTTCCCTGCCCCTCGCCTCCGCGCGCATCATTGCGCCGGCCGGGCGAACGCGCCGGCGTCGAGCTTGGGGTTGATCTCCGCCTTCACGAGCTCGAGCTCGACCGACTGCTGGGCGGCGCCGCCGGCGCTGGTGCTGGTCCGCTTGTGCGCCACCTGGATGCCGTTGATCGGCTTGTAGTCGGCGAAGGTGTCGAGGGTGACCCCGCCCTCCTCCGGATAGGCCATGCGGTGGACGAGGTGGGTCTTCTTGTCGATGTACAGCGTCACGGTGTGCTGGCCGTCGGAGGAGGTCACGTTGACGGCGTCGTAGGCGACGCCGTCGATGGTCTCATCGGGGAGCGCCTTCACCTTAGCGCCCTTCTCGCGGGGGCGGAGCAGGATCAGCTCGGGCTCGAGCCAGCGCTGCCGGGCCAGCGACGGCAGCTGCGACGCCTCGATGTCGCCGACGGCCCCATCCGGGGCTTTCTGCCAGCCCTGCTTGCCGTCGTAGGCGTACGAGATGTTGACCGGCGCCTTGGCCCCAGGTGGGTGGACGATCAGGTCGACCCGCATCTCGTCGGGAAGCGCCAGCTGCCGGGTCACCTCGATGTCGAAGCCGACGCCCTGGTTGATCATCTTGCCCTTGGCCGCCATGCGCAGCGTCTTGAGCGCCGCCAGCTTGACCTGGCCGCCCTTGGCGGTGAGCGCGGCGTCGAGGACGGCGCGACCGGCCTTCTCGGCGGCCGGGTCGATCGGCGCCGGCGGCAGCGCCGGCAGCGGGCTGATCGGCGCCGTGAACGGGACCTTCTCGTAGCGCCAGCCCTCGCTCTTGAGCTGCGGCTCGAGATCCTTGGCGTCGCCGACCAGGGTGATGACGTAGTTGGCCGGATCGAGGACGTCGTGGGCGGCCGCCTTCGCCGACGCGACGTCGACCTTGGCCACCCGCAGCGGGAAGTTCTCGAGGTACTCCTCGCCGAAGCCGTGCAGCTCGGCGGCGAGCAGGCTCGACGCGACGTCGCTCGCCGACTCGAAGCGGACCGCGTAGCTGCCGGCGATGTTGGCGATGGCGTCGGCGACCTCGGCGTCGGTCGGGCCGTCCTTCTGCATCTTCGCGATCTCGGCGAGGATCAGCTTGGTGGTCGCCACCGCCTCGGCGTTGCGGGTGAAGCTGCCGGCGACGATCGAGCCGCGGTCGAGGTTGCGATCGAAGGTCGAGCTGGCGCCGTAGGTCTTGCCGCCCTCGCTGCGGACCACCCTCATGAGGCGCGAGCTGAAGGCGCCGCCGCCGAGCACGTAGTTCCAGACCAGGGTGTCGAAGAAGCGCGGATCGTCGTGGCGGATGCCGAGCTGGCCGACCCGGATGTGGGTCTGGCTCTGCCGCGGCTTGTCGACCAGGCGGATCTTGACCCCGGTCAGCTTCGGGTCCGGGTAGGTCGGGCGGTCGAGGACCTTGGCCTTCTTCCACGGCGCGAACGCGCGCTCGAGGTCGCGCTTGAGGCGCACCGGGTCGACGTCGCCGACGACGGCGAGCAGCGCGTGGTCGGGCGAGAAGTGGTTCTTGTGCCAGGCGACCAGGTCGTCGCGGGTGATCGCGTTCAGGCCCTCGGCGCTGGTCACCCAGCCGCGGACGTGGTCGTTGCCCCAGAGGAGATTCTGCAGCTGGGCCGACGCCATCTGGGCGGCGTCGTCGAGGCGCTGCCGGATCTCGGCCAGGAGCTCGTCCTTGACCTTGGGCATCTCGTCGGCCGGGAAGGTCGGCGTGGTCAAGACCGCCGGGACCAGAGCGAGGCAGGTCTTCAGGTCCTTCGACACCACGTTGCAGTCGACGATGCTGGCCTCGTAGCTGGCGTCGCTCGACAGCCGGCCGCCGACGTCGTCGATCGCCTTGGCGATGGCGAGGGCGTTCTTGCCGCGGGTGCCCTTGATCAGCATCTTGGCGGTGAGCTCGGACACGCCGACCTTGGCGCGCGGCTCGTCGGCGCGGCCGGCCTGAACGGCGAGCTGCATGCTCACCACCGGCAGCCGGCCGTTCTTGATGACGAACACGCGCAGGCCGTTGGCCAGGGTGAACCGCTCGATCGGCGGCAGGTCGACCTTCTGCGGCGCCTTCGCGGGCGGCGCCTGGATGAGATCGGTGCGGCCGGCCCACGGGTCGTTGACCGGGGCGCTGCCCTCGGCGGGCGGCTTGGCGACGTTGCTGTCGCCGTCGCCGGGCAGGGTCGGGGTGATCGGGGTCTGCGACTTCGGGCCGCAGGCGGCGAGCGCGGCGCCGGCGAGGAGCAGCGTACGAGCGCGGAGCATCGGGGTCTTCATCGGCGTTCCTCAGTGGGCCGGCTTCGCGGGCTTGGCCGCGGGCGCGGCCTGGGGGGCGCCGCCGGCGGGGATGATGACGATGGTGGCGCGGGTCGGATCGAGGTGGGCCTTGGCGGCGCGCTGGACGTCGGCGACCGTCAGCTTCTCGATCTCGTCGACGTCGCGCAGGAACTGGCCGGCGTCGCCGGTCAGCACCCACGACATGCCGATCTGCTCGGCGAGGCCGTTGGCGCCCTCGAGGCCGAACAGGAACGAGGCCTGGATCTGGTTCTTGGCCTTGCGCAGCTCGTCGGCGCCGACCCCCTTCTGCGCGACCTGGGACATCTCGTCGAGGAGCGCCTTCTCGACCTTGTCCTTGTTGGCCGGGTCGAGGTAGGCGGCGAACGTGAACATGATGCCGGGGTGCTCGCGGACCAGGATCGGCGCGCCGGCGGCAACGCCGAGCGGCCGCTTCTGCTCGTCGAGCGCCTTGATGCGGCGGACCAGCCGCGACGACTCGCCGTTGCCGAGGATCAGGGACAGCACCTGCAGCGCGTAGATGTCCTTGTGCTTGGCCTCGGGGATCTTGTAGCCGATGATCGTGAAGCCGACCTGGCCGGGATCGACGACCTCGCGGCGCACCGTCGTCTGCGGCGGCTCCGGGCTGGCGTCGGCGGGGCGCGGCAGCGTCGCCGGGCCGGCCGGGATCTCGCCGAAGTTCTTGCGGGCGGCGGCCTCGACGTCGGCGCGCGAGACGTTGCCGACCACGACCAGGAGCGCGTTCGACGGCACGTAGTAGGTGTCGTAGAACTTCTTCAGGTCGGCGATGCTGGTGGCGTCGAGGTCGGCGATGGTGCCGCCGGCGGTCCACGCGTACGGGTGCTTGGTGAAGGCGACCTCGAGGAAGCGGAGCACGCCCTTGGCGAGCGGGTTGTTGTCCTGCTGCCGGATCTCCTCCTTCACGACCTCGCGCTCGGTGACGACCATGTCCTCGCGGAAGAGCAGATTGCGCATCCGCTCGGCCTCGAGCTTCATGGCGAAGTCGAGGTAGTCGGCGGGCAGGACGTTGACGTAGTAGGTCGCGTCCTCGGTGGTGGCGGCGTTGACGAAGCCGCCGAGGCGATTCATCTGGCGCGCGTGATCCTCGGGGCGCACGTGCTGCGTCCCCTTGAACATCATGTGCTCGAACATGTGGGCCGAGCCGCGGCGGTTGCGCGGCTCGTCCTTCGACCCGACGTGGTACCAGACCTGGACTGACACCGCCGGGGCGCCGTCGAGGTGCATGAAGGCGACCTGGAGGCCGTTGTCGAGGCGGAAGGTCTCGAGAGTGGGCAGCGCGAGCGCGGACTTGCGCGCCGACGGCTTGGCGGCGGCGGGCTTGGGCGCGGGCTGGGCGGCGACCGGGCTGGCGACGAGCCCGGCCAGCGCGGCCGCGACGGCCACGCGGCGAACGATCGAGTGCATGAAAGCTCCTTGGCGGCGCAGGGACACTACTCCGGGGACTCCCGTGACGCGAGGCCGGATGCCCCACCCGAGACGCCGCCGGCCACGAGGGATCGTGGTAATCACCCTTACGGGTCTAGGTGCAGTTGGTAAGGGCTGGGACTCCGGAGGACGGATTCCACCTTAATTGTAAAATTTTTCATTGACTGGAACTGCCTGGCGCGCCAGCATCCTGAAACATCACAACTGGGATTTCGCGTGGCGCGAGCGATCGGCCCGCGCACGGGAGGAAGGCCGTGGCAAGAGTGCAATCGAACCAGGAAGCTGACGCGGGCCGGGTGCTCGACGTCACGGGCGTGAAGGTGTTCTCCGCGACGAAGGCGAAGGAGCGAGAGCTCCTCGGCGAGCTCATCACCGACTGGATCCGCTCGAACCCGAACTGCGAGCTCGTCGACAAGATCGTCACCCAGTCCTCGGATTCCGAGTTCCACTGCTTGACGATCACGCTGTTCTACAAGCACCGGACCTGAGCGGTGGGGGGCGGCGGGCGGGGGCGCACCGGGCGGCTTGACCGCGCGCCCCGGATCGGGTACCCAACACCTCCTCTATGGAGAACGCGTTCGGCAAGCCGGTCGAAGTCGAGGTTCGTGACAGCCTCGAGAAGGCGATGAAGATCCTCAAGCAGAAGATGTCCAAGGAGGGCATCCTGCAGGAGCTGAAGCGTCGCCGGTTCTACGAGAAGCCCAGCGTCAAGCGGAAGCGCAAGACCCGTGAGGCGCGCAAGCGCCTGCGCCGCGAGATGAAGCGGCGCGCCGGCCAGGGCACCACCGGGCCCGGCGGCGGCACCGGCGGCGGCGGCCGCGGCGCCTGACCTCCAGGCGTCCCTCTTCTAGCGACCGAGCGCTTCTGCCCGCGCGCCGCGATTCGCGGCGCGCTTTGCATTGGTGGCTGCTGACGCCGCCACCGCGTCCTGGCCGCGCAGCCGGGCGCGCTTGATCACCTCGTCGGTGAGCCGCTGGTAGTCGTCGAAGCCGCGGCTGCCGGGGCGGTCGTACTGGAAGATGGTCTTCCGGTGCGAAACGCTGGCCTTGTGCCGCGTGCTGACCCGGATCGGATCCGGCAGCACCTGGTCGCCGAAGGTCTTGCGGATGATCGCCTCGACCTCGGTGGTGATCGTCTCGCGGCGGTCGTACATCGTCAGCACGTAGCCGAGGACCTCGGCGCGGGCGCCGATGCGCGCCTTGACCTTGGCCAGCATCTCGCCGAAGAGCTTGAGGCCGAGGATCGGCAGGTACTCGCAGGTCACCGGGACCAGGACCCAGTCGGCCGCGACCAGCGCGTTGAGCGTGAGGAGGCCCAGGTACGGCGCGGTGTCGACCACGATGACGTCGAGCTCGCCGGGCCGGGTCTGCTCGAGGCAGCGGGTCAGGACCCGCTCGCGCGCCATCGCCGACGCCAGGTGAATGTCGATCGTCGCCATCGCCTCGCCCGAGGGGGCGAGGACCAGGTTGTCGGTCGAGGTCGGGCGCAGGATGCCGTCGAGGGACGACTCGGTCGTCAGGCAGTCGGCGACGCAGGTGGTCACCTGGCGGCGCTCCTCCTTCGACAGCAGCGCCGCCGTCGCCGAGGCCTGGATGTCGAGGTCGACCAGGAGCGTGCGCAGGCCGGCGCGGGCGAGGCCTCCGGCGAGGTTGATCGCGGTCGTCGTCTTGCCGACGCCGCCCTTCTGGTTCGCGATGACGATGGTGACCGGCTTCATGAGTCCTCCACCCGCTCGGCGCGGGCCGCGCCTGGTTCCCGGCGCGGGCCGATCCTACGAGCAGGCTCTGACATCGAGATCATCGCCCCGGCGTGACGCGGGCGGCGCCGATCGGCATTCAGGCCGCTACGAGGCAGTATGCGCGTTCACACGGATCGTCCACCGGACAACTCGTATGTATCGCAACCGGTCATTTCGAGTGTGACAGTCAGACTCCGGATTTCCTCGGCGGAGGTTTCCATGCTCCGTCGATATGGCGCAACAGGACCATGCTAGTTTGCGCGTAGGAATCGCCAGGAGGCGCTCATGAAATCGGGGCATGTGCTGGTGTCGCGCTGTTTGATTCCCATGCTCGCGCTCGGCCTCGCGGCCGGCTGCGCGGGTGACGAGGAGCCGGGGCCCGGCGACGGACCGCCGCCGGGATACGTCCGCTACGAGGCCGACCCGGTGACGGTCGAGCCCGGCCAGAACGGGCAGTGGCTGCACTGGGTCGCGGAGCCGGCCGACGTCGAGCGCAGCATCGTCGACATCGTCGGTGCCCAGGGCACCGGCGGCCACCACGCGATCCTGTACACGTCGGCCGACCTCCAGCCGGTCGGCACCACCCGCGTGTTCGAGAACGCCGATCAATCCGACCTCCAGTTCGTCGGCGGAGTCGGCGGCGAGGGCGGCGATTCGCTGAAGCTGCCGCCCGGGGTCGTCTTCCGCGTCCCGGCCGGCCGAGCGCTGGTGATCCAGTCTCACTTTCTCAACGCGACTGACGCGCCGGTGGTCGGCACCTCGCGGGTCGACGTGAAGTTCGCCGAGCCGTCGGCCGACGACATCGTCGCGCGCTTCTTCGCCCAGAGCACCGGTCGGCTCGAGGTGCCGCCCGCCCTGTCGCAGCGCGACGCCATCTGCGTCCTGCCCAAGGACCTGCCGATGCTGATGTTCGCCAACCACATGCACGAGATGGGCACGTCGATCGCGACCACCATCACCGCCCCCGGCGGCGCGCCGCAGATGATCCGCGACGACCCGTCGTGGCAGGACGAGTACACCTTCAACCCGGTGTTCACGCGGGCGACCCCGGACCAGCCGATCGTCCTCGCCGCCGGATCGACCCTCACCACCCACTGCGAGTGGAACAACACCGGCTCGGAGACCCTGTCGCAGCCGGACGAGATGTGCGTCTTCTTCGGCTTCTTCCTGGGCGAGCGCGACGCCGCCTGCGGCGACGGCCACTGGCGCGAATAGCGTCCCGCCGCGGCGCGGGCTACGTTCGGCCCATGGACTGGGTCGAGCTGATCGTTCCCACCGCGGCCGCCGAGGTCGACGACCTCGCCGCCCTCCTCGCCGGCGAGGTGCCAGAGGCCGCCGCCGGCACCGAGATCCGCGGCGACGAGGTCGTCTTCTGGGCGGCGCTCGAGCGCAGCGAGGCCGCCCTCGCCGAGACCCGCGCGGCGGTCGCCCGCCTCGCCGCCGGCGGCGCCGCCGTCGATCCGGCCCGGGTCCGCGCCCAGGCCGCGATGCCGGAGGCCGAGTGGCGCGACGCCTGGAAGCGCTACTTCCACGTCACCCGGATCACGCGGCGGATCGTCGTCGTGCCGAGCTGGGAGACCTACGCGCCGGTCGCCGGCGACGTCGTGCTCGCCCTCGATCCCGGCATGGCGTTCGGCACCGGCACCCACGCGTCGAC
>Ga0075429_100004305_pt1 | contig 12229 bp, 12 predicted proteins | sample RhiMetdeltSRZDD3_FD_75295 | JGI IMG/M metagenome (GOLD analysis project Ga0075429, IMG submission 75295) | Populus rhizosphere microbial communities from Tennessee, USA - Rhizosphere MetaG P. deltoides SRZDD3 | ecosystem: Host-associated > Plants > Roots > Rhizosphere > Soil | place: USA...
GCAGAAACCGAAAGGTGATTATTCTGGTACAGGATAAATGCGATCACAGCATTTGCCGTCAGCGCCGCGATCGAAACATACAAGGCGTTGTTGCTTAACACCAGTCGGTCTCTGCGACTCTGGCCCTCCACAATCGCTTCGTTTTCGGGGCGAAAAACCTCAGCCAGCAGATTCATGCTCACCTGCGCCAGCAGAGCAGAGATCAGTCCAAGCCAAAATGAGTCGGCGCGGAAGGGTTTGCCCAGATAATTGGCAATGCTCGCGCCCAGAAAATATGTCAACGCGCCAAGGAGTAGGTGGAGCGGATGGGAGAGGCGAATGATGTTTCTCAATTTGTGATTTCCAATGATTGATGATGGAATGAATACAGAGACACAAGGGAATTTTACTTGATAAGATACTCTTCCAATTTTTCAACTGCTTCTGGCAGACTCTTCCTCCCCAAGCCTAATCGGAAATGATTGCGGGAGTCATCGTAAACCGAACCCGGCAAGAGAAGCACACCAGCTTCTTTCACCAGCTCATCACAGAACGTTTCCACACTTCCGCCGAGATAGCGCGGAAACCCCATCGAGCCAGCCCGCGGGCGGACCCACGAGAACAGGTCTGCGCGACGGCTAAAGAGTTCATCGATCACGGCAAGATTCTGCTTGATGATACTCAGATTGCGTTCCACCAGCTTGTGCCGGTTGCGCATGCCCACTTCGGCGAGGAATTCACTGGGCGCGGAATTACAGATCGTAGTGTAATCCTTGAGCGCCGCCATTTTCTCGTAGAGCTTCGTGTTCTTCGTGGCGATCCACCCAATTCGCAGACCGGCAAGCCCATATGTTTTCGACGTGACGCCTAGCGAGATGGCATACTCCCCCAGGTCACAGGCGGCGGGCAATCGCGCAGTAGGGTCATATTCAGACTCGCGATAGACCTCGTCGGAAAATAGGAGCACTTTGTTTGTTTCCGCAAATTTATGCAACTCTTCGTAATCCGCCCGGGACATCAGGTACCCGGTCGGATTGTGAGGCGTATTGACGATGATCGCTTTCGTATTCGTCCGCATGAGGTGGCGGAGCTCATCGAGGTCGAGCGACCAGCCATTTTCTTCGCGCGCCCGCCATGGACTCACGTCACAGCCCGCGGCGCGGGCAACCTCCGCCAGCGACTGATAGGCAGGCGAATGCACGATGACATGGTCATATTCCTTGAACGCCGCGAACATGAAGAGGAAGATCGCCTCCTGCGCGCCCGTATGAACCAGGATCTGTGCGGGCTCCATCGTTTCATAGAGTCTACAAATCTCCGCGCGCAAGCCAGGGCTACCCTGTGATTCTGTGTAGCCCAACCAGGTCTGCTGGAACGTTTGCGCGGATCCTTCTTCCAGGGCGAGCAATTCCGCTACAGACATAGCCTCACAATCCGAGGAGCAGAGCAGATATTTGGTGCTGAATTCGTACTTGGCGAAGAAACGCTCGAGTTTGAAGGGAGGGAGATTCATTATCTAACTTATAAGGACACGAAGGACTCTACGTCCTGAGATACTGCACGTTGTAATGATTTCTCTCAGATGTTCCTTCGTGCACTTCATGTCCTTTGGGTTTAAGTTTTCAATGCCTTTTTCATATCACGATAGTGGGTCAGGTTATGGATATACAGCATTTTGATCATTTCGCGGATCACGGTCTGACCGAGAAAGGGATGGCGGCCTGTGATCTCCAGTTCCGATCCCTGCAGGCTCAAAACCCAGGCAATCGCTTTGGCGCGTATTTCCTTATACTGCTCGAGTAATTCCTGGGGAGTCGCGGCCTTCGTCCGCTCCTGCATGGCAGCATTGTACCGGTCAATTGAAAAATCATCTGCCGCGCCCGCACCGCCCTGGCGAATTTGTTCAAACAGTTTGAGCAGTCCCCGTTCCGAGGTCACAAAGTGGGCAAGCAGGTTGCGGATCGTCCATGTGGCGCCTTCTGTATAAACATGCTGTGCCCATTGTTCGTCGGTCAGTCCGCTGAAGATGGAAACGATTTTGTCGCCCTCAGACCTAAGTTTTTCAGCCAGTTCGGTGGTTTCAGACATGAATTTCTCCTCTGAGGAAGCGCTTCGACTGCGCCTACGGCTCCGCTCAGCGCGGTGGGCTAGACTAAAGAATATCCACCATCGACAACAATTGTCTGTCCGGTAATATACTCGTTCTTCAACAAAAACTCGAGAGCAGAGCCTAGCTCTTCGGGTCGCGCGGGACGTTTTAGAGGAATGCGGTTGATCAGCCGCTGCCATTCTTCGTCAGAGACGATATCCGATTGCAGGACAAAACCCGGCGCAATGGCATTGACCCGAATCTTCGGCGCCAGCGCTCGAGCGAGAATTTTGGTCAGCGATTCGAGAGCGGCTTTGCTCACCGTATAGGACGGATACCGGCTCCAGGCTTTTTGTGCGCCCACATCGGTGATATTGACGATCAACCCACCCTCTGTCATGTCCTTTGCGCATGCTTGAGCGAGAAGAAAGGGCGCGCGCAGGTTCAAATCCAGGGCGGTATCCCAGTTTTCGATCGTCAACGCCTCCACATTTCCGCCCGGCATGAAGGCAGCGGAATTCACAAGCACAGAGAGAGAATCGAAATGAGAGACGAGAGATTGGATTTGCGAAGGGTCTGTGAGATCCGCTTCAAAGACAGTCGCGCGTCTTCCCAACGCCTCAATTTCGGACTGGCTGTGAAGCGCCGCGTCCGACGATTGATGGTAATGAAGGAGGATGTCAAATCCCTGCCGCGCGAGGGTCAGAGCGAAGACTTTTCCCAGGCGATGCGCCGCGCCCGTGACGAGGGCAAGAGGAGGCATGGAGTGATTGTAATAGGTAAACAGGGAAAGAGGTAGACAGCCATACACGGAACAGGTAAATCCGTACACACGCCTAGCGCTCGAACTTGTTTAGGTGTGTACGTGTCTACTGTGTACTCTTACTTACGGAAGAAATTTGAAACAAAGAACCAGATATTCGCCGGACGTTCCGCCAGCCTGCGCATGAAGTAAGGATACCAGTGCGTGCCGAACGGGACATAAATACGGACCGGATAGCCCTCTTTCACCAGCCGGTCCTGCAGGTCACGGCGGATGCCATAAAGCATCTGGAATTCAAGCGCTTCCTTGGGCAAGCCGACCTTTTCGGCGTATTGTCTTGCGAAGTCAATGCGCTTCTCATCGTGTGTAGCGATCGCAGGAATCGGGGGTACACGTCCGTCCGCGCTGATCTTATTCGCTTCGACCTTGCAGGCGGCATCGATCATCAGCTTGGTTAAGAGGTCGAAATTCGCGTCGACATCCGTCTTTTTTGGGAACGCCTTCTCAGAGGGTTCCTTATAAGCACCCTTGACCAGGCGAAGGTGCGTGTTGTATTCCAGCAATTTGCGAACATCTGCTTCCGTGCGATAGAGATACGATTGCACAACCAGACCCACCTGGCTAACATTAAACCCGCGCTGCAGCATGGAATGGAAGATGGCAAGTGTAGTGTCTGTATAGGGTGTGTCTTCCATATCAATGCGCAGGAAATTGCCATGCCTCTGCACTTGTTCCAGGATACGCGCCAGATTCTGACGACAGATCTCTTCATCCAGTCCCATGCCGATCTGGGTCAGCTTGATCGACACATTTGCTCTGATACCCGCTTTTTCGATATCATCCAGAACCCGGAGAATACCTTCCGTTGCCCTGTCGGCTTCCTCGATGGTGGAAGTGTGCTCCCCCAATTGATCCAGCGTGGCGTTGATACAGTTTTCGTTTAATTCCTTCACCGCACGGATTGCCTCCCCCACCGTTACCCCTGCTACAAACCGAGATGCCACACGCCAGGCGATGCCCCAACTTGTCATCAGTTTTTGCGCCCAGGCTGCTTTGGAAAGATAGATTAGAAAAGAGCGTAGCATGATCCTGTCCTCAAGTGGATTTGGAGGTTGAAAGGCAAAACCCTAGAGGTCCTTGTACATTCAGCTACCCTGCGTGATGAAAACATCTTCTCCAGACACAGTGCGCCTTTGCTAAAAACCTTTAGGGTCCGTTTCTTCAGACGTAGGAAACAGCGAAACGATGGATACGAACGTGCTGCGCTGCTCTCCACAATTTATTCTAGCACAAACATAAAAATGAGTGTGTTATACTTTTTTGCGATATTTGTCATGTTTTTCCCGAATAGTACCGGGACTGTACTGGAGGTTGTGTGAGGAACCGCAGTTCCATTCCCATTCTGCGGGGGATTTCCATAGCAATCCTGACCATTGCCATCGTGTTGACGGTCATCGCCCTGATCGGCTATAGTCGCCAGCGCAACAATTATCCCCGTGGCATGACGATTGGCGGTGTTCACGTGGGCGGTGTGAACCCGCAAATCGCCTCCGAGCGTGTGTTGCAGGTGTACTCCACCCCCATCGAGGTGCAGTATGGGGAGGCGACCATTCACGTCGACCCTTCGCTGGTGGGCTTCGAGCTGGACATGGACACTATGATGGCTGCGGCGGACCTGGAACGCACCGGAGGCTCCTTCTGGGGAGGCTTTTGGAACTATCTCTGGAACCGTGACCCCAACCCGGTTGAGGTTCCATTAAGGTCGACAATTGCCGAGGACCGCTTGCGCACCTATCTCCAGAACGAGATCTCCGCTCGTTATGATGAGCCTCCTACGCCCGCACAACCCATCCCTGGCAGCACATCATTTTCGCCAGGCAAGTCCGGCGTCATCCTGGACGTGGATCGCGCCATCCGCTTGGTCGAAGATACCCTGCGCTCGCCCAGTAACCGTAAGGTCGTGCTTTCCTTTCAGAACAGCGTGGCAGCGCGCCCGACCATGCAGAATCTGGAGATCCTGCTTCAACAGAACATCACGCTGGCGGATTTCGATGGCGTGATGGGAGTCTACATACAAGATCTGCAGAATGGGCAGGAAATTCACTTCGCGATGAATCAGGGCGAGAAAATCTCCGTGAACCCGGATGTGGCCTTTACTGCCTCCAGCACGGTGAAGATTCCCATCATGGTTTCGTACTTTATCAAGTATGGCACAGAAGCACTTAATGAACAATCCTCGGCTTTGATCATGGACATGATCCGCAAATCTGAAAACCCGCCCGCGGACAGATTGATGGAAAGCCTGGATGCTCTGCGCGGTCCCCTGGTCGTCACGGAGGACATGCGCAAGATCGGGCTGGAGAACACCTTCCTGGCGGGCTTCTTCTGCAGTCCCGAGTCTCCCTGCCCCCTCCTGGAGCGCATCCAAACACCCGCGAACCAGCGCACAGATGTAATTACCGATCCGGATGCCTTTAATCAGACCACTCCTTCGGATATTGGCATGTTACTTTCTGATATTTATCAATGTGCAGAAAACGGAGGCGGCGCTCTGATCGCGGCGTTCCCGGATAAGATCACGGGTGAGATCTGCCAGCAAATGATCACCTTTTTGGCATCCGATAAGATCGGTGTCCTGATCGAAGCAGGCGTCCCGGAGGGAACGCAAGTCGCTCACAAGCACGGATGGATCAGCGACGCTTCGTCTCTCGTCATTCAAAACATCAGCGATGCGGCGATCATTTACACGCCCGGCGGCAATTACATTCTCGTGATCTATGCCTACCATCCTGTGCAGACAGTCTGGGAGCCGGTCTCGGCGCTTTTTGCACAGATGTCGCAGGCTGTATATAACTATTACAACCTTCCCACACAATAAATAAGTCTTCGCAGATTGGATGCCCGTAAGGGTATAATCGAACCATGAGCGCCGCATTGGGATTGTATCGTCTTCAACAGGTGGATAGTCAGATCGATCAGATCCAGGCGCGATTGAGAACAATCCAACAGACCCTTGAGAATGATGAAACATTGCGCGCAGCCAATGGGCTTTTCACCACGGCAAGCGACAAATGCAGGGATGCAGAGCGCATCTTGAAGCTGAGCGAAGCCGAGGTGGAAAAGCAGCGGATCAAGATCGAACAAACGGAAGCGAGCCTGTATGGAGGCAAAGTTCATAACCCGAAGGAGCTTCAGGATCTGCAGATGGACGTCGCTTCCCTGAAACGCCACCTCGAGACGTTGGAGGAACGTCAGCTGGAAGCGATGATCACCGCGGAAACTGCGGAGAAGGAATTGCAGACGGCTAATGCTGACCTCGAACGCGTGCAATCCAACCTGAAAGAGCAAAACAAGGATCTGACCAGCGAGAGCGAAGCGCTTCGCAAGAAACTTGAGCGCCTCAATTCGGAACGACAAGCAGTGGTCACCGATATCGCCGGGCAGGCTCTGAATGTTTATGACCAGCTGCGCAAACAGAAGCGCGGCCTTGCGATCACAACCATCGCTGATAATTCCTGTGAAGCCTGCGGAACCACGCTCACACCTTCACAACAGCAAAACGCACGCTCTACCAGCCAGTTATTTCACTGTCCCACCTGTGGACGGATCTTGTATGCGAATTAACACTTCTTTACCATCACCGCGCGCGAAGCGAAACCCAGGGTAACAAATGGATCCCACGACCATCTCGTTTGTCATTGGTTTTGTGAGCGGCGTTCTATTTACCTGGCTCCTCGGTCGCGTTCGACCGCTATTCGCACAGGTCCGTGAAGGCGCGAAAGAACGACGTGAAGCCGCGCAGGTACGCCGGACCAGCGGTCTGGAAGATAACCACCGGCGCATCACCTTGCGGCGGGCGCAGGGCATGCATCTGGCAGCCTCTCTGTTTTCACTGGACGACATCCTGCAGGAGCCTCGTCTGCTCGCCCCGCCGGCACGCGTCGAACCCGGAGTGGTCGGGATTCAGGAAGACATCATTTCGCAAACCCTGCCCTACATGCCAGCCTGGACTGAACTCGCAGCGATTTATCGCGCGCCGACAATCGGTGTGGCAGAAGCGATCGCCGGCGGATCAAACATCGTGCTCGTAGGCACCGCGGGAGCGGGAAAAACAGTTGCCCTGGCGCATCTGGCGTCTCTGGCTGCCAACCTGAAGATCAGGCTCGATCCAAACTCTGAGCTCGAAGCGGTGCCCTATCTCTATCATCTCGCGGATCTGCAATTACCGGTTGATGGCTCGAGGGATCCAGCCAGCCCGATCATCAACGCGGCGACTGAACATGCACCCGTATTCGATTTGAGACGATTGCCGGGTTTCATTCAACAGACTCTCAAAAGCGGACAGGCACTTCTCCTGATCGATGGCTTTGATGAACTTGATCCGGCGGGACAGGGTCAGGTAGTGGATTGGTTCAACGCCTTGCTGCAAGCCTATCCGAATGTCAGGATCGTCACCACAGGCTGCCCAAACCAATTGCACGGTTTGATCCGTCTCGGATTCAGCCCATTAGCCCTGATCGCCTGGGATCCGCCCAGGGTTTCGCGCTTCATCCAGCAATGGGGAGAACTATGGTCACGGACAAGCGCGTTGGAATCCTTAAACCAAACGGGAGCCGAAGAGGTGGACCCTATCCTGCTGAATACCTGGCTGACCGTTGACAACAGTGGCCTAACTCCCTTTGAATTGACCTTAAAGGTCTGGGGCGCGTACGCAGGCGACAGCCTGGGCTCGCGCGTCCTGGACGCGATTGCTACTCACGTCCGTCGTCTTGCTCCGAGCGGCACTCCGGTCGCGGCACTTGAGCTGCTTGCCATGCAAGTTGTGCTGACGCTGCAGCCCGTTTTTGATCCTCGAAAGGCCCGCTCCTGGGTGAAACAATATGACATCGTGGAAGATAAGCCCATCGAAGGCGCCGAGCCCGTCCTTCAGGCGGGAGTTGAAGAGGATCCTGCACTGAGCGATTCGCAAAAGATCAGGGGCAGAAGGTCAAAGACGGTTGAAGCTGTCCCCACGTATGGATTGTTGAGCAAGATGGTCGAGAGCGGGCTCCTGATCTCGCACTCGAACAACAAGATGAGATTCCTGCACCCTGTGCTCAACGGCTACCTTGCGGGGCAGGCGATTGGCGACAACGACGCCGATACGACTCTGCTTGCCCTGCCGGACTGGGACGGCAAGACGATCGCGCTGCGGTACCTGGCGGCGCGTGGAGATGCTTCCGCAGTCGCTGATATTATGCTGAAAGAATCGGATCTTCCCCTTCACAATTCGAGCCTGGCCGTTGCAAGATGGCTGCGCGATGCTCCCAGGGAAATCACGTGGCGCAGCAAAGCATTCGCCAGTTTACTGGCGATCCTGCAAGCCGAGGGCCAGCCTAGCGGGCTGCGTGGACAGGCGATCGCGGCATTCGTGACGAGTGGCGACCCGGGCGCGGCTACACTTTTCCGTCAGTTGCTAAGCTCCAGGTCCTTTGAATTGCTCCCACTTGCGGCGTTGGGGAGCGGGGCACTGAAAGATGCGAAAGCCATCGATGCCCTGGAGGAACTGATGCAGGCGCCGGTCGGTTCTGTACGGCGGGCAATTTGTCTGGCGCTGGTGGCAATTGGAACAGAAAAATCCTTGGAGGGAGTTGCCCGCGCCCTGCTTCAGGGAGACGAAGAATTGAGGCGCGCCGCGGCGGAAGCCCTGGCAAATGATCCGGTCGAAGGACATGCGATACTCAGGGAGGGCGCGACATTGCAGGATATCCTGGTGCGCCGTGCGGTCGTGCACGGGCTGGCACGCGTGGGACAACCATGGGCAATGGAGACACTGCAGAGGATGCAGGTCGAAGATGACCAGTGGGCAGTGCGGAACCTCGCCACTCAGTATCTTGAGCAACTCCAGAACCTTGACACGCGCGTCCCGCGTCCCCTCTCCACCCCTTCTGAGACACCGTGGGTGATCGCCTTCGCGGGCAAACAAAAAATGGGCGTCCCGCGTGGAGGACCGGCGACGGACCTCCTGTTGAGCGCGTTTAAACAAGGAGACACAGAGGAGAGGCTAGCAGCCCTGCCCTATCTCAAACGCGTGGCAAATGAAGGCATCATCGCGGCGCTCTACAATGCCATGTATGGAGAGGATCCCGAAGTGCGTGAAGCAGCCTACCTGGCAGTGGAAGAGATCGGGGCAGACGGATTCAAGCTTCCACATCCCAATCAGTTTGGATTAGGATAGAGCACCACAACCCCAAGTCCGTGTGATTGACAAATACGCCTCAGTTTCTGAATGACTCGAAAAAATGGATTTAGGAGATTTTGATGACGAAAGAAGCACTGTTACTGACGATCGCAGTCCTGGGTGGGACTGGCAAGGAAGGGAAGGGACTCGCATATCGCTGGGCAAAGGCAGGCTATCGCGTCTTGATCGGTTCGCGCTCTTCTGAAAAAGCTGTGACAGCCGCCTCTGAGATCATGGAATTATTGGAGGGTTCGTCGTCGGTGGTGGGCACAACCAATAACGAAGCAGCCGAACAGGCAGATATTGTTGTTCTGACCGTACCTTTTTCCGCTCATCGCGATACGCTGGAAGCTGTGAAAGGCGCCCTCAAAGGCAAGATTTTGGTAGATGTGACGGCTCCACTGGTGCCGCCCAAAAGGAGCAAGGTACAGATGCCTCCTGCCGGCTCTGCTGCCCAGGAGGCGAAAGAAATCGTGGGCGAGGATGTGGAAGTAGTTGCCGCGTTCCAGAGTATTTCACATGAGCATTTGCTAGGGGAAGAAGCAATCGAATGTGATGTATTGGTCACGGGCTCAAGCAAAAAGGCACGGGAGGAAGTGCTCAGGCTTGTAGAAGCCGCGGACCTGATCGGCTGGGACGCGGGACCGATTGAGAACTCCGTAGTGGTCGAAGGTCTGACCAGTGTGCTCATCAACATCAATAGGATCTATGGCTCGAAACACTCTGGCATAAAGATCACAGGAGTACCAAAACGATCTGGTGAGTAAACATAATCCGTGCCCACTCTCACTCTTAACTCTCTTCAACATTTCCCTCTCATCCGCCACGGCGACAACCTGGCGGATATTATTGTGAGTGGCCTTCAGGAGAATAACCTGACTCTTGAAGACAACGACATTCTTGTGATTGCGCAGAAGATTGTTTCCAAGGCAGAGGGACGCGCCGTCAATCTTGCCCGCGTGATCCCATCTACTCGAGCCGTTGAGCTTGCCAGAGAGACTGAAAAGGATGCTCGTCTGGTCGAGCTCATCCTGCAGGAAAGCAACGAAGTAATCCGGACCCGGCTGGGGACAATCATCGTCGAGCACAAGCTTGGTTTCGTGTGTGCCAACGCCGGGATCGATCACTCGAATGTTGCGGGGGTGGGCAACGCAACAGAGGAGTGGGTGTTACTACTTCCTGCAGAACCAGAACGCTCGGCTCAGGCCATTCGTCAGGAGATCGAAACCCGGACCCGCAAACGGATTGGCATTCTGATCATTGACTCACACGGGCGCGCCTGGCGCAATGGGACGGTCGGCATCGCCATTGGCATTGCCGGTCTGCCAGGCTTGCAGGATTTGCGCGGAGAACCGGATCTCTTCGGGTTCACCCTGCGCATTACGCAGGTTGGTGTGGCAGATGAACTTGCCGCAGCTGCATCGCTGGTGATGGGGCAGGCTTCCGAGGGCATACCGGTTGTCCATGTGCGCGGCTTTCCCTACCCACTGCGCGAGGCTTCATTACAGGAACTCATCCGCCCAAAAGATCAAGATCTTTTTCGCTAGCACCCGACACCAGTACATGAATCCTGACACCTCTTTCTGGGCCGCCATGGCCCGATTGCTCATGACCAATTCCCTTGTCATCGACCGACCCAGGGGAAGCCCCCACCCTCGTTATCCCCTTGTCATCTATCCCCTCGACTACGGCTATCTTGAAAACACAACTTCCAGCGACGGAGGCGGAATAGATGTATGGCTGGGTTCGTTAAACACAGTGGTGAACAAGGATAGTGTGAAAACACTAACAGGAATCTTATGCACGTTTGATACACTCAAACGCGATGCGGAGATCAAATTGTTGATTGAATGCAGCGCAGAAGACATTCAGATCATTCGGGATTTTCACAAAGAAATGGATACACTCTACATCCCGAACCCAGCGGCGGAACATGACCTTTCCAACTGATTTCCTTGACCTGCTCACAGACGAAACCAAAGCCCTGCTGTATCTTGCCACCACCATGCCGGATGGCGCGCCACAGGTATCCCCGGTCTGGTTCAGCATTGACGGCGAACACGTCCTGATTAACACCAATGAAGGACGTACCAAGGACAAAAATATGAAAGCCCGTCCCAGGGTGGCGATGGTCATTCAGGATCCAGCGGACCAGGATCGTTACCTCGGCATCCGCGGAGAAGTTGTTGAATTTTCTCGAGAAGGTGCAGATGAGCACATTAACCGGCTTTCGCTCAAATATTACGGCAAACCCTGGACGCACCGCGAGGGACAACGACGGATCATCTACCGAATCAAACCTATCCACTTTGACTTACATTACGACTGACCTTCACAACTTTTTACGGACCCGCCGCTCGATCCGCCGCTTCAAACCGGACCCAGTTCCTGATTCCGTTATAGAGAACATTCTCATCACGGCCACATACGCCCCTTCCGCCCATAACCGCCAGCCCTGGAGGTTCGTTGTGGTAAAGGATTTATCTGTCAAAGCCCGGCTCGCGGACGCCATGGCGGAAGACTTCGAACGCGACCTGCTTCAGGATGGTGTTGCGCCAGAAAAGATCGAGGCACAGATCAAACGCTCAAAAGAACGAATGGTATCCGCGCCGGTTGTTATCCTTCTCTGTCTCGACAGGAGCGAAATGGATTCGTACCCGGACGAAAACCGCCAGCAAGCGGAATGGAAGATGGCAATGCAATCTGTCGCTGCAGCAGGCTTGCAGTTGCTACTCGCCGCGCACGCCGGGGGACTTGGCGGAGTTTGGGTGTGCTCGCCCCTGTTTACACAGGACACCATCAAGGAAACTCTGGAGCTTCCCGCAGCGTGGGAACCACAGGGAATGTTTTTTGTTGGATATGCGGCGCAGAATCCGGAACCGCGTGAGAGAAAAAACATTGAAAGCATTTCATTGTTTCGATAACCGCTCTGTACGCCATCCCCGGCGCAGCATTGGGATCGCCGTCCACGGCGGCTGGAGCACCAAAAAGTGAAACTCGTTGCATTAGCGGGCGGTGTGGGCGGTGCGAAATTCGCTCATGGACTCGCTCAAAGCATCCCCCCTCGAGACCTTACTGTCATTGTCAATACCGGCGATGACTTCGAGCATTACGGCTTACATATCTGCCCCGACCTGGACACGGTTTGCTACACGCTGGCGGGGATCGCAAACCCTGA
>Ga0075429_100004312_pt1 | contig 12221 bp, 14 predicted proteins | sample RhiMetdeltSRZDD3_FD_75295 | JGI IMG/M metagenome (GOLD analysis project Ga0075429, IMG submission 75295) | Populus rhizosphere microbial communities from Tennessee, USA - Rhizosphere MetaG P. deltoides SRZDD3 | ecosystem: Host-associated > Plants > Roots > Rhizosphere > Soil | place: USA...
TCCCGTTGGCTGTTCCGGGAGAATTAGCGCTCGAGGTCTGAATTCCCGATGAAACGACGATGAGACGTCGGAGGAATCATCCGCTGCCCAGCATCCTCCCCGCGAACCAGAAGCCCACCCCGCCGGCCGCCGCCACCAGCAGGAGTCCGAATCCGGTGAGCCGCCGGTACGCCGGCGAGCCCAGCACCAGCGCGAGCGCCGTTTTGAACAGAGTGTTCACGATGACGCCGATCACCAGAGCGAGCGCGGCGACAGTGATCAGCGATGGATCCTGGGCCAGCCGGCTCATGGCGAAGGTGAGCGCATCCATATCGGTGAGTCCCGCCAGGGCCGCGGACGCATAGACCCCGAGGTCGCCGAACCGCTGCTGCAGCAGATGCAGCAGCATGAGGACGAGCTGGAATCCGATGGCCATCACGACTGCCGAGCCGAGCCGGAGCGGATTCTTCGATTCCATCACTCGATGCTTCGGCTTCTCCTCTGTGAAACGCCGATGGCCAATGAGGAGCAGCAGGGCCCCGGCAACGAGCATCGGCCAGAGTCCGAGCGCCGCCGCCGGAGCCAACGACGGGTTCAGCACAATCAGCACCACCGCGACACGAAGGATCAGCACGGTACAGGCCGCCACCGTTCCCGCCGCGAGCGCAAAGGAATTCTCCGGCTCCTCCCTGCTCTGCCTCGAAAAACTGAATGTCACCGCGGTCGATGAGACCAGTCCGCCCAGCGCACCGGTGGCCTGATATCCCCGCGTATCGCCCAGTGCGCGGCGGGCGATGTACCCGACGAAATTGACCCCCGAGAAAATCAGGACGACCATCCAGATGCTCCGGGGCCGGATACCGCCGAAGGGGCCGTAGGGTCCCTCGGGCAGCAGCGGGAGCACGACGAGGGCAAGCACGGCAAACTGCAGCGCCGCCTGCATCTCTTCCCGCCCGATTCGCTTCACGAACGCGCGGATAGTTTCCTTTTCGCCGAGGGCCAGTACGGTCACGGCCGCGATACCGCTGGCGAGTGAGAGGAATCCGAGCCCGGCCAGGAGTCCCACGCCGAGGACCAGGACCGCGGCGGTCTCCGTGGTTCCGTCCACCGCTTCCGGGGAACGACGCGCAGCGGTGAGGTACGCGGCGACGATGATGCCTCCCGCCGCAAGGAGCAGGGCCGCGGCGATGGCCGGCCCGACGGTGGAGAGCAGCACGCCGCTGATCCCGCCGATGGTGCCCAGGAGCAGAAAGGTCCGGATGCCTGCGAATCGTGCCCCGGGCCCGCTGGCATGGCCGGACCATTCCCGTTCAAGGCCGACGGCCATCCCGGTGAGCCCGGCCACCGCCAGGCGAAGTGCTGCATCCAGCTCCGACAATTCAAAAGGCATCGCGCCACTCCCGGGTCAATGGCTCCGCGCAGCACCAAATACACCGGTCACGAGCGGTAGAGTCCAGTCCCTCGGCGGACACCTTCAAATGGGGATCGTGAGGATCGCTGTCGGGACGGAATGCAGGAGGTCACGCGCCACATGGCCCGATCCGGGGTCGCCCCTCGGCCCGCCTTGCCGGAGGCCGAGTATCAGAAGACTGGCGGCCGTCTCGGCAAGATGCCGGAGCACTTCGGCAACGGGTTCCCCCCATCGCATGGCGAGGGCGCCGGGACCACCCAGATCGGGCCGTTTGGACATTGCCCCTTCCACTCGCGTGAGGCGGGGATGGGACCAGCCGGCTCCCGGGTTCGGCTCCGCCGAATCCGGCGGCAGCACACAGACGGCCATCGGGGTTCCTCCAGTGACGCCCGGGAAGTGCCCGCCCTTGTTGAGGATCCCGAGTCCGCGTTCGCTGCCGTCGAGCGCGTAGAGGATTCGGTCGAAGCGGCCGACGCCTCGAGGAACCAGGAGCGTCTGGCCGTGGTGTCGCCGGAGAACCATCTGGGTCGTGGTGCCCAGCTCCGGCATGGACGACTGGTTCCGCCCCAGCACGACCAGGTCCGCATGCCATTGCTGGGCACAGCGTGCGATTTCGATGCCGGGCACTCCGTCGCGCTGAAAGATCAACGGCACACCGCTGGATCGGGCGGCCCCCTCCAAAGCCGGATCGCCTGGCTCGCGAACCCGGACGACGGCAAGACTCGCCTCCGACCGTCCGGCCAGGAGCAACCCGATGCGCAGCGCGTGCTCGCTTTCGGGGGAACCATCGGCTGCTACGAGGATCCGGCCGAACTCCATACTCATCTCCTTCGATGGGAAACCGGTTCCGGGAGAATGGCGGGATGCGCGTGAAGCGGGTGTGAAGCTGCCGTGAGAGGATGGGGTGCAGTACTATCCGCCCATGACGGATTCCTCGTCGCAGACGACGCTGCTCAGAATCGAGCGCCTGGTCCGGGAATTTCCGGCGCTGGTCTCCGAGCTCCAGCTGCCCGCGGTGCTGGACCGGGTGGCTCACCTCGCCGCGGAGCTGATCGGGGCCCGCTATGCGGCAGTGGGGATGCTCGCGCCGGACCGCCAATCCCTCGAGAGCTTCGTCGTCGCAGGCCTGACCGAAGAAGACCAGCGAAAAATCGGCGACCGCCCCCGCGGGAGGGGCGTGCTCGGACTCCTGATCCGCGAAGGGCGGCCGATCCGACTGGCTGATCTGTCGACCCATCCCAGCTCCGCGGGCTTTCCTCCCAATCATCCGCCGATGCGTTCTTTCCTGGGGGTGCCGATCCGGTCGCCCCAGGAAGTGATCGGAGAGCTGTATCTCACGGAGAAGATCGGCGGCGGGGAATTCACCGCGGAAGACGAGCACCTTGCGGTCCTCCTCGCGATCGCCATCGCAACGGCGGTGGAGAACGCCCGCTTGCACACCGATCAGAGCCGGCTGCTCGAGGAGGTGCAGCAGCTTCACCGGTCGCGGGAACGATTCTTTGCCATGGTGAACCACGAGCTCCGGAACGCCCTCGCCGCGGTCTACGGCTGGGCGGAGATCCTGGTTCGGCGAAAGGACGGGGTCGAGGTTCCCCGAGCGGCGTACGAGATCCTCGATTCCGCCGACCAGGCGGTGGCGCTGATCAGCGACCTGCTCGACTTGAGCCGTCTCGACGAGGACCGGCTCAAACCGGTATTGCGCGACATCGAATGCGGAAGCGTGCTTCGCGGGGCGGTGCAGCGGATCACACCGGAGGCCGGCGAGCGGGACATCCGCATCGTCGCGAATCCGTCCGGGATGGGAATCGTCTGCCGAACCGACTCCCACCGCGTGGAGCAGATCCTGGTCAATCTTCTCCGGAACGCGATCCGACATTCGCCGGGTGGCGGCACCGTCACTGCGGGGGTTAACTCGGGGGATGGGCTCGTCGTCTTCTCGGTTTCCGACCAGGGTCCCGGTTTTACGCCCCAGCTGGGAGAGCACATCTTCGACGTCTATTTCACCCAGGCAGGCGAGGAACGGATGGGACACGGGCTCGGATTACCCCTCTCGAGACGGCTGGCCCGGCTGCTGGGGGGCGACCTGACCGGCACCAACCGGCAGGAGGGTGGCGCCACCTTCACCTTGACGTTACCCGCCCCACCTGCACATTCATAAAGAAGTCTTCAGGAATCCTTTTCAGTGACCTCAACCTCCCGGTCGTAGGTTGTTGCCATGAAAGTTCTCGTCGTGGAGGACGACCGGAAGGTCGCGGGGTTCATCGAGCAGGGCTTGATCGAAGAGGGCCATGTCGTCGACGTGGCTCCCGACGGCGACGAAGCGACCATGCTCGCTCATGTGTATGACTATGACGTAATTCTGCTCGACGTGATGCTCCCGAAAAAGAACGGGTTCCAGGTGGCCACCGAGCTGCGTCGCGAGGGGCGGAACACGCCGATCCTGATGCTCACTTCGCGCGATGCGGCCGAGGACGTGGTTCGCGGGCTCGACGCGGGCGCCGACGACTATCTCTCGAAGCCGTTCCGGTTCGAGGAGCTGCTGGCTCGCATGCGGGCGCTGGTCCGGCGCGGCGGTGCGGAGCGGATGGAAGTCCTCCAGTTCGGCGAAGTCGCCCTCGACCGGCTCAAGCACGTTGCCAGCATCGGCAACAAACGGCTGGACCTGACCGCCAAGGAGTTTCAGCTTCTGGAGTATTTCCTGCTCCATCCGGAGGAAGTCGTCCGCCGCACCACGCTCCTCGAAAAGGTGTGGGACATGCACTTCGATCCGGAGAGCAACGTCGTCGACGTCCACGTCGGCAATCTTCGCCGCAAGCTCGGCCGGGCCACCACCACCGAGAAGATCGACACGGTTCGAGGCGTCGGATTCTGCCTGCGGCACGCCCCGGCAGCCAGCACCGCCGCCGAACCGGGCGCGAAGTAACGCCCCGAAGGGGAAGGAAAAGGCCGGCCGTGAATCCGGCTTGAATTCTTGAACACCGGGTGTCGGGTGCTGCCCTACCCCGCGAGGGCGAGTCCGGCGTACAGCAGGAGCTGGAGCGCAGCCAGGACCACGAGGACCGCCAGCCCACGATACAGGCGCGTCAAAGCCCGGTACTTGCGTCCGATGAGCACCGACAGGTGATGGGCGATGATCACCACCTCGCCATTGAGCTGGTCCATCCGGGCGTCATTCCAGGCTCTCCGATAAGTCGCGAGGTCGTACTTGCCGATCGATTCCCAGTACAACAGACCTCCCCGCTCCGGGCCTCCGGCCGGAGCCGGCGGACTGGAATCCCGAAGCCAGCGTGGCCGAAGGCAATCGATCGCGTGATATACGAACAGGCACGAAAGTCCTCCGTAAACGACTAGGCCTCCGATCAGCCAGGGTTTCAACCAGGTGGGAAGTCCGGAGGCGAGATGGGCCCGTGACAGGATAACGAACACGGCGGCGTTGAGCGCGCCCATCACCACCAGCGCGTATCGAGCTTTGTGATCCGCCATGTCGACCACCCGCCTGCCTTCATCGACGACATCCATGAGGATCCGCCATCGTTCCAGGCTTCGGGGCGGGCGCTCGGCGTCCTCACGGAGCTTCGCCATGTGTTTCTGGAGTCTTCGAGCCGCCTTATCAGCATGGTGAAGGGGCTCGGCTGTCAGGTGGGTCATCACGACCTCGGGCGATTCAGTCCGGACAACATGGCAGCGGCGGGGTGAGCGAATCCGGAATCGGGCCTGAAAGCGGCTTTAGCCTGACGAAGCGCTCACGGAGGCTTCATCGCGGGTTCAGCCCCACGGGGTAGCTTGGCGGCAGGGCGCGGGCCTGACGTACAGTGTCCGCTGATCCGCCCTCACCGGAGCGCCCTTTGGAGCGTCGTCACCGCCGCGCGGAAGACCTCCTGCACGATCCCCGCTTCAACAAGGGGACCGCCTTTACCGAGGCGGAGCGGGACGCGCTCGGCCTCCGGGGCCTCTTGCCGCCCCGGGTGCTGACGATTGCGGAGCAGGAGGAGCGAATCCTCTTCAACTTCCGCAGCAAGACCAATCCGCTGGAGCAATACATCTACCTGACCGGTCTCCAGGACCGGAACGAGACGCTGTTCTATCGGATCCTGATGCGGCATCTGGACTCGATGATGCCGGTCATCTACACACCCACGGTCGGCGAAGCGTGCTTGCTGTTCGGCGCAATCTTCCGGCGCCCACGAGGCCTCTACGTGTCGGCCGGAGATCGTGGCCGGGTGCGGCAAATTCTCCGGAACTGGCCTGACGCGGGAGTGCGAGTCATCGTCGTCACCGACGGGGAGCGAATCCTCGGCCTGGGTGACGTTGGCGCCAACGGGATGGGCATCCCGGTTGGGAAGCTCTCGCTGTACACCGCTTGCGCCGGGATCAATCCGGCCTGGTGTCTTCCGATCACAATCGATGTCGGCACCGACAACGCCGACCTGCGCGCCGATCCGCTCTACATCGGGACCCCGCACCCGCGGGTGCGAGGAGCGGAATACCTGACCCTTCTCGACGAATTCATAGACGCCGTGAATGACGTTTTCCCCGGGGTCCTGGTTCAGTTCGAGGACTTCGCCACGGCCAATGCGCTCGGGCTGCTGGCCCGTTACCGTGACCGGATCTGCACCTTCAACGATGACGTGCAGGGCACCGCCGCGGTGGCGCTGGCCGGCCTCTACTCCGCGGCGCGGATTACCGGAATCCCTCTCCGGGACCAGCGCCTGCTCTTCCTGGGCGCCGGCGCCGCCGCCACCGGTATCGCTGACCTCACGGTCGGGGCCATGGTTCATGCAGGACTTCCGGAACCCGAGGCGCGCCGGCGCTGCTGGTTCGTCGATTCAACCGGGCTGGTGGTGGCCGGCCGCTCCGATCTGAGCGCCAGCAAGCGCCGGTACGCGCACGAGCACGAGCCGGTGACCAACCTGGTCGACGCGGTGCGGGCGATTGCGCCGACGGCGTTGCTGGGCCTTTCCACCAAGGGAGGGGCCTTCACGCCGGAAGTCCTGGGCGCAATGGCCGAGATCAATGTCCGGCCGGTTATCCTCGCGCTCTCGAATCCAACCTCCAATTCGGAATGCACCGCCGCCGAGGCATACCGTCACACCGGCGGCCGGGCGGTGTTTGCGAGCGGAAGCCCCTTCCAGCCCGTGGAGGTGGACGGCCGACGCTTCACGCCCGGACAGGGAAACAACGCCTACATCTTCCCCGGGCTCGGGCTCGGCATCCTGGTGTCCGGCGCTCGAAGAGTGACCGACGACATGTTCCAGACCGCGGCGCGGGTGCTGGCGGGGACGGTGTCCGACGCATCGCTGGGCGAGGGACTGCTCTATCCCCCGCTCTCCGACATCCGACACGTCAGCAGTGTCATCGCGCGCGCAGTGGCCGAGGTGGCGTGGGTGTCCGGGGTCGCCGGCCTTCCCCGCCCTGCTGACGTGACTGAGGCCGTCCGCGACATGATGTGGGAGCCGGAATATCCCGACCTCCTCGGTGATCGCCGATGAGCACAAGTCTCCGGTTGGGCGGCGTGCTGGCCGACCGCGGCGCCGTGGAGGATGTCCTGCTCCGGATCGCGCGTCTGCTTGGCAGCGTGCCATGAAAAATCACCTGCTGTTCTGCCGCGCGTGCGACCGCGAACCAGGCGCGCGGCGTGTACCCTCTGCGGTACCGCCGCGCGCTGGGCATACGACCACGTGGAGCCAGGGGACTGAGCCGACCGCTACTGCATCGGGTGAGGCTTGGCCACCCCGGGCATTCCCGACATGTCCGCACACAACTTCAGGATTTCGGCCGTCGTGTCCAGGAGCTTCTTCATGTCCGGCGTACCGGCACCCGCTTCGGAGTCCTTGTCCGCCGAGGCGCGACGGTCCCAGCTCCGGGGAACCCGCGGTGCACCTCGTCTACCGGACGGTCTGGGTCGAAGGCGATTGACTGGTCGGATTTCGGAACGATGTCTACCGCCGGGACTACCGAACCGGCGGGTGATAGACGAGCACCGGCTTCCGGCTCGCCTGAATCACCTTGTCGGCGACGCTGCCGGCGAGCATGCGCCGAACGCCGGCCGCTCCGTGGGTGGCCATGGCGACCATGTCGAAACCTCCCTCGCCGAGGACTTCCAGGATCCCGGCCGCCGGCGTGGTCGCGACGGCCACTCTGGTTCTCACCTCGACCCCGAGCACCGCGTAGAATCTTGCAAGCCTTTTCAGCCGCGCATGGGCTTCGTCTGACCGGCGCGCGACAATCGCAGGGTGCTGCGCCACGGGAGGGGGGAGCTCGGGCTCGGCAATTCCGAACCGGGGCGCGACGATGGTCAGCAACGTGACCTTCGCATTCAGGATGCGGGTGATCCCCAGCACCGACTCCAGAATCGTTTCCGAGTAGTCGGACGGGTCGAGGGGAACCAGAATGTTCCGGATGGGATGATCCACCGGGTCGGCGCCCAACCAGGGTGGCTTGACCAGCAGTACCGGCCGGCCGGGGTGCCGGACGACGTAGTCGGCGACACTGCCCAGCAGCAGCCTCCCCGTGGCGTTGCGGCCGTGGGTGGACATCACGATGAGGTCGGCCCCGATCCGTCCCGCCTCCGCACTGATCGCCTCTCCCGCCGGCCCCTCGATGAGGCTCACTCGCACGGTTCCCTCGCCGACCGGTCCAAGTCCTGTGGCTGTCTGCATCAGATACGCGCCATCGTCCATGCGACATTCGTCGCCGAGAACATCGAAATTCGAGGAGTGCCCGCCCGGTCCGACGAGCGCCGGTGACGGCTGGTCGGCTGTGGTGAGATAGAGCCGTCCCGCCGCGCGGTTGACCAGCCGCGTCGCGATGGGAAGGGCCCCTTCTGCGAATGCGGATCCATCGAGCGGAACAAGCACGGTCGCGAGCATGGGACACTCCCCGTCTGGTGTAGGTCTGGTACCTAAGGTGAAGCCGCGGACATGAAGCAGGAGTGAAGCCGGGGCGAACGAAGCGGGAGACGGACGTCCCCGCCCAGGCTGAAGACGCCTTCACAACGACCCCAGCCTCGTTTCATGGTGGCTCCCCTACCTTCGCCGATACCACATACGGAGGACCAGCGATGAACCGCCTGCTGATTATCTACGGAACCACCGATGGTCAGACCGCCAAGATCGCCCGCGCAGTGGCGCAGACGTGGCGTGACAACGGCGCGACGGCGGATGTGATCCTGGCAGACAAGGCAGGAACGCTTCCCCTGCCGGAGGACTACGACGGCATCGTGGTCGCGGCATCCCTGCACGCGGGCGGATATCAGCGAACGGTTCGGCGCTGGGTCAGTAGCCACGCGGAGGTGCTCACCAAACGGACCACGGTGTTTCTCTCGGTCTGTCTCGGGGTGCTTCAGGACGACGCCAGGGTCCGGGAAGACCTGGATCGCATTGCGCGGAAGTTCTTCGCGGAAACCGGCTGGACCCCGACCATGACCAAGGTGGTGGCGGGCGCACTGCCCTATACGCGGTACGGCTGGCTGAAACGGCGGATCATGCGGCACATGGCCCGGAAGGCCGGGATGAAAACCGACATTCGCAGGGACTACGAATTCACCGACTGGGCGGACCTCGCCATTTTCGCGAAGGGGTTCCTCTGGACGGTCAAGCTCTGCGCCCACAGGACAGCTCCCCCTCGAAGCACGGCCGCGGCCGGCTAGCGCGCCGCGGCGGCAATAGCGTCGAGGAGAGGTGCCGGATCGAAGCGGACCGGATCGGTGCAGGGAAGCCCGGTCTCCCGCGTCGCGGCATCACACGCGGCCCGCGCCGCGGCGGCGTCAAGATCGTAGGTATTCATCGAGATGCCGATCACCTTGGTCGGGTGTACCGCGCTCCCGATCATTTCGTACATCGTGATGTAGTCCTTGAGCGGGGGAATCCTGAGCCAGGGCTTGCCGCGGTATTCCCCGATGTATTCGCGGGTGGCCTGGTGGCAGAGGATCATCGCGTCGGGACAGGAGCCGTGCAGAAGCCCCAGCGTCACCCCCGAATACCCGGGGTGATTGATGCTTCCCTGCCCCTCCACGAGTATCACGTCGGCGCCGGGCGCGGCCTTGAGCACCAGCTCTTCGGCCGCGCCGGCAATGAAGTCCGCCACTACCGCATCGACGCCGGTCCCCCACCCTTCGATGAAGATCCCGGTCTGACCGGTGGCCACAAACCGGGTCTTGAGCCCGCGCGCCTCGAGGCCTTTCACCAGCTGCAGCTGCGCCGTCATCTTGCCGACGTTGCAGTCGGTGCCGACGGTGAGCACCACCAGGGCATCCACTTCACGGGCCAGCCCCATGGCCACCGGCAGATTCGGCGGCGGCTTCCGCACGTCGAGGATGGTCCGCCCCTTTTCCTTCGCCTTGGCGGCAAGGAGGGGGTCGTCACTCAGGAAGGTGTGGAGTCCGCTCCAGAGATCGCATCCCGCGTCGAGCGCCTCCGCCAGCCAGCCGCGCCATTCCTCCGGCAGCCTGCCTCCCGCGGGGGCAATCCCGATCAGCACGGCGTCGGGTTTCCGCTCCAGTCCCTTGGACATGGAGTCGACAACGGGAATCGCACCGCCGAATCCCAGGACATCCTGCACCGTCCTGCCGGCATTGACCCGGTCCACGACCGCGACCACCCGCTCCGGGAGATACCGGATCACCGAATTGGCGGTTTTGGAGGTCATCGGGGAAAAATCACCGTCGGCGAGGATGAGGAAGCGGGGTTTGGCGGGCATCTGCTCTGGGCTTAGTGGTCAGGGGTCAGGGGCCAGTGGTCAGAGAAAATAACCGGGCGGCGCAATTCTGATCGAATTACGCCGCCCTGACCACTGACCACTGACCGCTGTCCCCTAGGGCTTTGTCTCCCCATTCTCCAGCAGCTCGGCGTCATGCACCGAGTCGCCCTTCTTCTTGCCCCCCGAGCCGATCGCTTTGGTCTCCCGGGTCCCGGCACTCAGCATGCCCATCTTGGCCTTGAGGTCCATGAGCTGCTGGTCGGCGGTGCCCTTGTATTCCAGCTTCTTGAACTGATCCATCAGGTCGTCGGACTGGAACTCCGCCTGAATCTCGGCGGCGGCGAGGGCCTTTCGCTCGATCGCCTCGATCTTCTCCGCCATCCGGTCGAACGATTCGAAGGCACTCTTGTCGTTCATGCCGGACATGGTTTCCTGGATTCGCTGTTGCGCCTCGGCCCGCTTGGCGCGCGCCACCAGGATGTTCTTCTTGCGCTTGGCTTCCTCGATCTTGTCGTTGAGCTGCCGCAGCTGGCCCTTGAGGCTCTCGGTATCTGCCTTGTGCTTGACCCAGGTCTCATGGAGCTGCTGGGCACCCTGCAGCGCCTCGTTGTACCGCATCAGCGCCTGGGTCGCGAGATCGTCCCGGCCCTCCTGCACCGCCAGCATCGCGCGCCGCTCCCAATCCTCCGCCTGCTTCTTGAGCGCTTCGGCGTCGGCCTGGAGCTTCTTTTCGTCCGCGATGGCCGCGGCGGCTTCCTGCTTTGCCTTGGCCAGGTTGGACTTCATGTCCAGGATCAGCTGGTTCAGCATCTTCTCCGGGTTTTCGGCCCGGGAGATCAGGTCGTTGATGTTCGACCTGAGCATCGTCGAAAAACGATCGAAGATCCCCATCGGCTCTACCTTTCGCGGTACGGCGCGAGCGCGCTCAAGTGGGAGGCGAGCGCGAGCGTCAGGGAATCCCAGCTCGCCTCGAACTCCGTGTAGTCCAGATCGGCCAGCTCGAGCGCGTCAGTGAGGACCACGTGCTCGCCCTCCAGCCCGTAGGATCCGTGCACCAGGTCCCGGGCATTGAATTCCAGGAGCTGGCGGTAGAGGCCGCTCCGTTTGGCATCACTGGCCGGCGGCTCCATGACCCGCATCCGGAGGATCACCACCGGGGGGGCATAGTTCACCACGACCTCGGCTCCGGACTGGGTCTTGGCCCGCCAGAGTCCCGGTTCCACTTCGGTATCCTCGACGGTTCCGCCTTCGACCCGGTCGAGATAGGACTGAATGTCTTCGCGTGTGACCATGCTTCCTCCGCAGTTCTGCGAAATCTAAGCCAAAAGCGTTCCGCCTTCAGCCACAGCCTTCAGCCGGCTCCCTGCCCCGGGCCCACGGCTCGTGTCTCCTCGCCGCCGCGCGCCAGCATCCGCTCCGCAAAATCGAGCCGCTCCTCGAGTTGACCGCGTTCCGCCTCCAGGTCGGCGATCCGGTCTTCCATCGCCGCCATCCGCTCGGCGGTCATTTCGCCGGTGGTGAGACCGCCCTCGGCTTCGCGCAGCTTCTTCCCGCCGAGACGGGCAGCCAACGCCTTGCCGATCGGTCCGAAAAAGAAGCCCAGGGCCCCCAATCCAAAGGCCATGCCGAACGCAAACTGTCCCAGCTCGCTCATCAGACCCTCCGATCGCCCGGGCCGACCTGCTCCGGCTCCCGGTTTCCCTGAGCCAGAAGCCGCTCCGCAAAATCCAGCCGCTCCTCCAAGTCACCGATGCGGGACTGACCTGCTTCCAGCTCCGCCAATCGCTCCTCCAGCTCCGCGATCCGCTCGGCGGCCACCTCGCCGGTCGTCAGGCCGGTGGGCGCGGCAGAGCGCAGCGCCAGGCGGCGGCGAATCGACAAGGTCACCAGAGAAGAGAGCGTGACGATTGCCGTAAGCACCACGGCGTCCTGAGATCGATTGACCGCATTCACCCACGCGATCACAATGCCGGTCACCAGAAGTTGCACGACCAGTTCGAAGGCGTCGATCCCGAAAATCGCGCGAATCTTCATGGCGCCCCCGGTCCGATCCGCTCCGGATCCCGGGTGCCCTTGGCCAGCAGCCGCTCGGCAAAATCGAGCCGCTCGGCGAGCTCCGCCACCTCGGCTTGCG
>Ga0075429_100004315_pt1 | contig 12219 bp, 10 predicted proteins | sample RhiMetdeltSRZDD3_FD_75295 | JGI IMG/M metagenome (GOLD analysis project Ga0075429, IMG submission 75295) | Populus rhizosphere microbial communities from Tennessee, USA - Rhizosphere MetaG P. deltoides SRZDD3 | ecosystem: Host-associated > Plants > Roots > Rhizosphere > Soil | place: USA...
CGTAGATGCGCCGCTCACGCTCGACCACCTCGGCCGGGAGGTCCTCGATGCGCACCGCCACCGGTTTCGCCGAGGCGATCTGCAGCGCGACGTCCTTGGCGAGCTGGCGGAAATCGTCCGTCCGCGCGACGAAATCCGTCTCGCAGTTCAGCTCCACCAGCACGGCCACCTTGCCGTTGAAGTGCACGTAGGCATCGATCAACCCTTCGCTCGCCGACTTGGCGGCGCGCTTCTCGGCCTTGCCGGCGTACTTCACGCGCAGGATCTCTTCGGCCTTGGCAATGTCGCCGCCGGACTCCTCGAGCGCCTTCTTGCAATCCATCATGCCGGCCCCGGTCTTGGCCCGGAGCTCCGCCACCAGTTTCGCCGGAATCTCTTTCACCGTAGTCACCTGTCGTTACTCCTCCTATAGAACGCCGCCCTCGCGATGCTGAAACGCGATGGGCGGCGCATGGTTCGAACCCCCTGGCAGTCCCGCTCACCGACCGCTTAGGACTCGCCCCCCCCCCCAGCCGCCGGCTCCACCGCCGTCGCGGCATCATCACTCTTCAACCGGGCCGCAATCGCTTCGGGTTTGGGCCTCCGCTTGCGCCGCCCCGCCGTCCGCTTCTTGCGATCGCCTTCGGATTCCGTCTCGACCCCGGTCTCGGTCGAGTAGGTCTGGGCTTCCGCATCCTCCACCGCGTCGCGCAGCGGCTGCTGCCGGCGGGCCTCGGAGATGACTTCAGCTACGGCCGTCGCGATCAACGACACCGCCCGGATCGCATCATCGTTCCCGGGAATCGGAACCGTGATGATGTCGGGATCGGCATTCGTATCCACAATCGCCACCACCGGGATGCCGAGCTTGTTCGCTTCGGCGACGGCGATGCGCTCTTTCTTGGCGTCCACCACGAACAGGGCGCCCGGAAGCCGCCCCATCTGCTTGATCCCCGACAGGTTCTTGTCGAGCTTGACGCGCTCGCGATCGAGCAGCAGCTGCTCCTTCTTCGTGTAATGCTCGAACTCCCCTTCGGCCGCCCCCTGCTCCAGCTCCTTCAGCCGTTTGATCTGCTTCTTGATCGTCTGGAAGTTGGTGAGGGTGCCGCCAAGCCACCGCTCGGTGACCCAGAAACCACCGGCTCGCTGCGCCTCGCCTTGGATGATCAGCTTGAGCTGCTTCTTGGTACAAACGAACAGCACGCCGTTCCCGGCCAGCACGATGCCGCGCAACAGCTCTTGCGCCTGCTCCAGCTGCCGCAGCGTCTTTTGGAGGTCGATGATGTAGATGCCGGAGCGTTCCGCGAAAATGAAGCGGCGCATTTTCGGGTTCCAGCGTCGCGTCTGGTGCCCGAAATGCACCCCTGCTTCCAACAGATCCTGCACCTGAGGCTGCGTCATGCACTCCCTTTCCTGGGTTTTTCGACCGCCGCCGCCGTCATCTCCGGAGCGACCCTGCGGCTGACCGCGGGAACCCGGCTCACAGATCGGGCGACGTGAGTATTTGAACTGCGCTATCGGCTATCGGCTTAGCTGATAGCTGATAGCCGATAGCGTGTTTCTATCTCTTACTGAACTGGAACCGCTTCCGCGCCCCGGCCCGGCCCGGCTTCTTCCGTTCCACGGCCCGCGGATCACGCGTCAGCAGTCCCTGCTCCCGCAACTTCTTGCGATGCCGCTCGTCGGCCAGGCACAACGCCCGGGCGATGCCAAGCCGCATCGCGCCGGCCTGTCCCGTCACCCCGCCGCCACGGCAGATACCCTTGACGTCGAACGCCCCCAGCGTGTCGGTCGCCGTGAACGGCTGCTGAATGTGCGACACCAGCGACGCGCGCGGGAAAAAATCGCCCAAGGTGCGGCCATTCACGTTCCACTTCCCCGACCCGGGCGTCAGATAGACGCGCGCAACGCTCTCCTTGCGGCGTCCGATCGCGTGCCAGCGCAGCTCCGGCGTCTCGGTCATGGGGTTACCGTGAGCGGCTGCGGCTGCTGGGCCGCGTGCGGATGATTCGGTCCGGCGTACACCTTGAGCATCTGTTTCACCTTCTGTCGCGACAACGTGGTCTTGGGCAACATCCCCCATACGGCCCGCTCGATCACGCGGTCGGGATGTTTGGCGAGCATCGTGGCGAGCGGCGTGAACCGCTCATGTCCCATGTACCCGGTGTGCCGGAAATAGCGCTTCTGCTCCAGCTTGCGGCCGGTCAGCTTCACCCGCTCCGCGTTGACGACGATGACCGCGTCGCCGGCGTTCAAGTACGGCGTGAATGTCGGCTTGTGCTTGCCGCGCAGGATGTGCGCGACGCGGGTCGCCAGACGACCGAGCGGAAGCCCTGCGGCATCGACCACAAACCACTGCCGCGTGACGTCTTCCTTGCGCAACGTAAATGTCTTCATGTCCCGACTTGATCCCGATTTTGGACAGACTTGGAGTATACCGAGGGTGCTAAGATCCTGTCAACTTGAGGGTTCCGGCTCCGGCAGCGGATCGAGCGAGACCAGGACGGCCCCCTTTTCCACAGCCGTCCCCGTCTGCACGTGCACTTTCACCACGATCCCGGGGCGGGTCGCCCGCAGCTCGTTCTCCATTTTCATCGCCTCGACGACGACGAGCCCGGCCCCGGCGCTCACCCGGTCCCCCACGCTCGCCTCGATCCGCACCACCAGACCGGGCATCGGCGCCCGTATCACCCCGCCCGAGGTTGCGACACCCCGCCGCCCAGTGAGCGACTGAATGGTCCGCGCGCGGTCGTCGACGGCTTCGACCTCGATCCGCTCCCCCACCGCTCCCAGCGCCCAGCGCGGCCCACCCATTTCGCCGAATCCCTCCAGCGGCTGGGCCGCCACGGTCCACGACTCCCCTGCCAGGAGGAGGTGAGAGAGCGGCGTGCCCGGCACCCCCGCGAGATGCGCTTCGAGCTGCTCGCCGTCCACGACCACATGGCCACCGTCCACCTCGACGACCATCGTGCGCATACCCATCCGCACGTGGTATTTCACGCCGCCTCGAGGACCGCGACCACCAGAACCGCAGCCGTTTGGGGCGCCAGGTCGAACGCGCGGACTTCCCGCAACTGATAATTCACGTTGAGGCGGTGCAGGTCGCGGGCAAGCGTCGCGGGGTGACGCGAGAGGTAGACCAGGCGGGAAACCGGCTCGCCACTGAGGCGCAGGGATACGTCCCAATGCAACCCGGTCGACGGCGGGTTCGCGACGACGAGATGGGGAAGTGGGAGGCTCGGCAGCACGTCCTCGACGCGACCGGCGATGAACCGCAGCCGCTCGCCGCACCGTGCGGCGTCGGGCCGCCGGCGCGCCCACCCGATCGCTTTTTCGTCGGCGTCGACGCTGATGACCGTCGCCCCGCGAAGGGCGAGCTCCACGCCGACATCTCCACTGCCGCCGTACAGATCCCACACGGTCTCACCTGATACGGGGCCAACGACTTCCATCGCCCACACTCCGGCATCGGAAACCACGGCCGGGTGCAGCGCTTCGAATGCGGTCGAAGGGAATCCGGTTTCGGGCCCGGCGACCACCCGCGCCGCGCCGTCGACCGGTTGCCACCAGCATACGATCGTGTTTGGGGGCGGCACCGACTCCCGCAACCGGTTGGCCGTGAGCCAGGGCTCCCCGGCCGACTCGACCATCACGTGTCGCACGCCATCCCGATCGAGACGCAGCGAGATCCGGGTGAGTCGTTCGGGGAACGACTCCAGGCGGCCCTTCAGGTCATTCCACAACTCCACGAGCGTTGGATGCGCCACGTGGCACTCGTCGAGCGGAAACACCCGGCCCGGCCGGTCGTGAGGATGTAACCCAACGGTCGACCCGTGCACCGCGAGCGAGAGCATCGCCTGGTAGTGCCACAGCGCCCTGGCCGGCAGGATCTGCGGATCGCTCACGTCGATCTTTCCGATGCGGCGCAGCGCGTCACCCACAATCGCCCGCTTTGCCGCGAGCTGCGCCTCGTAGCCGAGGTGCTGCAATTGGCAGCCGCCGCAGTGATCCTGATTGTAGTGCGGGCAGGCCGGAGTGACCCGGTCCGTTGCCGACTCGACGATTTCTGCGGCTTCGCCCCGGGCGAAGCGCCCCCCCCGGTGCAGGTGCAGACTGCCTTCCCGCAGGCGCACTCGCTCGCCGGGTCCTGTCCGGGGCACGAACACAGCCCGTCCGTCCGACAATCGACCCACCCCGTCCCCACCGGCGGCGATCCCGGAGATGGCCACGATCTCACCAGTCACGCAGGCCCTCGCGTCGTGCCTCGGTTTGCCACGGGGACCAGCGGCCGGCCGGTGTGGACACCGGGGAGGGGGCGCGCACAGCGCCTGCCGTGCGTCGCTCCTCGGCGAGCAGCGCCGCGACGACCGCGATCGGGCGCATCAAGGGCCGCGCGATCGGCTCGGCGAGCAGACGGCCACCGGCCCGCTGCAGGTATTCAATGTCGATTTCGCCGCGGCGGAATTCCGTATCGTCGAGCACTCGCAGGTGAAATGCCTGCGACGTGGGCAACCCGACGATCACGAGCTCGCGCAGACTGCGCCGCATCCGGTTGATGGCCGCCTCGCGCGACTCCCCCCAGACAATGAGCTTGGCAATGAGCGGATCGTAGTAGAGGGTGACCTCGTTACCGGCCTCCACGCCGCCGTCCCATCGCACGTTGGGTCCGCCCGGGACCCGGAGGTACCGCACGACGCCGGTGGCGGGCAGGAAGTCATTGAACGGGTCTTCGGCCGTGATGCGGCATTCGATGGCATGACCCCGCGGCTGCAGATGCCCACCCGCAACCCGCATCGGCTGACCGTCCGCGATGCGGAGCTGTTCGCGCACCAGGTCCACGCCGGTGACCATCTCGGTGACCGGATGTTCGACCTGAATCCGGGTATTCATCTCCAGGAAATGGAACTCGCCATCGGGCGTCAGCAGAAACTCGATCGTCCCAGCCCCGACGTATCCCACCGCGGAGGCGGCCGCGGTCGCGGCATCACCCATGCGCCGCCGCAACGCCGGCGACACCGCGACTGAAGGAGACTCTTCGATCAGCTTCTGGTGGCGGCGCTGGATGCTGCACTCGCGCTCGCCGAGCGACACGACCCGGCCCCGGGTATCGGCCAGGATCTGGACTTCCACGTGCCGCGGCCGCTCCACCAGTCGCTCGAGATACACGCTCCCGTCGCCGAACGCCTTCTCGGCTTCGCTGCGCGCCGCTTGCAGCGCGGCGGACACGTCCTCGAGCGACCGGATGACGCGCATGCCCTTCCCTCCACCCCCGGCGACCGCTTTCATCAGAACCGGCAGACCGATGCGCTCTGCTTCGCGCCGCGCGTCGGCCGCATCGCTCACACTGCGCGTGAGGCCCGGCACCACGGGAACGCCGGCCGCTTGCATCCGCCGCCGCGCTTCGGTCTTGTCCCCCATCGCGCGGATCGCGGCGGCGGGTGGGCCGACGAACACGAGCCCGGCGGTGGCGACCGCCTCGGCGAACACCGCGCGCTCCGACAGGAACCCGTATCCCGGGTGAATGGCCTGGCAGCCGGTGCGCTTGGCGGCTTCGATCAGCTTGGGAATACTGAGGTAGGACTCGGAGGCCGCGGGCGGCCCGATGGGCACGGCGTCGTTGGCCGCCCGGACGTGGGGCGAGAGCCGGTCCGCATCCGAGTAAACGGCGACGGCTTCGAGACCCTCCTCATGGCAGGCGCGGATGATGCGCAGCGCGATCTCGCCACGGTTGGCGACGAGGACGCGAGAGATGGCCATCGGCTATCCGCTATCGGCTATCGGCTGGATGTGAACCGCATCGACGATAGCTGATAGCTGATAGCTGATAGCTGATAGCCGCCTCACAACGGGATATTTCCATGCTTCTTCGCGGGGTTCTTGTCCCGCTTCGTCTCCAGCGTGGCGAGCGCCTCGATCAGCAGCGGACGCGTGTCCCGGGGATCGATCACGTCGTCCAGGAAACCGCGCCCTGCCGCCAGATACGGGTGCGCGAACTTGGCCCGGTACTCCGCCACGCGCTCTTCGGTCGCGTCGTCCTTATAGAGGATCTCGACGGCGCCCCGCTCGCCCATCACGGCGATTTCGGCCCCGGGCCAGGCGACGTTGTAGTCGCCCCGGATGTGCTTCGAGCTCATCACGTCGTAGGCCCCGCCGTACGCCTTGCGCGTGATGACCGTGAGCTTCGGCACCGTGGCTTCGCAGTACGCATAGAGCAGCTTGGCGCCGTGCTTGATGATGCCGCCGTGCTCCTGGGCGACGCCGGGCAGGAACCCCGGCACGTCCTCGAACGTCACCAGCGGGATGTTGAAGGCGTCGCAGAACCGGATGAACCGGGCGCCCTTGAGGGACGCGGTGATGTCCAGCACCCCGGCGAGAATCGCCGGTTGATTGGCGACCACCCCGACCGGGCGCCCTCCCAGGCGGGCGAATCCCACCAGCAGATTCCCGGCGTATTCGCGGTGCACTTCCAGGAACTCTCCGCCGTCGACCACACGGCGGATGACGTCGTGCATGTCGTAGGGTTTGGTGGGATTGTCGGGGACGACATCGAGCAGCTCTTCGTCGCGCCGATCGACGGGGTCGGTCGAAACCCTGGTCGGCGGCCCGTCGAGATTGTTGGATGGCAGAAACGAGACGAGCGTGCGGATCGCGGTCAGGCACTCGAGCTCGGAGTCGGACACGAAATGCGCGACCCCGGACGTCCCGCCATGGACGTCGGCCCCGCCCAGGTGCTCGAAATCGATCTCCTCGTGCGTAACCGTCTTCACCACATTGGGACCGGTCACGAACATGTACGACAGACCGCGGACCATGTAGACGAAGTCGGTGATGGCCGGGCTGTAGACGGCGCCGCCCGCGCACGGCCCCAGAATGGCGCTGATCTGCGGCACGACACCGGAGGCCAGGGTATTGCGGAGAAAGATGTCGGCGTATCCGCCGAGCGAGGCGACGCCTTCCTGGATGCGCGCTCCGCCGGAGTCGTTGAGACCGATGATCGGGGCGCCGTTGCGCACCGCGAGGTCCATCACCTTGCAGATCTTCTCGGCATGCGTTTCCGACAGCGATCCGCCGAACACCGTGAAGTCCTGCGCGAACACGTACACCAGCCGCCCGTCGATGCGCCCCCATCCCGTGACGACGCCGTCTCCCAGGATCTGCTGGTCGGCGAGACCGAAGTCCGTGGCGCGATGGGTGACGAACCGGTCGAGCTCCACGAACGAACCGGGATCGAGCAGCACATCGAGCCGCTCGCGCGCCGTCATCTTCCCCTTCTTGTGCTGCGCCGTGATGCGATCGGCGCCGCCACCCTGCTCCGAGGCGGCGCGCTTTTGCTGCAGGTGCTCGAGCTTATCGCGCGTGGACATAGGTCGAGAATCTACAAGCAGACGCAGAGACGGACAGGCAGGCGCTCAGGCCTACAGACGCGGAGCGGGTATCAGTCAACAGGGGCCAGGAAAGCATGCCTCCTGACCCCTCGGGACTGTTGACCGCTCCGCGTCCGAACGTCTAGACGACTGTCTGGCCGTCTGTCTTGTCTGGCTCTTCGGCAGCCGGGAAGTTCGTTGCTGCCAGCACGATCCGATGATGAATCGGGTCCACCTCGAGCACTTTCAGATCGGCCGCCTGGCCTTCCTTCACCGCGTCGGCGGGATTGTGCAGCTCCGGAATTCCGAGTTGGGAAATCGGAACGAACCCTTCGATGTCGTTCCCGATGTCCACCACGACGCCTTTGTCCATGAGCCGCAACACGCGGCCGCGCAGCTCGGTACCGACCGGGTACGTCTCCCCGATCCGCAGCCACGGATCCTCCTGCGCCTGCTTCAACCCGAGAGAAATGCGCTTGTTCTCGGCGTCGACATTGAGGATCAGGACTTCGACTTCGTCGCCCTTCTTCACGACTTCCGAAGGATGCTGGACGCGTTTGGTCCACGACATGTCGGAGATGTGAATCAGCCCGTCGATGCCGGGCTCGATCTCCACGAAGGCGCCGAACGACGTGAGGTTGCGAACTTTGCCCTTGAGCCGCGTGCCGACGGGGTACTTCTGCGGCAGCGCCATCCACGGATCCTGCTCCGTCTGCTTCATGCCGAGCGAGATCTTTTCTTCGCTCTCGTCGACCTTGAGCACCACGGCCTCGATGGTCTCGCCGATGGAGACGATCTTCGACGGATGCCGCACGTTGCGCGTCCAGCTCATCTCGGAGATGTGCACCAGTCCCTCGATCCCCGGCTCGAGCTCGACGAACGCCCCGTAGTTCGTGATCGAGACCACCTTGCCCTGCACGCGCGTCCCGACCGGATACTTCGCGGCGACGTCCTTCCACGGATGCTCCTGCAGCTGCTTCAGCCCGAGCGAAATGCGCTCGCGCTCCCAATCGATGTCCAGGATCTTGACCTGCAGCTCCTGACCCAGGCGCACCATCTCGCTCGGATGCGACACGCGCCCGTAGCTCATGTCGGTGATATGCAGCAGGCCGTCCACGCCTCCCAGGTCGATGAAGGCGCCGAAATCCGTGATGTTCTTCACGACGCCGGTTCGAACCTGGCTGACCGCCAGCTCTTTCATCAGGACTTCGCGCTTGGTCTTGCGCTCGGCCTCGAGCAGCACGCGGCGTGACACGACGATGTTGCGACGCCGCTTGTTCAGCTTGATGATCTTGAATTCGTAGCTCTGGCCCAGCAGCTCGTCGATGTTCGGCACGCGCCGGAGCGCGATCTGGCTGCCCGGCAGGAACGCATCGACTCCCATCAGGTCGACGACGACGCCGCCCTTGATCTTCTTGATCAGGGCGCCGGTCACCGGCTCGTCCCGCTCGAAGGCTTCCCGGATCCGCTCCCACACCCGCATGAAGTCGGCCTTCTTCTTGGAGAGCACCACGGCGCCCTCCTGATCCTCGAGATGCTCGAGGTAGACCTCGACTTCATCGCCTTCCTTGAGGCTCTTGGGATCCTTGAACTCGTCGATCGGCACGGCGCCCTCGGACTTGAACCCGACGTCGAGGATGACGGCGGCGTCGGTTACCCGGAGCACCTTCGATTTGACGATCTCCCCTTCTTCGATGTTCGAGAGCGTGCCCTCGTACATCTCCGCCATCTGGGCGATCTCGTCGGCGGAATACTGCTCGTCGAGACCGGAGAGGACGCGAATCGGGGAATGCGTTTTCTTTTTGGGCGAGTCTTCGGAAGGACTTTCGATGTCCTGCGCTTCGGCCAGCATGCGTTACGTACCGGTGAGGTTGCGAGTTTGGTCCTGTGACCCCGGCACAATGAACCGGAATCGGTGAACCGGCGGAAGCTAGTCGGGGAAGCGTTCCCGCGCCAGCGCGACAACCCGCGTGATCTGTTCCTCCAGCGAAAGCCGCGTGGAATCGAGCTGCACCGCGTCCGCGGCGGCACGCAACGGCGCCACGGGACGGCTCGAATCGGCCTCGTCCCGAGCTTCGAGCGCGCGGCGCTCTCGGGCCAGCTCGTCCCCTTCTGCCCCCCGCCCGCGTTGATTCAAGCGACGCCTGGCCCGCTCGTGCGGGCTCGCCGTGAGAAAGACCTTTAGCGGGGCATCTGGAAACACGACGGTCCCGATGTCGCGCCCGTCTACCACCACTCCGGACGGATGCGCCGCCACGACCTCGCGCTGCTGCGCATTGACCCAGCGCCGCACCTCGGGAATCGCGGCCACCGCCGACACCCGAGCCGTCACCCGCTCCGACCGGATCTCCGCTTCGACATCCACTCCCGCCACTTCCGGCCGATACGTGTTGTCCACCAGCACCAGTCGCACCGGCAGCTCGCCCGCCAGCGCCAGGACCCGCTGCGCCGACCACCCTTCCCCCTTCCCGCTTCCCCCTTCCCCCAATCCGTCGATCGCCGCCAGTGTGACCGCCCGGTACAGGGCGCCCGAATCGAGATGGGCCCAGCCGAGCGCCTGCGCAACACGGGCTGCGGTCGACGATTTGCCGGAGGCGGCCGGCCCGTCAATCGCGATGACGCGGAGCACGACCGATGGCCTGCAGAGTGTCAAAGAATCGCGGGTAACTGATCGCCACCGAGCGACGCTCGGACAGGCGGACCGCCGCGCCTGGAATGGTGCCGAGCACGGCGAACGCCATCGCGAGGCGATGGTCTCCTCCGGTCTCGACGCGGCCGCGAGGGCGCGATTCGCCGCCACGGACGTACAGATCGTCACCACGCACTTCGGCGATGCCTCCCAACGCCCGCAGATTGCCGGCGATCAGGGACAGGCGGTCGCTCTCCTTCACTCGCAGCTCGCTGACCCCGCGGAACACCGTCTCCCCCGTCGCGCGCGACGCGAGGACGGCGAGCAACGGTACTTCATCGATCAGCGAGGGAATTTCGTCGGCCACGACTTCGGTGCCGGTCAGCTCGGCCGGCCGGGCCAGCAGGTCCGCCACCGGCTCCCCGCCCATGGCGCCCAGATTGAACCGTTCTACGTGCGCCCCCATGCGCTCGAGTACGGACAGAAACCCGGTTCGCGTCGGATTGACGCCGACACCCTCGATCAGCAGCTCCCCGCCCTCCGCCAGAACCGCGGCACCAACCAGAAAGGCCGCTGAGGAAAGATCTCCCGGTATCGCGACCTGGAATGGGGGGAGGCTGTCCGGCGCGGGCAGATAGCTGACGGCGCCGTTGGAATCACGCAAGTCCAATCCCAGGTGCACGAACAGTCGCTCGGTGTGATCCCGCGAACGCCGCGGCTCGGTCACGGTGACCGGCACCCGCGCCGTCAGCGCGGCGAACAGGATCGCGCTCTTCACCTGCGCACTGGCGATCGGGGAGGAATAGGTAAAGGCGTGGAGCCCGCCACTCTGCACGGCGACGGGTAACGTCCCGGCTTCGTCAGCGGCCAGGACCGCTCCCATGGCGCGCAATGGATCGATGACGCGCCGCATCGGACGGCGCCGCAGCGACGCATCTCCGGTCAGACGGGCTCGTACGGAAGACCCCGCGATCGCCCCGAGCACCAGGCGCGCCGTGGTTCCTGAGTTACCGCAATGCAGCGTCTGGCGCGGCGAGCGGAACCGGGCTCCTCGCACGCTCACGTCACGGCCGGGGACGAGGCGCGACACGGCCGGGCCGAGCTGGCGGAGAACGCGAGCCGTGCTCTGGACGTCCTCGGCCACGAGCAGGCCGTCGATGCGACTCGTGCCGCGGGCCAGCGCTGCGGCCAACAGCACGCGATGGGAAATGCTCTTGTCGCCGGGCACGCGCGTCACGCCATGCACTCGCATGCAGGGAAGCTATGCCACGGCGACGCCTACGTACAACGAAAAGAGCGGCCCTTGTCACCAAGGGCCGCCCTCATCTTTCACAACGTCTGACCGCGGACTACGGTCGGATGTTGAATCTCGTCGACGTCACGTGCGGGATGACGATTTCCGACGACCGCGAGACGACCAGCTCAGCAGTCGTCAGCAAATTGTAACCGCCAGGCTTGGTGAGACCGAGATCGGCGTAGGTCACGATCCCATCCTCACCGGTGGTGAGCGTCGCTGTGCCTCGAAGCTGGGCCGGCGTCCCGTTGTTGTCCACCGGTGTGACAGTGACGCGAACGCCCCCGACGGGGGATCCGTGCCACGTCGCGGTCACCTTCACCGGAGAAATCGTCTGGCTCCCAGAGCATCCGGATCCGGCCAACGCAGTGCACACACGCGCATCGTGGGGCTGCGTGACGATCGCCAGGTACACGGTATCGACAGATTCGGGGCCGTAATCCGTGTGAATGCCTCCCGTCGAGCCGCCCAGACCACCCGGGTCCATCACGGCGCTCGCCGAGAGCGGCCGTGGCCCGAGGAGCTCGGCGCCAACACGGAACAGCCCCTGGGCGAGATGCTCCCAAGACGAGGACAACGCGGCCGTGTGCACAGTGCAGTTGTTGCCCGGATCGAGGAAGTAGGCGTCCGCGAATGGCAGATACGAGACTCCGGCCTGATCCTGCCGGTGTATCATCGCCTTCCCGTTCCCGAAATTGTTGGTGAAGGCGTCGATGCAGACACCCACCAGCACCGCGGGGTTGAACGCGGTATTCCGCGCCACGACCCGCCAATTATAGAAGGTGTTCGGATTGACACCCGGCTGCGCGATGGACGGACGGCCATAGAGCAGCACTCGATTGGGCGCGGTATTCGTCGTCAGCAGGTCGCTCCACAACAACCCGGCTGGAGGAGCGACGGCCGAGTAGCTGTCGAGCCGCGCGCGCGCCGCGCTGGGAGAGTCGTTTGTGCCG
>Ga0075429_100004317_pt1 | contig 12214 bp, 12 predicted proteins | sample RhiMetdeltSRZDD3_FD_75295 | JGI IMG/M metagenome (GOLD analysis project Ga0075429, IMG submission 75295) | Populus rhizosphere microbial communities from Tennessee, USA - Rhizosphere MetaG P. deltoides SRZDD3 | ecosystem: Host-associated > Plants > Roots > Rhizosphere > Soil | place: USA...
GCGTGGCCGACGAGCCCGGCCGCTCGCAGCCACAAGAGCATGAGCGGGATCACGACTGGCCACAGTAGCACGGCGCGCGGCTAGCCCGGCGGACGCGCCTCCCCAAGGGGCCGGACCTGCCGCATCACGTCGCTCGCGGTCACCACGCCGGCGCTCTCAACCGGGAGCCCCGCGGCGCCGAGCGCCCGCGCGACCCAGGTATTGCACGTGTTGAACAGGTGGTATCGGCTGCGCCCGGCGTAGAACCAGCCGGATCCGTAGAGACTCGGCCCGAGCCGGAGCGGCGCGCCGTCTCGGTCGCGCTGATATTCCGCCTGGACGAAGTCAGCCAGCGCATCGAGGCCCCGGCGCGAGAGGCGGATCGCGACGACCTCACTGCCCGCGAAAGAGTCGGTGACCGCGGCGGTGAGGCCGACGATGTGGAGCACGCTCCCGGACGTGGCGACCGCCGCCTTGATCGCCAGCCCCGACGTCGGCGACCTCGCCATGTAGAACTCGCGATCGCCCCAGGCTACCTCCACCAGCGTCGCGGTGGAGAAATCGCCCAGTTCGGGCCAGCGCGCGCGGTCGATGTCGGCGCGGCGGACCACGATCGATGTGTGCCAGCCATGGTCGACGATCCAGAGCGTCGTCGCGTGCTCACCGGCGCTGGGCGGTCGTGAATTCGCGGCGCGAGGCAGACAACCGCTCGTTAACAGGATTGTCGCGACGAGCGCGCACGCGAGCAGCAAAACGCGGCCCGCGCGCCGACACCGGCGCTTCATCGCGGCGCCGTTATGACGTAGTGTGGGGATGTGAGTCCCGCCGAGCCGGCGGCCGATTGGCAGATCTCACCTGCGCGCAGGTGGGCCATCACCCTGTCCGTGATGATGGTCACTGTCATGCAGGTCCTGGATACCAGCGTGACCAACGTGGCCCTACCTCACATGCAGGGCTCGCTGTCAGCCGGCCTCGAGGAGATGTCCTGGGTCATCACCTCGTTCCTGGCCGCCAACGCGATCATCATTCCGGCGACCGGGTGGCTCTCCAACCGGTTCGGCCGGCGGAAGTTCTTCCTGATCTGCACGGTGCTGTTCACGACCAGCTCGTTCCTGTCGGGCATCGCTCCCAATCTCGAGTTCCTCGTGGCCATGCGGGTGCTCCAGGGCCTGGGCGGCGGGCCGGTCATCCCGATGGCGCAGGCCATCATGTGGGAAATCTTCCCGCTGAGCATGCGCGGGACGGCCATGGCGGTCTGGGGCGGCGGCATCATGATGGCGCCGATCCTCGGGCCGACCGTGGGCGGGTGGATCATCGACAACTGGTCCTGGCGCTGGATCTTTTACGTCAACCTGCCCATCGGGATCATCGGCTTCCTGATGGTCAGCGTGTTCCTGTTCGACGCGCCCTTCGCCAAGAAGTCACGGGGCATCGACGCGATCGGGCTCGTCCTCATGGTGCTGGGGTTCGGTTTCCTCCAGCTCGTGCTGGACCTCGGCGAGAAGAACGACTGGTTCGACTCGGGCTTCATCGTGGCGCTGCTCATGCTCGCGGTGTGCGCGATCGTCGCGTTCATCATCCGCGAGCTCATGGCTGCCGAGCCGATTCTCGACCTGAGCGTGTTCAACGATCGAAACTTCTCGGTCGGCACCATCTGCATCGCGCTGGTCGCTCTGGGAATGAACTCGAGCATGCTGCTGGTCGCGCTGTACGCCCAGAAGATCCTGGCGTGGGACGCCTGGAACGCGGGGCTCGTGCTGGCGCCCGGCGGCGTCGGGACCCTCATCGCGCTCATGATCTCGGGGCGCCTCGTCGCGCGCACCGACCAGCGCTTCATGCTCATCGGCGGCTGCATGCTGAACGCGGTGGCCGCGACGATGATGTCGGGCGTGACGCTCAGCATGGACTACTGGAGCCTCGCGTGGCCGCGATTTCTCCAGGGGTTCGCCATGGGCTTCGTCTTCCCGCCCCTGCAGACGCTGACGCTCGCCACGATTCGCCTGGAGCGCCTGGGCAACGCGACTGCCGCCTACAACGTGGTGCGCAACGTCGGCGGCAGCGTGGGCGTCGCCCTCGCCACCACGCTGCTGGTGCGGCGGAGTCAGGCCCATCAGAACACGCTGGTGACCCATCTGAACGTCTGGGACGCCGACACGGCGGCGAAGCTCCAGCAGTGGACCGCCCACTTCGTGAGCCAGGGCGCCGACACCTACACGGCCAATCGCCGAGCGCTCGCCATGCTCTACCGCGGCACCGTCGAGCAGGCCCAGATCATGGCCTACGCCGACGACTTCTGGCTGATCTCGGTGCTGTTCGTGATGATCCTGCCCCTCATTCCCCTGATGCATCGCGTGCGCACCGAGCAGAACGAGCGCGCCCGCCAGCGTCCGGACCGGGTCGAGGCCCTGCCTTCGCCGGACAACCGGCCGATCCCTCCGGAACGCGTGATCGACTAGACCCGGCCGGCGCCGGCCCCTTCCGCGAAGGCAAGGAACGCCGCCGCGATCAGGGCCGCCACGTCCGCGCCGGAGCGGCCCGGCGTGCGAAAGAGATCGTGGCCCGCGCCCTCGAAGCCGACCAGCTCGGTCGCCGCGGGAATCAGGCGCCGCGCCGCCTCGATCTCGTCGCGCGTGGCGAACGGATCGCGCGATCCGTGCGCGAACAGTGCCGGCGTCCTGAGACTCGGCAGGTGCGCCGTTCTGAGCTCGGCCGGGCGGCGCGGAGGATGGAGCGGATAGGAGAGGAGCAGAAGGGCGTCGGCCAGGCCAGGCTCGCCCGCCGCCAGGATGCTCGCCTGGCGACCGCCATACGAGTGGCCGCCGAGGAACACGCGCCCGCGCACCCGCCCGCGCATCGCGGCGACGGCCTCGCGGAGCCCCTCGCGGTCCTTCGCCGCGCCCGCCGGGCGCGGCGGCCCTGTCGGACTCGCCTGACGGTAGGGCAGATCGTAGCGGACGACCGTCACGCCGCGCCCGGCGAAGGCCTCGCCGAGCGCGACGAGCAGCGGCGCCCGCGCGTTGCCCCCGGCGCCGTGGGTCAGGACGAGCCCGATCCCCGACGGCGCCCGCGGCTGGTGCAGGTGCTCCGCCACCGGCGCCGCGTCTACGAGACGCGGCGGAACATCACGTGGCGGCGGTTCGTGGTGTACGGGCGCACGTGCTCGGCCCAGCGTCCTTCCTCGACGGCCTTCGCCCAGGCGTCGCTGACCAGCACGGCCGGGCTCTCGACCTCGTAGAGCGCGTTGTAGGCCGGCTCGTTCTCGATCACGATCGTCTTGCGCTCGCCGCCGATCATCATCGTCACCGGCTCGCTCTTGAAGCGCGCGACCGCGATGACGCCGGGCACCTCGAGCAGGGCCGGGACGTGCTCGGTGTCGTAGACCTCCTGGAAGAGCGCGTCCTTGTCCGAACGGACGCTCATGGCGGCGCTGAAGAGGTACCGGGTCTGGATCGGCATGTGAATTCTCCTTTGGTCGCTCGAGCGCGCGGCGGGCGCGCACGAGGCAGGATCGAACGACCCAATCCTAGCTCATCATGTGGGTTCCTCGCGCGAGGCCACTAGCGGCGGGGGCCGGTGCGCGCCGCCCGGTTTGTCGGGCGCGCGAACTCCCGATGCTACGATGATCGAGGAGGAATTTCATGACGTTCGGCGGCGTTGTGTTTCTTCTGGTCTTGATCGGCCTCATCGCGGCGATCATCCTGACGTACAACAAGCTCGTCGGGCTGCGCCAGCGCTCCGAGGAGGCGTGGTCGGACATCGACGTACAGCTCAAGCGCCGCACGGATCTGGTTCCCAACCTCGTCGAGACGGTGAAAGGCTACGCGGCGCACGAGCGAACCACGCTCGACCAGGTCGTACGCGCCCGCGGCGCCGCGGTGACCGCGCAAACTCAGGAGGCGCGCGCGCAAGCCGAAAATCAGCTGACCGGCGCGCTCCGCCAGCTCTTCGCCCTCGCCGAGTCGTATCCCGAGCTCAAGGCCAACCAGAGCTTCACGGACTTGCAAAGCTCGCTCGGCCAGATCGAGGAGACGATCCAGAGCTCGCGCCGCTACTACAACGCCGTCGTCCGCGACTTGAACACGACCATCGACAGCTTCCCGTCCAACCAGATCGCGTTGTTCTTTCGTTTCGCCAAGCGTCAGTACTTCGAGCTCGAACGGCCCGAGGAACGTCAGGTCCCGCGCGTCGCCTTCGGGAGCTGAGCGCATCGGCCGGATCGCCGTCGCGTTCGCCCTCGTGCTGGCGACCGCGGGCCCAGCCGCGGCGCAGACGCGGGGCGTCTTTTCGATCGACAACTTCGTCGTCAGCCTCATCGTCAATCCCGACGGCAGCCTGATCGTCCGCGAGGACATCACCTTCGACTTCCGCGGCGCCCACCAGGGAATTTTCCGTCGCATCCCGCTGCGCTACATCCGCGACGGGCTCGAGTCTCCGCTGGTCTTGACCGGTATCGGCGCGTACGACGAGACGAGCCGCCCGCTCCGCACCCAGGTGTCCTATCCAGATCGATCGGTCGTGATCAAAGCCTGGGTACCGGGCGCGGTCGACACGAAGAAGACCGTCAGCGTCGTCTATCACGTGCGGCGCGGGGTCTTCGCGTACGAGGACCACGACGAGATCTACTGGAACGCGACCGGCACCGAGTGGAACGTGCCGATCAAGAACGCCGAGGTGTACGTGACCTTGCCGGCGAGCGTGGGCGACGCCGACGTCCGAACCGCCGCCTACACCGGCGGGCTCGGTGCGCTCGGCCGCGACTACTCGATCGATCGCGTCCAGAGCTACTGGCGCTTCCGGACGACGCGCGCGCTGCGGCCGCGGGAGGGTGTGACGGTGGTGGTCGGCTGGCCGACCGGCTTCGTCGCGCATCCCTCGGAGCTTCGCCGTGCCTGGTGGGTCGTCACGGACTACTGGCCGCTCGGCCTGCCGCTGCTCGCGCTGATCTGGGGCGGGTTCGTGTGGTGGGCCTTCGGACGCGATCCCGGTGGCACGCGCTCGGTCAAACCCGAATACGCGCCGCCGCCGGACATGATTCCGGCCGAGGCGGGCGCGTTGCTCGACGAGCGCGCGCATCCGCGTGACGTCATCGCCACCGTCGTCGACCTGGCCGAGCGCGGCTATCTCTCGATCGAGCCGATCACGACGGCCTTCGGCGCCCAGGACTTCATGTTCAAGCAGCTCAAGCCCGTCGGCGGCGATCCCGAGCTGACCGATTTCGAGCTGTTCGTGCTGGCCAAGGTGTTCGGCGGCGACTGGGCGATCAACATGCGGCTGCTCTCCGAGGTGCGCCGCGACTACGAGAACGTGTTCCCTCCGATCCGCGATCGGCTCTACCGCCTCATGGTGCAGAACGGCCTCTTTCCCGCCTCGCCGGGCCACGTGCGCGCGGGCTGGATGCTGGCCGGCGCGATCACGGCGCTCGCCGGCTTCACCGTGCCGAACTTCGCGCCGACCTGGCTCGACGTCTACGAGCCGTGGCTGCAGATCGGCGTGATCCTGAGCGGGCTCATCTTCGTGGGCTGGGGCTGGGTCATGCCGCACAAGACGTGGACGGGCGTGCAGCGCCTGGCCCAGGTGCGCGGCTTCCAGGAATTCCTCGAGCGTGCCGAGAAGGATCGTCTCGAGCGCATGCCGGCCGACACCTTCCACCGCTGGCTTCCGTGGGCGATCGCGCTCGGCGTCACCGAGCGCTGGATCTTCAACTTCCAGGGCCTCAAGGTGGCCCGACCGTCGTGGTACATGGGTCGCGGCGACTTCTCGCTGCCGAGCTTCGCACACGACCTGACGTCGTTCGCGCACCGGACGGAGGAGGCGATCCTCACCACGCGGCGCGGCTACGCCGACGGCACCGGCGCCGCCGGCGGCGGCGGCTTCTCGAACGGCTCATCGGGCGGCGGCGCCGGCGGCGGAGGCGGCGGCACGTTCTGAGAATCAGTAGTATCTGGTGGCCGCCTCACGGAGGACCGGCGCATGGCCAAACACAAGCCTGAAAAGAAGCGCGCGAAGGACGCGAGCGATCGGCCTCAGCTGCCAGGCACGCGCGAAGCGTCACCGTCCGCGTCGACGACGGCACCTCTGACGGCCACTCGAATTCTCCCGATGCAGCTCCAGGTCGGCGACCGCATCTCGGACGAAACCGGGGAGTGGGAGGTCGTCAATCGACCGCACACGATGGCGGGCGATAAGTCCGCGCGCGTCCGGGTGCGACGCGTCGATCAGCCGGCCGTCGTCGAGGAGCGCTCGTGGGGTGCTCACGGGCGCGTCGCGGTAAAGCGCGGGTAGGGCGCTCGTCGATCGGGGCACATTCTCCGGTCCCCTCGCGGGCGGCGTGATAGAATCCCGTACGCTAAATAGCTGATCCGTTTAGCGGGCTCGTGGTGCAGCCTGGTTAGCACACTGGACTGTCAATCCAGAGGTCGCGGGTTCAAGTCCCGTCGAGCCCGCCATTACTTACGCGACACCCCGCCGAGGCCGGTGCCGAAATAGTGCCAGTCGGCGGCGGCCCCGGCGGGCGAGCGATGTCAGCCTTTGGCACAGCGACCCTCCTGACGCTGACGAGCCTGTTCCCTGTCGGATGCGGCGCCGCTTTGAAACCGGACCCGGCGGCCCCCGGCTGGATTCTGTGGTCGATGCGCTTCAGTGGCAGTAGCTATTGGGCTCAGGGGAAGTTCGAGACGCGGGACGAATGTGCGGTGGAGTGGCCACGCCGAGCTGACGATGCAGCACGACGAGGTCTACGTGCGTACTATGATGTCAACTCCCTGACGTTCACGATGCGCGAGAAACCGCACGACACGAGTTTCATGGCTTTCGTCTGCATGGACGCACGCCGCGATCCCACGAGGCCCTGATAGGCGTACAGGATAGAGGTGCCCGGAGGTCACTCATGTCGAGCGTACTGTTGGCTGGCTTTGGCCTGCTGCGCTTCCAACGCAGAAGAGACGACGCCGGGCTGAGTCCAACGGCCCTACATGTCCGGCCCTTGCATCTTTGTGAAGCCATTTTCCTCGGAGTCGAAGAGTTCGCGTAATGTCTTGTTACCCACCGGTTCGACTGGTAATCCCCAGGCGGGGGCGAGCATCGACCCATAGCCGAATCTCGCCGGGCCACTCTCGTCCATCCAGCCCTTACTGACGACGCCGTGCGGGTCGGAACCTGCCGCCTAATCATATTGTCCGGAAAGCGTTCGAGAATCACTCCGGTTGCTACCTGCTGGCGCCGACCAGCTTCCCGAATCGTAGGCGCGGTTCTTCGCCGCTCGCATGTTCTTGAAGAATCGCCGCAACGTAGTCGCCGGAATCCTGGCTGCGGGCATCATCGACTGCGTCAAGGTCCGGGTGACCCCGGATGACATTCCAATCATTCGCGTAATGGGGTGCAACCCCATTGACGACTTACAGCAGGAACAAGCTGGCAGAGATCGATACGGATCGCTCTTCGACGGAATGCATCGCATGCCCCGCTTGGGTCGCTCACGTGAATGACGGGCGAGGGTATCCGATGGAGATCAATCTTCTGCTTACTGAGCGTCCTTCTCCTGCATTCGAGCTAGCCGAATAAACCATTGGCCTCCGCGTACGCTGCAAGCTTCGCCCCGCCCTCTTGAAGCATCGACTCGTCCACAATCGCGTAGCGTCGATAGATCGCTTCGGTCTTGTGTCCGACCATCGCCATCGCCGTTGCGTCAAGTCTCGCACTGTATTTCGTGTATTCCGTAGCCGGTCGGTTGATCCGGCAACCCGATGATTTGACACGCTGGCCGAGCTACTGATACGAGGCAGGTATCCGACCGTACAGGAGGCACGGTGAAAAAGTCTCTCGGTCGCATTCCGCTCATCCTCGTTGCCCTGCTCGTCGTTACCGTACTCCCAGTCGGGGCGGAGGCGCCGGTGGGCCAGGTCACGTGGGGCGTCCCGGTCTCGCTGCCGCCAGCCTGGTTCGACCCGGCCGACGCCACCGGCATCCTCATTCCGTTCATGGTGTACTACGCGCTCCACGACGCACTGATCAAGCCGATGCCGGGTAATACGATGGCGCCCTGCCTCGCCGAGTCGTGGAGCGTGTCGCTGGACGGCCTGGTCTACGAGTTCAACCTGCGGCGTGGCGTGAAATTCCACAATGGCGACCCGGTGACCGCGGATGACGTGAAATTTAGCTTCGAACGTTATCGCGGCGTGTCGGCGAGGATCCTGAAGGACAAGGTTAGGCATGTTCAGGTCGTCGATCCGCAGCATGTACGCTTCCAGCTCAAGGAGCCCTGGCCGGATTTCCTCACCTTCTATGCGACACCGGCCACGGGTGCTGCGTGGATCGTCCCGCGCCGGTACATCGAGAAGGTCGGCGACGAGGGCTTCAAGAAGGCGCCCGTCGGGGCCGGCCCGTACCGGTTCGTGTCGTTCACGCCGGGCGTCGAGTTGATCACCGAGGCCAACGATCATTACTGGCGCAAGTCGCCGACCGTGAAGCGGGTGGTCCTCAAGGCGGTGCCCGACGACGTCACGCGGGCGACGATGCTCAAGCGAGGCGAGATCGATGTCGGATACACCTTTCGCGGGGCGGTCGCGGAAGACATCCGGCGCACGGCAGGCCTCACGCTCAAGCCGGTCCGGTTCTACGGCGAGCAGTGGCTTCTGTTCACTGAACAGTGGGACGCGAAGTCACCGTGGGCCGACCGACGCGTGCGACTGGCCGTCAATCATGCGATCGACCGCCAAGCGATGAACGAGTCGGTGAGCCTGGGCTTCTCACGGATGACGGGGAGCATCATCCCGCGCGACTTCGAGTTCTCGTGGCGAGCGCCGTTGTATTCCTACGACGCGGCTAAAGCTCGGCAGCTTCTGGCCGAGGCCGGGTACTCGCGCGGACTCGAGGCCGAGCTGTGGACCGACACCGGGTTCGCCGAGCAAACCGAAGCCATCGCGAACTATCTCGCCGCCGTCGGGATTCGCACACGCATGCGCATTCTCGAGCGCGCCGCGTATTTCACCCAGCTGCGGGAGAAGAAGCTGCGCCCGCTGGTGTATGTGGCAAGCGCGGCCTACGGCAATGCGGCGACCCGCATCGACTCTTTCGTTTCGGCCGGCGGCCTCTATGCGTACGGCAGTTACCCCGACCTCGAAGGGCTCATCCAGGAGCAGGCGAACGAGCGCGACCGAAAGCGCCGCGAGGAGACGCTGCATCGCATCCAACAGTTAATGCACGAGCGCGTGATGTTCGCGCCGATCTGGGACATCGCAAGCCTGGCGGGATCTGGACCACGCGTCGCCGAGCCCGGACTGGGGCTCATCGGTAACTATCTGTGGAGCGCACCCTATGAGGACGTCCAGTTGAAGCGGCCGTGAAGCGAGTGGGTTCGGCTACGATGCTCCTGGCTTCTAATTTGGCGGTGAATCCAGACGGCCAATAGGCGACCGCCATAGTCAAAGAATAATGTGTCGTCGCTTCACGACGTCGCAGGTGCGCCGCTGAAGTCCGGATCATCTCGGTCGGTTTGGGATCATTGACCAACCAGGTATGTGGGAGCCGCGCCAGCCAGCGGCGCGTCGGTCCTGCCTCGTAGAGACTGCTCCCGTTTTCTCAGGTAACAGACGTACCAGATTGGCGCCGCGGTACAAGTCGGGGTGCCGTGCGCTTGATCACCAGCCAGACCCATCCCAACCAAACAAGCAGAGCGAGCAGTGCGACGTTGGCAAGCACCCAGAGCCACCAGGCGTCCAGCAGCACGCCAAGGCGCTGTCGCACGAGCGTCAGGGCGATGATCTGATGGACGAAGTACAACATGAGCGCGTTGTGACCGAGGAGAACCAGCCAACCTGGGCGATACCGCTTCACTTCCATCACGTAGTGCGCGAGCGGTATCACGGTGAGGATGTAGCCCAGAATGAAGAGACAGGTCACCGCGCCTGGGTTCCAATGGTGATTCAGGACGAGATCTCGACGCGAGGTGAAATGTAGCGGCGCGCTCCCCAGCCAGAGCTCGAGTGCGAGAAAGACCGCGAGACACGCGATGCCGAAAACGATCATTCTCGAAAAAAAGCTGCGGTCCTCGATCCCCGCACGATGCTTCATCGTCCATCCCCACCCGAGCACTGCGCCGAGAAGAGGGAATGCGAACCAGGGCCACGGCGGGAAGCCGGTGAACCACACTTCGGAGAGAACGGGATGGCTGGCAAGCCAAAGGGGAAGATTCGGGTGCGCCAAGTTGAACGTCACATACCACCCCAACGCCAGCACGAGTAGAAGCGGGCGGATGGATCGTTGGCTCAGGAGCGGCAGAATCGGTATCAGTGCGATGATCGAGAAACCGATAGTCTGCAGAACTTCGCCGCCAAAGAGAGGCTCTTCCGGGAACACGAGCAGCGTCAACAACCATCCTGCGAGGACAAGCCGCGTTCCGCGCCGCACGTACCGCCATGCGACCGACCAAAAACGCTGCCTACGCGTGACGGTCGCGTTCAGATAGGAGAGCGGCAGGCAAAACCCGACCAGAAACAGGAAGAGGGGCGCCGAGAGTGGCACCGTAAGGTAAATGATGTGATACCGCGCCGTTCCCACAGACAGGTCGAGCCACCAGCGGGCCGTGTGATTGATGACCATGAAGATGATCGCCACTCCACGGAGGCCATCCAGGAAGAAGACTCGCTGCGAAGGCCCCACTGCCACGGGGACCACTCTACACACGAGGCTACACGGGCATCGTCACGAATCACGCCCGGCCCCGTGCGCTGCCGATCGCTCAGCGCCCACGAATCCATCCAGGTGCGCAGCGCCCAGAGTGCGCGGTCGTACGAGGGCATGGAGGACGTAGCGAACCCGCGTGCTGCCAGCAGGAGTCGGCCACGCTGATCGATCACTGGCCTCCCACAGGACGAAAGCCCACGGGCTCGGGCAGAGGCTGCCCGGTGCGGCCGGCAGCGGCGAAGCATTGCACGATTTCTTCTCGGTCCCCGGGGGCGGTGTACCTGAATGTAATCCGACCGTCGAGATCAACCCGGTCGAGCGTAGCGGATGTCGAATTGCACTTCGCCCACCGCGCATAGGCTAGGTCTTGCTGTGGTGTATTCGCGAGGGCGCATGCCCTCAGGAAGAGCGCGAACACGAAGACCGCTCTTACACGTCGGAGGAGTTGGCCCCGTTGGTCGAGCACGCTATTCGATGATCTGATCGGCCCGCCCCAGCACTGACGGCGGAATCGTGAGGCCGAGCACTTTCGCGGTCTTCATGTTGACGACCAACTCGAACTTCGTGGCTGCTCGACGGGAAGGTCCGCGGGCTTGGCGCCATCCAGAATCCTATGGGCGAACCGTGCAAGCTGCCGGCATGCGTCCTGGATGTGCATGCCGTAGTACAAGAGACTGCCGGCCTCTGCCGAACCCGTCTCGCCCGACAGCATCGGCAGGCGGTGCTTGAGGGCGAGCGCGGCGATGAGCTCCCGGGGCTCCGCCAAAAACGGACTCTGTGTCAGAAGAAGTGAACGAGCGCGCGCACGCACCGCCTCTCGGAATGCTTCTTCAAACTGGCGGCGCTCGGAGACCTTGATCGGGTGGAGAGTGACGGCGACCGCCCGCGCTGAGGCCTCGAGGTCCTGGAGTCCCTTGGCGGCGGTTGGACTCGGGGCAACGAAGATCGCGATTCGATCAGTGTCCGTGACTGCCTCTTTGAGGATCTCGAGCCTCTTGCCCATTAGCTCGCGCAAGGGGAAGCTGATTCCGGTAATGTTGCGCCCTGGCCGCGCCAGGCCGGCCACAAGCCCACGCTCGACTGCATCGGAAGAAAACATCACGATCGGAATCGTGCGTGTCACCTGTTTGGCGGCCAGGGCGGCCGTGGTATTTGCAGCCACGAGAAGATCGACCTTGCGGCGCGCGAGGTCCTGAGCTTGTTCAACGTGCTGCTCGAAGCTCCCGCCTGGGCGATACTCGAATGCGATGGTGCGACCCTCGACGTAACCCAGATCGATCAATCCTTGGCGTAAAGCTCCGGCACAAGGCCAGGACTCGGGGTAGAACAAACCAATGCGCGGGATGCGAGCTACCTGTTGCGCCGCGGGGCCGAGCGGCGTGAGAAGAGTGACAGCGAGCATGACCGCGAGCCCGATCCGCCGCATGCGGCACCTCATGGAGGATGCTGGGCCAAGCAAGCGCTGGTCGTGGTCGCCGTCAAGCTGCTTCATGCGCTGTACGCCATGCTCAAGCACCGGCAGCCCTACAACCCCTCACGTCTCCTCGTCGCCGCG
>Ga0075429_100004319_pt1 | contig 12213 bp, 15 predicted proteins | sample RhiMetdeltSRZDD3_FD_75295 | JGI IMG/M metagenome (GOLD analysis project Ga0075429, IMG submission 75295) | Populus rhizosphere microbial communities from Tennessee, USA - Rhizosphere MetaG P. deltoides SRZDD3 | ecosystem: Host-associated > Plants > Roots > Rhizosphere > Soil | place: USA...
CCGGCGAGGCCCATCTCGCGGCCGGCCGGCTGCTGGAGCGCCAGCATGTGGCCCGCGCCGAAGCTCGCGACCGGTTTGCGGGCGCGTGGCGCAAGCTGGACCGCAAGCAGCTGCGTCTCTGGATGTGAGCAGGCCTCCGATCCAGGCGGCCGGCGGTGTCGTGTGGCGTCCGGGGGACGATGCCGCCGTTGAGGTGGCCGTCATCCACCGGCCCCGCTACGACGACTGGAGCCTGCCCAAGGGAAAGCTGGCACCCGGCGAGTCCCACCTCGAAGGAGCCATCAGAGAAGTGCATGAGGAGACCGGCTACAGGGTCCGGCCGGGGCGCTCACTGGGGGAGGTGCGGTACCTCAAGAGCTCCCGCGGGGCGTCGCGGGAGAAGGTGGTCCATTACTGGGCCATGCGGGCGATCGGTGGCGGTTTCAGCCCGAATCGCGAGGTCGATGAGCTGCGGTGGCTGCCGATCGACGCGGCCCGGGACCAGATCACACGCGTCCTCGACCGCGAGGTGCTCGAGCGCTTCGCGCAGCGCCCGGCGATGACCGGATCCGTGCTGTTGCTGCGCCACGCGAGCGCCGGGAGCCGCGCGAAGTGGAATGGGGACGACCGCCTGCGCCCGCTCGACGCGGCAGGCGAGGAACAGGCGGAGGAGTTGGTGCGCCTCCTGTCGCGCTTCGAGGTGGACGAGATCCTGTCGGCCGACTACGTGCGGTGTGTCGAGACCGTGCGGCCGCTGAGCGAGTCCATCGGCGTTCCCGCCAAGAAGACGCCATTGCTTTCCGAGGATGGGTTCTCAGGGCGCGAGGAGGAGGCGGTGGAGCTGCTGCGCAACCTCGGCCGGCCCGGCAGCGCGGCCGTCGCCTGCAGCCAGGGGGGCGTGATCGACGAGCTGGTCGAGCGGCTGGCGGCCGATGACGGCGTGGGCGTCGACGAGCCGCTGCACCTCAAGAAGGGCGGCGTGTGGGCGCTGAGCTTCGACGACCGCAAGCTCGTGGACGCGGAGCGGCTCCCGCCGCCGCCGATCAGCGGTAGCGGCGAGTCGGAAACCGGGTAGGTACCGCGGCGGGCCGCTCCAAGGGTCGCTGGAGCGTCAGGCCGGGACGCCCCCGGGGCGCGAGGCGTCCGTGAACTCGCGGAACTCCCCGGAGATCACGAACGCGATCTGCTCGCCGATGTCGACCGTGTGGTCGCCGATCCGCTCGATGTAGCGGGCAATCAGCATCGCGTGCGCGGACCATTCGCGGGTCTGGGGTTCGCTGCCACCGGCCTCGATCGCGTCCTGGAAGATCTGCCGGTTCAGCGAGTCGATCACGTCGTCCTGGCTGACCAGGTTCTCCGCGAGCGCCAAATTCCGCTGCTCGAACGCAATCTGCGACTGCTTCAGCTGGTCGCGCGCCTGGTTCGCGGCGGCCTGGAGCTTCGCCATGATCTCTGCGGCGCCGTCAGGCGGCTCACCCATCAGCGGCACGAGCTTGGCCATGTTCACGCAGAGGTCTCCGATCCGCTCGATGTGCACGATCGCGTGGAGGAGCGCCGCGACCAGGCGCAGGTCGCTGGCCACCGGGCTCTGGCGCGCCAGCAGGTTCAGGATGCCCTGGTGCACGTCCAGGTAGCGGCCGTCGATGCGGTCGTCGCTCTCGATCACCATCACCGCCAGCTCGGTGTCGCGGTTGACGACCGCCTCGATCGCCTGGTCGAGTGCTGCGCCCGCCAGGTCGATTGTGGACAGCGCTTCCTGCTCCAGCTCCCGCAGCTGCTCGTGGAACTCGACTCTTACCTCTGGCACGCTAGCCCACCCTTCCAGTGACGTATTCCTCGGTCCGCTTGTTGTCGGGGTTCGTGAAGATCTTGTCGGTCTGGGCGTACTCGACGATGTGGCCGATCGTGACGTCTCCTTCACGCACCTCGGGCATCAGTACGGCTGTCATGTCCGACACGCGGGCGGCCTGCTGCATGTTGTGCGTGACGATGACGATCGAGTAGCGATCCTTCAACTCCAGCATCAGGTCCTCGATCTTCGCCGTCGCGATCGGGTCGAGCGCCGAGCATGGCTCGTCCATCAGGATCACGTCCGGCTCGACCGCCAGGCAGCGCGCGATGCACAGGCGCTGCTGCTGCCCGCCGGAGAGCTGGTAGGCGTTGTCCTTGAGGCGGTCCTTCACCTCGTCCCAAAGCGCCGCGCGCGTCAACGCGCGCTCCACGATCGCATCCATGTCGCCCTTCATCCCAATTACGCGCGGGCCGAACGCGATGTTGTCGTAGATCGACTTGGGGAACGGATTGGGCTTCTGGAAAACCATTCCGATCAGCTTGCGCACCTCGACCGGATCGACGCCGGCCCCGTAGAGGTCCTGCCCGTGGTAGAGGATCGAGCCGTCCACCGTGGCGCTCGGGATCAGGTCGTTCATCCGGTTGAAGCAGCGGATCAGCGTGCTCTTCCCGCACCCGGACGGCCCGATCAGGGCTGTGATCCGGTTGCGGCCGATGTCGAGCGTGATGTTGCGGACGGCAGGAGTGCCGTTGTACGAGACGCCGACCTCGTGGACCTCGAAGATCGGCTCTGCCCGGCCGGGGTAGCGCGGCTGCTCGGACCTGGCCTCGATGTGCGTCCTCGGCCGCTCGGACTGCGTTGCTTGTTCCTTCAACATCTTCACCACCTGCGTTGGTATCGGTTCCTCAGCCAAATGGCAAAGGCATTCATCGTCAGCAGCAGGCCGAGCAGCACGATGATCGCGGCCGCGGCCAGCAGCTTGAATTCCTCTTGTGGCCTGGTCGTCCAGTTGAAGATCTGGATCGGCAGGGCCGTGAACTGGTCCGTGAGGCTCGACGGGTTGAACGGCACGAAGACGATCGCGCCGATCAGGATCAGCGGTGCGGTCTCGCCGATCGCCCGCGAGAGGGCCAGGATGGACCCCGTCGCGATGCCGGGGATCGACGCCGGCAGCACCTGGCGCCGGATCATCTGCCACTTCGTCGCCCCCAGCGCCAGGGCCCCCTCGCGGATCGAGGGAGGCACGGCGCGGATCGCCTCGCGCGACGCGATGATCACGATCGGGAGCACCAGCAGGCTGAGGATCAGGCCGCCCGCGAGCAGCGCCCTGCCCAGCCCGACCGGTCCCCGGACCAGGAAAGCCAGGCCGAGGATGCCGTACACGATCGAGGGCACCGCGGCGAGGTTCTGGATGTTGATCTCGACCAGGCGGTTGTACCAGCGGTTCCGATCCGCGTACTCCTCCAGGTACAGGGCCGCCCCGACACCGATGGGCACAGTGACGACGGCCGTGATCAACATCAGGTAGATCGTCCCCACCAGCGGCGACTGGATGCCCGCCCGCGACGGGAGCGAAGAGGGGAACGACGTGATGAAGCTCCAGCTGAGCTTGCCGAGCCCGTCGTTCGCGACGTCCACGATCAGCACGATCAGCGTCACGAACCCGATCAGCAGGCTGAAGAGCAGCAGGCCCTTGAAGACCACGCCCTTCGCCTTGTCCGCGCGCGGTGCGCCGCCGATCGTGCCGTGCGCCGCGCTCACTCGTACACCTCGCGGTACTTGCGCACCAGGCGGATGCTGATCAGGTTCAAGATGAACGTGGCCACGAACAGGGTCGCCGCCACGGCGAAGATGGTCTTGTACTCGATGCTCCCGGTCGGGACGTCGCCGATGCCGACCTGGGCGATGTAGGCGGTCATGGTCTCGATCTGCTCGAGCGGGTTGATCGACATCGACGGGCGCAAGCCGGCGGCGATCGTGACGATCATCGTCTCGCCGACGGCCCGCGAGATGCCGAGCACGAACGACGCCACGATGCCCGACAGCGCGGCCGGGACGACGACTCGGGTGGAGACCTGCATTCGCGACGCGCCCAAGCCGAACGCTCCCTCACGCAGCGCGTGCGGGACCGCGGTCATCGCGTCATCGGAGAGCGAGGCCACGGTCGGCAGGATCATGATCCCCATCACGAGCCCGGCCGAGAGGGCGTTGAAGACCGTTACGTCGAGCCCGATGTCCTGCAGCAGCGGGGTGAAGAACGTGAGCGCGAAGTAGCCGTAGACCACGGTCGGGATCCCGGCCAGCACCTCGAGCGCCGGCTTCAGCCACTGGCGCGTGCGCGGGCGGGCATATTCGGACAGGTAGATCGCGGCCCCCAGGCCGAACGGCAGCGCGACCACGCAGGCCCAGAACGTGGTGGTCAGCGTGCCGACGATCAAAGGCAGCACGCCGAAGCTGGACGGCGTGAACAGCGGTGACCAGTCCGTGCCGGTGAAGAACTCGCCGATCGAAACCTCTTGGAAGAACTCGATCGTCGGCCCGGCGAGCGCGACGACGATGCCCACCGTGGTGAGCACGGACACCGCGGCACACCCCATCAGCGCGTACTTGATCGCGGTCTCGCCGGTGCGGCGCCGTGATGTGGTGAGCCGGCGCGCGATCTGCGCGCCGGCTCCCACGGCTTCAGCTCGTGATGCCGCCTCCAACTAGCCCGCCAGCTGGGCGACGGCGTCCTTCGACTGCTGCGCCTGCTCCTGGGTGAGCGGGACGAACTGCGCCTGCTCGGCGATCGCCTCGTAGTTGTCGACGTAGAACTGCACGAACTCCCTGACCTCGGGCTTCTGCAGCGCCTTGTCGGACGGGTAGATGAACAGCGGCCGGGCGAGCGGCTTGTAGCTGCCGTTCTGCACGGTCTCGTTGGTGGGCGCGACGCACCCGTCCCCGCCGTCGATCTCCACGGTCTTCACCTTGCCCTCGTTGGCGAGGGCGTAGGAGAGCCCGAAGTACCCCAGGTTGCCCTTGCCTCCGGAGACCCCCTGGACCGTGACGTTGTCGTCCTCGGAGGGGCTGTAGTCGGAGCGGCTGCGGCCTTCCTCGCCGTTGATCGCCTCGGTGAAGTAGTCGAACGTCCCCGAGTCGGTGCCCGCGCCGAACAACTCCATCCGCTCGTCGGGGAAGTCGCTCTTGACCTGGTTCCAGCTGCCGACGCTGGAGCCCTTGTCCCAGATCTTCTTCACCTCGGCCACGGTCAGGCAGGTCGCCCAGTCGTTTTCCGGGTTGACCACGACCGCGAGGCCGTCGTTCGCAACCTGGACCTCCTCGTAGGCGATGTTCTTCTTCTTGCAGGCGTCGATCTCTTCTTGCTCGATCTCGCGAGACGCGTCGGAGATGTCAGTCTCGCCCGCACAGAACTTCTCGAAGCCGCCACCGGTTCCGGAGACGCCGACCGTGATGCGCACGTCCGGGTTCTCCTCGCGGAACAGTTCCGCCGCTGCTTCCGAGAGCGGTCCGACCGTGCTCGAGCCGTCTATCCGGATCGACCCCGAGAGGCTTCCGGCACTTGCCTTGTCGTCACCGCCGCACGCGCTCGCGAACAGTGGCAGGGACAGCAGCATGAAGACTGCTGGGAACAGCAGGCGTGAGCGCACGCGCGCCCTCCTTTATCGTTTGAACTCATCGGGGTCCAGCGTCGCCGCAGAGGGCGCCAAGCTGGTTAAAGGCGCGTGTCCGCGATGTGAAAAACCTGTGAAGTGCTCTCGCGCACCGAGGTGGGCCGCCTCTACACTGGGGGCCAGTGGAACCGCTCGAAAGCGTTCCGGTGGGCACACCCGATCAGACGTCGCCGTCCGCGGCTCCCGCGGCGGCCCGCGTCGCGATCATCGACTCGGACAGCGGGTTCGTGCGCGTGCTGGTCAAGCGCGTGGGCGCCGTGGGCTGGCAGTCGCACGTCCTCAGCAGCGCTCCGCCCGTCGAAGAGGTGCAGGCTTTGCGCCAGCACGCGGTGGTGATCGACCCGGCGATGCTGGGACCGGAGGCGTGGACCTATCTGGGGCGTCTGTGCGCAGCCTCGCCGAGCCAGGCGGTCGTGGTCTGCACCGGTCCCACCTCGGTGGCCCAGCGTGTGCGGGGCCTGCGACTCGGCGTGGACGACTGGGTCACGAAACCGTGTCACCCCGAGGAGGTGCTGGCCAGGGTCGAGGCAGCGCTGCGCGCACGACAGATCGCCGCCGCCGGGTCGGAGGAAGCCGAGCCGACCGTCGCGGGCGAGCTGGAGATCCGGCCGGAGATGTTCGAGGCGTTCGTCGGCGGCCGGCCGCTGGGGCTGACCCGCCGCGAGTTCGAGCTGCTGCAGCTGCTGGCATCGTCAGCGGCGCGCGTGATCCCGCGAGAGCGCATCTACGAACGCGTCTGGGGCTACCACATGGCCCACGGCGACCGGTCCGTGGACGTCTTCGTCCGCAAACTGCGGCGAAAGCTCGAGGCCGCGTCCCCGGGGTGGCAATACGTCCACACGCATTTCGGCGTGGGCTACCGCTTCGACGCGCAGGAGACCGCGGACGCCGGCGAGGAGCCGCCCGCGGGCTCTGCTAGCTTGCCCCCGGCCTGAGGATCCTTCCTCGAGGCTGCCACCGATGGCCAGACTCAGCCTCGTTCCAAAAGACCGCGAGTTCTTCCGCCTGTTCGACGAGGCGGGAACGAACATCCTGCGCGCCGCCCAGCTACTGGACCAGCTGATGAAGTCGTGGCCGGAGGCCGGGGGGCTGGGACGGGACATCCTGATCTGCGAGCAGGAGGGCGACCGGATCACCCACGACATCATCCACCGGCTGAACAGCACGTCGGTGACTCCCATCGACCGGGAGGACATCTTCGCGCTGGCATCCGGGCTGGACGACATCGTGGACTTCACCGAGGAAGCGGCCGATTTCATGGGCCTCTACAACATCGAAGCGCCCATGGAGCAGGCCCTGCAGCTGACGCGGGTCCTCGAGGATTCGTGCCGCAACATCGCGCAAGCGCTCGAGCGGCTGCGGGGCTTCCAGGACCTGAACCACTATCTCGTCGAGGTCAACCGGCTGGAGAACGAGGGCGATCGCATCACGCGTGAGGCTCTCGCCTCGCTGTTCAGCGGCGGGATCGACCCGATGGTCGTGATCCGTTGGAAAGACATCTTCGACCGGCTCGAGCACGCGATCGACGCGACCGAGAAGGTCGCCAACATTCTCGAAGGCATCGTCGTGAAGCACACCTGATCCACGGCTGCCGTCGCGGCGGCAGGGTTCGGGAAAAACAGCGAAGAGAGGGCAATGGACAGCGACATCGTGCTCGTGATCGTCGTGGCGACCGCGCTCGCGTTCGACTTCACGAACGGGTTCCACGACACGGCGAACGTCGTCGCGACAGGGATCTCAACCAGGGCCGTGCCGCCGCGGACCGCCGTCGCTGGTGCGGCGATCCTGAACTTCGTGGGCGCCTTCATCTCGCTGGAGGTTGCCGCCACCGTCGCAAAGGGCATCGTCGACGCGGACTTGATCACGCCGACCATCGTGTTCGCCGGCCTGATCGGGGCGATCGCCTGGAACCTGATCACGTGGTGGTACGGGTTGCCGTCCAGCTCGTCGCACGCGCTGATCGGGGGAGTGGTCGGGGCGGCGCTGGTAGCCGAAGGGACGCAGGCTGTGATCGGCGAGGGCCTGGTCGGGAAGGTGATGATCCCGGCTCTGATCGCGCCGACCCTGGCCTTCGCCGCCGCCGGCGTGTCGATCTTATGTGCCTACACGATCATCGGCCGGCTGCGGCCGGCTGCGGTGAACCGCGGATTCCGGCTGGGGCAGATCGTGTCGGGCGGGCTACTGGCGCTGTCGCACGGCACCAACGACGCGCAGAAGACGATGGGCATCATCACGCTGGCGCTGATCGCGAACGGCAACATCGCGTCGGACGACTTCCACGTACCGACCTGGGTCGTCGTCTCCGCCGCCACCGCAATCGCGCTGGGGACGTACGCCGGCGGCTGGCGCATCATCCGGACACTCGGCACGCGGATCATCAAGATGGACCCGGCGCAGGGCTTCGCGGCCCAGGGAGCGGGGGCGACCGTGATCCTCGCCTCGTCGCACTTCGGCTACCCGCTGTCCACGACCCACACGATCTCGGGCGCCGTGATGGGAGCCGGCGCGGCGAAGCGCCTGTCGGCAGTGCGGTGGGGAGTCGCGGGCAACATCGTCATGGCCTGGATACTCACGATCCCGGCCGCGGGGGCGATCGGCGGGCTCGCGTTCGGCGTCACACGCATCTTCGGCACCGGAGCGCTCGGGCCGATCGTGGTTTCCCTGCTCGCGCTGGGCGTGATTGCGGCGATCTTCGGGCGCCGCGCTCAGGCGGTCGTCCAGGCGACCGCGCCCGCACCGCGGGCCGGGGTCAGCGAGTCGTCGCCGTGATCCTCGGCGCCGTGGTCGACTGGGAAGCGATGCTGGACGTCGTGGTGGCGTCGCTGATCGGCGCGATCGGCGTCACGATCGTGTTCTCGCTCGCCATCTTCGGCGCGACCCGCTATGCGGAGGTGCGCCGGGAGGACCGGATCGCGGGGGCGTTCGGCTACGCGGCGCTGACGGCTGCCGGTCTCGCCGTCACGGGGCTCGCCGTCGCCGTCGGCCTGTACGAGATGCTGTCCAAGTAGAGGCGCCGCCCTACAATCCGGGTCGTGGAGCTCAAGACGGTCCGCAACATCGCGATCATCGCCGCCGTCGCGCTGGCGATCGCCTTCATCCCGGGCGGGAACGACACGGCCGAGCTGGCCCTGGCGATCCTGTCGCTCGCGTTCATGGCCGCGATCGGGTTCCTCGGCTACCGCCTCTACATGGAGCACAAGTTCACGCTCTGGAGCATGAGCGACCGGCACCGCGCGCAGTTCTACGCGGGCTTCACGGTGGCGTTCATGACGCTCACCGCCACCGACCGCCTGCTCGGCGAGGGCGTCGGCACGGTGCTCTGGCTCGCGCTGCTCGCGGGCTCGGTCCTGGCTGTCTACAACGCCTGGGTCGAGTCCCGCCGCTACAGCATCTAGGCACTCTGTCTAGGCAGACCGGCCCGTCTTTCGTGACACGCTCGTGCTGAGCGTGCACTGGTGCGGTCCTAGCCTTCGTGGGCGTCAAGGATGCCCACTGCCACAGCACAACGGACGGAATCCGAGCGCGGGCAGGCGGCGGTCGAGCTGCTCGGCGCGCTGCCCGCGCTGATACTCGTCGCGCTCGCCGCCTGGCAGCTGGTGCTGGCCGGCCAGGCGGGGTGGCTGGCGGGCAACGCGGCCCGCGTGGGCGCCCGGGCCGCCGCGGTGGGTGAGAACCCGCAGGCCGCCGCGCGCAGCGCGCTGCCGGCGCACCTGCGCCGTGGGCTGCGCGTGTCGGGCCGTGAGGGCGCCGTGACGGTGCACGTGCGCGTGCCGATCGTGATGCGCGGCTGGGGCTCGCCGCTGCGGATCGGCGCGACGTCGGGACTGCCCGGGCGATGAGCGCGCGCGGCCAGGCCAGCGTGGAGCTGCTCGCAAGCACCGTCGTGCTCCTGCTCGCCGGCGTCGCGTTGCTCCAGGTGCTGGCCGCCGGCCGGATGTCCGCGATCGCGGACGGCGCGGCCGAGGCCGCTGCGATCGCCACCGTGAACGGCCGCGATCCGGAGCAGGCCGCGCGGGCGGCGGCACCCGGATGGGCACGCGGCCGCCTGCACGTGCGGGAGCGGGGCGGACGCGTGGCGGTGACGCTCGGGATGCCCGCCATCCTGCGCACGGTCCGCGGCCCGGTGCGCGTGACGGCCGCGGCGGCGGTGCGGCCCGCACGCGAATGACGTCCGCGGCCCGGCGCGCGCTGGCGCTGCTGGTGGAGCCGCCCGAGGGCGGGCCCCGGGCGCCGGCGGCTCCCGGCCCGCCGCTCGACGTCGCCGTCACCGGCCTGAGCGGCGGCTGCGGCGCGTCCACGGTTGCCCAAGGGCTGCGCCGCGAGCTGCCCGGCGCGCGCGTGATCGACGGCTTTGCTCCAGCGAGCGTGGACGTGCTGGTGGTGGTCGCCGGCCGCACCGGCCTGCCCGTGCTCGCGCGGCTCGTGGCCGACCGGCTGCGCTTGCGGCACGAGTCAGTGGTGCTGGTCGCCAACCGTCCCGAGGACCCGCAGGAATGGGAGCCGTTGGAGGCGGTGTGCGTGCCGCAGTCGCGGTTCGGGGTGCTGCTGCTCGCACGCGGCCGGCGCGCGCCGGGCTCGTTCGGCGCGGCGCTGCGCCAGGTGGCTGTCCGCGTCCAGGGCGCGGCGCCCGGGAGCGCCTGACGCCTAAGGCGCCGCCGGCTGCCTCGGCAGCAGCCGGTGGCCGTCCACCACGGCTGTCGCCACATCGACGAGCTTGCGGTTCGCGTCGCGAGATTGGTCACGCAGCATCGCGAAGGCACTCGCCTCGTCGATCGAGTGGCGCTCCATCAAGATCCCCTTGGCCCGCTCGGTCACGGCGCGGCGCCCGAAGGCTCCCTCGAGATCGTGGTACTCGGCAAACCGGCGCAGGACGATGTCGATCGAACTCTGCCAGTCCCTGGCGTCGGCGTCCGTGATGTACGCGAACACTCCTCGCTTGGAAGCTTCCTTCACGAACTCCGGCGCAGAGGCGTGAAGCAGCACGATCACGGGACACGCTGCTTCCTTGACGATCTTCTCGATCAGCCCGAGGGCGTGCGCGGAGCTCTCGCCAAGCCCGACCAGCGCGACGTCGGGTCGCTCTCTGACCGTGACGGCGCCCACGTCTTGCACCTCGATCTCGCGCGCGATCACCTCGTGGCCGAGCGCGGCGACGATGGGGGCGACCAAGGCGAGGCGATCCTTGCGCTCGTTCGCGATCAGCACACGCAGGTGCTCGGTTTCCAGGTGGTTCATCGTGCTCCCCTGAGCTGAGTCTAGCTTCGCCCGCTGGACTTCCAGCCAGGGTGTTGTTACCGTGAGTATCCCTGCCCAAGCACCTCGGCAGGCTGCTTTTCCGGCTCCGACACCCGGCCGGCGCTTACAGGTCCGACCCCGGCGGTCGGCACAGCCAAGCGTTAGGAGCCGGTATGTCGTCCTCTCCGCATCGATCGACCAGTCTCGCGGCCCGGATGGGTCACTGGAGCGCTAACCATCGGAAGGCCGCAATCCTGGGATGGCTCGCGTTCGTCGTCGTGGCGATCCTGGCGGGCCAGCTGGTCTCCCAGCAGACGCTCACACAGGCGGAGCTCACCTCGGGTGAGGCCGGCCGGGCGGAGCAGGCGCTGGACGACGCTGGGCTCCGGCCGACCAGCGAGGTCGTGCTGGTGCAGAGCAAGACTCTCACCACGGAGGACGCAGAGTTCCGGGCGACCATCAACGACGTGACCACACGGCTCTCCAGTACCGCCCACGTGGAGAAGCTCACGTCTCCGCTCTCGGGCGGTGGCTCCGTGTCGGCGGACCGGCATTCGGCTCTCGTCGACTTCGAAATCGCGGGGACCGACGAAGAGACGGCGGATCGCGTCGACCCGACCCTCGCCGCGGTTGCCGCTGTGCAGGACCGGCATCCCGGCTTCGTCGTGGAGCAGTTCGGGAGTGCCAGCGCCGACAAGGACATCGACACCGTCATCCAGGACGATCTGGCGAAGGCAGGGATGCTGTCCATCCCGGTCACGCTGCTGATCCTGATGATCGCGCTCGGCTCGATCGTGGCCGCCGGCATCCCCCTGCTACTCGGTATCTCGGCCGTGCTGGCGACGATGGGCCTGATCGCCATCCCGAGCCAGATCTTCCCGCTCGACGACAACGTCTCCGCCGTAATCCTGCTGATCGGGCTCGCGGTCGGGGTCGACTACTCCTTCTTCTATCTGCGGCGGGAGCGCGAGGAACGCGCGGCCGGTCGCAGCCCCCGCGATGCGCTCGACATTGCGGCCGCGACCTCGGGCCGTGCGGTGCTGATCTCCGGCCTGACGGTGATCGTGGCGATGGCCGGCATGCTGATCAGCGGTGAGAAGGGCTTCATCTCGATTGCGGAGGGGGCGATCATGGTTGTCCTGATCGCCATGTTCGCGTCGCTCACCGTGCTTCCGGCAGTGCTCGCCTGGCTCGGCGACCGAGTCGAAAAGGGCAGGATCCCGCTCGTCGGGCGAAAGCGGCGTCAGTGCGAGCAATCGCGCTTTTGGTCCGCGATCGTCGATCGCGTGATGCGGCGGCCGTGGCTCTCGATAGTCCTGGCGGGCGGCGCGCTCGTGCTGCTCGCGGTGCCGGCCCTGAACCTGAAGACCGTGAACACAGATATCGAGCAGCTGCCTGAGGGCATCGGCATCATCGACACGTACGACCGCGTGCGAGCGGCATTCCCGAGCGAAGGCGTCGCCGCAGTCGTCGCCGTGGAGGCAGAGGACGTCCGCAGCGGCGAAGCGGCAGCCGGCATCTCGTTGCTGCAGCGAC
>Ga0075429_100004325_pt1 | contig 12199 bp, 14 predicted proteins | sample RhiMetdeltSRZDD3_FD_75295 | JGI IMG/M metagenome (GOLD analysis project Ga0075429, IMG submission 75295) | Populus rhizosphere microbial communities from Tennessee, USA - Rhizosphere MetaG P. deltoides SRZDD3 | ecosystem: Host-associated > Plants > Roots > Rhizosphere > Soil | place: USA...
TTCTCGCGGTCGTGCGCGGCGATCGCCTGCGCGAACCGCTCGAGGTTCTTCGCGATCTTCGACGTGTCCGCCATGGCCCGCCGTGCAGGTTAGCGCGAGGGGTGCCGGAGCCGGTCACGTGACCGGCGGAGGCGGGCCCCCAGGTCAGGTTCGCTCGATGATCTCGATGCGGTAGCCGTCCGGGTCGCGCACGAAGCACAGCCGCGAGCCGCCCTCGCGGACCGTGTAGGGCGGCTTCTCCGGCTCGATCCCCTGCTCGGCGAGGCGCGCGAGCGTGCCGTCGAGGTCGTCGGCCGTGATCGCGATGTGGCCGTAGCCGGTACCGAGCTCGTACGGCTCGGTGCGGCCGATGTTGTACGTCAGCTCAAGCCGCGGCGAGTCGCCGTCGCCCGGCATGTTCATGAAGACATTGATCGCCTCGTCGCGGATCGGCAGGCGCGCGACCTCGTTGAAGCCGAGCGCCTCGTAGAACGCGACCGAGCGGTCGATGTCGAGGATGCGGTAGCAGGTGTGGATGAGCGGCATTCGCGTGGCCCTCCGTTCGTCTCAGCCGATCAGGAAATGATGGCGCCGGCTGTGCTTGGCCGCGAACGGGTCGGCGTAGCGGCGCTGGAAGGCCGGCGTGCGCGGCGGCGCGAACGCCGGCGAGGTCGGCGCGCCCCAGCGCCCGTCCCACGCGTTCCACGAGGCCGGCGCGCCTGACGCGTCGGTCGGCAGCAGCCGCACGCATCTGCGCCTGCAGCCGGCCGCCGCGTTGCCGATCCACGAAATCTGCCCGCCGAAATGCGCCTCCGGCAGCGTCGGGTTCGACTGGCGGCAGAGGTGGGTGCAGGGCTTCGGGTAGGCGGCGTGGTCGCCGTTAGCGAGATAGACCTTCACGCGGTTCTCGACGATCCGTGGCACGTCGGCGTCGTAGCGCCACACATCGGCGTGCGCGGCGTAGTGGACTTCGAGCACTCTGGTCGCGGCGCGGTTCACGATCACCGTCACGCCCTCCCAGTCGGACTCGTGGCGGTCGAGCGAGTAGGCGTTGTAGCGCAGGAACCACCAGTAGTCGATCGCAACGCGCGCGCCTCTGCGCACGACGTGTGCGTAGATGGCGGAAGGGCTCCCGGGCGGGTCGGGCGGGCCGTTGCCGCGCATGTCAAGGTACGCGACCGCCGGCGTCAGCTGCGCGACGCTCGTCAGCGGGATACACGGCCCGGTGCCCTGCGGCGGACACGCCTGGTGTCCCGGCTCGGCCAGGAAGGCGTCCACGTCGAGCGGGCGCCAGCGCTCCTTCTTGTCGAACAGCAGGCGCGGTCGGAATCTCAGCGCGAGCGCGAGGTCGTCCTGTGGCGCCGCGACGGCGGCGGCCGGCGCGAGCGCAGCCAACAGGCACGAGATCGCGATCGCCCGTCGCACCATCGCGGCGATCATCGCATGTCGCCTGGGTAAGCTCGCCCACATGATCCTCGAACGCTCGATGTCCGACGGCTTCCTCACGAACACGTACCTCCTCGCCGACGCGCCCGGCGGTTCGGCCGTGCTGATCGACGCCGGTGGCCCGATGGGTCCGCTGCTCGCGGCGATCGAGCGCGAGGACCTCACGCTCACCGCCGTCCTGCTCACGCACCACCACTACGACCATGTGTGCGCGCTCGAGGAGCTGCTGGAGCGCTACCCCGGCACGCCCGTGCTGATCCATGCGCTCGAGCGGGAGCTCGTGCCGCAGGCGACCGGCGAGATCGTGCCTGGTGAGCCGATCCTCTGCGGCAACCTCCGCATCCAACCGCTGCACACGCCGGGCCACACCGCGGGCATGGTGTCGCTGCTCGTGAGTGAGGGCCACGAGCAGGCGCTGTTCACGGGCGACACGCTCTTCAAGGGCTCGGTCGGCGGTGTGCGCGCGCCCGGCCATACGACCTACGACGACCTCAAGTCCTCGATCATGGACAAGCTGCTTGCGCTGCCGCCCGCCACGCCGGTGCACCCGGGGCACACCGACCCCACCACCGTCGGCGACGAGCTCGAGTCGAACGCGTTCGTGCGCATCTGGCGCGGGCTTGACCCCGAGGGCAGCGAGCCGTGTACGGCGCTCGGCGAGCCGGCCACGCTGGTGCTCCTCGGCGACGACTACGACGGCGGCTACAAGGCGTGGGTGCGCTGGCCCGACGGCTCGGACGACATCGTCCCGGGCTCGAAGGTCGAGCGCGGCTAGCGCGACGAGCGCCGCCCGGCCCCTACGATTGGTGCTGTGGCGCGCGACAGAATCCCGACCGGCCGCGTGCGCCGCACCGCAAAGATCGGCAGCCTCGCGGCCAGACAGGCCGTGCGGCAGGCCGGCACGCGCGCGGCCAACGTCGCGCGCTCCAGAGACGGCGCGCAGGAAGCGCTCGAACGGCGCCAGCTCGACGCGGCCGAGCAGATCGTCACGGTGCTCGGGACGATGAAGGGCGCGGCGATGAAGCTCGGTCAGGTGCTGTCGTTCCTCGACGTCGGGCTCGTGCCCGAGGAGCACCGCGAGGAGTTCCAGGCGAAGCTGGCGGCGCTGCGCGACGCGGCGCCGAAGGTCTCCTTCAAGGACATGCGCAAGGTGATCGAGCAGGAGCTCGAGGACGACCTCGGGGAGCTGTTCGCGTCGTTCGACGAGGAGGCGATCGCCGCCGCCTCGATCGGCCAGGTCTACCGCGCGACGCTGCACGACGGGCGCGACGTCGCCGTCAAGGTGCAGTACCCGGGCGTCGCCGCAGCGGTGCGCGCCGACATGCAGAACCTCGGGCTGATCATGCGCGTCGTCAAGCGGATGACGCCCGGCCTCGATGTGAAGGCCGTGACCGAGGAGATCCGCCTGCGCATCGACGAGGAGCTCGACTACGAGCTGGAGGCGCAGAACCAGCGCTCGCTGGCGCGGATCTTCCGCGGGCACCCGTTCATCGTCGTACCCGACGTCGTCACGCGCATGTCGCGCGAGCGCGTGATCGTCAGCGAGTTCGTTGAGGGAGTCGGCTTCGAGCAGCTGAAGAGATATCCGCAGGATGAGCGCGACCGTCTCGGCGAGATCATCTTCCGTTTCTTCTTCGGCTGCCTGTGCCGGCATCACCAGTTCTCCGGCGACCCCCATCCGGGCAACTTCATGCTGCTGGCGGACGGCAGAGTCGCGTTCCTCGACTTCGGGCTGTTCAAGCGGATGGCGGCCGAGGACGTCGAGAGCGAGCTGGCAGTTGCGCGCGCGGTCGCCGAGGGCGACGCGGAGCAGGTCCACGAGCTGCTCGCCCGCAACGGCTTCCTGCCGAGCCCGGAGCGCGTGAGCCCCGCCGAGCTGCTCGCGTACATGGAGGACACGGTCGGCTGGTACACGTCGGACACAGAGCTGCAGCTGACGCCCGAGCTCGCCACGCGGGTGGCGATCGAGTCCTCCGACCCGCGCTCGCGCCACTTCAGAACGCTGCGCCATCAGGACCTCCGCTCCGAGCACCTCTTCACGGTGCGCATGCTGCTGCTGACGCTCGCCGTCCTTGGTCAGCTGCGCGCGAGAGCCAACTGGCATCGCATCGCGCGCGAGTGGATGTACGGCGAGCCGGCGGTGACCGAGCTGGGGCGGCTGGAGGAGGAGTTCTACGGTCGCGTCGCGGCCTGAGCGGCGCCGCGCGACCCTGCGCCTTGCGCTGCTCGCGGCGGTCCTCGGCGCGCTGTTTGCGATCGTCGCGCTGACGCTTGGCCTTTCCTCCGAGCGCGTGCGCGACGCGCTCGACGGCCTCGGCTGGCTCGGACCGCTTGCGTTCGTGGCTGTCTCGGCCGGCCTGACGGTTGCGCTCTTTCCGGGGCCGCTGTTGGCGGGGGCGTGCGGGCTGCTGTTCGGCACGGCGGTCGGGACGCCGACGGCGATCGTCTCCGCGACGGTCGGCGCCAGCGCGGCGTTCGGCGTCTCGCGGCGCTTCGGGGCGCGGGCGGTCGACGAGCTGTCCGGCCACCGTGTACGCGTCGTGCAGGACTGGATCGCGCAGCGCGGCTTCCTCGCCGTGCTCTACGCGCGCATCCTTCCGGCGATGCCGTTCAACCTCGTCAACTACGCGGCCGGGCTGACGCGCGTTCGGCTCGTCGTGTTCGCGGCGGCGACCGCGATCGGCTGCGCACCGCGCGCGTTCGCGTGGGTCGCGCTCGGCGGCAACCTCTCGAATCTCAGCTCGCCGCAGGCGATCGCCGCATTCGCGGTGCTGTTCGTGATGGGGCTTGCCGGGCTGGTCGTGGCCTCGCGCGACGCGCAGATCCGGCGGCGGCTCAGACGGTTTGGATCTGGAACAGCGACGTCGTCCCCGGACGGCCGCTCGGCAGACCGGCCGTGACCCCGACGCGGTCGCCGCGTCTGACCCAGCCGAGCTCGACGGCGCGCGCGGCGGCGTCGTGGATCAGCTGCTCGGTGACGTTGCAGCGCGGCATCGAGTCGGCCTCGACGCCCCACATCAGCGCGCAGCGGCGGACGGTCTCTCTGCCGGGCGAGAGCGCGTAGATCGGCACCTGCGGACGGTGCGCCGAGATCAGCCGGGCGCTGCGGCCGGACAGCGTCGGCACCAGCAGCGCCGCGAGGCCGAGCTCGCGCGCCGCCTCGCATGCGCCATGCGCGACGGTGTACGCGGGGTCGCGCGCGTCGCGGCTCACGCGGTGCTCGTTCCAGTGCTCGTAGGGCAGCTCGCGCTCGGTACGCGTCGCGATCGCGGCCAGCATCTCGACCGCGCCGACCGGATGCGCGCCGATCGCCGTCTCCTGCGAGAGCATCACCGCGTCGGTGCCGTCGAGGATCGCGTTCGCGACGTCCGTCACCTCGGCGCGCGTCGGTCGCGAGGAGGTGACCATCGAGTCGAGCATCTGCGTCGCGGTGATCGCGGGCCGGGCCAGCTCGCCGGCGAGCGCGAGCAGGCGCTTCTGCAGGACCGGCACCTCCTCGATCGGCAGCTCGATGCCGAGATCCCCGCGCGCGACCATCACGCAGTCGGCCGCGCGGATGATCTCCTGGGCGTCCTGCACCGCCTGCGGCTTCTCGATCTTCGCGATCAGCGGGATGCGCGTGTGTCTGCGCACCTCGGTGATGTCGCTCGGTTCGCGCACGAACGACAGCGCCACGAGGTCGACGCCGATCGACTCGCCGAAGCGCAGCAGCTCGAGATCCTCATGCGGGACCGACAGCAGCCCGCGCGTGTTGCCCGGCAGGTTGAGGCCCTGGCGGGAGGCGAGTGCGCCGCCGATCTCGATCGTCGTGTCGACCTCCGACTCGCGTGTCGCGACGACGCGCAGGCGAATGCGGCCGTCCGCGAGGTAAATGACGTCGCCGGGCTCGACGCTGCGCGCGAGGCCTGGCCAGCCGACGGCGATGCGCTTCTCGGTGCCCACCTCATCGCTGCCGCATGCCAGCGTGAGCGTGCTGCCCGGGCGCAGGTCGATCAGATCGTCCGTCACTGGGCCGATGCGCAGCTTCGGGCCGGGCAGGTCCTGCAGGATCGCGACCTGGCGGCCGGCGCGGTTCGCCGCCTCGCGCACGCGCTGCACGTTGTCGGCGTGCTCCTCGCGCGAGCCGTGGGAGAAGTTGAGGCGCGCCACGTCCATCCCGGCCTCGACCATGCGGGCGAGCGTCTCGGGATCGCGGCACGCGGGCCCGATGGTCGCGACGATCTTCGTGCGGCGCACGGCGGTGACGGTAGCGCGGGTGCGCCTGCGAAGCGGCGAGCGCTCGTCAACGCTCCCCCCGGCTGGGTAGGTCAGTCCGTCCACTCGATCAGCAACGGCGCGTGGTCTGACGGTCTTCTGCCCTTGCGGTAGGGCCGCTCCATGCCGGCGCGGGTGAGCCGCCCGGCGATCTCGTCGCTGACGAGCGCGAGGTCGATCCGCAAGCCGAGGTTCTTGTGGAAGTGGGCGGCGCGGTAGTCCCACCACGTGAACTGCTGTTCGTCGGGGTGCAGCGTGCGGAAGGCGTCGTGCAGGGCGCCGGCCCCGGCGAGCTGCTGCAGCGCCTCGCGCTCGGGCGGCGTCACATGCGTCTCGGTCGCGAACGCAGCGGGGTCGTAGACGTCGAGATCCTCTGGCGCGACGTTCATGTCGCCGGCGACGACGAGCGGCGTGCCGGTCGCACGCAGCTGGCGCACGCGTTCCGCGGCGGACGCGAGAAAGTCGAGCTTCTGCGCGTACCACTCGCTGTCGACGAGGCGGCCGTTGGGGACGTACGTGCTGACCACGCGAATGCCGTCGACGGTGGCCTCGATCCAGCGGCATTCGTCCTGCACGGGCTCGCCAGGCAGCCCGCGCGCGGGGTCGTCAAGCGAATGCGGCTCGCGCGCGAGGATCGCGACGCCGGCCCAACGTCCGCCGCTGTGATCGGCCGCGTGGTAGCCGGCTGCGCGCAGCGCGTCGTGTGGGAACGCGTCCGCCTCCGACTTCGTCTCCTGTAGGCAGAGCACGTCCGGCGCGTGCTCCTCCACGAACTCCAGGACGCGCGGGAGGCGCTGTCTGAGCGAGTTGACGTTCCAGGTGACAAGGCGCATCGCCGCGCCGCAGGCTAGTACGCGGTGCAGCGGCAGCGCGGGCGCGGCGCGGCCTTGTAGCGAGCCCCGCTGCCTCTGTGCCAAAGCAGATGGTCGACCTGCTGGGCCGTGAGGTCCGCGCGCTCGCGCACGATCAGCTCGACGGCGTGGACCGCGCAGGCGCGCATCTCGACCTCCTCGGGAGAGTCATGGATGAGCAGTTGCTCGGCCTCGATGCGGGCGACGAGGGCAGGGTCGAAGCTGAGAATTCCGTCGAGCCGCAGCACGTGCGGAACGAGGTTGTCGGCGAACAGCGTGAGGCGGTGAAGGTCGCCTGCGAAGTCGCCGACGCCGGCGTGGTGGAGGTCGGAGGCGGCGATCTGCGCGCGCTTGCAGAAGGGGACGCGACGGCCTGCGTACGGCGAGATGTCCGCGAAGCAGTCCCAGCTGGCAAGGCGCTCGGCGAGCGCGATGGCGGAGCCGTTGGCCTGCTCGACTGCTCCGAGGAAGCGGCCCCCGTGCTCGTCCTCGATGTGCGCCCCGAGGTCGTTGAGGGAGCGGGCGAACAGCGTCATCAGCTCGTGCTCCGGGTCCTGGCCGATCGCGGCGGCGACCTCGCCGGCGGCGATCTCGCGCAGCTCTGCGGCCGACCACGCGCCGTGCTGCGCGAAGCGGTCGCGCAAGCCGAGCGCGATGGTCCAGTAGCCCGAGCGCCCGTTGCGCTTGCCCAGCGTCGGGAACCAGCCGGAGCCGAAGTTGATCGCATCGAGCGTCAGGTGGAAGGCCGCGCGCAGCTCTGCGGGGCCGTTGACCAGGTCGTCATCCGGGTGGGGTGCGGGCGGGCCGGCGAGCGCCGCCGCGTACGCCGGGATCGCGTCGGCAGCGATCGTCACGTGCGTCGCCCGCGCCGCAACCCATGCACACCCCTCGCGGATCTCGTCAACGAGCGTCACGCGGCGGATCGTAGAGCGGCGGTTCGTGGACGCTCAGCGCGAGCGCACGACGTACACGAGCAGGCGCAGCAGGAACAGTCCCACCATCAGCGCGTAGACGCTGCTGTTGAGCTGGTCGCGCGCCGGCCCGCTCAACGGCAACGCTGCGGTGAGCAACGGGACGACGATCACGACGCCGGCGAGGATCAGCAGCGCCGTCAGAATGCCACCGGTCCAAAAGGCGACGACGATGCGCTTGATCCCCTGCGCGATCGCGTCTGCGAGCATGCTCGTGAGCCGCTTCGACACCTCGCGGACAAGCGGCAGGCGTCGGACGAGCCCTTGCGTTACCGCGGTGACGATGTCGGAGACGGAGGAGCTCACGTCGACGTGATGACGACCCGCCGCGGCGGGGTCGCGCTCGGTTCTGGCGAGGCGTGCGCGCCGCTCGCTGGGACGGCGCGCTCGCGGCCCCACTCGCGTATCGCCTCGATCTGCTCGGGGTTGGTGCGGCTCAGCGGCACGAGGTTGCGGAAGCACAGGCGGAAGTAGTCGGGCCCGACGGACGCGTCGCCCGCGCGGTGGGCCTCCTTCCCGATCTCGCGCACAGCCGACTCGATGTCCGCCCCCGTGAAGCCCTCGGCCAGTTCGGCGAGCTGCTCGATCATCTCCGCCTCGACCGGCAGGCGGAAGTAGCGCTCGAGGTAGATGCGGACGATCTCCATCCGCTCCGCGGACGACGGAAGGTCGACGAAGAACAGCTCGTCGAAGCGTCCGCGCCGCAGCAGCTCGGGCGGCAGCGAGCCCACGTCGTTGGCGGTCGCGACGACGAACACGCGCGCCTGCGACTCCTGCATCCAGAACAGCAGCTGGCCGATCAGGCGCGTCGTCACTCCGGTGCTGTCGGTGCCGCCGCCCGCGAGGCCCTTCTCGATCTCGTCGATCCACAGCACGCACGGCGCGACGTGGTCAGCGCTCTCGAGCGCCTCGCGCATGCGACTCTCGGACTGGCCGACGTACTGCCCGAGGACCGTCGCGAGGTCGAGCCGGTACAGCGGCAGCCTCCACGAGCTCGCGATGAACTTGGCCGAGAGCGACTTGCCGCAGCCCGGCACGCCGACGAGCAGGATGCCGCGAGGGCGCGGCAGGCGGCGGTCGTGGACCTGCTCGATGACGAACTCGCGCTCGCGTTCGAGCCAGGTGCGGAGACCCTCGAGCCCGCCGACCGTCACATCGTCGGCGTCAAGCGTCACACGCTCGACGCCGCTGATGTCGCTGAAAATGCGGTCCTTTGCCCTGCTGAGCTCGTCAAGGTCCTCATGCCGGACCGCGCCGCCAGCCAGCAGCGTGGCCACCACGTTCTCGACCTCGATCTTCGTGATGCCGGTGAGGATCGAGGCGGCGCGGCGATAGGCGGCGTCATCCCAGTCGATCTCGATCTCGCCGCGATAGGGCTCGAGCAGCTCGCGCAGGATCAGCTCCAGCTCCTGCTCGTTCGGCGGGTCGAGCGCGATGCTCATTCCCAGCCGCTGGAGCGCCGGCCAGACCGGCTCGGTCGTGAGCACGACCAGTGAGCCGCCCTTGCGCTCGGCAAGCGTCGCGGCGTCGTAAAACTGCCGCGCGGTCGGCGTGTCGTCGCTCAGCTGCTGCACGTCGGTGAAGACGTAGGTCATGTTGGCGCGGGTGAGGAACGCCTGGCTCGCAACGTCGAGCGCGCCGACGAGCGAGCGCTCCTCATTCACCGAGCGGTCTTCGGCGAGGTCGCGCATCCCCTGGCTGAGCGTGTGGACGACGAAGGCAGTGTCGAGTTGCTTGGCGATCTCGCGCAGGAGCTCGAGCGCACGAGAGCGCTCCGGTGTGCGCAGCGCAATAAACGGGATGCGCGCCTTCAGGTAACGCGTGAGCGTCTCGCGGCACTCGGTGGCGTCGGGCATGGCTAGCGCAGGAGCACCGAGCGGCCCGTGCGGGCGCCGGTGGACTGGGACGTCGGCGCCGCGCCGGGGCCGTGCTCCAGCGCACGGTCGACGCGCACCTCGCGTACGGCGCGCAGCAGCTGCTCGCCGTCGTCGCGATGGGCGAAGGCGCTTTCCTCGAGCGCCTCCTGGGCCTGCTTCAGCGATGCCTCAAGTGCGTCGCTCAGCGCCTCGCGCAGCTCCGGGAACAGCAGCACGCTGGCGGTCAGCGCGCGTGCCTGCGTCAGCCGCCGGCGGGCGGCCTGCAGCGCCTCCCGCACATCGAGCGGCGTGAGGGTCCGGTCAAGGTCGCGGCCGAGCTGCTCGTGCCAGCGCGTGAGCCGCAGCTGCAGCGCGTCGCCGCACCGCTCGGCGAAGCGCGCCGCCGTGAGCCCGCCAAGCTCGCCGGGATCCATCGCAGGAAGGCCTTCGAGCGGCTCGTCGGCGCCCGCCGCGAATCGTTCCAGCCATACGCACCAGCGGGCGTAAGGCGTGTCGAGCTCGAGGCGCATAGCTCAGCTCTCGCGCGGACGTGCGAGCAGCATTCGCGGCGGCTCGAGGTTCCACGACGGAAGCTGCGTCGCCAGCTCGCCGGTGCGCGGATGCTCGGGCGCGCCGGCCGGGGCGTGGTCCGCCCCCCCGGGCTGCGGGGCCATGCGTTCGTCTTCGCCGTTCATGCGATCACCGTCCGGGCATCGTCGTCTCGCGTGAGCACGTACTCGTCCGCGACGATCGACGTCAACAGCGAGCGGACGTCCTCAGCCTGTCTGTCGCGCCGCTCCCACTCGGCGCGGTAGTCGACGAGCTCCGTCAGCGCGGCGCGCAGGCGCCCTTCGGCATTGCGCTTGCGCTCCTCGCCTGCCTGCTGCGCGGCTGCGCGCCGCGGCTTCAGCTGGAGGTACGCGTAGACCGCGTACGCGGCGGCGGCGAGGGCGAGGACCAGCAGCCCGGGAGCCGCGATCCCGGCCAACCCGACGATCCCCGCGGCGATCGCCGCGGCCAGCGGAGCGCCGGTGAACTTGATCGCATCGACGGCCTTCTTCGTCTCGGCGTCGAAATGGCTGCGCAACCCGGACAGCAACGCATCCTCGCTGCCCTGGTCCTCGACCGTGGCTGTCCACCCGTCGATCGCCAGCTCCACGGCGGCGGGCGCCTCGTGGCGTGCGGTCGCTGTCAGCTCGTCGTGCACGGCGACGATCCAAGGCTGCGACATCGCGACCGCGAGGCGCTGCGTCCCGCGCGAGGCGCCCGCCTCCTGCGCATGCATCGCGGCGTTGGTCAGCAGGCCCATGAAGTCGACCGTCTCGCTGAGCGCCTGGCGCGTGCTGTCGAAGCGCTGCAGCGCCGCGTCGCGGTCACCGCTCCAGTCGATAATCGCCTGCAGCTCGGCCTCCTGCTCGCGCAGCGGCAGCTCCTCCGCGTCGAAGCGCTCGACGAGCGTGTCGAGCAGCTGGTCGATGTGGTCCTCGACGTCGCGGGGCACCAGCAGTTGTCCGTCGAAGATCGCCTGGAAGTGCGCCAGCACGTGCTCGTGGCGGCGGACGGCGGCGAGGTTGCCGCGCAGCGCGTCCCAGGTCGGGCTTGCGGCGGCGAGCACCTGATACTCGTGCCCTCCGACCTCTGGCGTGAGCGCGACGAGGGCCTCGCGCCAGCGCTCGTGCTGCTCCGCGAGGAAGCCTTCCGCCGCGGTCAGCGTGTCGATCCACTCCTGGATGCTGCGTCCGACGAGCGACTTGGCGCGCACCCCGAAGGCGCCGGTGGCGACCGCGTCAAGCAGCACCACCAGCTCCCGGCTGAGCGCCGTCGGATCTTGACGCGCGAAGAAGTGCGCGAGCCAACGGGCGGAGCTGTCGAGCCGCTCGTAGCGCCGCAGCACGAGTGCGAAGAACAGCGCCACCTTGTCGACGTCGCGTGCGAGTGCCTCGGCGAGCGCCCGCTCGGCAAGCGGGCGGTCATCGCGCGCCCAGCCGGCGAGCGCGACGAGCGCCGGAGCCAGCCAGTAGCGCGGCGCCGCCATCATGACGTCCTCGGTCGTCTCTTGGATCGTCGCGTGCGTGACGACGCCGGCGTCGATCGCCTGCAAGATCCCCACGGCGCGCCGGCGGACGTCGGCGTAGTGGCCATACGTCGTCTCCAGCTCCTGTCGCACCTTGACGATGCGCGTCTCGGCGAGCTGCAGCTCCTTCGCGCGGCGGTCCGCCTCGAGATACTCGTCGAACCGCGCGGCGAGCGCTTGCAGGCGGTTGTCCATCTCAACCTGCTGGGTCTGGACGTGATCGACGACGGTGCCGATCTGCATCTGCTGGGTGTTGAGACGCCCGAGCTCGTCGGAGATCTTGCGCAGCACGTTCTGGTCGATCGCACGGATGTCGGCCATGGTTCCCTTCGGTTGGCGCTCAGCTCGAAATCGGCGTTGCGGTGCCGTCTTCGCGCAGACAGACGTAGCGGTCGGGGTAGACCTCGATCGCTACGTAGGACGGATGCAGGGCGAGGTGCCGGGCGCCCGCGTACGGTGCGGGGAGTGGCCGCCCGGCGGCGTAGTGCTCCACGATCTCGCCGGCGAGGTCGAGGATGTGGACCTCGTACGGCGCGCCGAGGTAGCAGCGCGAGAGCAGGCCCAGCGGCAGCGCGGCGCCGACGGGGAACGCCTCGATGACCGCGGCCGCGAGTGCGGACACGTCGATCTCCCCGGCGGTTCCGGCGTCCAAACGCGCAGCAAGCTCCAAGTAGCGACGCGACCGCGGCCGGTCGAGCAGCGCCTGGTGGCCTGGTCCGTCGGAGGTCCGATCGACGACGCGCATGCGGCCCGCTCCGCTCTGGCGGG
>Ga0075429_100004333_pt1 | contig 12184 bp, 15 predicted proteins | sample RhiMetdeltSRZDD3_FD_75295 | JGI IMG/M metagenome (GOLD analysis project Ga0075429, IMG submission 75295) | Populus rhizosphere microbial communities from Tennessee, USA - Rhizosphere MetaG P. deltoides SRZDD3 | ecosystem: Host-associated > Plants > Roots > Rhizosphere > Soil | place: USA...
AACTCGATCGCGATCGGAAATCTTCGTTATCTGAAGTCGGCTATCGAAGCGGCTGAAGGCGGTGGACGCATCAGGCCCGAGACGGTCCAATCGCTGATGCGCGATCCGAATGCGCTCCTCGCCGCGACGGGTTCGCCGTTGCTGGCGTTCGTCCGCAGCTTCGGAATGCTCGGCACGGAAACGACGCCGCGCGAAGCACGGTGCGATTCGAGCTTTGGCAACTTCTACGCTGCCGTTACAATGTCCGGCGCCAATTACAATCTGCGCGGCGCGATGAACGCCGATAATCCCGACACCGCGAAGATCATCACCGGTCTGTTGTCGAGTTTGATGAAACACGGGATCGAGGCCGTGCCCGATAAGAACGCGCAGACCGCGTTGCAGAGTATCCGACTGACTGCGAAAGAGAACGAGATCGTCATCGAAGGCGACATTCCGGGCACGATGCTCGCCGACCTGGTTCGTAGCGCAGGAACGAAACCGAAGGCGGAGACAACTCCGGCGAAGTCCGCGCCGGCAAAGCGGCCGGTAAGAAGAACAAAAAGGAGAAACTGAAAACCATGCGGAAGAGTCTAGTGGTCCTGGCAATCTCCCCACTTGCAGTTATTGCAGCTTTGTTTGTTATGTCGTTTGGGCCATCAAGTTCGGCGGCTCAAAATTCGAATAGTTCGACGACGACCAACAGAAACGACAATCGATCCAGCGCGCCGTCTGGAGGAGGAGCGGGCCAGCAACAAGACTTCTCGAAGAACACGTGGGAGCTTCCTGACGACGCCGACAAGACGAAGAACCCGACGACGTCGAGCGAGGAGTCGATCGCGAAGGGTAAAGAGCTTTATCTCACGCGTGACAAGGGCAACTGCGTGTTCTGTCATGGCGAGACTGGCGCGGGTAACGAAGCGAACCTCGCGCGGTTGCGGCGGAAGCCGGCGGACATCTCGAATAAGGAGCGAATGACGGCGATGACTGACGGTGAACTCTTCTGGAAGATTTCGAAAGGCATCAACGGGATCATGCCCGCCGGCGAGCGCCGCATGAGTGAAGAAGAGCGTTGGCACGTCGTCAACTACATCCGCACGCTCGCTAAGTAGTGGGTTGGTTTGAAAATTTCCTTACACGGGTGGCCACTGGCGGCGTCTCCCGCTTGCGGGAGGGCAAAGGAAAAGGGATTTTTCAGAAAAACCGTTCAGCGTAGTCACGCACCTCGTGCAGTGAACGCTCGGCGATAACGCGGAAGACTTTGATCTCGCAGCCGGCGGGAATTCGCGGGGCCATGAGCGAGTCGGTGATCACAAACGCCGCGGAACGCAATCCCTTCTCCCAACCACGCTCGCGCGCATCACGAATGCTCAGCGCATCCGCGTCGAGCCCCGCCGCCAGCAGCAGCGTCCGCGACCAGCGCAAAAACTCGGGCCACCGCGAAACGATCGCAATCAACGCATCCGCCCGTGGCTTCGTCTCCCCACGAAACGACTCGACCACCGACGCGGAGTGGACCACGAGCACATCCGTCTCCGGCTTGATCCGATCGCGAAACGCCTCGAGATGTCCGTAAAGCACGACAGGCACCGCGCCGAGCAGCCCACGCGAACCATCGAGCAACCCATGTGAACCATCACGCGAGCCGTCCAGCAGTCCACCTGAACCATCGAGCTCAGCCGGCCCAACACCGGAAACCCTCGCCCTCGTCGCTAACGCGATCTCCGCAACGAGTATCTCCCGCAACTCCGGATCCGCTTCCAACACGAGAAAATGATCCGGACGTTGCACCGAAAACGACCGCTTTACACCCGCCTGTATCTCCGCCAACGAATACCCACCCTCGCGCAACTGCCGAAAGAACCGCGAGATCAACTGGTCAAGCGCCAGCCCCTCCTCCATCTTTTCGACCGCACGAAGGCGCACATAAACTCCACTCCCTTTGCGAAACTCAACCCAACCACGCCGCGCCAACTCCCGATACGCGGCACTCACTGTGTTCGCATGAATCGCGTAACGCCGCGCCAGATCGCGCGTACTGGGCAAACGCTCTTTCGGTTTGAGGTCGTTACTGACGATGCCGAGCGTGATCTGCGTGATCAACTGCTCGCGAATCGGGACTTCACTGTTTTTGGAGAGCCAGAGTCGCATGGCGCTTTGGTGCGGCGCAGAATATCATAGCCGCCGTGAGTCACGAGCAATCTTTTGAGCCATCGTATTTGGCCCTGCTGCGCGACGGCACGCTCCAGCGGCGTGTTGCGGATCTCGAGCGTCTGCTCGAGCGCTGCACCGTCTGCCCGCGCGACTGCCTGAACAATCGCCTGAACGACGACATCGCCGCATGTTACTCCGGCCGTCTCCCAATCGTCTCGTCTTACACGGCCCACTTCGGCGAGGAGCCGCCGCTCGTCGGAACCAAAGGCGCCGGCAACATCTTCTTCGGCAACTGCAACCTTCGCTGCGTCTACTGCCAGAACTACCAGATCTCGCAAACGCACAAACAACAGCTCCGTAACCAGGTGACGCACGAGCGGCTCGCGGAGATGATGCTCGAACTGCAAGCCCGCGGCTGTCACAACGTCAACTTCGTCTCTCCAACGCACTTCGCGCCGCAAATGGCGCGTTCGATCCTGATCGCCGCCGAGCAAGGTCTGCGACTGCCAATCGTCTACAACACCAACGCGTACGACTCCGTCGAAGTCTTGCGCCTGCTCGATCGCGTCGTCGACGTTTACTTGCCGGATTTGAAGTATGCCGACGACGAGTCAGGATACTTGTATTCGAAAGTAAGCGGCTACAAGGAGTTCTCGCGACTGGCGCTGAAAGAGATGTTTCGCCAAACGGGTGATGAGTTGGTGTTTGACGAAGACGGATTGCTCAAGCGTGGGCTCGTGGTGCGGCTGCTGGTGTTGCCGAACGACGTCGGCAGCACGAGAGAATCGATCGAGTGGTTGCGTGACGAGTTGAGCCCGCGCGTGGCGATCTCGCTGATGGCCCAGTACTACCCGACGCACCAGGCGGAGACTAACCAGCGCTACGTTTTGTTGTCGCGGCGCATTCGCGAGTCGGAGTGGATGAAAGCGACCGCCGCGCTCGAGGATCTAGGGATGGAAGAAGGTTGGGTGCAGGAGTTTGACGGCGCGCCGTTCTACTACCGTCCCAACTTCAACGACTCGGATCATCCGTTTAAAGACATCCGCGACTTCGAACAGCGTTAACCACAAAAGGCACAAAAACCACAAAAGGCACATAAGAGGAGTGAGACAGGTAGTGGGTTCTTTGTTCTTAGTTCTTTGTACTTAGTTTTGTACTTAGTTCTTTGTACTTGGTTCTTTGTTACTTGGTTCTTTGTTTTGTGCCTTTTGTGTTTTTTGTGCCTTTTGTGGTTACGTCTCGTACCGCACCGCCGGACTGCCCGCCGGATAAAAAACTCCCAACAATCTCAATTCACCGTCACCAGTATTCTCGACGCAATGGACCTGCCCTTTCGGCAGGTAGACGCACGAGCCTGGTCCAATCGGTGTATTTAGATCGCCGGTCCACATGCGTCCCGTCCCACGCAAAATAAACAGCACCTCTTCATACTCGTGAAAGTGATCCGGAGCGCGTCCCGGCGGTATCGATCCGACAAACTGCGTCACCTGCTCGCTTCCAATCTCATGGTCCACCAGCACGCGATACCAACGATCGCCTGTCGGCATCTCCCGCTGGTCCGCCAACCTCACCAATGATGGTTCGGGCGCCTGCGTGTCCGTTATCAAATCGACTGAACCTAACGGCACGATCCCGGTCTCGCCTTCCGGACACTGCGAGCTGACAAAACAAACCGACTCGGGACCCGGATTATCGACCATCAACGTCTGCCCGGGACGAAGATAAATTCCCGTCTGCGCCTGCACGCGATGCGCCCGCCCGTCTATAAACACCGTACAGCGTTTCGCCTTCTCGGGATCGTCGAGATCTTCGAGCACGTAAAGCACTTCGTCGCAGTCCTGATTACGCAGACCCGGCGAAAGCCCGACGCCAAACTCCAAAACGCGCAACGAGATCGCTTTCGCGCCCGCCGCTTTCCCGACTTGGTTCCAGATTGAAAGCGACCCTGTAACGTGGGGAGTGCCTTCGCGCATAGCTGACACGCGGCAACCTCCCACCAGATCTACGGCCATTTAACTAAGCTCCTACGATTTGCCGGTTCTCAGATGATGAGTGGTGTGTTCGGTAATCGACGCTTTCGGTTGCGTCGCTGGGGCCAACTCGTTCGTGAGGTTTCGTGGGGGCGTTGCTTCGTACGTCATGCGATTCAGAGTCGAGTCGAGGGCGCGTTGCGACAGCGCGTCATAGGCATCGCCGGGGAGTTCTTTGCGAGTAGCCGTAAACCACAGCCCGTTGACGATCATTCCGATGCCAACGAGGAACGTGACCAGCCAGGGCGTGATCATGGGCAACAAGTGAACCTTGTCCATCGCCAGTATTGTCACGACGATCGAGGCGCCTAACCCGACGGCGGAGGTGATCACGCCGCCGCGAATGCGCCGCAAGCGCTTCTCCTCGGGCGACTCGAGAAACTTCTCCAGCGGCGGCAGAACGTCTTCGGCCATCTTCTCGAGCTCTTTCGCCGACTTCATTTGCCGAATCTGGTCTGCGATCGCCATTCCGATGTGTTCGCGGGCTGAGGCTGCGGAGGCGGTAATCGCGTCGGGCCGCTCCAGCGACGAACGCACCACGCGCAAATCCGTGCCGCAAGCGCGGCAGAACTGGCTCAGTTGTCGTTCCTCGTTACCGCAGGACGGGCAATACATGGCGATCGAGTATACGGCAAAAACCCCGATTAGGATTCGACTTTAACGCCGCGCCAGAACGCCACGTAGTCTTTGATCTCCTGCGCCGCGGGCTTGGGGTCGGGATAGTACCAGGCTGCGTCTTTGTTCGTTTCGCCGTTGACGACGACGTTGAAGTAGCTGGCCTCGCCTTTCCACGGGCAGATCGTGTGGGTGTTGCTGGGTTGAAAGTACTCCTGGCGAATCGCGTCGCGTGGAAAGTAGTGATTGCCTTCGATCACGATCGTGTCGTCACTCTCGGCGATCGTGGCGCCGTTCCATGTTGCTCGCATAACTCTTCCCCTTAAACCCTTAAACCGAACCGCCGCTGACCGACGGCAAGATCGTGATCTCACTGTTCTCCGGCAGTTGCGTGTTGAGCAACTCCCGGCGCCGAATGTTCTCGTCTTCAAGAAACACGTTGACGTGCATGCGCACCTCGCCGCGCTCGGTCAACACGCGATCGCGCAGGCCCGGATACATCTGCCACAGTTGTTCGAGCGCTTGTCCGACAGTCGCGGGCGAAGCGTCGAGCTCGATCACGTGCTTGCCGGACGTGAAATCCGTCAAGAAACCCGAAACGTTGATCGTCGTCACGGCAGGATTCCTTCCGGCACTGACCACGGGTGAATCTGAAGCGCGAGTCGTCCCGCTTTCACCGCTGGATCCGTCGCCGCGAGCTCACGCGCTTCTTCGATCGAATCGACTTTGAAGACGAAGATGCCGCGCAGCTTGCCGTTGTCGCCGAACGGTCCCGCGACGACGAGTTTCTTCATGTCGGCGAGCCGTTGAATGTTTGCCATGTGCCCTTTTTGAATCTCTTCAGTTGCGGGCGTCTTTTCCGGCGTCCACTTTTCGCCGCGCGTGAGAAACGCGAGATACGCAGTCGTGAGTTTGTTCGGCAACACCGTCGTCTTCTTCATGACGTCTTCCGACCACCACGGGTGCAACTCGGGAACGATGAACCCCGCCGCAACTGCCGGATCCTGACTTAGCCAGGAGGTGGCTTCCTCCGCTGAGTTCGTGCGAAAGATCTGGACCTCGACGAGTTCGTTATCGTCTCTAATAGCGCCGGCGATCATCAGCTTGTTGGCTTCGAGCATCGACCGCAGATGTGCGATGTGACGTTGTCGCATCTCGGCGCGTTCTCTGCTCGGATCCGGCGACCACTTGGGCCCGCGCTTCATCAACGCCATTTGAAACTGCATCAAACCGGCTGGCGGCGAGGCTGGCGCCTTGGGTTCCTGTTTGTGTTCCTGTGCGTTCACCACTGAACAGCACAACATGATTGCGAGTGTGATTGTTAAGAGGGTCTTCATATTCATTTCACCACTGAAGTTTTTACACAAACGACCGGCGGCAGGCCTTCGGCGATCGACTGCCACGATTCTCCGGCGTCGCTCGAACCAAACAGCTTGCCGTTGCGCGTCCCGAAGTAGATTCCCGCCGGGTTCAAATTGTCCGACGCCATTCCATCGCGCAGAATCGTTTCAAACGCGTTCTCCTGCGGCAGGCCGTTCGCAAGCGCCTCCCACGATTCGCCGGCGTTGCGCGTGCGATAGACGCGCAGCTTAGCTTCCGGCGTGCAACGAAACTCGTCCGACTCGAGCGGAATGATGAAAACCGAGTTTGCGTCGTTCGGATCGCCAACCATCGCAAAGCCGAAGTCGGAAGGAACGTTGTTCGCGATGTCGGTCCACGAGTCGGCGCCGTCGTCGCTGCGATAGAGGCCCCAATGGTTCTGTAAAAACAACCGGTCGGGATTCGAAGGATGGCTGACGATCTTGTGCACGCACTGGCCAAACTCAGGATAACGATGTTCGGGCGGCAGAAACTGCGCGCGCACGCCGACGTTTCGCGCGTTCCAGCTCTTGCCGCCGTCGTCAGTGCGATAAACGCCTCCGGTCGAGATCGCGATGTGCATCCGATCGCGGTTCGTCTGGTCCTGCAAAATGGTGTGCAGACACAAGCCGCCGCCGCCGGGCTGCCACTGCGGCCGGTGCGGATGATCGAAGAGTCCTTTCACGAGCGACCAACTGCCGCCCGCGTCGTCAGATCTGAAAAGCGCTGCCGGTTCGACGCCGCAGAAGAGCGTGTCGGCGTCGTCCGCATGGCCTTCTTCAAGTTGCCAGATCTGTTTCAGCGCTGTGTCGCTGTCTTCCGGAAACTTGATGCTGTAAGCCTCGGGTTCGGTCCAGTCGCGGCCCAAATTGTCAGACGTGCTCAGGTATGAGCCCCAGAATGAGCTATTGACGGCGGCCCAGACGCGGTTTCGCCCGTTGCGTTGATCGTGATGAAGGGCGTAGATGGCGCGGCCCGGGAAATACGGCCCGCCGACGGTCCAATCGGTCCGATCGGCGTTGGAAGTGAGAAGAAAAGCTCCTTTCATCGTGCCGACGAGTAGCAACACATCGCCGGACTTTGCATCTATATGACTGGTCTCGGGCATCGAGATAACTCCGGAGTTCGTAAATTTGATTAAAAATTTGGGAAACCGGGGGATTATATAGCGTGCTAAATCACAAACGCGAATCGCCGGTTTGTGGTTCCGCTAGTCTCGGGTACGCGTGTTAATATCCGGTGACTGTTGGCAGAGGTAACGCCCATGAAAAAATTAGTACTCCTGACCCTGACCCTCGGATTGTTTTACGCCGCGCAATCGCCGGCCCTCGCCCAGGAACAACCCACTCAACAACCATCAGCGGAAGAGGCAGAAAAGGAGAAAGCGGAACGGGAGAAAAACGCTTACCGCCTGCTGGATCAGGTGATCGACGAGGCGCAATCGCTGCGGCTCACGGAGAACCGCGTGCGCGTGCAGATTAACGCGGCGGACATGCTCTGGGACCGCAACCAGACCCGTGCGCGTTCGCTGTTCGCAATGGCCGCCGAGGGCGTCGCCGAATTCGGCCGAAACATTCAGCCGACGAACTCTCGACGCAGCGACAACGAACGACGCGCGTCTCAAATGCGGCAGGAGTTAGTGCTCGCCGTCGCGCGCCACGACGCACAACTCGCGTATCAAGTACTCGCAGCCACAAAACCACCGACTCCAGTCGCGCAACCCACGAACGATCCGCGCGCTCCGCGGCCACAGGTCAACACCGAAGATACTCTCGAACAGACACTGCTCGGCCGTATCGCCGCACTCGATCCCAAGCTCGCGGCACAGAACGCCGAGCAGATGATGGAAAAGGGTCAGTTCCCGCGCACCGTGAGCGACGTCATAACTCAGTTGTACAAGCAGGATCCTGACTCCGCCGCCAAACTCGCCGACAAGACTGTGAAACGAATTCAAGCGGCGAACATTTTGCTGAACAACGAAGCGGCGACGCTCGCACAGTCGCTCGTTGCCGGCGGTCCACGCATTGCGGTTAGCACCGCCGCGGCATCCACAGCTAGTAACACGCCGACCATAATCGTCGGGCGAGGACCTGCTCTCGATCAATCACTCTATGTCGAGCTCCTGTCGACGATGGCCGATGCCGCGTTGAAGATCACACCGCCGACGCCAAACAACAATCCGCGACCGGCGCAAGGCGGGCGGCCTGCGCCTCGTGCAGGTAGCGGTCCTGGTGCACCTGTTGCCGTGGCTCAATCAGGACAAGGCCCAACGCCGGCGCAAACCGAACAGATCAACGCTCGCCGTCTGTTTGGCACCATGACCACAGTCTTGCCGATGCTCGATCAATACCTTCCGGCTAAAGCGTCGGCGGTCCGTCAAAAGATGGCGGAGCTCGGGATGTCGAATCAGCAGTTAACAAATTTCGCTGCATCGTTAGGGCAAAATCCAAGCGTCGACACGCTGCTTCAGGTCGCAGCGACCTCGCCGCAACAAGTTCAAACGCGGCTCTACCAGCAGGCCGCCCTCAAAGCACTCGAAGAAGGAAACACCGATCGCGCGCGACAGATCACGAACGATCTTCTTCCAGCCAACATGCGCGAAGGCATGCTTCGGCGGATCGAAACTCGCGAGTTGACCAAAAAGGAAGATCCTGCGACGTTCGAGCAGATCAGGCAGTTGGTCAATCGTCTACAAACGGAGAACGAGAAGATCAACATGCTGGTCGAGACGGCACGCACCGCGCAGAAAGACAATCCGAAACTCGCGACGCAGTTGTTGGAAGAAGCGAAGCAAATGATCAATCACCGCGCCGCGAGTTACCAGGATTTCGAGCAACAGCTTCGAGTGGCGCGTGCGTATACGACGGTGGATTCAGCTCGCAGTTTCGAGATTCTCGATGCGGGAATCAGCCAGCTCAACGAGTTGCTGTCGGCGGCCGCTATCCTGAGTGGTTTCGAGATCAACATGTTTCGGGATGGCGAGATGTCGATGCAAGTCGGCAATGGGCTAGCGTCCACGATCGGACGATTCGGTCAGGAGTTGGCTGCGCTGGCGCGAGTCGACTTCGAGCGCTCCGACGTGCTTGCCGGAAGGTTTCAGTTGACAGAGCCGAGAATCTTGACGCGGCTGGCGATGGTTCAGGGATTATTGGGCACTCAGCCGCAAGTCGGTCCGGGATCAAACTTTAACGTCCCGTTCCGGCCGGGCCAGTTTACCGGCGTCCGGCCCGAGTAGATTCGTTTTCGAACAAGGGGGAACTTTTGATGAGCAAACTTCTTACTGACTCGATCGACAAGCCGGACATACCTCCGGTGACGCCGTACGACCCGTCCGATCCTGAGCAACAGCCGATACCGCTGCCGCCGGACACTGATCCTCAACCACAGGCGCCGGTGCGCGAACCTGACCCGACGCCGATGCCGGTCACGGATCCAACACCACCAGAACCAACGCGATTGAGAGGCGTCCGCTAACGATAGGAGTCTCCCGCGTTGGAAATCATTCGTCCGCTACTCCTCGTCGCCAGTTCGCGCGCGTGGTTGAGGTTCATGCTGCGGCTCGGGATGCCCGGGTTGTTTCTCATGAGCGCGCTCGACTCGTCGTTTCTCGTTCTGCCTTTCGGTAATGATCTGCTGCTGATCGCGCTCGTCAGTTCAAATCGTGAAAGTCTCATCTGGATCGGTTACGTCATCGTCTCGGCTATTGGGTCGGTCCTTGGCGTGTTCGTGATCGATCTGCTGATGCGCAAAGCGGGCGAGAAGGGACTCGAGCGCTTTGTTAGTGAGCGCAAAGTCGAACGTTGGAAGAAGAAGCTTGAAAACAAGCTCGGGATAACGGTGTTTGTGGCTACGTTGTTGCCGCCGCCGTTTCCGTTCACGCCTGTGATCATGACGGCGTCTGCGTTGCAGTGTTCGCGGCAAAAACTCTTGCTGGCCGTATTTGTCGGCCGGCTCATTCGTTTTGGCGTGGAGGCGATACTCGCGCTCTATTTCGGCCGGCAGTTGATCGCGTACATCAATTCGGACGTGGTCACTTACTTCGTGTACGCCTTAGTCGCCGCGGCCGTCGTCCTGAGCACCCTGTCGCTGCTCCGCTGGCTGCGCCGGTAGGGAAGTTTTACGAATCCCTTGCCCTCCCGCAATTCCGCAATGGCCCTATACTCGTGTAGAATCCCCATCAAAAAAATCCGGAGGAGCCGCAGCATGCCAGAGAGACGTGGCGTTCAAGCCACCGACGAGGTAAAAGCAGAATGGTCCACTGCCTACAAGTTTTACCTTAGAGCGCCGGGAGACAGGTTCGACAAAAAGAAAGACAGGACCGCCCGCATCGACTACGTAGCCCAGGAAATGAAGCTTACAAGGAAACAAGCAAAACGCCGGATCAGAAACTACGAAGCATGGCAGCGAAACATCAAGAAAGGCATCGCCACGCCATAGCTTCGCAACCCGTGTAAACAACCACGGCAGTTCTAATCAGTGCGCGGATTGTTGCAGCCGTTTGGTCCAATTCACCAGCTCAGCCAGCAATTGCTGAGTCAGTTTTTTGGTTGTCGCGTCAGTCAACCTTCCCTCCTGGTCGAAGCGATCCTGAGCATTCGAAACCATGACCTCCGGCTGATTAACTGGGTACATATTCAGAAACACGAACGTCTGCCGTAGATGATACTGCGCGCGCGCCGTGCCCAATGTTCCGACGGACGCGCCCATAATCGCCACCGGCTTTCCGTTCCATGCGCTGTCGCCGTATGGCCGTGAAGCGCAGTCGATGGCATTCTTCAACACGCCTGGGATGGAATAGTTGTATTCAGGAGTGACGAAGAGGATCGCGTCGGCCTCGCGAACGCGTTGCTTCAACTCCGCGACTTTTGGGTGCGGATTGCCTTCCTCGTCTTGATTGAACGGCGGAATACCGTCGAGCTCGAACGTATCGATGCGCGCACCTTGCGGCGCCAGCTCGACCGCCGCTCGCAACAGCGCACTGTTGTACGACTGTTTGCGCAGACTTCCAGATATTCCGAGGATGACTAAAGGATCATTCACGATATCGCCCTCCATGTAGACCAACTTCTGACCTCCCGCGATGGCGCTGTCGGATGTCTCATGGGTTTAAGAAAAAACCCACTACCTCCCGCAATAGCGCTTTCGACGACGCATGGAAGATCGGTGTGTGAGTATTCTACACGGATCGGACGGGCGAGATGCTGGTGTCGCGGAGGACGTAATGGTTAATTGACGATTTAGTGACGACTTCCGCCTTCTGGAATTTGCGAAGCACTTCCGGCGGCCAAACGCGCCCCGATCGACCTTCACGAACAGTCACGTTGCTGACGCGCATGAAGGCTTCACTCGAAGGTACGGTGATTCTCGGGTTCACGAGGGTAAATCGTGGGAATGAGAGGACTCGACGTTTTTGGGCTAATGCTTTCATAGTCTAAAGGCAGTTTCAATGCGGCGAGGATTCCAGATTTTGATCCGTGTTCAACAAAAAAGGGGCGCCCATTCCGGCGCCCCTTTCAAATGGTTGTTGTCCAATCGCTGTTACCAGCGCCACCGGCCATTGCGGCGATTCCAAGCGTAGCGCTGATAGCCTTCGCGATAGCCTTGCATAAACGCGCTGCGGAAGACTTGCCGGTACTGTCCTCGGTTTCCATAGTACGAGTTGTAGCCTCCGGTTCCGTCTCTGTAATAGCGCGAGCGTTGCGGGTTGTAGCTCTGTCCACGTTGCGCGTCAGCGGCGCCGACGTTCAACCCATAGCTGTAACCCTGTTGACGGGCCACCTCAAACGCGGATTGGCGATTGCGATAATCCCAATCGCGATTGCGGCGGTAACGGTCATTTCCCCACGGATACTGCGCCTGAGCGCTGGAGCTGGCGACTGTTAAGATTCCAAACAGTAGGAAGAAGGCCAGTAAATATCCACCAATTGTCTTACCCGAGTAATTCGTTTTCATCTGTTCGAAAACCTCCCTGCGACACGTTTGGCAAGCGCCGTGCCTGAACCGGAGGGGCCCGTTAAGTGCGTGTCTTAGATGGTACTTACGCGAGA
>Ga0075429_100004339_pt1 | contig 12181 bp, 8 predicted proteins | sample RhiMetdeltSRZDD3_FD_75295 | JGI IMG/M metagenome (GOLD analysis project Ga0075429, IMG submission 75295) | Populus rhizosphere microbial communities from Tennessee, USA - Rhizosphere MetaG P. deltoides SRZDD3 | ecosystem: Host-associated > Plants > Roots > Rhizosphere > Soil | place: USA...
TGACCGAATGTCTTGAGGCGCTGCTGACCTGCCCTGGCAATCAGACGTGGTGCTGACGCGGACTGCACGGTGTCGTTGAGTGCGTCGCCGCCAATCATCTTGAGGCAGACCGCAAACCATTCTTTGAGTCGACGGTCGCGTATGCAGAGCCACCGCTCTTCGCCTTCTAAGGAGAGCCTATGAGAACAAGCCAAAACTTCGGGAGGCGCGGATCACGATCAGGTGCTGACTACGATGACGTATCGGCATGCGCAGCTTCATCCAACGCGCGCCCAACAAACTCCATCGACTCCGACCATGCGTATTTGATATCGTCCCCATCAGGATCCAGATACCACGATTCACCAAAGATGTTCTTGCCACTCCATTCCCACGCAACTCTTTGCCCCTTGACGTAGTCATTTCGAGTCGTTGGAAAAATTCTAAAGCGCCTTGTGCCGTCCGTCCCGGTCGTCTCCAGAATGAGAGCCTTTACGCCAGTCCGAGGGATGTGGCCTTGGACGTCGGCATAGACCGCTGTACCTGCATGGTGGACGACGTTGATTTCTCGGGGAAGCGCCCTAATCGCGTTAAGAATCAGAAGTCCCGAGTCAATCGCACGCGCGATGTCATCGGGTCCTGCATCTCGGCCATGAACGAGCTTGCTTCGCACAGCCCAAAACTGCACCACGCTTTCCCGGAGGTGACCTGGCAATTCAAGGCGGGCGATTTCGTGCGGGACACTGGTGTAGCGGCGTAGGGCTAACTGGCCGGTTGCGGCCAACAGCTCACGCAGTTCACGCTCAATATCCGACCCCAGAAGCATCAGCGCCGCCTTCGGCGCTCTCGCCGCCCCCTCCAGCACTCCACGCTCACTGGTATCGATAGTCCCGATATCGGCGCGCAGAGGCATGTCTGCGGCCGCTTTCGCCTCACGTGCCAAGCTATCGAGTTCCCTTGACAGCACGGGATCTCTTGCGGATTCTGGTAGATCTCTTGCACGCTCATCGATCACATGGAGTGTGTCGCGGAGGCGCTCATAACGCGCCGCGCGACTTCGCATCGAAGACCGGAGCACAATGCTCATTGCAGTCATGAGCATCCCCATGACCACTAACAGTCGTTGCGTTGGACTCTCCAGAAGAACTTGGACGTACTCGAGGAACAGACCCGCTATTACAAGGAGAACACCGATCGCAAGATACGAGCTGGTGACGAGTTGCTGAAACCTGGCACGCTGTTCGTATCTATCCCGAAAGTGGAATTCTAGCGTGCGGGCGACCTCGTCAACGTCGGATGCCGTAAGCTCAACAACATCTTCACCCGGAACAAATTTGCGCTCGACCAGGATCGACTCGAGCTTGGCACTGACCTCATCTATGAGACGCGCGCGTCGTTCTTTGGCCGCGTCCGTGTAGATGATCCGACGGCGAGGTTCCAAACGCTATTCCTCGCGACTTCGGGCTAGCCGAACCGTAATCAAGACAATCGCAACGGACAGACCTATGCCAAACGCGACTGTGCCCTCCGTTTTGCCTAGGTGGCCACCGCCCACACCAGCGACGGCCGTGGCGAGGTATTCCACTATCTGTCCAGCGATGGACCATGACGATCGCCTCGGCGTGCCAAAGGAACGAGCCATCGAATGTGCTGCTGCCCGCACGTGTTCATGGCCCACTTCCGCTTGCATTCCCGGAGCCTTGTCTGCTTCACCGAGCTTGAGCGCCCGCGAGAATAGTGCGACCGTGTACTCGATCGCTGTAACCGTAAACTGCTTGAGACCAGACTCTGTAAAACCGGCGCCCTTCAAGGTCGCGCCGTTGATCTGAACAACGTCGGGGGGCTGTTCGTCCGTCATGTCTGCTGGCTATTCGAGAACTAGGCTAGTCGTCAAGGCACCGACGTCGCGCCTCGTAGCACTTCTAGCACTCTCGCCAACTGACGCGTTGCCTCACCCACAAGGGGACGAACCCCAGCGGTGAGCGGGCCCGGCGGGGATCGAGGGGCAGGTACATCCGTCCGCGCTTCTCGATGAGCGCAGCATGCGGCGGGAGTTTGTCGACATCGGCCGCGTCGACCTGCACCTGCACGTAGCAGATGCCGGCGACCTCGCGGAGCTCGACGTGTTCGCCCTGAGCACGGAGCAACGCGGCCAGGGCGACGGCCGGGCCGCGCTGGCGGCCGACCACGCGCATCAGCTCGTCGACGCCGTCGTGCCAGCGTTCGACGCCGGCCATCGGGTCTTCGACGAGATAGGACACGAACGTGTAGAGGGCGGCGATGCGGGCCAAGCGGTCGGAGCGAGTCTGCTTGCCGGCGACGGCGCGAGACAGCGTCACCATCTCCGGCATGCGGGCGAGGGCGATCGACAGATCGTTGACCCACCCCGGGGTCGCGGGGCGGGGACGGCGCTGCGGCGAGACGAGCTCAGGTGGAGGCGCGAAGCCCCGGCGCTTCAGTGGAGATCCTCGATCAGGTCTTCGAGCATGTTGTCCCTCAGCACCGCGTGCGGCTCGGCGACGAGCGCGCGCGCGTAAGCCAGAACCACGAGAAGCTGATCTTCGGACAAGGTGGAAAGGATCTCGTTGGCTTGCGACCTCAGATCAGCGCAGGTCATACCCTGAGCTTCCAGCTGCGTCGTGATCATGTTCCCCTTTTACGGCGGATGGGTGACGGAGAAGGTCCAAAGTTGTAACTAATCTCGCCCACCGTCCCTCTCCCGCGACATTGCGAGAGAGGGGAACCGCTACGAACGCCGGCTTACGAACAGCCGCTCGTCGATCCGCAGTTCGCGCAGCGGTAGCACGCGCCGTTGCGCGTCATGATGCTGCCGCAGTAGTGACAGGACGGTGCGTCGGTCTGGGCCTTGAAGGTGGCCCCAATATCTGACTTCGGCGCGGGCAAGGCCTTCTGGGTTTCGCCTTCCACCGGCTCCGGTTTGTGGATGCCCACGCGCTCCTGCAGCTCCGGGCTGCCGAACTTGGAGGCGAGCCACCGGAAGATGTAGTCGGTGATGCTCTTCGCCATCGGGATCGCCGAGTTCTGGGTGAAGCCCGACGGCTCGAAGCGGACGTGCGCGAACTTGTCGACCAGCGTCTCCAAGGGCACGCCGTACTGGAAGGCCAGCGAGATCGAGGTCGCGAAGGCGTCCATCAGGCCGGAGACGGTGGAGCCTTCCTTCGCCATCACCAGGAAGATCTCGCCCGGCTTGCCGTCCTCGTACATGCCGACGGTGATGTAGCCCTCGTGGCCGGCGATCGAGAACTTGTGGGTGATCGCGTTGCGCTCATCGGGCAGCTTGCGGCGGACCGGACGCGCCTCGGTGACGATCTTGGTGATGACCTGCGGGGCGGCCACCGCCACCGCGGCCGCCGTCTCCGCCTCGTGCTTCTTCATCTCGTCCGTCTTCGAGGTCGAGAGGGGCTGGCTGCGCTTGCAGCCGTCGCGGTAGATCGCCACGGCCTTGAGGCCCAGGCGCCAGGACTCGACGTAGGCCTTCTCGATCTCGTCGGGCGTCGAGTCGGACGGCATGTTCACCGTCTTGCTGATGGCGCCGGAGAGGAACGGCTGCACCGCCGCCATCATCTTGACGTGGCCCATGTAGTGGATGGTGCGCTTGCCGTTCGCGGGCGGGAAGGCGCAGTCGAAGATCGCGAGGTGCTCGTCCTTGACGTGGGGCGCGCCCTCGATCGTCTCCCGGTCGTCGACGTACTGCATGATGTCCTCGACCTGGCCGGCCGAGTAGCCCAGCTTCTTGAGCACGCCCGGCACCGACTGGTTGACGATCTTCATCATGCCGCCGCCCACCAGCTTCTTGTACTTGATGAGGGCGATGTCGGGCTCGATGCCGGTGGTGTCGCAATCCATCATGAAGCCGATGGTGCCGGTGGGAGCGAGCACGGTGACCTGGCTGTTGCGATAGCCGTGCTGGGCGCCCAACTGGTAGGCCTCGTCCCAGATGGCCAGCACCGCGCGCAGCATCTCGCGGGGCACGGCGCCGGCGTCGATCATGTGGGCGTGCTGCCGGTGCTTGTCGATGACGCGCAGCATCGGCTCGGCGTTCTTCTGGTAACCCGCGAACGGGCCCATCGCCGCCGCCACCCGCGCGCTCTGCGCGTAGGCCTCGCCGTGCATCAGGGCCGTCACTGCCGCCGCGTAGCTGCGGCCGGCGTCGGAGTCATAGGGCAGGCCGCGGTCCATCAGCAGCACGCCCAGGTTCGCATAGCCCAGGCCCAGCGGCCGATAGTCGAAGCTGTTCCGCTCGATGGCCGGCGTCGGGTAGCTGGCGTTGTCGACCAGGATCTCCTGCGCCGTGATCGTGGTGCGGGAGGCCGACTTGAAGGCCTCCACGTCGAACTCGCCGTCGGCCTTGACGAACTTCATGAGGTTCAGCGAGGCCAGGTTGCAGGCGGTGTCGTCGAGGAACATGTACTCGGAGCATGGATTGCTCGCGTTGATGCGCGCCGTGTTCGGGCAGGTGTGCCAGTCGTTGATCGTGGTGTCGTACTGCATACCCGGGTCGCCGCACTGCCAGGCCGCGTCCGCCATCTTCTTCATCAGGTCGCGCGCCCGGTACGTATCGGCCGGCGAGCCGTCCATGACCTTCTTCGTGGTCCAGGGCTTGTCTTCGACCACCGCGCGCATGAACTCGTCGGTCACGCGCACCGAGTGGTTGGCGTTCTGGAAGAAGACGGAGTCGTAGGCGCCGCCGCGCACGTTGAACGATCCGTCGTAGCCGGCGTCGATCAGGGCCCAGGCCTTCTTCTCTTCATCGGCCTTGCAGGTGATGAACTCCTCGATGTCCGGATGGTCGGTGTTGAGGATGACCATCTTGGCCGCGCGGCGCGTCTTGCCGCCGCTCTTGATCACGCCGGCGAACGCGTCGTAGCCGCGCATGAACGAGACGGGGCCGCTCGCCGTGCCGCCGCCCGCCAGGGGCTCCTTGCTGGAGCGGATGTTCGAGAGGTTGCTGCCGGTGCCTGAGCCGAACTTGAACAGCATGCCCTCGGTCTTGGCCAGGCCGAGGATCGACTCCATCGTGTCCTTGACGGCATTGATGAAGCACGCCGACGCCTGCGGCGCCTTCTCCACGCCGACGTTGAACCAGACGGGGCTGTTGAACGCCATCTTCTGGTACACGAGCAGGTGCGTCAGCTCCTCGCCGAAGATCTTGAGATCTTCGGGCGTGGCGAAGTAGCCCTGCTTCTCGGCCCATCCGGTGATCGAGTCGACCACTCGGGAGATCAGGCCGCGAACGCTGCTCTCGCGCTCAGGCGTGCCGATCTGGCCGCGGAAATACTTGCTGGCGACGATGTTCGTCGCCGTCTGGCTCCAGGTCGATGGGGTTTCGATGTTGTGCTGCTCGAAGACCGGGCGGCCACGCTCGTCATTGATGACGGCCGACCGCATCTCCCACGTGATCTCGTCGAATGGGTGCACTCCCGGCTTGGTGAAGTATCTCTGGTACGTCAGGCCGTGGGGTGCCGCCTTCTTGGCCGCGTCAGCTTCCGTCTTCGCGCGACCGTTGGGCCTGTTGTTGTTCTCCACGGGATGGGTCGACATGTGAGCGCCTCCGAAATCTAAGTTGTGTTTGTTTCCGCTGCCGGTCAAGCGACCGAAGCGCCTTGCGTTCCCGTTAAAGGTGCTGAATTTTGCGCCCGCTTCGAAGGGCTGTCAAGAGAAAATACACAACATCTTGGGGCATGATATCAAAAGCCAACAAGGTATTGTTGCTCAAAGACTTAGAGTTAAAGTAAAACTTTAGGTGATTTTGGCTAAATCAAGGCCCCAAAAGGACCTTTGCCGGCACCAATCGGAGGCAACGACAGCACTCATTATCTTAGGCTGGGGCGCCGCAAGGGGGCCAGTTCGGTTGCGGCACGTTCGACATACACTTCGGCGGAAGCAGCGAACATGAGTGTCTGGAGCGACGTCGGCAACGGCCTCGCGGCGGGCGCCTCGACCGCCGGCAACGCCGTCGAGGGCGGAGTCGACACCGCCTGTGACGGTGCCGAGGCCGTCGTCATCGGTGGCTGCGATGCCGCCGAAGCCGGCACGACGTTCGTCAGCGACGCCGTCGACACTGCGACCGGCGCGTCGAACGGCGGCGGGCCGGCGGCCACCGCCGTCACCGTGGTGGTCAACGTCGTACTCGGCGTCGTGGACGGCGTCCTCGACTTCGTGAAGGCCGCCACGCACTCGGGTTTCGAAAGCCTTCGCGACATCGGCGGGATCTTCGGAGGCCTGCTGCGCGGCGACTTCGGCTACGCCGCGGGCCGGTTCATCGACCTGCTCGGCCAGATCGCGTTCGGGCTCCTGCTCATCCTGCGTGTCCTCGCCCTCGGCTACTTCGTGGGCGCGATCGTCCGCCGCTACAAACGCGATGCGCTTCGCCGGTTCGTCGAGGGGCTGCTGGCGTCCACGTTCGGCCAACCGCAGCTCGGCGCGATCCGGCGCCGTCTGCGTCTCACCGGCGGCGGCATCTGGGGGCTGCGGCTGGCCGCCACCCACAAGGTCTGTATGTTCGACAGCGACCACACCCCGCTCTGGAGCCTGCATCAGGACGGCAGCCTCGATCTCTACGCCCTGGCCGGCCTTTGGAGCTCCGACACACGGCGCAACAGCGGGCGCATCTATCCGCACGATTGTCCGACGAGCGTGGTCATGTTCGTGCACGAGAACGGGAGCGAGACACGTGCGACGCGCTTCGGGCTGTCGCGCTACATCAACGACCCGAAACACCCGGGACGCATCCGCGTCTACGCCATGTCGCGCCGGGCGATCGCCCAGAAGCTCCGCATGGCGCGGGTCAAGTGCGAGGAGATCGGCGTACGCCTGAGCTGGAACGACAGCGAGCGCTTCTACCTGCTGGGCCAGAGCGACACGCACGAGATCACCACGACCCAAGAGCTCAACTTCTCGGGCAATGGCGACAACACGTACTTCGCCGACCGCGGACTGCGCACGGGAACCGCGGGCGACGACTGCACGCCGCTGGCCCTGGGCATCTTCAACTTCGCGCCCGGCAACTTCGGCCTGGTGGTGGGCCGCGACGACCTGGACAGCAAGACTCCTCCCGAGCCCTGCCCGACCGGCGGCCGGACCGACGGCTGCTGCATGGTCATCAAGCGCCGTACGGATGGACCGCCACCCGCGGCTCTCGGATCGGCGGTCGTCCATCGTGACTTCTGGCCGACCCATTTCGCGCGTTTCATCCTCGCCCACGAGCTCGGCCACTACTTCGGCCTGTGCCACAAGGGCAACGAGACGTGGGAGCACATCATGTTCTCGAATGCGGCATGGAAGGCCTCCGGGAGGCCCGTGCCGCTGAGCGGGACGCCCCCCTTCTACTGGCACGACGAGCCGATCTTCACGCTGGAGAACGGCAAGAACGCCTGGCGCTTCATCGTCCAGCAGATGCCGCACTGCCTGTAACGCCCGTCGGGCGAGCCTCGAGGGGGCGGTTTCGGAGCCGATAACATTGGGACAGCACGCGCGCGATGTGCACGAGCACGGGGTGGTCGGCGCCCGCGCCTTCTTCCGCCAGCTCCAGGCTGCGCTCGAGCACGCTCTCCGCTTCGGCGTATCGGCCCTGACTCAGCCACAACACGCCGCGGCGCACGGCGACGGCGGCGCGAACGGTGGCCGACGCGTTCTCGAGGGCGGCCACGCGGTCGGCGCGACGGAGCAGGCGTTCGGCTTCCGCGACCTCGCCGCGCAGGAGGTGGGCGTCGGCCAGGCTATTGAGACCGTTGATGCTCTGGACGCTGTCGCGGCCGAACAGGCGTTCCCAGATCCGCAGCGCCCGCGAGGCCAAACGCTGCGCCTCGTCGGGCTCCCGGCGCCGCAAGAGGACGGCGGCCAGGCCGTTCAAGCACTCCGCGTGCTGCGCCGACTCCGGCGCGACCAGGGCCAGCGCCCTGCGCAAGGACAGCTCGGCCTCTTCATCCCGGTCCTCGATCTGGGCGATCACCGCGAGGGCCTGCAGTCGCGGCGCGACGGTCCCGCGAACCGCCCAGACGCGCGCCTTCATCTTGATGGGCCGGTCCTTCCCGAAGTCGAGCAGCCGCTGGCGGAGGCGGAGGCGGAGCTCCTCGCGCTCGCCGACAGTAAGGGTCGCGACATACGCGCCGGCCGGGCCCTGCTTGTCGAGGAACGGCAACCAGTAGTCGTCGAACGAGGCAAACGCGAGGTCGATGGTGAGGCCCTCTTCGGTGACGTCCTGCAGGCCGTGTTTACGCCACAGTGCGGAGAGCTCCCCTTTGCGGCACAGCGGCATGTGGCGCTCGTCCCGCTTCTCGTCGCGCGGCTTCAGGGCGATCGCCTCGTCCCAGAACACGCGCAGCATCTCCATGCCTTCGCCGTAGTCCCACACGGCGGCGGCCACGGTGCCGCCGGGGCGCGTCACGCGGATCATCTCGCCCAGCGCCTTCGCGGGATCCGGGATGAAGTTGACGACCAGCAGCGAGAGCGTCTGATCGAACGTGGCATCCGCGAACCGCATCTGCTGGGCGTCGCCGACTTCGAAGCGGACGCGCTCCCCTTGGTGACGCGCCTGCGCGAACGCGACATACGGCATCGCGGGATCGATCCCGGTGATGCCGCTCGTGGGAGCGGCGGCGGCGACGGCGTCCGTCAGCGCGCCCGTGCCCGATCCCACGTCGAGGACGGCGTCGCCGTCGCGTACGCGCGCGAACGCCACCATCAGCGGGGCGACCTTCTGGCTCCATCGGCCCATGAAGCGTTCGTAGGCGTCGGCTTCGGAGAACATCGCGGTCTGTGTCACGAGCGGCAGAAGCGCCATGAGCATTCCTCACCTCGTTGCTTTGCCCACGATACGAACCGGCGCGAGGGGGCCGATAGTGCAGCCTTCGCACCGAGCCGGTTCAAATTTCGAACTGGCCGGCGGTGCGCGGCCGTGCCACGATTCGGCATGCAGACGTACAAGCAGTACTGCCCCGTCGCGCGGGCGTCGGAGATCCTGGCCGACCGATGGACGCCGCTCATCGTTCGCGAGCTGATTGCCGGCAGCCGGCGTTTCAACGAGATCGAGCGGGGACTGCCGGGGATCTCGCGCGGGCTGCTGGCGTCTCGACTCCGCGGCCTGGAACACGCGGGCGTCATCGAGCGCCTGCCCGCGACGTCAGCGTCGGTGGCGGGATATCAGCTCACCGAGGCCGGCCTCGAGCTGCGGATCGTCATCGAAGCGCTCGGCGCGTGGGGGACGCGATGGGCCTTCGGGGAGCCGGCGCCGGAGGAGCTCGACGCGGGCCTGCTGATCTGGAAGATCCACCAGCGAATCCATCGCGACCTGCTGCCGGAAGGGCGCACCGTCGTCGAGTTCGACTTCACCGGGCCCCGCGCGCGGCGCGTGTGGCTGCTGCTCCAGCCGCGGGAAGTTTCCGTGTGCGTCACGCCGCCGGGGTTCGATGCCGATCTCGTCGTCCGCGCGGACCTGGCGTTCTTCTACCGTCTGTGGCTGGGCCAGGTCGAGTACGATGCGGCGATTCGTTCCGGCGGTGTCGTGGTGGCCGGGCCTCGGGTTCTGGTGAGGCAGCTCCCCCGCTGGCTGATGTGGAGCCCGATGGCCCGATTCGTGGAAGGACGCGAGCCCGCATGCCCATGAGCACGGCCTCGGTCTGCGTCACCGGAGCCTCCGGCTTCATCGCCTCGCACCTCGTCGCGCAGCTGCTGGCGCGCGGGTATCACGTGCGCGGGACGGTGCGGCGGTCTTCCGATGCGGCGGCCACCGCGCATCTGCGTGCGTTGCCGGGCGCGGCATCGCGGCTGTCGCTCGTCGATGCGGATCTGAACGCGGCCGTGGCGGGCGCCTTCGATGCGGCGGTGGCGGGTTGTGCTTCGGTGCTCCACACCGCGAGTCCGTACGCTTTGCACGTCAAGGACCCGCAGAAGGACCTCGTCGACCCGGCCGTGCAGGGGACGCGCGGTGTGCTGCAGTCGTGCGCGTCGGCGGGGACCGTGCGTCGGGTGGTGGTGACGTCGTCGATGGCGGCGATCACCGATGAGCCTTCGAGCGATCACGTCCTGAGCGAGGCCGACTGGAACACGCGGTCGACGCTGGCGCGGAATCCTTACTACCTGTCGAAGACGCTGGCCGAGCGCGAGGCGTGGCGGTTCGTGGAGAGCGCGCCGTCTTTGTCTTCGTTCGACGTCGTGACCATCAACCCGTTCCTCGTCGTCGGCCCGTCGTTGTCGCCGGGCGTCAACACGTCGAACCAGATGTTCGTCGACCTGCTGCGCGGGGCGTACCCGGGGATCCTGTCCCTGACCTGGGGCCTGGTCGACGTCCGCGACGTCGCCCTCGCCCACATCCTCGCGATGGAGACGCCGACCGCTCGCGGCCGATATCTCTGCGCGGCGCACACGCTGTCGATGCGCGAGCTGGTGGCGCGGCTGCGGGCGCTGGGGTATCGCGGGAAGCTGCCGCGGATCGGCCTCGATCATGCGGTCGGCGACGTCGTGGTCCGCGGCTTGTCCTACCTGCAGCCGCGCGGCATCGGGTCCTACCTGCGCACTCACATCGGCCGCACGCCGCGCTTCGACAACGGGAAGATCCAGCGGGAGCTGGGTCTCACGTTCCGCCCTGTCGAGACGACCCTCGCGGACACGATGGCGGACCTCGCGCGCTGGGGCCACCTGCCGGCGGCGGCGTCTTAGGCCGGCGCGCGGCCTGTCGCGAGTCGAGGCACTCTTTTCAGTTTTTGAGTGATCATCATAAATGATACCGATCGGCTGCGCCGCGCGGCACCGTCGTACCGATCCTCCGGCTCCGGTACCACGAGCACACTCCGACGCTCGGCCCATTTGGGCGTCTGGCGGTACGTGCGCCCTGAAATCGTCGCGCTGCTGGGTAGCTCCCGGCGCCGAGGTGACCCGTGGGCGCAAGAGCGACGTCCAACTCTGGCTCGTTCGGCCGCGACTACCGCGCGCGCGCAAGCGGCAAAGCTGTGCTCATGCTCGAGCGCATAAAGCCCAGGACGCGGTCATCCTGGCAACCGGTTTGGCGCGGCGAAATCAGCCAACATCCGCTTCTGACCGACGTCGAAGTCGTGGAGTCCGAGAAAAGCCCAAGAACTCAGACTGACCCACTACCCTAGGTATCATTTAAAATGATCACTCAAATTCGAAAAAGCGCCCCACTGCCCCCCGCGCTGAGCCGAGCCTGAAACAAGACGAAACATCTTTGCCGCTGGCGCAGGGCGCAGCGTTGGCTAAACTCGGCGCGATGCGCAGGGGCGTCGGGGCGGCGGGTGCGATCGGCGAACCGGTCCGCATTGCCGTCGGGGCGTGGGTCCGTGTTGCGGTCTGCGCGTCGCTCTGCGTTACGGCCTGCCTGGGCTGCGGACCGCAACGCGAAGCTCCGGTAGAGCCGCCGACGATTCGCATCGCCACCGGACCGAGCGGCGGGACGTACCTGCGGCTGGGTGAAGCCTTCGCCGCCATCTGCGAGCGGCAGTGGCCCGACGTGCGCGCACGAGCGGAGGCGACGGAGGGATCCGTAAGCAACGCCAAGGCGCTGCACGAGCGCCGCGCGGACGTGGCCTTCATGCAGGCCGACGTCGCCTACGCCGCCTACCGGAAGGGCAGCGCGCTGCGCGCCGTCGCCGCGCTGTACACGAACGCGCTGCAGATCATCACGCGCGCCGACGGTCCCGTGCGCGACATTCCGTCGCTGGCCGGCCGGCGCGTGGGCGTGGGCCCGAGCGGGAGCGGGACCGGGCTCACGGCCGACATCGTGATGAACGCGCACGGCCTGAACGGCCGCGTGGATCGCCGCGCGCTCACGTTCGCGGACGCTGTCGCACAGGTGCGGACCGGGGACCTCGACGCCGCGTTCGTGATGGCGAGCTTCCCCACCGACGTCATCACCCACGCCGGCGCGGGCCTTCGGCTGCTGTCGGTGGACGCCAAGGTGATGAGCACGCTGCGCACGACGCATCCTTTCTACCGGCCGATCGTCATCCCGGGCGGAACCTACGCGGGCCAGTCCGCCGACGTGCGCACGCTGGGCGTCGACAACGTCCTCGCCTGCCGCTCCGACCTCGACGACGAGGTGGCCCGGCGCGTCACGCAGCTGCTGCTGGAATCGCTGCGCGAGCTGGCGGCCGCGCATCCGTCCGCGGGCACGATCGACCCGGAACAAGCGCCGGCCGCCCCGATCCCGCTGCATCCCGGAGCCAAG
>Ga0075429_100004343_pt1 | contig 12179 bp, 15 predicted proteins | sample RhiMetdeltSRZDD3_FD_75295 | JGI IMG/M metagenome (GOLD analysis project Ga0075429, IMG submission 75295) | Populus rhizosphere microbial communities from Tennessee, USA - Rhizosphere MetaG P. deltoides SRZDD3 | ecosystem: Host-associated > Plants > Roots > Rhizosphere > Soil | place: USA...
TCCCCTTTGTCGTGTCCGGAGCCGCGCTCTGCTTCATTCGGACAGCAGCTCGATGCGGGCGATGTCCGCGCCGTCGCCGGCACGATGCCCCAGCTTGAGGATACGGATGTAGCCACCGGGACGGGTCGCGAATCGCGGGCCGATTTCCTTGAACAGGCGGCCCAGGACGTCCCGATCCGGGATCCGGCGCTCGACCTGCCGCCGGGCGTGGAGATCGCCCCGCCGCGCCAGGGTGATCAGCCGCTCGGCGTAGGGACGGAGCTCCTTGGCCTTGGCCTCGGTCGTCACGATCGCGTCGTGTTTGAAGAGGCTGGCCGCCATGTTGCGCAGCAGCGCCTTCTTGTGCGTCGCGGTACGGGAAAGCTGGCGTCCCTTGGCCCGATGACGCATTACGCGCTCTCCCCGTTGCTGCCGGCCGCGTCCGCGGGAGTGCCGCCGCTCCGGGCGACCCGCAGATCGCCGTCGACTTCCTCGAACGCCATCTCGAACTTGAGCCCTTCGCGCTGCAGCAGTTCGGCGATTTCGGCGACCGCTTTTTCGCCGACGTTCTTGACCTTGAGCAGCTCCTCCTCGCTGAACTCGACCAGATCCCGCAGGGTCCGGATGTTCGAGTTCTTGAGCGAGTTGAGCGAGCGTACCGACAGTCCGAGATCGTCGATGAGCCGCTCCAGCTTGAGCCGGAGCGCTCCGGTGATGCTCACGCCCTCCGCCGGCAGCGCCCGCTGCTGGGGCACCCGGCCGAAGTCGATGAAGTAGCGGAAGTGCTCGGTCGCGAGGGCCGCCGCGTACGCGATGGCGTCCTCGGGGCTGATGGTGCCGTTGGTCTCGACCATGACCGCGAGACGGTCGTAGTCGGTCCGCTGGCCGACGCGGGTTTCACTGACGGTGAAGTTGGCCCGGCGAACCGGATTGTAGATGGCGTCGATGCGCACCGCATCGACCGGCATCGAGCGGTCCACCACATGCATTTCCGATTCGACGTAGCCGCGGCCCTTGTTGACGTAGAGGTCGCAGTTCACGTCCTTGTCGTCCTGCAGCGTGAACAGGAGGTGATCGGGGTTGACCACCCGGACCCCGGCCGACTCCTGGATGTCGCGCGCGTACACCGGGCCCTTGCCCTCGCGTCGGATCCGCAGGATGGCCTCGTCCTTGTCCTCGTCGAGGACCAGGGTCAGCGCCTTCAGCCGCTGGATGATCTGGTGAACATCCTCGAGCACGCTGGCCACGGTCTGATGCTCGTGCACCACGCCGTCCATCCGGAACGCCCACACGGCCGAGCCGCGAAGCGACGAGAGGAGCAGCCGGCGGAGCGAATTGCCGAGAGTGTAGCCGAATCCGCGCTCCAGCGGCTGGAGGCGGAACTCGGCGATATTGGGGTTGTCCTCCCGCTTGGTCATTTCGACCATGTACGGGCGAACCAGTCCAGTCATGTCGATCGTCATGCGCTATCCGTCCCCGGGTTACTTCGAGTAAAGCTCGACGATGAGCTGTTCCTGCGCGTTGATCGGGATGCCGTCGCGCGTCGGGAGCATCGTGACGCGTCCGGCCACCTTTCCGCTGTCGACCGAGAGCCACGTCATCGGGGCCCCGCGGGTCGCGCCTTCCAGCGCAATCTTGACCGGCACCAGGTCGCGGCTCTCCGGCGCCACTCGCACTTCCTCCCCGGGTACCACCCGGTAGGAGGGAATGTCGACCCGCTCGCCGTTGATCTGCACGTGGCCGTGCCGCACCAGCTGCCGCGCGCCTTTCCGGTTGGTCGCGAACCCCATCCGGTACACGATGTTGTCCAGGCGGGTTTCCAGCGCGATCAGCAGGTTGGTGCCCTTGACGCCCTGTTCCCGGCTGGCCCGCTCGAAGGTATTCCGGAACTGGGTCTCGGAGAGCCCGTAAATCCGCTTGACCTTCTGCTTTTCACGCAGCTGGCGGGCGTACTCCGACATCTTGCGATTGCCCCGGCCGCTGGTGGCCTGGCCGTGCTGGCCGGGCGGATACCCGCGCCGCTCGACGGCGCACTTCTCGGTGAGGCAGCGGGAACCCTTGAGAAACAGCTTGGTGCCTTCGCGACGGCAGAGCCGGCAGGCGGGTCCAGTATATCGTGACATGGCTCAGACCCTGCGCTTCTTGGGCGGACGGCACCCGTTGTGAGGAATCGGGGTGACGTCCTTGATCGAAACCACCCGGAGTCCCACCGATGCCAGCGCCTGGATGGCCGACTCGCGACCGCTGCCGGGGCCTTGCACCAGCACGTGGAGTTTCCGGACGCCCATGTTCATCGCCTCGCGACCGACATTCTCGGCGGCGACGGTGGCGGCGAACGGGGTGCTCTTCTTGGAGCCCTTGAACCCCGCCTTGCCGGCGGTTCCCCAGGCGATGGTATTTCCGCGCATGTCGGTGATCGTGATCAGCACGTTGTTGAAGGTGGCCGAGATGTGGGCAATGCCCTCGGACTCGACGACCTTTTTGCCCTTCTTGGGCGCAGCCGTTCTGACTGGCGCGGCGCTCGGAGCCGCCGCGGCGGGCGCGGCGGGGATTTCGGGATTCGTCATAGGTTACTTCTTCGTCGCCTTCTTCTTGCCCGCGATAGCGCGGCGCGGCCCCTTTTTGGTGCGCGCGTTGGTATGAGTCCGCTGGCCACGGACCGGGAGGCCCTTGCGATGGCGAGAGCCACGATAGCTCCCGATATCCATCAGCCGCTTGATGTTCATGGCGATTTCGGTGCGGAGCGCCCCTTCCACCTTGGTGCTCCGCTCGATCAGCTGCCGCAGCCGGGCGACCTCGGAGTCCGAAAGGTCCCGGACCCGGGTATCGGGACCGATGCCCGAGTCGGCCAGCAGGCGGTTGCTGGTGGGACGTCCGATGCCGTAGATGTACGTGAGCGCGATTTCGATGCGCTTTTCACGCGGGAGATCAACGCCGGAGATACGAGCCATCGTTAACCCTGCCGTTGCTTGTGCTTCGGGTTGCGCTTGCAGATGACGCGGATCACGCCCTGGCGCTTGACCACTTTACAGTGCTCACAGATTGGTTTGACGCTCGAACGTACCTTCACAAAAATTCTCCCAAGTGAGTTTCGGGGGGAGCTTTGGAACATACGCCGCTGGAGTAGGTCACGCAAGGGCTAGGTGCCGCTGCCGCACGGCTTTCCGACGAGGTGATCCCGCGGGGAAACTCAGCCGGCGCGATTGCCGGGCACCGAACTAAAACCGAAACGACAGGCTCGCATCATCAGCTCAGCCGATCAGGAGAGCATCGAGAGGAATTCCCCCAGCGCGGCCTGGGGATCCGCCGCCTGGAGAATCGGGCGACCCACGACGAGATGGGTGGCGCCCTGGCGCACGGCTTCGGCCGGGGTCGCGCTGCGGCTCTGATCGCCAGGGTCGTCACCGGGCCGCCGAATCCCCGGAACCACGATGAGCGGGTCGGGCCCCAGTCCGGTGCGAATCCTGTCCACCTCGAGCGGACTGCAGACCACGCCCGCCAGCCCACAGGATACGGCGAGCCGCGCCAGCCGTGCTGCTTCGTCCAGCAAGCGCACCGACGGACGACCCAGAGTCGCCGCGTATTCGGCTTCATCGTGAGAGGTCAGGACCGTAACACCCACCACCGCCATCTCGCCCTCGGCCGCCTCCGCGGCGGCGCGACACATCGCGGCACCACCGAGCGCGTGCACCGTGGTCATGCGCACCCCGTGTGCGCGGGCGGACGCCACCGCGCCCCGCACCGTGTTGGGGATGTCATGCCACTTGAGATCGAGAAAGACCGAGAGTCCCCGGCTCGCAAGCTCCCGCACCAGCGAGGGACCTTCCGCCGTCATGAGCTGCGATCCGACCTTGACCCATCGAAGCAAGGGCAGCCGATCCAGCAACCGGAGCGCCGCGTCGCGGTCGGGCAGGTCGAGCGCCAGAATCAGGTCAGCCATCGGATGATTCGAGCTCGCGCACGATGCGCTCGGGCAGCCGCGGATCGGCAAGCTGGGCGGTGCCGATCGCCACGAGGGCCGCTCCCGCCGCGAGATACTGCCGGACGTGATCCGCGCTTCGGATGCCGCCGATCCCGATCACCGGAGTATCCGGGAGCCGCTCCTTCACGCGCCGTACCGCGAGCAATCCGATCGGCAGCAGCGACGGCCCGCTCAACCCGCCGCTTCCGGTGCCGAGCCGCGGGGTAGATCCGTCGGCGAGGTACCCGGGGATCGTGTTGACGACGGAAATGCCGTCCGCTCCCGCGGCGACCGCCACGGCCGCGATCGCGGGGATGTCGGGAAGCACCGGCGAAAGCTTGGCGATGAGGGCCCGACGCGTGACCGCCCGGCAGCCGGCGATGATCCGCTCCACCGCGCCCGGGTCGGCGCCGAACTCGATGCCGCCGGCGCTGGTGTTCGGACAGGAGAGATTGATCTCCCACGCCGCCACCTGGCCCGCGTCCTCGAGTCCGGAGATGACCTCGCTGTATTCCCTCTCCGTGAATCCCACGACGTTGACCAGGATTCGGGCCCGGCGGAGCCGGCTGGAGAGCCAGGGAAGGTCCCGGGCCCGCACCTCGGCGAGCCCCGGGTTGGCCAGTCCGACCGAGTTGAGCATTCCCCCGGGGAATTCCGCGACGCGGGGGGCGGGATTGCCGTGTCGCGGCGCCAGCGAAACCGCTTTTGTGATGATTCCGCCGAGCCGATCCAGCTCCATGACACCGTCCAGCTCGCGGCCGTACCCCGCGGTGCCGGCGGCGAGAAGGATGGGATTCTGAAAGGAGTGGCCGAACAGGTCGCGAGACAGGCCCGGTGGACTCACTGCTTGCTCACCCGTCCGCGAGGGGCGGTGGCGGAGGGAGCTACTCCCACCTTGCGCTCGTATTCGAGCAGGTATGCGACGACCGCGTCGGCCATGGAGGCCGCGAGATTCTTCTGGCTGGAGGTCCGGGTCAGGAGCTTGGCATCGTCCGGATTGGTGCTGAACCCGACTTCCACCAGAATCGAGGGTCGCCGCGCCGTCGTGAGCACCACGAGGCCGGCCTGCTTCACGCCGAGATCGGGACCGGTGTGCGCTTCCTGCAGGTAGGACTGCACCAGCTCCGCCGCGCGGGCCGATTCGCGCAGGTGCTCGTTGAGCTGCAGATCCTTGAGGAGAAAATCCAGTCCCTCCAGCTGGTGGTCTTCGGTGCCCCGGTCGAACCGCACCGCCTCGTTTTCCATGCGGGCGACCCGGGCCGCGTCTTCGGTCTTCGCCTCGGCCAGGAAATAGGTCTCGAATCCGCGAATCCGGGTGTACCCGGCGCGCCGGTTCAGAGAATTCACGTGGATGCTGAGGAACAGGTCACACTCTTCAGTACAGTAGCTGCCCCGTTTGTACAGATCGATCAGCGTGTCGCGGCTGCGGGTCATGACCACTTTGACGCCCCGCTCGCGCAGCTCGTCGCGGAGAAGGAGGGCGAGCTGGAGGGTGACGTGTTTTTCCCTGACACCCCGGGGGAAGAACAGGCCGGGATTCCCCGGATCCACACCGCCGTGCCCCGCATCCACCGTCACCACGTGACCCTTGCGAAGCCCGTTCGGCAACCGGTTGGGATCCCGGCCCTCCGCCTTGGCCGTTACCGGCGCGGGGGCGTTGTCGAAGAGCCGCGCCGCGCGGGCATCGTAGCGGAAACGATCGGCCAGGGTGCGGGGAAGTACCTCGGAGAGAAACTGGAGCGGAAGCAGCAGGGTGTCCCGTCGGATCGTGGCCGCTCCGGCCAGGGGCCGCAGCTTCCCTTCGAAGCTGTAGAGGGCCGCGCCCAGCAGAAACCGGAACGAGCGTCCCCCGATCGCCACCTCGGCCCACCCCTCCCCCCGCGCCGAGCTGCCCCCGAGCGCGCTAAGGAGCGCGGGCGCGGGAAGGACCGGGCTGGAGAGAGCATCGAGCTGCACCGGGATCCGCGACTCGCCGCGGGCCGACTGCACGATGATCGACAGGGGCGCCGCCGGGACCGGGGGACTCGACAACGCGAGCGAGAGGAGGAGCGGCAGCAGTCCGGTCATCGGCTGCTCTTTATCGCGCGCGACATCTCACGGTCGGCAATGCGACGTTTGATGTCTTCCCGACGGTCATGGCTCTTCTTCCCCTTGGCCAGCGCCACGGCCACCTTGGCGCGTCCGCGGCTGAAATAGACCTCCAGCGGAACCAGCGTCATGCCCTTCTGCTCCACCCCACCGATCAGGCGCTCGATCTCCCGGCGGTGCATCAGAAGCTTCCGGGCCCGCACCGGCGAGGCGGGGTTCCATCGATTGCCCTGTTCGTAGGGGGTGATGTGCATGCCTTCGAGCCAGACCTCGCCGTTGCGAAGCACGGCATAGGCTTCTTTGATGGATGCCTTGCCGTTCCGAAGACTCTTGACTTCGGTACCGGTCAGGACGACTCCCGCCTCCCAATGCTCCAGCAGGTGATAGTCGTGCTTCGCCCGCGGATTCCGTGCCACGGAGATCCTGGCTTTGGGGTCGTCAGCACCGGGTTTTTCGCTCATAAGTGGCTCTAGCATCGGAAGATAGGCCACTCGAAACGGTGGGGCAACGCGCAGCTTGACCCCCGGGAGGGGGTCCCCTACCTTTGGCGCCCAAGCCGAAGTGGTGGAACTGGTAGACGCGCTGCGTTCAGGGCGCAGTGGGCGCAAGCCCGTGGGGGTTCGAGTCCCCCCTTCGGCATTCATCAGGCGGAAAGACGCAACGACGCAAAGACGGAACGGTGGTAGGAGGAGCGACAGTCCGTCCTCGCGTTTGCCCACTTTGCGTCCTTGCGCCTTTGCGCCTTTGCGCCGTCAGTACCTCGCCATCCCCCCGCCCTGCGCCTCCGCCCACCGATCGATGCCCCCCTCGAGGCTCCGCGCCCGGAATCCTGCACCTTGCAGCAGCTGTTGTGCGGTGAACGAGCGAGTTCCCTTGTGGCAGACCGTCACGATCTCGGCGCGGGGGTCGAGCTCGGCGAGCCGGGCGGGGAGCTCACCGAGAGGAACCAGCCGGCTTCCTTCGATGCGCACGATCTCCCACTCCCACGGCTCGCGCACGTCCAGAACGAGGGTGCCCGGCGACTCCAGGCCCCGTCGCAGCTCGGTGACGCTGATACCCGACTGCGGGACCCCGTTGCCGGCGCTGGTACCGCAGTACGCTTCGTAGTCGAGGAGGCCCGTGATGGTGCGGTGGGGGCCACACATGGCACAGGCCGGATCCTTTCGCAGCGCGATTTCCCGGAACTGCAGCCGGAGCGCGTCCACGAGCAGCAGACGTCCAACCATCGACTCCCCAATGCCAAGAATCCACTTGATCGCCTCGAGGGCCTGAAGGCTTCCGACCAGTCCGGGAAGGACACCGAGCACTCCGGCCTCGGCACAGTTCGGCACCAGGTCAGGCGGGGGAGGCTCCGAAAACAGACAGCGATAGCAGGGACCCGCCGGCGCGCCGAACACCGACACTTGCCCGTCGAACCGAAAAATGCTCCCGTACACATAAGGTTTGCCCGCGAGCACCGAGGCGTCGTTGACGAGATAGCGGGTGGGGAAATTGTCGCTTCCGTCGAGGGTAATGTCGTAGTTGCCCAGCAGCTCCAGCGCGTTTTCCGAGGTGAGCCGGACCGGGTGCGGAATGACGTCGACATGGGGGTTGAGATCGCGAAGCCGTTCGCGAGCGGATTCGGTCTTGGCCTGTCCGATGGCGGCGGTCCCGTGGAGAATCTGGCGCTGCAGATTGGTCAGATCGACCAGGTCGGCATCCACAATGCCGATAGTGCCGACGCCCGCCGCCGCGAGGTAGAGCGCCGCCGGCGATCCGAGGCCTCCCGCCCCCACCAGCAGAACCCGGGCGCGCGCCAGGCGCTCCTGCCCCGGGAGGCCGACCTCGCCCAGCGTCAAATGGCGCGCGTAACGAACCAGCTCGGCCGGGGTGAGCGTCTCAGCCCTCCGAGGGAGCGATCGATACCAGCTCGGGGGCGACGGGCTGGTCCTTGATGAGATCCGCGAGGGTGATCCCGGAGAGGAGATCGTCGATTCGTCGCTGCAGCGCATGCCAGACCGGGCGAATGGAGCACCCGCTGCCAGGACTGCAGCGCTCGGCGTCTACCGGGTGATTCGAGCAGTTGATTTCGAAGGTCTGATGCTCCGACGCCGTCATCACGTCGAACACGGTGATCGTGCCCGGGTCCCGCGCGAGGTAGTATCCGCCCCGGGCGCCCCGGACGCTCTCGACCAGAGCTGCCCGCCTGAGGCGCAGCAGAATCTGCTCGACATAATCCGACGGAAGCCGCTCGATTTCGGCCAGCTCCCGGGCCGCGATCGGGTCCGGCCCCCCACGCCCGCGCTTGGCGAGGTGCAGCGCGATGATGAGGCTGTATTCGGTCCAGGTGGTCACCCGCATACCCAAATAATACCTTTCCGCGATGCGCCGCGCCTTCCCTGCCCTTGCGGCGATCCTCGCCCTCTCCAGCGTCCCCGCGCTCGCGCAGGTCCGAGCGGTTGCTCCGGACGGAGTGCTGACCGGGGTCGTACGAGACAGCGCCACGGGAGAGCCGGTGAGCTACGCGCTCGTCGCCCTGGTGGGAAGAGACCAGCAGGTGTTCGCCACCTCGGCGGGGCGCTTCAGACTGCGCGGAGTCCCGGCCGGCGCGGCATCGCTCCGGATCCAGCAGATCGGATACCGGGGCCTGACCCTGGCGCTGGTCATCGAGCGGCGGGCATCGGGACTGCCGGCCGAGCGCGACTTGGTGGTGAGCCTGGTGCCCCGACCGCTGGTCCTGCCGGAGCTGGTGTCGCAGGGCGACGCCTGCCTCGACATGCAGGCGGCGGGAGGTGCCGCGCCGGAGGGCGGCACCATCCTCGATGAGGCCTACAAGAGTGCCGAACGCATTCTCACGCTGGAGCAGCGATTCCCGTTCGTCCTGGAGTACCAGCGCTCCAGCGCGGTCCTCGACTCGAGTTATGCGCCGATCGGGGGGGAAATCGATACGGTGCGGCGGGACAGTCGCTCGTTCGCCCCCTATCGGGCCGGGCGAGTGCTCGACCGGCCGGGAACCCGATCGGAGCGGATCAACGCCTTCACCACGTCCGGCATTGCCGGGGAGGAATTCCAGCGCACCCATTGCTTCTGGTACGCCGGACGCGACAGCGTGCCGGGGTTCACGGCCTACCGGATCGAGTTCGCGCCGAAACCGGAGATCCGGTCGGTGGACTGGGCCGGATCGATTCTGGTGGATTCAGCCTCGATGTCCCTGCTCAAGGCGGAGGCTCGCGCCGTCAACGTGCCGCGGCGGGGAACCGACTTCCTCTCGGTGGCCTGCACCATCTTTTACCGCCCCATCCTGCCGAGTCTGCCGCAAGAGCACGAAGCCAAATGCGTCTCCGCGCTCCGGGGACCGCCGAGGCAGTTTCGAGTCGAGCGGTGGCTGCTGGTCAACCGGATCTTTCTCGGGAAATCGCCCGGGGATCTCTCCCCGCCCTGACCGGTCAGCCTCCGCCGGGCAGCCCTTTCCCCCCTGGCACCCCGAGCTCGGTCATGGCGCGAAGATTCAGGACGTCTTCGAGCTCCTTGCCCTCGAGCAGCTTCTTCTGCATCACCAGCTCCTTGACCGTGAGACCGGTGGTGAGCGCCTCTTTCGCCAGGGCGGCGGCGGCGGCGTAGCCGATTTTCGGCGCGAGCGCCGTCACCAGTGCGGGGCTTCGCTCCAGCCAGCGGGCGCATTGCGCCGCATCGGCCTCGATCCCCCGGACGCAGCGCTCGTCGAACACCCGGCAGGCATTCGCCAGGATCATGAGTCCGAAGACGATGTTATGGGTAACGACCGGCATCATGACGTTGAGCTCCAGCTGTCCCGCTTCGGACGCCATCGCCACGGTGGTATCGAGGCCGATGACCTGGAAGCACACCTGATTGACCATCTCAGCGATCGACGGATTCACCTTGCCGGGCATGATGCTGGAACCGGGCTGGACGGCCGGAAGCACGATCTCGGCGAAACCGGTGCGGGGACCCGATGCCAGGAGCCGAAGATCATTGGCGATCTTGTTGAGGTCGAGGGTCCAGGCCCGCACGGCGCCACTCATCGTCGCAATGTCGCCCATCGACTGCATCAGCTGGACTCGATCCTGCGCCTCGCGCACATCCAGCCCGGTGATCGCGCGCAGGTGCTGCACCATGAGCCGGGGATACTCCTCCTCGGCGTTGAGGCCGGTCCCGACCGCGGTGCCGCCGATATTCATCGGGCGGAGCCATTCCGCGGCCTCGGCGAGCTTGGCGCGATGCCGCGCCACGGTGCGGCCCCAGGCCATGAACTCCTGCCCGAGCCGGATGGGGGTCGCATCCTGGAGGTGAGTGCGCCCGGCCTTGATGACGTCGTCGAACTCCCGCCCCTTGGCCAGAAACGACTCGGCGAGCGATTGCATCGCATCGAGCAGCGGCGGCAGAGTCGCCAGAGTGGCGAGCCGCATCGCCGTGGGAATCACGTCGTTGGTGCTCTGCGCCATGTTGACGTGGTCGTTCGGATGCACCGGGGCGTAGGCGCCGCGGGCCGCGCCGAGGAGCTCGTTGGCCCGGTTGGCGAGCACCTCGTTACAGTTCATGTTGTGGCTGGTCCCGGCGCCCGCCTGATAGATATCCACCACGAACTGATCGCGATGCCGGCCCGCCAGGATCTCATCCGCCGCGCCCACGATCGCGCCGGCGAGCGGCGCCTCGAGCCGTCCGGTCTCCTGGTGCGTGAGTGCGGCGGCTTTCTTGATCCAGATCACCGCGTCCACGAACGCGGGCAGCGGCCGGATCCCCGAGATCGGGAAGTTCTCCACCGCTCGCAGCGTCTGAATGCCATAGAGGGCATCGGCGGGAACCTGCATTTCGCCGAGGGGATCTTTCTCCGTCCGATAGGTCATCATGTCTCAATTCTTTTTCGATCCGGCGGCGGCCGCGGCGTTCAACCTCGACAAGGCCACCAAGGCCGACCTGGTGCGAGGCGCCGCATTATTCCTCGGGCTCAATTGCTTCGAGCCCGGTCAATCCCAGGCGGTGCACTCCCATTCGGGCGCCGACAAATTCTATCTGGTCCTCTCGGGGAACGCGAGAATGATCGTGGGCGGAGAGACGCGGGACGCGGCCGCGGGAACGCTGGTCTGGGCGCCGGCAGATGTCCCTCACGGAGTCGAGACCGCCCATGAGCGGACGGTGATGCTCATCGGGATCGCGCCGCCCCCGCGAGGCGCGCGCACCGTCAGCGGTGATGGCGAGTGAGGAACGGGTTGCTGGTCCGCTCCCTCCCGATGGTGGTGCTCTCCCCGTGCCCGGGATGGACGATCGTGGCGTCGGGAAGCGAGAGGAGCTCGCGCCGGATGCTTTCGAGGAGCGTGTCGTAGTCGCCCCCGGGGAGATCGCTGCGCCCGATCGAGCCCGCGAACAACACGTCCCCGGCCAGCACCATTCCGTCTGCCACGAAACAGACGTGCCCGGGAGAGTGCCCCGGCGCGTGCCGCACTTCGAACTGGGTCCTTCCGAGGCGAAGCTGCTGCCCGTGGGTCAGATGATGGTCGGGGGGCGGCGGCTTGGCGAGACGGAGCCCGACCCAGAGGCCCTGCTGGGGAAGTCCGTCGTACAGATCGCGATCAGCGGGGTGAAGATGGATCGGGGCGCCGGTCGCCGCCCGCACTTCGGCCACGCCCTGGATGTGATCGATGTGCGCGTGGGTCAGCCAGATCCCGGAAATCGTCCGGCTCCGCCGGGCCGCCTCCGCCAGGAATCGCTCGGCTTCTTCCCCGGGATCGACCAGAATCGTCTCGGGGTGGTCGGCATCGTAGACGAGGTAGCAGTTCTCGGCGAATGATCCGTTGGGGATCGGAACGACGTGGAGCGGGGGAGTCGTCACACCGCGGAAGGTCTATGCCCTGCCGACCGACTTGCGCTCGGTGAGGTACTTCTCCACCGCGATCGCCGCGGTGGTGGCGTCGCCGACCGCGGTGGTCACCTGGCGGGTCAGCTGGGCGCGGAGGTCGCCGGCGGCAAAGAGACCCGGAATCGACGTCATCATCCGGTCGTCGGTGATGACATACCCACCCGCGTCGTGGGCGACATGGTCCTTGATCAGGCCGGTGTTCGGCTTGAATCCGATGAACACGAAGCACCCGGTCGCGAGGAGAATCGTCCGGGTGCCATCGAGCGTGCTCTCCAGCTCGAGCTCCTTGAGTCCCCG
>Ga0075429_100004347_pt1 | contig 12174 bp, 10 predicted proteins | sample RhiMetdeltSRZDD3_FD_75295 | JGI IMG/M metagenome (GOLD analysis project Ga0075429, IMG submission 75295) | Populus rhizosphere microbial communities from Tennessee, USA - Rhizosphere MetaG P. deltoides SRZDD3 | ecosystem: Host-associated > Plants > Roots > Rhizosphere > Soil | place: USA...
TGGACGCGGATCCGACGCGCGAGCACCTCTGCCGGCAGCGACCAGTCGATCGACGCCAGGCTCGAGTCGAGAGTCGGCGCCTCCGAGGCGCCGGCGCTCGCCTGCGGCACGGGTTGGAGCTTTCCGGCGGCAAGACCGTCGATAGTCTCGATCAGCAGCTGAGCCGCAAGCTGCGCGAGGCGAGTGGTGAGCTCGGCGGCGGTCTCCTCCAGGCCGATCTCGACAGTGCTGGCCAGCAGCGTCGGGCCCGTATCGAGGCCCTCGTCCATGAGCAGGGTGGTGACGCCGGTTTCGCGGTGGCCGGCCAGAATCGCCCAGGCCACGGGCTCCGGTCCGCGGTGGCGCGGGAGGAGCGAGGCGTGCGCCTTGATCGTCCGCGACGGGGTCAGTTGAAGCAGCGCCTTGGGGAGCCGGCGGCGATAGCCGACGCACACCTGCAGGTCTGGCGCGAGGCGCTGGATGGCCTCTACCACCTCCGGCTGGGCCGGATCGGCAGGCTCCAGCACGGGGATGCGCCAGGCGCCGGCTGGCACCTCGGGACCGGTGCTGTCCGCGCGGCCCGGTTCGGTCACCAGGGTCAAGACCTCGTGCTCCGCCCGGATCATGGCCTCGAACGAGGGCGTGGCCAGGTTGCCGGCGCCGTAGAACACGACCCGCATGCCCGCTCCTTTCCCGGCGCACGCGCCAGAAGGGCGAAGCCTACCGCCTTTCTCCCGCGCACTCCAGGGTCCCCCCGGGAGATTTTGCACCTCCTCCCGGCGGGCTCGAGTCTCGCATAGAATGTCGTAGACCATGCGCTGGCTTCCGCGATCCCTCAACCCTTCGAGGCGGTGAAGCCGCCTCGGGTGCTGGCTCTCCCATGTCGGAGCGCTGCGCTCTAGTCCTCGACAGCGACCCGCAGTACTCGGCGCTCGTCGAGCGCGCGCTGGGCTCGTCTGGCCTCAAGGTCCACGTCCTCGAGGCGGCGGGTGACGGCAGCCTCGACCGCATCGTCGATATGCGGCCGGAGCTCGTGTTCGTCGCCGTCGATCTGCCGGAGCGGGCGGGCTTCGCCGTCTGCAACAAGACCAAGAGCCTCGTCAAGGGGGCCCGGGTCGTCCTCGCCACCTCGACCATTCCCTGGCGCGAGATGGAGCTGCACCAGAAGCTGAAGGTGCACGCCGATCTCTACCTCGACAAGCGCCGGATCACCGCGGACGAGCTGTCCCGGCAGCTCGCCGGTCTGCTCCGGCCACCGGACCCGGGGCGCGAGCCCGAGGCCCCGCCCGCGCCCCCGCCGGTGTCGGCGCCGGCCTCGCCGCCTTCTGCCGTCGTCGCCGGACATCCCGATGTCGACGCCCTCCTCGCCGAGCTGCAGTCGATGTCGTCTCCCGGCGCCGAGCGCGAGGCTGTTGCCGCGCCCGCGGACGATGCCCCGCGCGACCCGGAGATCGTTCGGCTCGAACGTGAGCTGGACGAAGTCCGGCGGTATGCGCGCCAGTCACCGTTCTCGAAGGATTTCATCACGCTGCGCGACCGCCTCGCCGAGAAGGAGGGCGAGGCGGGCCGCCTCCGCGAGCAGCTCGCCGACTACGGCCGGCGCCTCGCGGCGCTCCAGGGTCATGCGCGCGAGGTGCTGGTGCCGCTGGTGGCCGCCCTCAAGGAGAAGTCGTCCGCCGAGGCCGAGCTCGCCGGCCGCCTCGGGGTGGCGGAAGCTTCGCTCTGGAAGGAGCTGGAGGAGAGACGGGAGCTCGAGGAGCGGCAGGCGCGCGAGCTTCGCGAGGCAACGGACCGCCTGGCTCAGGAGCAGGCGCGGAGCCGGGAGGTGGAGACGCGGGCCGCGCAGGCCGAGGCGCGTCTGGCCGAGGCCACGACACGCGCGGACGAGGCGGAGGAGGCCACGCTCGCCGCCGCCGAGATCGCCCGCACGGATGCCGAGAGGAGCCTCGAAGAGGAGAGGCGCACGCATCGCGACTTCATGGAGCGCAAGGAGCGCGACTACCAGGCCGCGCTGTACAAGGCGATCGAGGAGCTGGAGACGCTCAAGCTCCGCATGCAGTCGCAGGACCAGCGCGCGGCCGAGATCGCGGAGGCCAATCTCCGGCAGGAGCAGGCCGCCCACGTCGAGGCGCTCCAGGCCGCCGAGCATCAGCACCTGGCCGCGCTGGTGGGCCTGGAGACGCGGCTCAATCTCGAGAAGAACCAGGAGCTGGAGGAGCTGCGCGCGGAGGCGCAGCGAAAGCTGGAGGCGGCCCGCGCCGAGACGGCGCAGGCGGTGGCCGCCACGCAGAAGGGCCGGGGGGACGAAATCGCGTCGATCGATGCCGCCCACCGCCAGGCCCTGGCGCGGCAGGAGACCGAGCATCGGGAGCAGTTGGCGGCTCTCCGGTCGCGCCTGCAGCAGCATCACGAGGAGAGCCAGCGCCTCTACGAATCCCGGCTGGCCGAGGCACAAGCGCTGTACACGGAGGGTCGGCGGCGCGCCGACGAGGAGCACGCCCTCTCGTTGCGCGCCGTCGAGACGCGATTCCAGGCGGAGAAGGGACACGCCCTCGAGTCGCAGAAGGAGGAGTGGGAGGCCAAGCTCGCCAAGCTGCGCCGCGAGCACGAGCGCGCCCTCGAGGCCGCCGCCAACGAGCACGACGACAACCTCGGCGCGCAGCAGCTCGTCCACCGCGAGGAGGTGTCGCGGCTGGAGGCCGAGCACCAGGTGGCGCAGCGCCGGGTCGCCGACGAGCGCGAGGCCATGCGCGTGGCCCTTCAGCAGCAGGAGCAGGAGACGCGCCGCCGCTACGAGGCGCGTCTCGCCGAGGTGCTGGCCGCCCAGGCGGAGGCGCGCAAGCAGGTCACCGAGAACCAGCTCGCGGCTCTGAAGGCCATCGAGGACAGCCAGGCGGAGAAGGATCGCGGGATCGCGGCGGTGCGGGCGGACGCGGAGCGCGGAGTGGCCCGGCTCCGCGAGGACCACGCGGCGGCGGTGGCGGCGCTGCGCCAGGACCAGGCTCGGGAGCAGCAGGCCCGCGAGGCGGCGGCGCGCGAAGCCGGCGTGCGCGAGAAAGAGCATCGCGATGCCCTGGCCCGGGCGGCCGAGCAGCTGGAGCTCTTGCGCACGGAGGCCACCCGCCGCGACGAGGAGCTGAAGCGTCTGCAGGCGCAGGTGGCCGACGGTCGCCGGCACGCGGACGAGCAGCAGAAGAAGGCAGACGAACAGCAGAAAAAGGCCCTCGAGCGACAAAGCGTGGAGCACCAGGCGGCGCTTCGGCGTGCGGCCGAGGAGCGGGCGGCCCTGCAGGGGGCGCTGGGGGAGGCCCAGTCCGCATCGCAGGCGGCCGTCGCAAAGCAGCGGGACGCGGAGCGGCGCGAGCAGGAGCTGCGTGCGCGGCTGGTGGAGGCCCACGCGGCGGCGGAGGCGGAGGCGCAGAAAGCGGCCGAGCAGGAGCGGGCGACAGTCGCGCAGTTGGAGTCCCATGAGAAGGCCCGGGCCAAGAGGGAGGACGAGTACCGGAACCTGATCAAGCGGGCGGCCGAAGAGTCCACCGCCTCGAAGAAGAGGGTGGTGGAGCTGGAGGCGCGCGCGGCCGAGCTGCAGAACGAGGCGCGGCGGCGGGCGGAGGGGGAGCAGCGCTCGCTCGCCGCCGTCGAGATGCGCCTCCATTCGGAGAAGGAGCAGGCGCTGGCCGCCATGCACAAGGCGCACACGGAGGCCCTCGCCGACAAGGACACCGAGTTCCGTGCCGCCCTCAAGAGCGCCGCCGACGAGTATGGCTCCCTGAAGAAGTCGAGCCACCAGCGCGAGCTCGAGATCCAGAGACGCTACGAGGAGGCGCTGACCGAGGCCCGAGCGCTGGTGGAAAAGGCGCAGCGCGCGGCGGCGGCGGCCGAGGCGCGCATCGGACCCACCGTCGACAAGACGCTCGAGGAGCGCGGCAACGCCCTTCGCGCGGAGTGGGAAAAGAAGCTGGATCGAATACGCGTCGAGCAGGCCGATGCCGTGACCAGTCTCCACAAGAAACACGAGAAGGAAGTGGGCCAGCTCACCGAGGAAGTGAACGCGGCGCGGTCGGCGGCGCAGCAGCAGGAGCAGGACGTCCGCCAACGCTACGAGGCGAAGCTGGCCGAGGTGCAGGCCAGCCACCTGGAGGGCCGAAAACAGGCTTCGCAGGATCAGGCCGCCGCCTTGAAGGCCCTCGAGGTCGCCCAGGCGGAGAAGGTGCAGGCGCTGGCCATCGCCACGGAACGCGGCCAGAAGCTGGCCGCCGACACCCGGCGACATCAGAACGAGGTGGCCGCCCTGCGCGCCACCTACAAGGATCTGGTGTCCGCCGAAGGCGAGGCGCGGGCGGCGCTGCAGAAGGCCGGCGAGGAGATCACGGCCCTCCGGGCGAGCCTTGCACAAGAGAAAGAGGCGGGGAAGCAGAAGCAGGAGGCCGAGGGCGCACAGGCGGGGGCCCTCGCTGCCTTGCGGCAGCACCACGCCGACGAGCTGGCGAAGAAGGAAAGCGAGATGAGCTTGTTGCGCCGCGCCGTCGAGGAGCTGGCGGGTCTGCGCGCCGCGACCGAGCAAGTCCGGCAGCGGTACCCCGACGTGTTCAAGGAGGTCTTCGACAAGAAGGCGCCGAAGGCCGCCGCCGAGGGTCCCGCGCGGAAGAAGCCCGGCTAACCTTCTACGAGGCCCGACGGGTCAGCTTCTCGATCAGCACGTCGAGAGCCAGGCGCTCTTCTTCACGAGACTTGAGATAGGCGGGAATCCCAGCGCGATAGCGCTGGCAAGCCTTGAGCAGGATCTCCCGCTCGGCTTCGGTCAACTGGAGGACGGGGCCGGGCTCGCCTTCGCTCTCGTTTCCGCTGGTCACGAAGGCGCGTGAGGTCTGCCGGAGGCGGACCTCTAGCCCTCCTTCTTCTCCTCGGGCTTGCGAGCCGCGGCCGCCGCGGCCTTGCTGTCCGCGACGGTGACCCTCTTCCGCGGCGGTACCTCATTGCGGTCGGTCATGGTCACGAGCAGGACGGGCGGGATCACGTCTTCCATCTTCTTCTTGTCGTCGAAGAAGGCGTTCCGGATGGCCGAGGCGTGGATCGCCACCTCTTCCATTTCCGTGTTGTCGGCCGCTTCGAGCTCGGACAGCTTCTCGAGGACCTCGAGGATCGCGCGGTTCAGGGGATCGTCCTGCCCCTTCTCCTTGTCGAGGTGCTTCCCGAGGGCATTCGTGTCCTGGATCGTGATCGGATAGATCCGGTACCCGTCCTTGGGCGAGCTGTAGACGCTCTGCAGAACGCCGAGGATCACGGAAAGGTTCTTGTGGTAGATCCCGCCCTTGTGCCACCGCGTCATCATGGCCAGGATGCGGCCCACGATGAACGTATTCGGCTGGACGGCGGAGAGCAGCAGGAACGGATCGCGCTCGCCGATGAGCGAGTCGATCACCCAGTGGTTCTCGATCTCCAGCATGCGGAGGAACACCGGGTAGTTCTCCGGCGTGATACCGACGGTGCTGAGGAACGTCGCGTAGGTCACCGACGCCTCGACGGCCTCAGTGGTTCGACAGCCGAAGATCCCCTGGAGGAGGCGGTTCTCGATCTCCGAAATCTGGGCCTCGCTCACGGTGCTGTCGTCAAGCTCGGGCATCTCAATCCTCCGCGATCACCTGTTGACGGCCGGACATCCGGCCGAATGCTCGGAACGCTCTGGCCTCAGTCTGCGAAGAGGCCGCGCGGCGACGTCTCTTCCTGCCGGTAGTCTCCACGCACCAGCAGCACTTGCGGGATGCAGTCCTCGAGCATCTTCGTATTGTCGAAGAAGTTCCCGCGGATCTTGTGCCCCTGGCGGGCGACCGCTTCCTGCGAGGGATCCCACCGCAAGCCCTCGAGAGAGCCGATGCGGTCGAGGATGTCCAGGATGCAACGGTTGCGCTCGTCGTTCTGCCCCTTGTCCTTCTCCAGGTGTTTGCCCAGGTTGTCGACGTCGGCGACGCTCAGCTTGTAGATCTTGTAGCCGTCGCGCGGGGAGCTGTAGGCGTTCTGCAGCACACCCAGGACGATGGCCAGCGTCTTCGGATAGATCCCGCCGGGCCGCCAACGCGTGAGAAGGATGAAACACTTCGAGACGAGGTACCGGTTCGGAGGGATCGTCGACAGGAGCAGGAACGGATCACTCGTGCCGAGGAGCGCATCCAACACCCAGTGGTTCTCGATCTCGAGCATCTTCAGGAACAGCGGGTAGTTTTCGGTATCCAGCCCCGACAACCTGAGGAACCGGGCGTAGCCGGTCGCGGCCTCGACGGCCTCTCCCGTTCGCGCCGCCATGATCTGCTGAAGGAGCTTGTTCTCGATCTGCAGAATGGACTCTCGGGCCCAGATCTTGTCGTCCTTGGCCATGATGTCGGTCCTTTCCCGGCCGCGCTTGGCAGCCTCCGCTTCGGCGCGGCTATTCTTCGTAAACACACAGGGGTTGTCAAGGGCAACCCCGGCTAAGTCGCGGGAGGATGCAGACCTTCACGAATGTGGCCCCCGGCCTGCCCCCGTTCCACAGAGTAGCCACTGGTATCATGACCCGGGAAGGAAGGGAAGCAGCCATGGCGGCGGCCGAAGAACATCCCAGGTTCGCGTCCGCCGTGGACCTCCTCCTTCTTCATTGCCTCGAGACCTGCGAGGCGCACCTGACCGGTGCGGCGGCCGCCGCCGAGACTCCACGCCACGACGAGCGCGTCCAGCTGTTGAACGCCTGCGTGGAGACGATGGAGCGCGACGTCGAGCGCGCCCTCGCCCGCCTCTTCGATTTGATGCGAGCGTTCGACGTCGTGCCCGAGGTCCGGTGGCTGCAGGAGCGGATCGACAGCTACGTCGACCGCGCCTCTGCACAGGTCACGGATGCCCTTTCCCGGGGCGGCTCCGGAGGCTCGCCCGTCACCCCCGCCGAGCAGCGGCAGGTGCTGAACGTCCGGTCGCGCAGCAAGAGTCGCAGTCGCGGGGAGGTCGCCCGGGAGATCGAGGCCGTGCAGGAGCGACGGAAGCGCTCGGCGGTGGGCGAGGTCGCGAAGGACGATCTCGACGACCGTCTGCCGCTGCAGCGGCGGGGCGCGTTCGATCGTGACCTGACCGCGCTCGTTTCGGAGGCGCGGCGGGACGGCACGGCGGTGAGCCTCGTCATGATCGACGTCGATCACTTCAAGAAGGTGAACGACGAGCACGGGCATCCCGTGGGGGACGAGGTCCTGCTCGAGCTCGCCCGGCGTGTGGTGGCGCGTGTCGCCCACAAGGGCCGCGCCTATCGATACGGCGGCGAGGAGCTCGCGTTGCTTCTGCCCGGCTATTCAGCGGACGAGGCGGCGGGGCTCGCCGAGCGCCTCCGGAAAGACGTCGCCGCCGCCGCCATGAGCCGGAACGCAGTGGCCGTCACCGCCAGCTTCGGCGTGGCCTGCGTCCCCGAGCACGCCGCCGATCCCGCCGCCGTGCTCGCGGGCGCGGATGCCGCCCTGTACGCGGCCAAGCGCGACGGGCGAGACTGCGTTCGCGTCGCCGGATAGTCCCGGGCGTGGCGCGTGGCGTCATATACTTGGAGGCTCCATGGCAGACCAACCGATCCCCATCGCGTCCGACCACGCCGGGTTCGCCCTCAAGGAGCACCTCAAAAAGGTGCTCGAAAAGATGGGCCTGCCCGTCGAAGACATGGGCACGTACTCCGCAGAGTCGGTGGATTACCCCGACTACGCAAAGAAGGTCGCGGAGGCGGTGAGCTCGGGCCAGCGTCCGCGCGGCATTCTGGTGTGCGGCAGCGGGCAAGGCATGGCCATGGCGGCGAATCGTTATCCCGGCGTGCGGGCGGCGGTGGTCGTCGACGAAGAAATGGCGCAGCTCTCCCGCGAGCACAACGACGCGAACGTCCTCACGCTCGGCGGTCGTTTGATCGAGCCGGACCGCGCCGGGAGCATCCTCAAGGTCTGGCTGGAGACGCCGTTCTCCGGCGGCCGTCACGCCGCTCGTGTCGCCAAGATCGAAAAGAAATAGCCGGAGGTATTCATGGACTCTTTGTTCCGCACCGATCCCGAAGTCGCCCACGCCATCCGCGAGGAGACGCGCCGCCAGGGCGCGCAGCTCGAGATGATCGCGTCCGAGAACTTCGTCTCCGAGGCCGTGCTCGAAGCCCTCGGCACCGTCCTCACCAACAAGTACGCCGAGGGGTATCCCGGAAAGCGCTACTACGGCGGATGCGAGTTCGTGGACGTGGCGGAGACGCTGGCCATCGCGCGCGCCAAGGAGCTCTTCGGAGCCGAGCACGCGAACGTGCAGCCGCACTCGGGCGCACAGGCCAACACCGCCGTCTACATGACGGCGGCCAAGCCCGGCGACACCGTGCTCGGCATGAACCTCTCCCACGGCGGCCACTTGACGCACGGCCATCCGCTGAACTTCTCCGGCCTCTTCTTCAAGATCGTTCCCTACGGCGTTCGTGCCGAAGACGAGCGCATCGACTACGACGCCATGGCTGCGCTCGCCAAGGAGCACAACCCGAAGATGATCGTGGTGGGCGCGTCGGCGTATCCGCGCATCATCGACTTCCCGGCCGTCCGCAAGATCGCCGACTCTTGCGGGGCGGTGATCATGACCGACATCGCCCACATCGCCGGCCTCGTGGTGGCCGGCCTGCACCCGAGCCCGGTGCCGCATTCGGAGTTCGTCACCACCACCACGCACAAGACGCTGCGCGGGCCACGCGGGGGGATGATCCTCTGCCAGGCGAAGTATCAGAAGGATCTCGACCGCAGCGTGTTTCCCGGCATGCAGGGCGGGCCGCTGATGCACGTGATCGCGGCCAAGGCGGTTTCGTTCAAGGAAGCCCTGCAGCCCGAGTTCAAGGCCTACCAGCAGCAGATCCTCGCCAACGCGAAGGCGCTGGCGGCGGGCCTCGTCGGCGAAGGATGGCGGCTGGTCTCCGGTGGGACCGACAACCACCTGATGCTGGTCGACGTCTTCGCGAAAGGCATCACCGGCAAGGTAGCGGAAGCCGCCCTCGACAAGGCGGGCATCACCGTCAACAAGAACACGATCCCCTTCGACAAGAACTCGCCGATGGTCGCCTCCGGAATCCGCGTGGGTACGCCCGCCCTCACCAGCCGCGGCATGAAGGAAGCCGACATGGATCAGATCGCCAAGCTCATGTCGAAGGCGCTCCACAACGTGGAGAACGAGACGGTCCTGGGCGAGGTCAAGCGCGACGTGCGGAAGCTCTGCGACCGCTTCCCGCTCTACACGCAGCGCCTCGAGATGTACGACCGCGTCCTCGGCGTCGGCGCTACGCGTTAGCCCGTCGGAGTACTTGCCGCGCCGCTGCGCCGGTGACGCGCAAAAGGTCTATCGGCCGGCGCGTCTCGCGCGTAAGATGCACCGCATGGCGAGCGTGCCGGTTCATACGTCGGATCACCCGGAAACATATGTCTGCCCGAACTGCTCGACCGAGAACCAGGGCGAGTACTGCTCCGGCTGCGGCCAGAAGCGCACGCACGACGGCGACCTGAGCCTGGCCCACGCGTGGCACCACCTCGTCCACGAGATGCTTCATCTCGACGGGCGCATTTTCCGATCCATCAAGCTGCTGTTCCTGAGCCCGGGTGAGCTGTCGCAGGACTTCCTCGAGGGCCGCCGCGCGCGCCACGTGCACCCGCTCCGTCTCTTCATCGTCGTCACCGCGATCTTCCTGGTGGTCCGCGGCGACACGTTCACGACCGCGCGCCTCGTCGGACCCTATGGGAAGGCGCGGCTAGAGGAGAAGGCGGCGCGACAGGGGATCTCCTACGAATCGTTGGTGCTCAAGACCGACCGGCGGTTCGCGTTCACATTCAAGGGCGCCTTCATCGCATCGGTGCTGGTGAGCGGGCTCTGGCTCTGGGTGTTCTTCCGAACGCGGCGCCGTTATCTCGCGGAGCACATGGTGGTCGCGCTCCACACGGCGTGCGTGTCGATGGCCCTCGGTCTGGTCTTCACGCTGCTCTTGCCGCGCGCGTGGCTCTTCAGCGTGTGGATCATACCCGCCGCGGCCATGTCCTTCGGAGCCAGCCATCTCAACCTCTCGATACGGCGGGTCTACGGCGAATCCGCCGGAACGAAGGCCAACGCCGTCACGCTCTTGTGCTTCGTCAGCGGTCTGGTGCTCGTGATGGGGGCGATGCTGTTCGTGCAGATGCAGAGCATCCGCCCGTGAGCGCCGACCGTTCCGTTCCCGAAACGGAGATGGGCGACGCGCCCCAGGCCCATGCCCACGACGGCGCCTGGGTCTGCCCGAACTGCCGCCGCGAGAGCGACGAGGGGTACTGCCCGCGCTGCGGCCAGCAGCGCCGGCGCGAAGGCGATCTCAGCGTCGCCGTCGTCTGGCGGCAGGTCATCCACGAAGCGTTCGACGTCGACGGGCGGCTGCTGGGGTCGATCAAGCTGCTGCTCACGCAGCCCGGGCAGCTCACCCTTGACTTCCTGGAAGGGCGGCGCGTTCGCCAGCCCCACCCCCTGAAGATGTTTCTGCTCGTGAGCGCCGCCTACTTCCTGCTCTCGGGCGGGCCGATGCTGCGCGTGGGCTGGCGCGACACACCCGGGACGCAGCACGTGGCCGCCAATCAGCTCCTGAGCCGGCCGAGCCCCCGCGTCGAGCAACTGCTCCGGCACAGGGCGGAGCACCTGGGCCTGTCCTACGAGGCGTTCCAGCGGAAGGTCGAGGGCGATCTTGAGATCGTGCTCAAAGCGGCCGTCACCGCGGGCGTGGTCGCGAACGGGTTGTGGCTCGCCCTGCTCTTCCGGCGCCAGCGGAAGTACCTGGCCGAGCACGTGGTCATGGCACTGCACGTGTCGTGTTTCGCGATGGTGGTCATCGTCACAGTCGAGCAGGTCCGGCGGCTCCTCGGCCTGGGCGGCGGCCGCCTGGGCGGCATCGTCACTGTGGTCGTGCTCCTCTATTTCATCGCCGCCGCCCGGCGTGTGTACGGGACGGACGGCCGGCGGCTCGCAGTGGCGAGCGTCCTCATGCCATTCACGGCGACGGTGGTGGTCGTCGGCGGTGTCCTCTTCTATCTCTGGTACACGTTGTTCTGACCCTCAGTCCTTCTTTTCTTCCTTCGTCTTGGCCTCGGCCTTCTGGGCTTTTTTCAGGTCGTTGACGGCGATCGAGATCGCCTGGTTCACGAGGTCGGCCTGGTCTGACGACCAGTTCAGGTGTCGGTAGACGACCATGCCCTCGTGGTTCACGACGATCTGCGTGGGGAAGGTGCGCACCTGGAACGCCTGAGTCATCCGGTAGGTGTCGATGATGCACTGCGGCCAGGTCATGCCATGCCCCTGGATGAACGTGCGCGAGCGGCCCTCGTCGCGGGTGCTGCTGATCCCGATCACCTGTACGGGGCTGTCCTTCTTCTTCGTCCACATGGCCAGGCGCTTCATGCCCGGCCACATCTCGTCCTCCCAGCCTTCCCAAACCGTCCAGAAGTGCAGGAGCGTGACCTTGCCCTTCAGGTTTTCCTGCGTGATGTAGTCCCCATCCGTCGTGACCAGGGAGAAATCCGGCACGCACGCCTCGCGCCCGCACGCGGGCCGGCTGATGATCTGGTTGGCGTGAGGGGCGTTGCTGTCGCGCGGATTCCGCTGCACGAACTCCTTGAGCACCGCGATCGCTTCGTCGTCGCGCTTCTGGCGCACGAGGACCACGCCCAGCGCGTAACGGCCGTCGTTCCACCGTCCCTCGCTGATCTCGAGCGCCTTGCGAAACGCCTGCTCGGCCGCGGCCAGCGACTCGGCGTCGTCCATCGAGCGCTGCATGTGCGCCGTGCCCAGCTCCTTGTAGCCGCGCAGGTTCATCTCCTTCGAGGCGTTGAGATCGATGAGCTTCTGCGCGGCCTCGACGGCCGACTTGTACGCCTTCATTTGGTTGAAGCCGGCGGCCATGCCGGCCAGGCATTCCGCGCACTTGCCGCCGGACTTGTCGTTGGCCTTCTTGTACAGGGCCACCGCCTGTTCGGCGCGTTCTCGACGGAGCAGGCTGTCGGCCTCGAGCAGGACCGACATCACTTCCTCCTGCCCGCCCTCCTCCTGCGCCATGAGAGGCGGCGCCAAGAGCGCCAGAGAGGCCAGAGTACTTACAATAGGATTCAATTTCATACGGTTGGAATGCTAGCAGATACCGTTTCGGCGTTGACCGGAACCACCGCGGACCCTTGCGCGGCT
>Ga0075429_100004348_pt1 | contig 12172 bp, 11 predicted proteins | sample RhiMetdeltSRZDD3_FD_75295 | JGI IMG/M metagenome (GOLD analysis project Ga0075429, IMG submission 75295) | Populus rhizosphere microbial communities from Tennessee, USA - Rhizosphere MetaG P. deltoides SRZDD3 | ecosystem: Host-associated > Plants > Roots > Rhizosphere > Soil | place: USA...
ATCTCTCCACCTCGTTCATGGCCGGGCAGTCGCTGCAATCGGCCTCGCTGATCGGCCGCAGCGTCCTGACGGACAGCAACCGCCTCGCCTGGAACGGCGCGACGGTGACCGGCGCGGCGGAGCTCGCGCAGCCGGCCGACCGCATGACCGTGACCATCGCCGATGCCGCGGGCAACGCCGTGCGCACGATGGAGCTGGGACCGCAGAAGGCCGGCACGGCCCAATTTCAGTGGGACGGGCTGAACGACGCCGGCGCGCGCGTGGCCGACGGCGCCTACACGTTCCGCATCGCCGCGCAGCGGGGCGGCCAGCCGGTCACGGCGACGCCGCTCGGCATCGGGCGCGTCGCGAGCGTGTCCTTCGGCAACGAAGGGCTGCGCGTGGACGTCGACGGCATCGGCGCCATCCAGATGTTCCAGATCAAGCGCATTCTCTAACACGACAAGGAGCAAGGCACCATGGGCTTTCAAACCGGACTGAGCGGACTCAACGCCGCCTCGCAGAACCTCGACGTCATCGGCAACAACGTCGCCAACGCGAGCGTGGTGGGCTTCAAGAGCTCCCGCACGCTGTTTGCCGACGTCTACGCGGCTTCCCTGAACGGCGCCGGCGCCAATGCGATCGGCATCGGGACCAAGGTCGCGGACATCCAGCAGCAGTTCACGCAGGGCAACATCACGGTGACCAACAACCCGCTCGATATCGCGATCAACGGCGGCGGCTTCTTCAGGATGAGCGACAACGGCACGATCACCTATTCGCGCAACGGCCAGTTCCATTTCAACGAGGACGGCTACATCGTGAACGCGGACAATCTCAGGCTGTCCGGCTACGGCGTCGACGCGTCGGGCAACATCGTTGCCTCGGCTCCCGTGGCGATCCAGCTCGACACGGCCGACATCGCGCCCAAGGTGACCTCCGATTTCGGCGTCGGGTTGAATCTCGACGCGCGCGCGACCCCCCCGACGACCGCCGTATTCAATCCCGCCGATCCGACGAGCTTTACCGCCTCGACCTCCGGCACGGTCTACGACAGCCTCGGCAACTCGCACGTGTTCACGCAGTACTTCGTGAAGACGGCGACCAACGGGCAGTGGAATCTGCACGGCGCGGTCGATGGCACCGCGCTCGCGAACGTGAATCTCGGCGCCGGCGCCGGAAACCCGGTCGTCCTCAACTTCAATTCGAGCGGCGCGCTCACCACGGCGATGCCCATCGCCGCGGCCTCCCTGACGGTGGCCGGCGGCGCGGCTACGCCCCTCACTTTCGCGCTGGATTTCCAGGGCAGCACGCAGTACGGCTCCAACTTCAGCGTCAATTCCCTGACCCAGGACGGCTACACCTCGGGGCGGCTGTCCGGGTTCAGCATCGCCGGCGACGGCCAGATCCTCGGGCAGTACTCGAACGGGCAGAGCAAGACGCTGGGACAGGTCGTGCTCGCCAATTTCGCCAACCCGGAGGGTCTGACGCCGCTGGGCAACAACCAATGGCAGGAAAGCGCGGATTCCGGCCTGCCGCTGATCGGCGCGCCCGCAACCGGCAACCTGGGCGCCCTGCAGTCCGCGGCGGTGGAAGACTCCAACGTCGACCTGACCGCGGAGCTGGTGAACATGATCACCGCGCAACGCGTCTACCAGGCCAACGCCCAGTCCATCAAGACCCAGGACCAGGTGCTGCAGACGCTGGTGAACCTGCGGTAGTCGTGAAGCGTCAGGCGTCAGGCGGAAATCAACCACGCTTCACCGCTGACCCCTGACCCCTGACCGCGAACGGAGTGAGCAATGGACCGATTGATTTACGTCGCAATGACCGGGGCGAAGGCCACGCTCGACCAGCAGGCGAGCGTCGCGCACAACCTCGCCAACGTCAGCACTACCGGCTTTCGCGCCGAGCTGAGCGCGTTTCGCGCCGTGCCGGTCCAGGGCGAGGGCGGGGCAACGCGCACGTTCGTCGTCGATGCGACCACGGGAGCGGATTTCGCGCCGGGCGCGGTCCAGCACACCGGGCGTGACCTCGATATCGCCGTGCAGGGCAAGGGCTGGATCGCGGTGCAGGCGGCGGACGGAACAGAGGCCTACACCCGCGCCGGCAACCTCCGGCTCTCTCCGAACAACGAGCTCGTCACCGCCAGCGGCAACGCGGTGCTCGGCGACGGCGGCCCGGTCGCGATCCCGTCCGACACGCGCATCACGATCGGCGGCGATGGCACCGTATCCACGGTCCCCACCGACAATCGCGTGAGCCAGAATTCGACCGTAGGGCGCATCAAGCTCGTCAATCCGCCCGAGGGCGAGCTGGAGCGCGGCGGCGATGGCCTCTTCCGGCTGCGCGGGGGCGGCGCGGCCCCGGTCGACGACACCGTGCGCCTGGTCTCGGGCGCCGTCGAGTCGAGCAACGTCAATCCCGTCGAGTGCATGGTCAGCATGATCACGCTCTCGCGCCAGTTCGACATGCAGATGAAGCTCCTGCAGAACGCGGAGAGCAACTCGCGTCAGGCGAGCCAGCTGCTCGGCATCAATTCCTAGGGACCTCTGCAAAAGTGATCGATATCGCGATAACGCCGGCGAGGTCCCCCCGGAGTTTGGGGGGAGCACGAGGGGGCGCAGCCCTCTTGTTCAGAGATTTCGCAGCCCGGCCCGTGCTCATACACGCTCATTCACACTGATCTACCCAGACAGGACCCGACATGATCCGCTCGCTTTGGATTTCCAAGACCGGCCTCGACGCCCAGCAGACCAACATGGACGTCATCTCCAACAACCTGGCGAACGTCAGCACCACCGGCTTCAAGCGCGCGCGCGCCGTGTTCGAGGACCTGCTCTACCAGACGCTGCGGCAGCCGGGTGCGCAGTCCTCCCAGCAGACGCAGCTGCCCTCCGGCCTGCAGCTCGGCACCGGCGTGCGCCCGGTCGCGTCCGAGCGCATCTTTACCCAGGGCAACCTGCAGAAGACGGACAATTCGCTCGACGTCGCGATCAACGGCGGCGGCTTCTTCCAGGTGCAGCTCCCGGACGGCACCACCGCCTACACGCGGGATGGCTCCTTTCACGTGAACGCCCAGGGCCAGCTGGTGACTTCCAGCGGCTACCAGGTGCAGCCCGCGATCACGATACCGAACAACGCACTGTCCGTGACCATCGCGCGCGACGGCGTCGTATCGGTGACGCGCTCGGGCACCGCCACGCCGACGCAGGTCGGCGCGCTGCAGCTAGCGAGCTTCATCAATCCGCCGGGCCTCCAGAGCATGGGCGAGAACCTCTACCTCGAGACCGCCGCCTCGGGCACGCCGAGCGCCAATACGCCGGGATCGAACGGGCTGGGGCTGCTCAACCAGGGCTATGTCGAGACCTCGAACGTGAACGTCGTCGAGGAGCTGGTGAACATGATCCAGACCCAGCGTGCCTACGAGATCAACTCCAAGTCGATCCAGGCCTCCGACCAGATGCTGCAGAAGCTGACACAGCTGTAACTCCGAACATTCTCAAGGGAATACGATGACCGTATTGTTTTCGATTGCCAGGGCCGCGGCAGCCGTCGCCTGCGGTGCGCTCGCCGCGTGCATAACCACGACGCCCTCAACCTCGGTGATGCAGCCCATGACCGTGCGGCCCCAGTTCGCGGCGACGCCGCAAGCCGCGAGCGGGTCGATCTACTTGGCGAGCAACCAGTCCGCCGGGATCTACCGGCCGTTGTTCGAAGACCGCCGCGCGCGCAACGTCGGCGACACGATCACCATCAACATCGTCGAGAGCACCGCTGCGAACAAGAAGTCCGACACCTCGACCAAGCGCGCCAGCGACAACAAGTTCGGTGTCACCAACGTCACCGGCCTGCCCGGCAAGAGCTTCCTCGGCGCCGGGCTCGCCGCCGACTCCGCCTTCCAATTCAGCGGCGAGGGCGCGGCCGCCAGCAACAACGTTTTCACAGGCACCATCACCGTCACGGTGACCGAGGTGCTCCCGAACGGCAATCTCGCCGTGAGCGGCGAGAAGCAGATAGGCATAGGCCCGGGCTCGGAGTTCATTCGCATGTCCGGTGTGGTCAATCCCAGCTTCATCACCTTCTCCAACAGCGTGAACTCGGTGCAGGTCGCCGACGCGCGCATCGAGTACCGCGCCAACGGCCAGATCGAGAACGCCCAGAACATGGGCTGGCTCTCGCGCTTCTTCCTCAACGTGCTGCCCTTCTGAGGCTCTATGCGTGATCCTTCCCCGATTGCCTTTTCCAGCTTCCTCCTGATCGCGGCGGCCCTGTTCATGACGCTCGCGGGCCCTGCGCGCTCCGAGCGCATCAAGGACCTCGCCACGGTGCAGGGGGTGCGGTCGAACCAGCTGGTCGGCTACGGGCTCGTGGTCGGCCTGGACGGCAGCGGCGACCAGACGACGCAGACCCCGTTCACGGTGCAAAGCGTGATCAACATGCTGGGCCAGCTCGGCGTGAATCTTCCACCCATCGCCGGCAGCCTGCAGCTCAAGAACGTCGCCGCGGTAATGGTGACGGCGGCGCTGCCGCCCTTCGTGCAGCCGGGCCAGACGATCGACGTCACGGTGTCGTCTCTCGGCAATGCCAAGTCGCTCCGCGGCGGCACGCTCGTCATGACTCCCATCAAGGGCGCGGACGGCCAGGTCTACGCGATCGCGCAGGGCAACGTGCTGGTGGGCGGCGTGGGCGCGTCCACTGCCGGTGGCTCGAGCGTTCAGATCAATCACCTTTCCGTGGGACGCATCAGCGGCGGCGCGACGGTCGAGCGCGCGGTGCCGACCACGCTCGGCAGCGGCGGGCACATCCAGCTCGGCCTCAATACCGCAGACTTCACGACGACGCAGCGGCTCGTCGATGCGATCAACGGCGCGTTCGGCCAGGGTACGGCTACGGCGCTCGACGGGCGCACCGTGCAGGTCGCCGCGCCGGCGGAGCCCGACCAGCGCGTGCGCTTCCTCGCGCAGATGGAAGGCCTGGACGTGAAGCCCGGAGCCGGCACGGCCAAGGTGATACTCAACCCGCGCACGGGCTCGGTGGTAATGAACCAGTCGGTGACCGTGGATACCTGTGCGGTTGCCCACGGCAGCCTGTCCGTGGTGATCTCGCGTGAGCCCATCGTGAGCCAGCCCAACGCATTCGCCGGCGGCCAGACGGTGCAGGCCTCCCGCGACAAGATCGAGATCCGGGAGAACCCGGGCGCCCTGACGATCATGCAGGGCGTCAATCTCGCGGAAGTCGTGAAGGCCTTGAACGCGATCGGCGCCACGCCGCAGGATCTCCTCGCCATACTGCAGGCGATGAGGGCGGCCGGCGCCCTGCGCGCGGAACTCGACATCATCTGACCATGGCCGCATCCCCTCTCACCGATACGCGGGCGCTCGCGCTCGACGCGCAGGGCCTGGAGCGGCTCAAGCAGCAGGCAGGGCGCGATCCCGGCCGCGCGGTGGGCGAGGCATCGCAGCAGTTCGAGGCGCTGCTGCTCAACATGATGCTGAAGAGCATGCGGCAGGCCGGCGGCCAGGACGGCATGTTCGATACGGAGCAGTCGAAGCTCTACACTTCGATGTTCGACCAGCAGATCGCGCAACACCTGGCGAAGCGCGGCATCGGCCTGGCCGAGGTGATGAAGCGCCAGCTCACGGCGCAAGGCGCGGGCGCCGCAGCTTCCGCAGGGCGTCCAGCGGACCCGGCGCAACCTGCTCCCGATCCCCAGGCCTCGACCGCCGACTCCCGGCCCCTGTCCCTCGACCCTCGTTCCTCGAACCTCGACCCTTCGCGCGCTACGGGCGCTGGCGCCGGTGCGCTCCAGCCTCTCGAAACGCGCGGCGCCGCAAACCGCATCTGGCTCCGGGCGATGGAAGCGGCGCGTACCGCGGCCCCGCAGGAAGGCGCCGGCGCGGCGCCGGCTACGGGTGAAGGCGCGCCCGCTGCCGGAGCCTCGCCGCTGCCAGTATCGAAGACGCGTGAATTCGTGGACCGCGTCTGGTCGCACGCCGTCGAGGCGGCGCGCGAGACCGGGATCCAGGCCCGCTTCATGGTCGGCCAGGCGGCGCTGGAAAGCGGCTGGGGCAAGCACGAGATCCGGGCCGACGACGGCTCCCAGACCTACAACATATTCGGCGTCAAGGCGGGACGCAGCTGGAACGGACCCGTGGTGGAGAAGACGACCACCGAGTACGTGAACGGCGTAGCGCAGAAAGTCACGGCCAAGTTCCGCGTCTACAGCTCGTACGCAGAGAGCTTCAAGGATTACGCGAGCCTGTTGCTCGGGAACCGCCGCTACGCCGCCGCGATCGGCCAGGGCCAGGACGCGGAAGGATTCGCGCGCGGCCTCCAGCAGGCCGGATATGCCACCGACCCGGCGTACGCCGCCAAGCTGACCCGCATCATCAACAGCCCCACATTGCGGGCGAGCCTGCTCGGCTGATGTCCAGCCGGTGCGGATTTTCGAGGGGTTGCCGGCTCAGGTTTTCGGCTGCCGGCGACGTTAACAGTAAACGACGGATCAGGTACAGCAAGCCATGGGAAACGGAATATTCGGGATAGGTATCAGCGGGCTTGCCGCCGCGCAGGCCGGCCTGGTCACGAGCGGGCACAACATCGCCAACGCCAACACCGAAGGCTACCACCGCCAGGGCATCATCCAGAGCACCTCGTACCCGTTGCGCACGGGGAGCGGCTTCTTCGGCCAGGGCGTGCAGGTCGATACCGTGATGCGCGTCTACAGCCAGTTCCTGGACACCCAGGTCGCCCAGTCGCAGGCGCAGGCGAGCTACCAGTCCACCTTGAACGCACAGCTCTCGCAGGTCGACAACCTGCTGGCCGATACCAACGCCGGTCTCTCGCCCGCGCTCCAGGATTTCTTCGCCGCGCTGCACGACGTCGCGGCGAGCCCCGCGTCGGTGCCCTCGCGCCAGTCGCTCCTGTCGTCCGGTTCGGCGCTGGCGGCGCGCTTCAATTCGCTCAACTCGCGCCTGGAAGAGGTCCGCAGCGGCGTGAACGCGCAGATCTCGGCGTCGGTGACGGAGATCAATTCCTACGCGCAGCAGATCGCGAGCCTGAACACGAGGATAGTCACCGCGCTGCAGAACCCGTCGCAGCCGCCCAACGATCTTCTCGACCAGCGCGGCGCCCTCGTCGAGAAGCTGAATGCCGTAGTGGGCACGAGCATCGTCAACCAGAGCGACGGCACGATCAACGTGTTCGTCGGCAACGGCCAGAACCTGGTGATCGGGCAGCAGGCCATGAGGCTCGCGGCGGTCCCGGCGCTGGACGACCCGCAGCGCCTCGAGATCGGCTTCGTCCTGGGAACCACGACGGGGCGGATCGACAGCTCGCTCCTGCAGAGCGGCAGCCTGGGCGGACTGCTCGAGTTCCGCAGGAACGCTCTCGATCCGGCGCAGAACGCCCTCGGCCGGGTGGCCATCGGGCTCGCGCAAAGCTTCAACGACCAGCACCGCCTGGGCCAGGGGCTCGACGGCGTCCTGGGCGGCGATTTCTTCTCGGTGCCGGCGCCCGCGGTCACCGCGAAAACCGGCAACACCGGGACGCTGACGGTGAGCGCCGCGGTCAGCAGCATCGCGGGGCTCACGACGAGCGACTACCGGCTCGCCTGGACCGGGGCGAACTACACGCTCACGCGGCTTTCCGACAATACCGTCACGACCTACGCGACGCTGCCGCAGACCGTGGACGGCATCACCATCTCCGGCGCGGGCGCGCCCGCGGTCGGCGACAGCTTCCTGATACAGCCGACGCGCAACGCGGCACGCGGGTTCGCGGTCGCAATCACGGATCCCATGGCCATCGCGGCTGCCGCGCCGGTGCGCACGGCCGCGGCGGGCGCGAATACCGGCTCGGGCGCGATCAGCGCGGGCACGGTCAATGCGCCGCCGCCCCCGGACGTGAACCTGCAGCAGCCGGTGACGATAACCTTTACCAGCGCGACGACCTTCAACGTCACCGGCACCGGCACCGGCACCCCGCTCGCCGTCCCTTACACTTCCGGCGGAAACATCACCTATAACGGGTGGACGCTGCAGATCTCGGGCAGCCCGGCCGCGGGAGACGTGTTCACGGTGACGGCGAACAGCGGCGGTGTAGTGGACGGCCGCAACGCCCTGCTGCTGGCCGATCTGCAGACGCGCGCGACGCTCGCGGGCGGCACGGCGAGCTACCAGGGCGCATACAGCCAGATCGTGAGCGCGGTGGGCAACCAGACGCGCGAATCCGAGGTGAGCGCAAAGGCGCAGGAAAGCCTGGTCTCCGAAGCGCGCCAGGCGCAGCAGTCGCTCTCCGGAGTCAATCTCGACGAGGAGGCGGCCAACCTCCTGCGCTACCAGCAGGCATACCAGGCTTCGGGGAAGATGTTGCAGATCGCGACGAGCCTGTTCCAGGAAATTCTCGATCTGAACGGTTAGGGAGCGACGTAATGCGCATTTCGACCAACATGATATACGAGCTGGGAAGCGCAACCCTGTCGCGCCAGCAGGTGGAGCAGGTGAAGCTCCAGCAGCATATCTCGAGCGGCAAGCGCGTGCTGACGCCGTCCGACGATCCCGTCGCCGCGGCCTCCGCGCTGGAGATCACGCAGGCCAGGGGCTTGAACGACCAGTACCACACGAACGCCGGGGTTGCCCGGGACAAGCTGGCGCTGGAGGAGAGCGCGCTCGCCGACGCGACCACCCTCCTGCAGGACGTCAAGACGCTCGCGGTCTATGCGGGCAACGCGACTCTCACCGATGCCGACAAGAAGGGCCTCGCGGCAGAGCTCGAAAGCCACTATCGGCAACTGCTCGGCATCGCGAACCGCACGGACGGGAACGGCTTGTACCTCTTTTCTGGATACCAGGGGGCGACGCTCCCCTTCTCGGAGACAGCGCCCGGAACCGTCGCGTATGCGGGAGACTCCGGGTCGCGCAACGTGCAGATCAGCGCGTCGCGCGTGCTGCAGGTAAGCGACGCGGGCGACGCGGTCTTTCGCGCGATCAGCAGCGGCAACGGCAGCTTCGACGCCGCTCCGGGCGCCGGCAACACCGGCAGTGGCGTCATCGGGCCCGGCACCGTGACCGACATGGTCGCCTGGAACGCCGCGGCGAACGGCAAGGACTTCACGATCCGGTTTCACGTCGACAACGCCGTCGTGCCGCCGGTCACCACCTACGACATCGTGGATAACGTCAACAACGTGTCGCTTACCACCGGCGCGGCGCCGGCGGCCGGGCCGTACCTGCGCAGCTACACACCGGGAGGCACGATCAGCCTTGCCCGGCAGGCGCCGCCCGACACCAATCCGGCGGCGTTCGATTTCGGCGCCAACGTTACGATAGACCGCGTTCCTGCGAGCGGTGACACCTTCACCATACAGGCGAGCACGGACCAGGACGTGTTTACGACCCTGCACGGCCTCATCACGACCTTGCGCAACGCCATGGGCGGCACTGAAGCATCGGCGGCAGCCTACCAGAACGCGCTCAACTCCGCGATGTCGAACATCGACAACGCGCACGACCACGTGCTGACGGTCCGCGCCCAGGTCGGGGCGCGGCTGAAGGAAGTGGATATCGCGCAGAGCACCAGCGAGGATCTCTCGCTCGCCTACAATCAGAGCCTGTCCCGCCTGCAGGACCTCGATTACGCGAAGGCGCTGTCTGAGCTCGCTGCGCGCCAGACCTATTTCGAGGCCGCGCAGAAGTCGTTCCTCACGGTGACTTCGCTCGATCTCTTCAAGCTGCTGTGACGGGATTCGCGCGCATGGAAAAGACGAAACAGATCCTCGCCGCGCTTGCTCTCGTCGCGGTAACCGGATGCACCACTACCGGCAGCAGCGAGACGCCGAGCTACCTGATACCGGACAAGACCATCAACATCAGCCCCTCGGTCACCCCGACGCTCGAGGGCGTGGTCGCGGGCGCGATCGTGCTCATCGTGCTCGATCCGCTGGCGCCGAACTGGAAGATCGAGCAGTCGCAGGTGAACCCGGCGCTCTTCGAGCTCGCGCTCACCAAGAAGCGCTTTACCACCGGCGGTGACGGCGAGGCCTGGCAGGTATTTCAGCGCCGCGCCGCCCGGATCGCGCGCGACAACGGCTCGGCCGGCTACCGGGTGCTCGAATACTCCGAAGGCGTCGAATCGGAGACGCTCATCGCCCGGCGTGTGGCCCGCGGCGTGGTCGAGATCGCGCCGGACCGCGCGCCGCCCCGCCCGCAATGAGCAAGAACCTGTCTACATGCGATGCGGACTGGTCAGGCCTCTGGCGAGGAATTCGGTTGCGTGGCTGCTGCTGTGGGTCGGGCTCGTCACCAGCGGCCTCGTAGGCTACCTGACGGAGCGTGATCTCCGCTCGGAGCGGCAGCTCGTCTTCCAGCACAACGTCGATGATACGGCGACCGCGATCGAAGCGCGGCTGCGCGCCTATACCGAGGTCCTCCACGGGGTGCGTGGGCTTTGCGCCGGATCCCAGACGGTTACCGCCCGGGAATTCGACAGCTACGTCGCCAGTCTCGATCTCGAAACCCGTTATCCGGGCATACAGGCGCACTCGCTGGCGGGGCGGGACGATGAGCACGTATACTTTGTCCGCGACAACGGGGTGGGCTTCGACATGGAGCATGCGCACAAGCTCTTCGGGGTGTTCCAGCGGCTGCATTCGCAGGCGGAGTTCGAAGGCACCGGAATCGGTCTCGCGATCGTGCAGCGCATCGTTTCTCGTCACGGCGGCAGGGTATGGGCCGATGGCAAGTCCGGGGCCGGAGCGATGTTCTGTTTTGCGCTGCCGCGCGCCGCGGGCAGGATTGCAACGGAAGCGGCGGCATGAGCAAGACCAGGAAAATACTCCTGGCCGAGGACAATCCCGACGACGCGGAGCTGACACTCTTCGGGCTGCGCACGATGGCGCCTGCGCTCGAGGTCGACGTCGTGCGCGACGGACTGGAAGTGCTGGCGTATCTCGGCGCGAACGGCCCGGGCGCAGTGACGCCCTCGGCCCTGCCGTCCCTGATACTGCTGGACGTGAAGATGCCGCGCATGGACGGCCTGGCGGTGCTGGCTGCCATCAAGCGCCACCCCGACCTGCGCCGCATCCCGGTGGTGATGCTTACCTCCTCGCGCGAGCCGCGCGACATCGCGGAAAGCTACGACCTGGGCGCGAACGCCTATCTCGTCAAATCGATGGAGCTCGACGACTTCATTGCGGCGATCGGCGTGGCGCAGAAGTTCTGGATGGAAGTGAACGAGCTGCCGTAGCGGCCGGTCGGCGCTGGCGCGCTCAGCGGGTCGCTCCGAACAGCTGGCCGGGTCCTGTCGGACGGCCTCGCCTGCCCGATTCTCCCGGTACCATGTGCGCGATTCTTCCAAGCGCATGTGGTCAATTGACTTGAGCGTCGCGTAATCTGGGGATCTACCAGTTTCGGGAGAACCGGATCAGTCTTCGGCCATCCGCCACCCGGCCGCTGTTCGTACTTTCACGGCTGACCCCTGACGCCTGACCCCTGACGGGTCTTGACCCGCATGACCCCTGACGGGGGTTAAGTGGGCCCACTAAGACCGCCCCCACCGCCCGCCCTGCTCTGCTGCCGCTCGTCATCAAAGGAAACTGAGTCTGGCCCGAAAAGTTGTCCGGCCATTTACCACCTGCATCGGAAACGAGCCGGCCCGGAACGTTCCGCCACAATCAAAATCGTCGCATCAAACCGCATTCTTCAGTGACCTGCTAACCTAGGTGTCGGGATAGACGAGGCGCAACGCCTCTGACGCATGGCGCACCTATCAGCAACCATACGCTTGCGCCCAACTAGGATTGGGTTTTTAGTCCGGCCGACGGACTTGTCTTCCATCCGCAAGATCATGCGGGCGGGCAGATGAGCGGGGACGTGCGCTGCATCCAGTAGTCCTGTTAACTGCGCGCGAGCCGTTTTTTGATCACCCCTAAGTGCCACTTGGAAAGACCTCGGCGAGCCTTGGAGTTCCTTTTCCGAGTACGATCACACTCGAAACTTGTATGCGGTTGCAGACGCCACGCAACGCCTATATCTAGGCTTGCCATCATTCGAGGAGTGGGAACGCGCAAGGTGGAAGAAACGCTCGGAGAAACGAGCGGCCATGAAGAAGAAAGACAGCAACAAACCGTGAATTTGTTGCTCATCCGCTCGGGTCGGACCCAGCGCGGGCATCCGCCCACCGGCCGCTCGGG
>Ga0075429_100004350_pt1 | contig 12167 bp, 6 predicted proteins | sample RhiMetdeltSRZDD3_FD_75295 | JGI IMG/M metagenome (GOLD analysis project Ga0075429, IMG submission 75295) | Populus rhizosphere microbial communities from Tennessee, USA - Rhizosphere MetaG P. deltoides SRZDD3 | ecosystem: Host-associated > Plants > Roots > Rhizosphere > Soil | place: USA...
GGGCGCGCCGAAGACATGGGCTGTCGCCATCGAAGGCGGTGATCTGTCGGGAGCCGTCGTCTCGCTGCCGGCCGGCCGCGCAGACGTGCGCTTCGGTCGAGGCGAGTGGCATGGCTCGAGCCAGCACGTGCGCAACGACGTGGTCCTGTCCGAGACCGCCGAGTACGTGAGCCGCCGCGCGGGCCGCCTCGTGCATGCGGGTCACGCCTTCGAGGTGGAGGCGCTCGATCAAGGAGACACGCTCGTCGTTCGCCGCGCGAACGGCGAGGCGCTTCGGCCCGCGCGGACCGCGCGCGGACGCATCGCCGTCCGCGAAGGCGACGCGATCGAGATGACCGACGGGGCCGGCCGATCGATCCGCCTCGTCCTCAGGCGGACGGCGGGCCGCGACGAGGCGTGATCGATGGCCGCCCTCACGCGCCAGAGCCCACAGCAATTCCTCGTGCGATTCGGCGAGCTCGCGCGCGCGCGGCGCGGAGAGATCGTCCAGGTCGATCCGTTCCTCATCGCGCGCGCGCTCGCGGAGGTGATGAAGGCGTGCACGGTTCGATCCGCGAACGGTCGGCCGCTCTTGTGGAACGAGTACCGCGTCGTGCTCTCCCGCGCCGACTTCGAGCCCATCGCCGCGCTTCAGGGCCCGCTCGAGCGCGACATCGACGCGGCGCTCGCGCGTGAAGCCGGCGCGCGGGACGCCGATCTCGTGGGCGAGCTCCGCGTCACGATCGTCGCCGACGAGGCCGACGAGCTCGGCGCCGGCGAGGGCGTGGTCCGCGCGGCGTTCGTGCCGACCGAGCGGCTCGTCGCGCCGGGAGCCGGGCAGCTCACGATACGGCTCGACGCGCGTGCGATCGCGCGGCCGCGGGCGGACGGTGCGACGGTCCATGTCGCCGACACGCTCGACCCCATCTCGTCCGCCGCGGCCGCCGGCGTGCTGTACGATCTGCGCTGGACGGGTGGGTCCGTCGCGATCGCGTGCGGCCTGACCGTGATCCTCGGCCGCGCGCATCCGGATCCGCCTCCGATGTTCGTGGCGCTCGACGGCGCGAGCCCGCGCATCAACAAGGAGCAGCTCCACCTCACGACGATGCCGGCGAGCGTGCGGATCGCGCGCCCAGAGGCCGCCAACCCGGTCCACGTCGACGGGCGCGCCGTGCCCCCCGGGGGCGAGATCGAAGCGACCGCTCCGCTCGAGATCTCGCTCTCGAAGGGCGACCTCGTGATCGCGGTCCGCCTTCGGTCGCGCTGATGACGGACCGACGGCGACGCGCGTGGCTGGCGCTCGAGGGCGCGCTCCTCGCGGCATCGATCGTGCTCGCGTGGTGGCTCGGCGCGCACGCGACCGACGCGTGGATCGAGCGGGCATCGGAGCTCGCCGCGCGAGGCGCGCGAGTCGCCGCCGACGACGTGGTACGGAGCGCATCGCGCCGAGCGAGCCTCGTCTTCTCGGCAGGCGTCGTAATCCTCGCTCTCGGCCGGGGCGTGAGCGCGTTTCGCGCCCGCGAGCCGCTGCACGTCCCGTTCCTGGTGCCCGCGGCGGTCATCGCGTGCTTGCTCGGGCTGACGCTTCACCATGCGACGGTCGAGACCGTGCCGTCCGCGACAGGGATCGCCGTCGCGCTCCCTTCGGCGCCGAGCTTCGCCCAGGGCTTCCTGTTCGGCGCGATCGCTGCGGCGGTGATCCTCGTCGCGCCCGTCGACCTCGCGCGGCTGGCGAGCCGGCTGCGCCTCCCGATCGCCGTCGCGATCGTGGCGGTCTTCGCGTCGCTCTTCGTCGCGGGCACGGGACCGGGCTCGTCCGGCGCGCGGATCAACCTCGGTCCCATCCAACCGATCGAAGCGGTCAAGCTGCTGTTCGTCGCGTTTCTCGCCGCGTATCTCGGAGCGCGCGCGGCGAAGCTCCGGTGGCAACGCCGGCGCGCGCTCGGCCTCCGATGGCCGCGACCGGTGCTGCTCGTCCCAGCGCTCGCGTTCCTCGTCGCGACGTTCTCCGGGCTGTTTCTCGTCGGCGATCTGGGTCCTGTCTCGATCCTCGCGCTCGTCTTTCTCGGGATGTTCTACGTCGTGACGCGCGCGACGGGTTGGGCCGTCCTCGCGGTGACGACGGTCGCGGGCCTCGTCGCCGTAATTGCACGATGGCCGGATCTCGTCGACGTCGCGCGCGTCGCGACACGCGTTCGGATGTGGCTCGACCCGTGGTGGAACGCGCTACCTCACGGCGATCAGCTCGGCGAATCGCTCTGGGCGGTGGCCGCGGGCGGCGTGGGCGGACGCGGTCTCGCGCGAGCGAGCGTACCTCTCGTTCCCGCGGGAAAGACCGACCTCGTGATCGCGACGATGGTCGAACAGCTCGGGGCCGTCTCCGCGCTCGTCCACTTGCTGCTCCTCGCCACGATCGCGGCGAGCGGTCTCTATGTGGCGTATCGGAGCCGAACGCCCGAGCGCGTCCTGCTCGCCGCGGGGCTCGCGTGGCTGCTCGTCATCCAGTGGGCCGTGATCCATGCCGGCACGCTCGGGCTCTTCCCGCTCACCGGCGTCGTCGTTCCATTTCTGTCGAGCGGCCGAACGAGCATGGTCGTGTTCGTCGCGGTCGTCGCGATCCTCGCGAGGCTCGCCGAGGACGGGCGAGCACGGTCGCCTTCGGAAGAGCTGAGCGAGCTCCATCGAGGCGCACGCGGAATCGCGATCGCGTCCGCCGCGATCGTGCTGGCGGGCGCGGTCGCGACGATCGACGCCTCGGTCCTCGATCGAGAGCGGGCGAGCGCGATGGGGATCGTGACCCGGCTACGCGATGGCACCGTGACGCACCGACAGAACCCGCGGCTCACGTCGATCGCCGACCGCATTCGCCGCGGCACGATCGCGGATCGCAACGGTGTGCCGATCGCGGTCACGCTCGGGATCGGCGCATCGGCGCGCCGCGCCTACCCGCTCGCGGCGGCGATGGGCACGCTGCTCGGCGTGCATCCGGCGCGCCTCCTGCTTCCGCCCTGGGCGCTCGAGCGCGCGCTCGATCTGCGCCTGCGTGGATACGGGGAGCGCGCGGACGGACCGACGTACGGCGCGCTCGGCATTCGGGGCCGGCGCGCGCGCGCGCGCATCGCGTGGCCGGACCTGCGGTCCTTCGTCCCATTGATCGATCTCTCGCAGGGCGAGCAGCTCCGCGCGATCCGCGCCCTCGATTCGCGCATCGCGGCCCGATCCGTGCGGCTATCGATCGATGCGCGCCTGCAGCGCGAGGTCTCGTCGATTCTGCGAAGGCGGCTCGCGGTACGCGCGGGCGCGGCCGCGGCTGCCGCGGTGGTCGATCCGTCGACTGGACAGATCCTCGCGAGGGCGCAGGTGCCCGACTACGATCCGAACGACTCGTCGTGGCAGTCGCGCATGCTCGCAGGCGATTCGGCGTTCGCGCAGAGATGGACCGGCGCGTACGGAGAGTGGCCGGACAAGACCGGCCTACAGGGGATGTTCCAGACGGGCTCCGTCGGAAAGCTCTTCACCGCGCTCGCCGCCGCGAGACAGGGATGGTCGGTACGGGGCGGCGGCTGCGATGCGCGCTCGGAGGTCGAGCTCGCCTGCGTCGATCGCGACGCGCAGGGGCCGTTCTTCACGAGGCCCGGGTGGCCCAAGCCGATCCACGATCACAGCGGCGACGCACCGCACGGCCGCCTCGACTTCGTCTCGGCGCTCGCGGTCAGCTGCAACGTCTACTTCGCTCAGCTCGGTCTCTCGCTCGGACCCGGACCGTTCGTCGCGCTCGAGCGAGCAGGCGCCGAGGTCGGCTATGGAACGTCGCGCGCGCCCTTCGATCCGGGCGCGGCCGGAACGCGGCAGCTCGCTTCCACCGCGTTCGGACAAGGCGCCGCCGTCATGAACGTGCTGCAGGCCGCGCGGCTCACGGCGGCGATCGGCGCAGGCGGAGCGTATCGTCGCTGCGCGCCGACGATGGAGCTCGGCGCGCCGTGCAGCACGGTCATGCTCGCGCCCGATCCATCCGCGCTCGCCCCGATCCTCGCAGGGATGCGGCGCGTGATGCTCGCGGGGACCGGTCGCTCTCTGCGTGCGCCGCCCGGCGTCCGCGTCTACGGCAAGACCGGGACGGCGGACGTTCGCGGCTTCGCCGGCGAGGAGCCGTTCGACATCCAGCGCGCACAGAGCGCTCCGCCGCACTCCTGGTTCGTCGCGCTGGCCGAGCCGGAGTCCGTGCCCGAATGCGCGCTAGAGGCGCGAACGCGCCTCGCGATCGCGGTCGTAGTCCCTCGAGGCGGCACGGGCGCATCGAACGCCGGACCGATCGCGATGGAGATCGTGGCGTCGCTGCGCGCGCTCGGTTATTTTCGCGGCGTGAGCGAAGTGAACGCGCCGCGAAACTCTTTTCCGTGACTCGGTGTGTCGGCCGAGTGACGTACGCCGATGGACCCACAGAACGCCCACGTTATCGAGCTCGTTCCACGCGAGCGTCTCGTCGTGCGGACGCCATCGCGCGACGGTGGCGAGGCCCTCGCGACGCGCTTCGTGCTCCGTCCCGTCGATCTCGCGCTCGATCCGTCGGTCCGCGAGGCCTGCGCTCGGAGCGGCGCGACGGGAGGCTTGCCCGATGCGATCGCGCACTCTCTCGAGGGCTACCGCGTCCGCGCCAAGCTGGGACCGATCGATGGGATCCCGGACATCGTCGACGCCGGCGTCACGCGCGACATGCCGCATGGCACGCCGCCGTCCGATCCGTCGGTCGGCTACCCGTACGTCACGACGCGATGGATCGACGGGGGAGCCCTGCTCGCCGACGCGCAGGCGTCGCTCTCGCTCGCGGCCAAGCTCGCCACGCTGACGAGCGTCGTCCGACTGGTCGCGACCCTCCACGAGCGCGGCGTCTCGCACGGCAACATTCGGAGCGACACGATCGCGGTGACGACGATCGATGCGCGAGCGTCGTTGGTCTCGCTACGCGCGATGCGCGAGGGCGGGCCGGCCGAAGAGGACGTGACGGCGCTCGGCCGGCTCGCGGCTTGGTTGCTCGCGCGTGAGCTCCCCGATCGAGAGAGCAGCCCGCTGCGCGACGAGCTCGCGTGGTGGGCGGGCGCGATCGAGGCATGCGCGTCGACCGATGCAGACCACCGCCCGAGCGCTCGCGATCTCGCGCGAGGCGCGCCGCACCCGATCGCGGCGGTAGGCGACGCGGACGCGACCGTCGTCGACACGTCCTTCCGCGCGCCACCGTCGGCATCGGCACAAGACACGGAGCCTGATCCAGAGCCGCGCGGCGACAGGCCGCCTGCCCCCGAGAGGACGATCGTGGTCCCGGACGACGAGCCGCCCGCGCCTCCGGTGCCCATCCGCCCTCGTGGTCGCAAGGTCGGCGTCGCGCCGCGCCCGGGTTGGGGCGAGACCGTTCACGTCCGCGATGACGGCGTCGCGCACCCGCGGCCCGCTCCGGCGGCGAAACACGGGCAGAGATCGTCGGCGCGCGGCACCGGCGCGGCCGCGATCGTGATCGGCGGCGCACTCGTCGTGGCGGCCCTCGTCCTGGGCCTCGTGGCGGTCATCGTCGTGCGGTGCAGCTCCGGCGATGACGACGCGCCGGACGATACGAAGATCTCGTCCGCCGTGCCGGCGCCGGTGTTGCCGATCGCGCGCTGCGACGGAGACGCGCCGTCGCGCGTCGTGATCGCCCGCTTGAAACGAGGACGGCCGGTGCCGCGCCCTCCGGTGCTCGCGACGTGGGCCGGAGCATTGCCACCGGATGCGGTGGTGATTCGCCGGCGGCAGAGCGGGCGCCGCGACGAGGATCGAACGATCGAGCTCGAAGCGTCGCGAGCCAGCTGGCCGGAGTGGGATGCGATCGTCGCCGGCGCCGGTTCCGGCCGCGATGCGTGCACACGGATCGGCGCGGCGCTGGCTGCGCGCGGCGTCGCCGCACGCACGGGAACGGGCGGGATCGAGCTCTCCGGAGGCGATCCGATCGCGACCGAGGATCGGATCGGAACGGTCGCCGCGCTCGCGGAGCCGAGCGGGCACACGTTCGGGCGCGTCCTCGACTGGCTCGAGCCGATGCGCGTCGCGCCTCCGACCTGCGTCTACCGACAAGACGGCTGGGGCGGGGGCACGATCGTGATCACGTGCGACGTCACGAGCACCCGCGCGATGGACTCCCGAATCCGGCTCACCGCGGTCCTCGCCGCGGCGAGCGGCGAGACCGCCCGCCTGCCTGCGGAAGAGATCGACGTCCGCAGCGGCGCGCGTGTGCAGCGCAGCTACGAGCGCGCGTCTGGATTCGAAGAGATAGGAAGCGGCTGCGACTGCGAGGTCGAGACGCTCTCCGCGCGATGAGGTTCGCGTCGTGGTGCCGCCGCGGCCGAGTGCGGCGGAAGGCGGGGAGACGCCGCGTGCGCGTCGCGATCGCGCGCGAGCCAGTAGCGGCGCACGAACGCCGGACGCTCGTCGTTCGGTCGTGAGCGTGAGCGCTCCACGCGGGCGAGCTCCGCCGAGACGAAGCGGTCCCAATGCGCGAACGCTCCTTCGGGCGCGCGCGTTCCATCCCACGTGGCTCGCTCCCACTCGTCGCGCGCCGCGCGCAGCGCGCCGGTCGCCCGCGGATCGCCCACGACGCTCCGGTGGAGCCGCTCGAAGCGCCACCACACGCTCGCGACGTCCTCGATGCCGCTCGGCGCGCCCATATCGATCGGGACGCCGAGATCGACGCGCTTGAACGCAGAGAGACACGGCGCCGAAGTCGCCGTCGCGTAGTGCTGCGCGCCTTCCACGCGCAAGCGCGAGATCCAGGAGGACACCGTCTGACTGCTCGCGACGAATCCGCCCGCGTGCATGCATGGTCCGGCCATCGCTCCGTTGATCGCGCGATAGCGGGGCATCGCGTGACCCGCCCCGTGATCGCGGAGGGCGGCCGAGAGCTCGCCAGGTGTCGTCGCGCGCGAAGCGAGCGCCTCGACCCGCGCGCGTCGCACCCGACATCGCGCGACGACGCCCCGCAGCGGATCGGCGAAGCGCCTCGCGAAGCCGGGGATCGTGAGCCCGTTCGAGATCGCGCGCACCGGCGCCGTCACGCGCTCGACCTCGCGGTGCCGGCCCGCGGTCTCCACGACGAACGCGCTCACCGCGTCCGCGACGACGAAGCTGTTGTGGTAGCTGAAGCCCGCGTCGTCATAGCCGCACCGGCCGCCTTGGCCGTGGCGCGCGATCAGATCGCATACGACGCTCACGGCCTCTTCGGCCGAAGCAGCGCGCTCGAGCGCGAGGCGCACGAGATCCATGCCGAGGAGCCCGCGCGGCGCGAGCGGCTCGCGCGTGAACACCGCCTCGTTTCCCACGACGACGCCGCGCTCGTTCGCGCCCATCTCCGCGCCCCACATCCAGTAGGGTCGGCTGAGGAGCACCGCCCACGTCCGTTCGACCTGAGGGATGGCGATCCAGGTGCACGCGACGGCGCTCCGGGGCTCGTGCATTCGGCGCGGCAGCCACGTGAGGACTTGCGCTTCGTTCGGATCGCGGTCGCTGTTCTTCGCGAAGAGGATCTCCCGCTCACGACGGACCACGACGGTGTCACACACGCATGATCTCCTCGGCGGCCCGCTCTCCGGATCGCACTGCACCTTCTATATAGCCGTTCCAGATGGGCGATGTCTCGGTGCCCGCCCAGTGGATCCTCCCCTCCGGCTTTCGCAGCGTGTGACCGTAGCGAGTCCACACGCCCGGCGGAAAGAGCGCCGCGTAGCAGCCGCGGCTGTAAGGCTCCTGTGTCCACGCGCGGTCGACGTACTCGATCGGGCGCGTAGCCTCGTCTCCATAGCATCGCGCGAAGCACTCGAGCGCGATGCGCCGGCGCTCTTCCGAAGCGAGAGGCGCGAGCTCGCGCGCCACGGGCCCCTCGATGAACCCGAGCATGACGCCTGGACGACCGCTCTTCGGCGACGCGTCGAACGTCACGTGCACGGGCCCTTCGTCCGACACCGACGATCCGGACAGGCCGCGATCGCGCCAGAAGGGCTGCTCGTAGACCGCGATGCACTTGATGACCGCGCCCATCGGCAGGCGCGAGAGCAGCTCCCGACGATCGTCCGAGAGCCCGGGCGACACCTCGAGCTCGGCCGCGATCGGTGGCGGCAACGCCACGATGGCGTGCGCGCCGCGCACCGCCTCGCCTCCGCCCGCAGCGAGCACCGTGACACCGCGATCGTCCTGCTCGATCCGCCGGACCGGGCGCCCGAGCTCGACCACGCCTCCTTGCGCGCGCACGAAGTCGGCGAGCGCGCCGGCGACGGCCTCGATGCCGCCCGTCACGCGATCCTGCTGCGCTCCGCCCGCCGATCGCGTGAGCGCGTCGAAGCTCCCTCCCGATCGCATGTAAAAGAGCGCGTGCAGGAGCGACAGCTGGTCCGCGTCCGCCGCGAACACCGCCTCGATGCCGACGCGCACCATCGCGCGCGCGCGCCGATCGGGGATGTTGCTCCGCACCCAATCTCCGAGCGTCTGCTGATCGAGCTCTTCGGCGCCGGGCGCCTCCCACGGCGCGTCGAGGGGCACGCGGCGCGCGAGCATGTCGAGACGCGCGAGCACCCAGCCCAGGTTCACGAGCGTCCACGGCGGGACGCGAAATGGGATGTGCCCCCGATAGGTGCCGTTCTTGCCGCCGAGGCGCAGGATGTTCCGGCCGTCGATGTAAGACGGGTACACCTCCGCTCTGAATCGATCGCAGAGCGCGTACATCCGATCGTGCGTCGGCCCGAGCCACTGGCCGCCGACTTCGAGCGTCGTACCGTCCTCGAGCGTGACCGTGGCGACGCGACCGCCGACGCGATCGCGCGCCTCGAGAAGGTGCACGCGTCGGCCCTTGCGCACGAGCAGATCGGCCGCAGCCAAGCCGGCGAAGCCGGCGCCCACGATCACTACGTCCGTCGCGCGCATGGAGAGCTCCCGTGCTCGGTCTCGTGCACGACGACGCTGCAACCGACGTGCCCCGTGGAGATCGCTCGAAAAGCACGCGCCGCGCGTGAACGCGCAGGTCACATGGGGTGGCCGCAGGATCCACTCGCCGCGGACACTACGGGCGATCAGTTTCTGTCCGATCAGTGGCTGGCCGCCGCGCCAGCCGCGGGGGTTCGCGGTCTGCCGTGGCACACGCAAGTCGCTTAGCACGCTAACGAGCGCGCCAGGACGACAGCGTTTCTCGTCGCGCGGCGAGCGTCGCACCCGCGGCACGTGCCTTGCTGAACCGGAGCGCAACTTTCACGGAGGCTTCATGGACTCGAAGTTTGCACTTCAAGCCGCGCGCGTCGCGTGCGCGCTGGCGCTGGCCGCGACTGGTTGCGGCGACGACGACGCGGTCCGTCCGAGTGATGCGGGGCGAGACACGGGCGTCACGACCGACGGCGGCGGGACGGATACGGACTCCGGCGGGCCCGACTCGGGCGGCGGCGGCTGCGTGGCCGGCACTTGCCCGCCCGTCGCGGATCTCACGCGCGATGTCACGGACACGAGCTTGATGCTCGATCTGACGACGCACGCCGGCACCGCCGTCCTTACGGTCGCGGGCTCGGCGACGAGCAGCGGCGCGACGTTCGAGGTCGGCGATCTCGCGATCTCTTCGGTGAAGCTCGGCGAGACCGAGCTCATGTACACGACGACCGACGGCAAGCTCGACATCGGCGTGCCCGCGGGCAGCGAGCCGGTCGCGCTCACGATCGCGTACACCTTCATGGACCACCCGGACTTCGACGGATGGATGCCGGCCGCGGGCGTCTCGTTCCTGTGGCCCTACTTCTGCGGCAACCTCTTTCCCTGCCACTCGAATCCCGCCGATGGATCGACGTTCACGATGAACGTGACCGGCGCGCCCGAGGGGACGGTGCTCGTGTACCCGATGACGATCGCGACGCAGGCGCCGACTTACATGCCCGCGGTCGCCGCTGGACGCTACACGTACCTGATGCTCGGTCGCACGACAGCCGGCACCGAGGTGGGCGTGTATTACCTCGAAGGCGGCGAAACCGATGCGATGGCCGGCGCCGGCAACCTCGACGGCTACTTCGACTTCTACGAGCGCACGTACGGCGCTTACCCGTTCGGAGATCGTGTCGCGTCGGTCTCCGCCGCGTGGGCGCCCGACGGAGACTACGGCGGCATGGAGCACCACCCGTTCTGGCATGTGCACACCAATTCGATGGCGCGCGCCGAGGTTCACGCCCACGAGGCGGCACACGGCTGGTTCGGCGACGGTATCCGCATCGCGTGCTGGGAGGACTTCGTTCTATCGGAGGGTCTCGCGACGTACATGGCGGCGCGGAGCATCGAAGCCGCGGACGGCGCGCCTGCCGGCGCGGCCATCTGGGCGTCGTATCAGTCCGAGCTCGACGACATCCTCGCGGGCGGCGGCGATACCATCGCGCTGCCCGACTCGACCTGCAACGAGATCGACATCTACACGCACCCGATCTGGTCCGGCGTTCCCTACATGAAGGGCGCGTTCTTCATGCGGGCCGTCGAGATGGCGGTCGGACGCACCGAGCTCGACGCAGCCTTGCGGCACTTCTACGAGATGAAGGTCGGCCAGGCGGCGCACATGCAGGACCTGCTCGAAACGATCCAAACGGACACGGGTTTCGATCCGACCGACCTCGCGAACGCGTGGCTGAGGAGCATGGGCGCGCCCGGCGCCTGACGCGCCCGGCGTCGCCTCGCGCGACGACAGAAGTGGTACGATGCGAGACGCGCGCGCCGCAGCGCGTGCGTGCGATGTCTGCCGCTGCTCCCAACGTTCCCTCGTTCGTAGGGCGCCGATTCGGTCGCTACTTGCTCCGTCATGCCATCGGGCATGGCGGGATGGCGACCGTCTATCTCGCGCAGCTCGCGGGAGTGCACCGCTTCGAGCGCTGGGTGGCGGTGAAGGTGATCCACCCTCACCTCGCGCTCGATCGCGAGTTCGTCTCGATGTTCCTCGACGAGGCGAACCTCGCGGCTCGCATTCAGCACCCGAACGTCAGCGCGGTGCTCGACTTCGGTGAGCAAGACGGAGTGCCGTACCTCGTCATGGAGTACATGCACGGCGAGACCCTCGGCGCCGCGTTCCGCCGCGTATCGGAGCGCGGCGAGGGCGTGCCGCTGTGGCTCGCATGCCGGGTGCTCGCCGACGTCGCGCGCGGGCTACACGCAGCGCACGACCTCCGGGGCAACAACGGCAAGCTCCTCGGGCTCGTGCACCGCGACGTGACGCCGCAGAACGTGATGATCCTCTACGCGGGTCTCACGAAGATCATGGACTTCGGCGTCGCGCAGGCGGAGGGACGCCTGACCCACACGCGCGCGGGCGAGGTCAAAGGCAAGTTCGGCTACATGTCGCCCGAGCAGCTCCGCGGCAAGGACCTCGATCGGCGCGCGGACGTGTGGTCCCTCGGAGTTCTCCTCTGGGAGGCCACCGTCGGGCGCAGGCTCTTTCGCGCGCCAGGTGAGGGAGAGACCGCCGTGCTCGTCCTTCAGGCGCCTATCACGCGCCCGCGCGAGATCGTCGCCGATTATCCCGCGATCGTGGACGCGGTCGTGATGAGCGCGCTGCAGCGCGAAGCGAAGCAGCGAACGGCGACGGCGAGCGTCTTCGCGGACGCGCTCGAGCAATATCTCGCGTCGCTCGGAAGGCCGGTCGGCACGCAGCAGGTCTGCGAATGGATGTCGACGCGCTTCGCCGATCGCCGGGAGAAGCGGAACAACCTCCTCTCGGCGGCGAAGTCCGGCCTGGTCGAGCTGCCCGAGGTCGATCTCGAGAGTCAACGCAGCGCCCCCGGCGCCGCGAGCGACGTGCGCACGCCGCCCGCGCGGACGGGACACTCCGGCGTGCGCGCGCCTGCGACCGACGAGCGTCGTTCGCCGCGCAGACGTAGCAGCGCGCTGCGCTGGGCGGTCTTCATCGTAGGCGGCACGTTCGCCGTCATCGCGGCGTCCTTCGTTCCTGCGCTGCGCGCACGCATCGGTTGGCTCGACGCGATCCATCGCAGCCTGTCGCGCGAGCTCGCGCCTGTGAACGTGACGGAGCAGCCGACCGACGTCGATGCGCTCCTCGACGCCGAGGCGAGCCCGCAGCCGTCCACGGAGCAGAGCGCGGCCGCCGAGCTCGACGCGAGCTTCGCGCTCGACGCCGGCATCGCCACGAGGACAACGTCTCGATC
>Ga0075429_100004352_pt1 | contig 12164 bp, 13 predicted proteins | sample RhiMetdeltSRZDD3_FD_75295 | JGI IMG/M metagenome (GOLD analysis project Ga0075429, IMG submission 75295) | Populus rhizosphere microbial communities from Tennessee, USA - Rhizosphere MetaG P. deltoides SRZDD3 | ecosystem: Host-associated > Plants > Roots > Rhizosphere > Soil | place: USA...
GCCGCCTCCATCGTGCGCCGCTGGTGCGTGATCACGATGAACTGCGAGCGGTCGGAGTACGCACGCACGAGCTGCAGGAAGCGGTCGATGTTGCTGTCGTCGAGCGCAGCCTCGACCTCGTCCAGGATGTAGAACGGGCACGGGCGCGCGAGGAACACCGCAAACATGAACGCGAGCGCGACGAGCGACTTCTCGCCGCCCGACAGCAGCGACAGGCGCTTGGTCGCCTTGCCCGCGGGAGTTACTTCGATTTCGATACCAGGCACGTCCGCGTCGAAGGGAGTCGGCTCCTCGATCGCGGCCTCCTCGCCATCCGCTGCGACGACCGTCGCGGGCTCGGTCCCGAAGGCCGGCTCCTCGTCACTCCCCTGCGGGCCCTCGCCCGCGAACACCGCCTGCGGGCGCGGGGTGCTGACCCGCCGCAGCTTCCCGCTGCCGCCCGGGAACAGGCGTCCGATCACGTCCTCGAAGTTGCGCGCGGCGGCCTCGAAGGTCTGCTCGAAGCTCTCGCGGATGCGGCGGTCGGTCTCGCGGATCAGGCCGCGCAGCTCGGCCAGCGCCGCCTCGAGGTCCGTGCGCTGCGTCTCCAGCTCCTCGACGTGCGCGACGGCCTCCTCGTACTCGCGCTCAGCCAGCGGGTTGACCGGGCCGAGCCGCTCGCGGCGCCGCTCCAGCCGGTCGAGGCGGGCCTGGAGCTCGTCGCGCTCCTCCGCGGACAGCTCTGCGGGCTGCGGGCCGGCGTCGTCCTCGATCCCGAGCCGCCGCCCGATCTCTGCGACCTCCGCCACCACGAGCTGCTCGCGGTCGCGGACCTGCGCCGCCTTGACCTCCTCCTGGGTGAGCGTCTCGCTGGCCTCGCGCAGCCGCCCCTGGAGGTCGTACTCGCGACGCGCGAGCTCGCGCAGCTCGGCCGCGAAGCCTTCGCTGCGGGCCTCGTCCGCGCTCAGCTCCTGCTCGAACCGCTCGCGCCACGACTGCGCGGCCGCGAGCGCGGCACGCAGCGAGACGCCCAGCCGCTCGGCCGCGGGCAGCACCGCGCGGTCCTGCTGCAGCGAGCGCTCGAGCGCCTCCACTCGCGCCATCCGCTCGCGGCGCTCGTGCTCCAGCCGGCCGGCCACGCGGCGCTCCGCCGCGATCTCCGCGCTGACCTCGGCGCGGCGCGCGTCGTCGGGACCGGAAGCGTGGCTGCGGCGCTGGTCGACCAGCCATGTAAGCCTGCGTTCCTCCTCCTCGACCTGCTGCTGCTCGCGGCGCACGTCGCGCAGCCGCGCCTCGGCGCCCTCCCGCTGATCCTCGGCGAGCTTCACGGCCGCGTCCGCCTCGCGCGATCCCTCACGGGCGTGCTCCACGTCGGCTTCCACCCGGGCCAGCTCCGCCTCGAGGTCGGCGAGCCGGTTGCGGGCCGCGAGGTCGCGGCCGCCCGCGCCGAGCGGCAGCCGGCGCACCTCGCCGAGCCGGGACTCGTAGGCGAGGCCGTCGCGGGTGACCGCGATGCCCCGGAAGCCCTCGGGCAGGTCGTCGATGCGGTCCACGATCCAGGCCGCGCCCAGCAGGGCGTCCACCAGGCCGGCGATGTCCGCGGCCGGCCGGACGCGGTCCACGAGCCGTTCCGCGCCCGGCAGGGGCGGAGCGGCAGCGCTCTCGGCGGCAGGCGCCCGGCGGACCAGAGCGCGGCCTCCCTCGGGCCCCAGCTCTGCCACGGCGTGCGCGCCCTCGGAAAGGCTCGACACCACGCGAGCGCGCAGCAGCCCGCCCAGGGCCGCGGCCACCGCCGCCTCGTAGCCGGGCTCGACGTCCAGGCGCGCCGCCAGCGCCTCCGCGCCGCCGTCCTGGCGCGCGAGGCGCGCGCGCTCACGGGCCTCTTCGAGCCGCTCGGCCACCGCACCGCGGGCGCGCGCCGCAAGTTCCACGAACTCCGTCGCGGCGTGCCGGCGCCCGCGGGCCTCCGCCACTGCGGCCTCGGCGGCTTCCAGCTCGCCGCCCGCCGCGCCGCCCGCTTCGGTCAGCTCCTCGATGCGCCGCTGCGCTTCGGCCCGCTCGGACTCGAGGCCCGCGAGCTCGGAGTCCAGCCGCGCCGCGCGCTCCCGCTCCAGCCGCTCCAGCTCGGCCTCCAGCTCGCCGAGCCGGCCGGCCCCGGGGTCGCTCTCCGCCTCCAGCTGCTCGCGCAGCGGTGTCAGGGCGCGTTCCGCGCGCTCGACGCGCGCGCCGAGGATCTCGGTGCCCCGCTCGACGGACTCGAGACGCAGCGAGATGCGGTCCACCGCCCCGCGGCACGCGAAGGCGCGCGAGGCGAGGCGCTCGCGCTCGCGGCCGTGCTCGGCGAGCCGGCGCTCGGACTCCTCACGCGAATGGGCGACGCCCGCCAGCTCGGTGTCGATGCCGTCGCGGGTGCTGCGCGCCGCCTCCGCGGCCTGCGTGACGACGCCGAGCTCGGCGCGCACGATCCGCAGGTCGTCGGCCGTGAGCCCGGCGCGGGCCTCGAGCGACTGGCGCTCCAGCCGCGTGTGCAGCTCGGCGGCCTCGGCCTGCCGCTTCAGCGGTCGCAGGTGCGAGCGCGCCTCGCGCTCCACGTCGAGCGCGCGGTCGAGGTTGTCCTGCGTGCGGTTCAGCTTCAGCTGCGCGCGGTGGCGGCGCTTGCGGTGCTTGGTGAGCCCGGCCGCCTCCTCGATCAGGGCCGTGCGGTCGATCGGCTTGGAGTTCACGATCGACTCGACCCGTCCCTGGCTGATCACGGAGTGCATCTCCTTGCCGAGGCCCGTGTCCGAGAGCACCTCCAGCACGTCGACCAGGCGGCAGCGCGCGCCGTTCAGGCGATAGACGCCCTCGCCCGAGCGGTCGATCCGGCGCGAGATGGAGATCTCGGCAAAGTCCGACTCGAGGCGGCCGTCGGTGTTGTCGATCACGACCTCCACCTCGGCGGCGTTGCGGCCCTTGACGCCGTGACCCCCGGCGAAGATCACGTCCTGCATCGACTGGCCGCGGACCGCGAGCGGGCTCTGCTCGCCGAGCGCCCACAGCACGGCGTCCGTGATGTTGGACTTGCCGCTGCCGTTCGGCCCCACCACCACGCTGACGCCGCGCCCGAACTCGAGGCACGTGCGATCGGGGAACGACTTGAACCCCTTCAGCGTGAGCGACCTCAGATACACGCGTACACCTTCGCTATGCCTCCCCCGACTCTTCCTCGTCGAGGGTCCCGAGCGCCCGCCGGGCGGCCTCCTGCTCGGAGTCCTTCTTGGAGCGCCCGCTTCCCGAGCCGAACGTGCGGCCGTCGACCTCGGCGACGGTCTCGAACATCCGGTCGTGCGGCGGGCCCTCCTCCGACACCACGCGGTAGGTGACCACGTCGCCGCGGCGGGCGAGGCGCTCCTGCAGCTCGCTCTTGAAGTCGTACAGGTTCGCGATCGCGAACTCGATCTGCGGCTCGAACGCCTCCGTCACCGCCTCGGCCGTGCGCTCGAACCCGTGCTCGAGGAAGCACGCGCCGATGCCCGCCTCGACAGCCTCCGCGAGCACGCTGTCCGCAGTGGTCAGGCGCCCGACCTGGTGCTCGTATCCCGCCGGCGCGGCGGCGCGCATGCGCTCCGGCACCCCGGTGGCGCGGGCGACCTCGACGCACGAGCGGCGGCTGACGGCCTGCGCGCGGATCTTCGTCAGGCGACCCGCCGTCGAGCGCGGGAAGCGCGGGAACAGCGCCCTGGAGACCGCGATGCTCAAGACACTGTCCCCCAGGAACGCCAGGCGCTCATAGGACTGCGCGCGATCGACCACCCACGAGGAATGGGAGAACGCCTGGCGCGCGAGGCTCTCGGGCAGCTCGTCGAAAAGGGCAAGAAGTCTCAGACCTGGGTCGTCTATGGAGTCGGGTTGACGGATGACTGCGCGAGCACGAAGTCGACCGCCTGGCCGACCGTCTTGATCTTCTCCGCCTGGTCCTCGGCCATGCGGATCCCGTAGCGGTCCTCGAGCTCGACCACGAGCTCGACGAGGTCGAGCGAGTCCGCCTCGAGGTCCTCCTTGAACCTGCTCGGCTCCGCGATGATGGCCTCGTCGATGCCAAGCTCCTCGGAGAGATGCGTGCGGATCCGGTCCAGCACCTCTTCGCGGGTCGGAGCCGTCACGGGGCGTTGACGGTATCAGCGGGCACGGACGCGGCATCCGGGGCGGCACGGGCGACTCCGGCGGCCTCGAGGGCGGCGCCGGTGCGGGCAGTGACGCCCTCCTCCACCCCCCGCTCGGCGAGGGCGACGGCGCTGGCGATCGCCCGCCGGCTGGAGGAGCCGTGGCACACGATCGCGAGGCCGCGCAGGCCGAGGAGGTAGGCGCCGCCCACCGACTCCGGGTCGAGGCGCGCGCGCAGCTCCCCCAGGCGTGACCTGATCAGCAGTCCTCCCAGCTTGGACGCCGTGCCGGCCCGAATCGCGTCGCGGATCGCGCCGACCAGCGTGCGCGTCGTGCCCTCCATCAGCTTGAGCGCGACGTTCCCCGTGAAACCGTCGGTCACGACCACGTCGGCAGCGCCGCCCACCAGATCGCCCCCCTCGACGTTGCCGGTGAACACGAACGGGGCGTGCGCGAGCGCAGCAAGCCGCGCATGCGCCTCGGCGACCGCGGGCGTGCCCTTCTCCGGCTCCGCGCCGACGTTCAGCAGGCCGACGCGGGGGCGCGACACGCCCATCACCCCCTCCATGAAGGCCGAGCCCATGAACGCGAACTGGACGAGCTGCTCGGGCCGCACCTCGACCGTGGCGCCGACGTCGAGCAGCAGCGTGGGCCGGCCCGGCACGGGCAGCAGCACGGCCAGGCCCGGCCGGTGCACGCCGCGCATGCGCTTGACCTGCAGCAGGCCCGCGGCCAGCGTCGCCCCGGTGGACCCGGCGCTCACCAGCGCGTCGGCGCGGCCGTCGGCGACCGCCCGGGCCGCCTGCACGATCGAGGCGTCCGGCTTCGCGCGCACCGCCCGAGCAGGGTCCTCCGAGTTCGAGATGCCGACCGGCGCGTCCACGACCTCGGCCACGCCTGCGAGCTCGGCGTTCAGCTCCGCGGCGGGACCGAACACGATGCAGCGCGCGCCGCCGGACGCCGCCGCCCGCACTCCTGCTGCAACCTCGTGCGGACCCAGGTCGGCGCCGTGGGCGTCTACCGCGACGGTTGCGACGGCCCCTCCTCGGAGGAGGCGCGTTCGACGACGACCTGCCGGCCGCCGTAATAGCCGCACTCCGGGCACACCCGGTGCGGGAGCCGCGGTGAGTGGCACTGCGGGCACTCGTTGACCGTCGGCACCGCAGCCTTGTGCTGGGAGCGGCGCTTGTTCGTGCGCGAGTGCGACTGTTTTTGCTTGGGGACTGCCATCGGCTGGCAGAGGTTAGCGAACGAGGGTCCGGGCGACCCGCTCACTCCGTCGCCGCCTGATGCGCCAGCTCCTGACGGATGCGGGCCCTTGCCTCGGAGAAGCGCAGGGTCTCGTACAGGATCAGCGCGGACAGGATCGCCGCCACGAGGCCGACCGTCACGATGGCGGGCAGCTCCAGGCCCAGCGGCAGCAGCGCGAGCAGCACGACCGCGCACGCGAGCCGCCGTCGGTTGAGCGTGTGGAGGTTGCGCCAGCGGAAGGCGACGTGCGCCAGCAGGTACAGCGCCGCGCCGCCCAGCAAAGCCACGGCCGGCACGGTCTTCAACGGCTCCTCCACGTCACCCAGCGTCTTCTTCATGCCGAGCGCCACCAGGATGATGCCCGCCACCATCGGCAGGTGCAGGAACGAGTAGGAGTCCCGTGCGATCCGGTTCTGCTCCTCGCCCACCGCCGCGCGTGACAGGCGGCGCTCGGCGACCAGCGCGACCACGTCGAAGTAGAGCCACCACAGCGCCGCCGCGACCACCACGCCGAGCACGGACGCGGCCACCACCCCGCCGTCGACGCCGAACTCGGCACCCGCGCCGAGCGCCACGATGGACTCGCCCAGCGCGATGATCACGATCAGCCCGTGGCGCTCCGCGAAGTGGCCCGGCACGAGCTTCCAGCCCTGCACTCCGAAGAGGAGCGGCCCGGCCATGTCGAGCGCCAGCGCGAGCGCCCACAGCGCGGTCTGCAGCCCTGTGTCCGCGTACGACCCGCCGACGAGCAGCGCCACGCTGATCGTCGTGCTGCCGACCAGGCCGGTGATGACCGAATGCCGCAGCGCGGGCTCGTCGCGGCTGGCGACCAGGAACAACGCGATTTGCCCGTAGCGGACCACGCCGTACGCGCACGCGAACAGCAGCGCCTCGGAGCCGAACGCGTCGGGGATGCACAGTGCGACGACCAGCAGGCCCGCCATCGCGGCGAAGATCACGATGCGCACGGCCCCCTCCTCGGGCTCGACCACGCTGGTCAGCCACGCGTAGCCCGTCCACGCCCACCACATCAGGGCCAGCACGAGGAGGCCCTGCGCAAGTCCCTCCCAGGTCGCGTTCGCGGCCATCAGCGCCGTGCATTGCGTGAGCGCAAGCACGAACACGAGGTCGAAGAACAGCTCGAGCGGCGTGACGCGCGCCTCCTCGCGGAGCACGGCGGTCATGCGACGTGTGCGCTCGGGTGCGGTCGCCGTCACGACCGCATCTTCTCAACTGGCCTAGCCGAGCTTCAGGTCTCGCAGTTTCGCCCAGCGCGGGTCCGTGCCGCCGGCGTGCTGGTGTTCCTCCGGGTCGGCCTCGTTCAGGTTCGCGCCGCAGACCGAGCACAGCCCGAGGCAGTCCTCCCGGCACACGATCTGCGCGGGCATCGCCAGCAGGAGCGCGTCGCGCGCCCACGCCGCAATGTCGACGACGTCGTCCTCGAGGTAAGGACTGTGCAGCTCCTCGGCCTCGCCGGCCTGCTCGATCTCGCGCGCGTCGACGCCGACCACCGGCGCCGCGTCCGCCATGCACCGCATGCACGCGCCCTCGACCGGGGCGTCGAACCGCAACCGCAGCGCGAAGCCGCCGGACACCGTGCGGGAGACGTCCATGCGCGTGTCCACTCTCCCGTCGCCGACGGTGTAGCGCTCGCCGCCCAGCATCAGCGGCTGGACGCGCACCGCGGTGTCCACGCGCCGGCCCTCGCCGGGCCGCAGCTGCAGCGTGCCGAGGTCGATCAGGTCGGCAAACGGAGGCACGCGCTCATGTTAGCCACGGCCCGGTGGGCGCCCGGCTACTGCCCCGAGCGCCGCAGGGAGCGCAGCGCGAGCGAGACGAACACGGCCGCAAGCCCCGCCAGCGCGAGCAGCCCGGGCCACGTGTCCGCCCAGGTCACGTCACCCACGAAGCCCTGCCGCACAGCCTCCAGGATCTGCGTCACGGGGTTGTACTTCGCGACGTCGTGGAGCCAGCCGGTGAGCAGGGCCTGGGGCGCGTACGAGGTGGTGAACAGGACGGCCATGAAGACGCCTGCCTGCATCAGGGGAGCCGCCGCCTGCGTCTTGAAGCGCATCGCGATGATCACGCCGTAACAGGCTGCGACCGCCGCGAAGCACGCGGCCAGGAACAGCGCCAGGAGCAGGCCGTCCACCCCCGGGAAGCTCACGCCGAGCGCGAGGCCGACCATCATCAGGAGCGTCACCGGCATCAGCACGCGCAGGCTCGCGGACAGGACCGTCCCGGCAAGGAGCACGCCCCGCGGCGCGGGGGATGCGAGCAGGCGGTCGAACCAGCCCAGCTCGATGTCGCGCGCCAGGTTGACGCCGGTTGCCGCGCCCGTGAACGCGGCGCCCTGGAGGAACCCCACGGGCAGGATGAAGTTGATGTACTCGTCCGTGGTGAAGCCGGGCAGGTTGGTGAGGTTCCCGAATACGGCCGTCAGCCCGCACATGAATATGGAGGGCGCCAGCACGCCCGGGATCGCCGCGCCGGGCACGCGCGCGATCTCGTTGATGCCGCGGCGCATCAGCGACCACGTCGTGCGGGCGTCGTAGGCGATGCCGGTCATGGCGCTCATGCGTTCTGGATCCTCGAGCGCAGGCCCCAGACCGACAGCGCGGTGCCGATCCCCGCGACGATGGCGATGCCGCCGAGCGCCTCCAGCGTGGGCCGCAGCGAAAGGTCGGAGATGATCGGGTCGCGCAGGCCGTCCGCGATCAGGCTGAGGGGGTTCCACTCCGCGATCGTCCGGGCCGGCTCCAGGAGCAGGTTCTCGGGGAAGAAGGCGCTCGACAGGAACAGGATCACGAACACGAGGGGGAAGATCCCCTGCGCGGTGCTCGCGCTCTTCGCTTTCAAGGCCAGCGCGGCGCCCAGCGTGCCGAACGCGGTCGCGTTCAGCACCACGAGCGCGATCACGACGAGCGCTCCGGCGACACCTCCCTCGATGTGAGCGCCGAACACCAGGCCCACGCTCAGGAACCACAGGGCGGAGATCGCACCCATCACCGCGGTCGCAGCGAGCCGCCCGAGCACGAACGAGGCGCGCGCGATCGGGGCCGCGAACAGGCGGTCGATGAACCCGATCTCGATGTCGAGCGCCAGCGCGATCGCCGCACTCACTCCCGCCAGCATGGTCGATTGCAGCATCGCCCCGGCAAGCTGGAAGTCGAGGAAGCCGTGCACCTCGGGGAACTGCGGGAGGTCGACGGCGCGGCCCGCGCCACCCGTGTTCACCGCCAGGAACAGGGTGGGGAAGATGATGATCGGGGCGAGGAACTGCGGCCGCCGGAACGCCTGCCGCACCGACCGCCGCCCGAGCTCGCCCACGACGCGGGCCTCGCTGCGAAGCCTCGCCGCGAAGCCGGGCGCCCGCAGCCGCGCCGGCACGGGCGCGGCCGTCACGCCGAGACCGGCTCGTCCGCGGGCAGGTCCGAAGGCCGGGGCTGCTCCTCGTCGGCGCCTTCGAGGTGGCGTCCCGTCTTCTCGACGAACACGTCGTCCAGGGTCGGCTGCACGAGGTTGAGCGACTCGACGCAAAGACCCGCGTCGTCCAGGGCGCGCACGACCGGCGCGACATCCGACGCGCCGTGCTCCAGGGCAACCATCAGCACGCCGTTCTTCGACGGCATCGGATCGCCGAACCGCGCCATCACGACCTCGGCCGCTTCCGAGCCTCCCTCGGCGATCACGATCTCGAGGTGCGAGCGCCCGATCTGCGCCTTCAGCGCGGCAGGAGTCCCCTCGGCGGCCATCTTGCCCTCGTCGATGATGCCCACCCGGTCGGCGAGCTGGTCCGCCTCCTCCAGGTACTGCGTGGTGAGGAACACGGTGGTGCCCTCCTCGTTCAGCCGCCGCACCTCGTCCCAGATCGCGATGCGGCTCACCGGGTCGAGGCCGGTGGTCGGCTCGTCGAGGAACAGGACCTTGGGGTCGTGCACGAGCGCGGTGGCGAGGTCGAGCCGGCGCCGCATGCCCCCGGAATAGGTGCCGACGCGCCGGTCGGCGGCGTCGGCCAGCCCCACGCGCGTGAGCAACTCGCCGCCGCGGCGCGTGGCCTCGTCGCCGGGCAGGCCGTGCAGCGTCGACTGCAGGTGCATCAACTCACGGCCCGTCATCAGCGGGTCGAGCGCGGCCTCCTGCAGCGCGACGCCGATGGCACGCCGCACGCTCGGCGCGTCGCGCTCGACGTCGAAGCCGGCGACGGTTGCGCTGCCGCCGGTCGGGGCCAGGAGGGTCACGAGCATCCGCACGGTGGTCGTCTTGCCGGCGCCGTTCGGGCCCAGGAAGGCGTAGATCTCCCCCTCGGAGACCTCCAGGTCGATGCCCGCCACCGCCAGCACTCCTCCGGCGTAGCGGCGCTCGAGCCCGCGTACCTCGATCGCTGCCACGGGCGAATGCTAGACGGTGCCGTGTGCCGGGCCTGTGCGCGGCGTCACGCTCAGGGGACGAAAAGGCCCTGCGCGAACATCACCTTGCTCCTGCCGAATGCCTCAGCGCCGCGCGAGGAGCGCGACCCCGGCGGCGGCTGCGCCGAGGGCGGCGCCCAGGCCCGGCATGCGCTTGTCCGCCTGTATGTCGCCCCACTCCGCCAGCATCACGCCCGCGTCGAGCAGGTCGCTCAGGACGCCGGCCGTGATCCATCCGTCGGTGTCGGTCCCCGCAGCGGCCGCGCGCAGCGTGCCGAGACCGAGGACGGTGTCCCGTGTCCCGTAGAAGCGGAGCATGCCCCGCACGGCGGGCCGGCCGGCGTCGCCGCCCACGAGCACACGCCCGAGCGCCGCCGGGGCAGCCAGCAGTCCGACGCCGAAGGCAAGGCGCCCGAGCCCGTAGAAGGTCTCCACGGAGCGCTGCATGGGTGCAGCCTATCCCTGCGAGCGCGCCCTAGCCGACTTCGGCGGGCTCTTGCTCGCGGCCGGCGAGCCGGTCGCGCCCCCGCTGCACGGCGGCGAGGAACTTCTGGAGGTTGACCTCCAGCGTGTTCAGGATCTCGTCGGCGTAGTCCTCGGCCCCGAGCCGGATCTCCCGCGCCCGCGCGTTGGCGTCCTCGACGATCTCCTCGGCGGCCCGCTCGGCCTGCAGCGTGATCTCCTCCTGCGAGACGAGCCGCTGCTGCTGGTCGCGCGCCTCCTTGAGGATCCGCTCGGACTCGCGCTTGGCCTCGGCGAGCATCTCCTGGCGCTCCTTCACGATCCACCGCGCCTGCTTGATCTCCTCGGGGATCGTGGCCCGCATCTGGTCGAGCAGGTCGTAGATCTCCTCGCGATCCACGCGCACCTGATCGGTCAGGGGCACGGGCTTGGCGTTGTGCACCAGGTCGTCGAGCTTGTCTATCAGTACGAGAACGTCCACTTAGGGCCTCCGGGCCGGGCTTGGAAGATTACGTCCTTGTTTTCGAAAAGTGTCTATGTGCTTGTCCGTGACAACCGATCATGCAAGGCCTGCGCCACGCCCTCCGGCACGAGGTCCTCGATGCTTGCTCCAAAAGTCGCCAGCTCTCTGACACCGGTTGAGCGCAGGAAGCTGTACTGAGGAGAAGCCATCAGATACACGCTTTCGATGTCATGCGCGAGCTTTCGGTTGAGCTGGTTCATCTCGAACTCGTACTCGAAGTCCGAGATCGCCCTCAGCCCTTTCACAAGCGCACGAGCACCGTGCTTGCGGGCAAAATCGACGAGCAGCGTATCAAACGTGTCTATCTCGACGTTGACGAGTTTTTCCGTGGCTTGCAGGAGAAAACCCTTGCGCTCCTCGGCCGTGAAGAGGGTCTGCGACTTGCGCAGCGGCTGGTCCACCACGCCCACGATCACCCGGTCGAAGATCCGGGCCGCCCGCTCGATGATGTCGAGGTGGCCGTTGGTGACCGGGTCGTAGGAGCCCGGGCAGACCGCCACGCGTCCGTCAGGCGTCATCTCGGGCGTGCAGCACCAGCGCGGTGTCGCCGTAGCGCCGCTCGTCGATGACCGGCAGGTCGAGCCGCAGTGGGTGTTTGACGGAGCTTTCGCAAACGATGCGCGCCCCGGTACCCAGCACCGGGACCAGAAGCGGCCCGAGCGCCTGCCCGAGGCGAGGCGCGAGTCTATATGGAGGGTCGCAGAGGACCAAGTCCCACGTGTCGCCGTGGCGGGCGGCGCCCCGCAGGAAGGAGCGCCCCTCGGCGCGGAACACCCGGGCCGATGGTGCACCGATCGCTTCGAGGTTGGTCCGGATCGCCTTGACCGAGGCCGCATCGGAGTCCACGAACGTGGCGTCCGCAGCGCCACGTGAGAGCGCCTCGATGCCGAGCGCGCCCGAGCCGGCGTAGAGGTCGAGCACGCGCAGGCCGGCGACCGAGCCGAGGATGCTGAAGAGGGCCTCGCGCACGCGGTCCTGCGTGGGCCGCGTGTCGGGACCGCGCGGCGACGCGAGGCGCCGTCCGCGGTACTGGCCGGCTACGACGCGCACTTCAAGACCTGCCTCACGAACTTTCGCGAGTTGGGTGCGAGGGGTGCACCCGGATCGCCGAAGTTCGCTCGAGGGCCGGCCTCATGCCGCGATCGGCTCGGCGTCGAGCGTTCCGAACCGGCGGTCCAGTACCCACTTCAAGACCGCGTGCTCGGGATCGTCCAATCCCGGGTCCGCGCCCAGGAGCCCGATCGCCGTGCTGCGCGCCAGCTCGAGCAGCTCCACGTCCTCCGGCAGCCGCGCGACGCGGAACTCCGGCAGCCCGTGCTGGCGCGTGCCGAACACGTCCCCTTCACCGCGCAGCGTGAGGTCGACCTCGGCCAGCCGGAACCCGTCCCGCTCCTCCG
>Ga0075429_100004355_pt1 | contig 12163 bp, 7 predicted proteins | sample RhiMetdeltSRZDD3_FD_75295 | JGI IMG/M metagenome (GOLD analysis project Ga0075429, IMG submission 75295) | Populus rhizosphere microbial communities from Tennessee, USA - Rhizosphere MetaG P. deltoides SRZDD3 | ecosystem: Host-associated > Plants > Roots > Rhizosphere > Soil | place: USA...
CTGCGCCCCGATGACGGACACGAGCTTCGACACCGCCAGGTTGACCTGCCAGAACTTCGGTCCGACCGCGATGTTGCGCATCGCATTCCCCAGCATGCCCGGCGTCGCCAGCGCAAAGGCGGCCCGGTTGAAGTAGTTGAGGATCGGCTCCCCTGGTTTCAGGTCGGAGGCGTCTTTCCCTGGACCGTAGATGTCGTCGCTCAGCAGGTCGGGCCTCTGAATCGAGGAGTGACTCCCGATGAACGCGCGGTCGACGCCACTGGTGATGTTGATCCGGCTCCCCGAGCGGGCGTTGAGGATGCCCGACACCCGCCAGTGCGACGCCAGCGCGCTGACGACCCCGCTGCCAACCTGCGGTGTCTCGTATCCGGCGTTGAGCGTTGCCAGGTGCGTGCGGTCCTGATCGCAGGGGCCGGCGTCGAATTCCGGGTTGCCCGGATCCGAGTAGCCCTGGCTGGTCTGATTGAAGGTCTCGGCGGTTGCCGTGCCCTCGCACTTCCCAAGCGTGTAGGTGGCGTTGAGGCTCACGCCGTTCACGCTCCGATGCCGCGCCGCCAGCTTCAGCCCGCGGTACTTCTGGTAGCCGATGTCCGTGTTGAGATCGAGCGCGCCGATCTTGGCTGACTTGATCGGATCCTGCAACGACAACTCGCGCCGCTGGTTCAGGTTCGCGGTGGTCGAGCAGACAGGGAACGCCCGCGGACCGGTGGAGGTATTGAGCGTGCAGGGTCCCAGCCCCAGGAACACACCGTTGTTGAGGGCCGATTGCGCCCAGAGCCGGTCGGAGTAGCTGCCCAGATAGGTCGCCGACACGCCCCAGCTGGTCCCCAGCTGCCGCTCCACCATCACGTTCCACTGCTGCACGCGTGGTGAATTGATGTCGGGATCCATCGAGCCGAAGGCCCCAAACGGGATGTACTCCGCGTTGGCGTTGGCGATGATGGGGTGGGGATCGCCACCCGGCGTGTTGCCCCAGGGGTTGTCCAGGGGGACATCGTTGAGGATACTGCGGCTGCCGAACGGCGGCGCCCCCGCATTGATGTTGTGGTACTCGCCCGCCATGAAGTCATACCCCATCGAGTACGACGACCGCACGGCGAGGCGGCCATCCCCGGTGACGTCCCACGCCACACCCAGGCGCGGCGCGATGTTGTCCCACTGCTTGTTCAACCCGGTCTTCCCGTCCGGGAATTTCTCATCCCCCGGATAGATCAGTCCCGGCGGCGCGTTGAGGAACACCTTGCTCGTGATGCCGCGGTCGTAGTTCTCCTGATCGAAGATCACGATCGCGTTGTTTTCGACGTACTGGCCGAAGTACGGCTCCCACCGCACGCCCGCGTTGATCGTGACCCGGTTCGACACGCGCCACGCATCCTGCGCGTAGGTGCCCAGGTACCAGTTGTGGATATCCAGGACACTGGGACCGCCGATCTCGACCCGCGCGACACGGCCCGCCAGGAAATCCGCGAGGGAGTGTCCGGTCAAGCTGCCGTCAATGGTCCAGGCGCCGCTGGTGCGGGAGGTCGAACGCGTGTCAAATTTCCAATAGCGGGTGGTGGCGCCGAGGCCGAACTGATGGCTTCCCCGCACGAGGGTCACGTCGTCGGACATCCCGTAGAGCTTGTGTGTCGACCGCCGTTCTCCGCTACCCACAGTGGAGAACATGCCGGCGGCGCCCAACCCGAACTGGTTGCTCTCGGTGCCGCCCTCGTAGGTGGGATAGCCGTACATCCTCACACCCATAGATGCCGGGCTGGGAAGCCCATCGTTGTGGTAGCGGTGCGAATCCGTATCGCTCCACGTGAACCGGACCGCGTTGACGAGCGCCGCGCTCATCACGTGGGTCTGACCCACAACCAGCGCGCGGAGCTTGTCCGTGGTCCCCTCGGTCGACGTCTTGAGGAGGTTGTCACCCGGGCCCGACCACGGTTCGGGGAAGTCGTTCTTGTAAAGCATGTACCGGCCGAAGAACAACTGGCTGCTGGTCGCCTGGAGGTCGATCCGCACGATCGGTTCATGAATGTCCCTGCGGTCGACGGTTTCCCACTGGACCTTGCCACAGGGGTCGTCGCTCTTGGGCAGCAGCGCGGTAAACTTCACCGCCGCCGGGCTCAGGAGGGCCGGATTGATTCGGTTGCCGACGAAGGGGGCGCCCAGGTTGATCTGCCGCCCGGAGTTGCACGCCGGTGACGCGATCGTGGTGAAGTCGCCCGCCAGCATCTGGGCCGTCGGCACGTACGAAATCTGGCTCGTCGGCGTCTGACGATTGAAGGTGCCCTGGTAGCCGCCGAAGAAGAACAGCTTGTCGCGGAGGATAGGGCCGCCCATCGTGCCGCCCAGCTGATTTCGCCGGAGGCCGTCATTTTTCTGCTTGCCGTCGGGGCCGATCGCGGCAAAATGATCGGGCGAGTTGAAGCGAAAATCGCGCAGGAACTCGAAGCCGCCGCCGTGGAACGCATTGGTCCCCGACTTGGTCACCGCGTTGACCGACGCGCCGGACTTCAAGCCGTTGTCGGCCGAGAGCCCGCTGGTCGCCACCTGGAATTCCTGGAGCGCGTCGGGGAACGGCATCGGCAACCCGGCGTTGCTCTGCGGGTTGTTGTGCTCCGCCCCGTCCAGCGTGTAGGCCACGCCGAACGGCAGGCCGCCGGCGACCGAGATGTACACGCCGCCAGGTATGCCACGGGCCGTCCCGCCGGTCTGTACGGCGGCGCCGGCGAGCACGATCAGGTCGGTGACCTGGCGTCCCTGCAGCGGTAACTCGAGGATGGCCTCGTTGTCCACGACCGTGCTGATCCCCGCGCTGCGGACATCGACGAGCGGCGCCGCGGCCTCCACGGTGACCGACTCCTCGAGCGAGCCCACGGCGAGCGCCGCATTGACCGTCGGCGTCCCACCCACCTGCAGGACGATACCCGTCTGCACGTAGGTCCTGAAGCCCTGGAGCGCCACCTCGAGCCGGTAGGGCCCGGTCGGCAGGTTCGTGAGCACGTAGCCGCCCGTGTCATCGGTCACGGTCGTGCGAACGAGGCCCGTATCGGTCTGCGTCACGGTGACCGTCACGCCGGGCAGCACCGCGCCGCTTTCGTCGCGGACGGTACCACTCAGCTGCGCTGTCCCCTGCGCCCACGCGGCGCAGGCGGTCAGGAGAAGGATCAATACGCCGCGCGACCAACAGTTCATCCACGCTTTCATCGTCAGTTCCTCCACAGGACTCTCACCATGTCCGCCGGAAGTTTCCACGACATCCGCTGGGTATCTGTGCAGCCGGCCAGAGCTTACCAGAGCGGCCGGCGATGCTACCAACGTTTCTGTGGCGAAAGGAATACCGTCCCGGCCCTAGGGGAGCCCGTCCAGACGCCGCTGCATGCCCGCGTACGTGAGCGCACCATCCACCTTCTCGGTCTGACCGCCGGCCGTGATAAACGATGTCGGAGTACCCTGGACTCCCCGTTTCAGACCCATGATCGCGTCATCGTCGATGACGGTATCGAGTGACGGATCCTGCAGATGTTTTCGGACGGCCGCCAGGTCCTCTGCACCAAGAGCTGAAGCAAGTACAGACTCGATGTTCCCCGTTTGTGACCATTCGGGCTGCGACTGATACAACGCCTCGACGACACGTCCCCATTGCGCAGGGCCGACGCGCAGCGCGGCGCGCGCAAAACGTGCTGCCTCACGGGAACGCGGGTAGGTGGGATATTCGCGATAGACCACACACACTTTTCCGGTGTCCGCGTAGTCCGTGAAGATCTGCTTCATGGTCTGCAGATAGAACGCGCGACACGACGGACATTCGTAGTCCGAGAACACCTCGAGACGAATCGGAGCGTTCGCGTTTCCGCGATTGCAACCCGGCTGATCGTCGGCGAGCCGTTCAGGTTCGCCGCTTGGTAATTCACTTTCGTTGATGGTTTCCGTACGCTCGCTGCTCGTGGGTTCCACGCGGTCGGGGGGACCACACGCCGCCGCCAGCAGCACAAAGGCCAGGATCAGGAGCCTCCCCACAACCCCGTTGGTGTCAATCATTGGTTTTCCCGCCCATCGTCGGTTTCCATCTTGCGCCCATCAGGCAAAGTCACCGAATACATGACGCCCGCGGGCAGGCCAGCCCTGGACGGCGACAACACCACGGTGACCTCGTCTCCCGGTTTGATGGAGTTGCGATTCCAGCCCGCTTTCGACAACTGGAACACGCTGCTCATCTCCCCGCTCCAATGGACGATCTCACCGTTATCTCCCTTGACGTCAAAATAGAGCTGGGTGTGCGGATTGACCATGCGCCATTCGGTCACGGTACCTTTGAGCGTGATGCGTGTGTCCAGGTCATACGAAGCCCGGGTTCCGTGATGGGCGGATACCTGAACTGAAATCCCGCCAGCACAGACGAGGGACCACACTGCGATCATCGTGTTGCGGTTCATGGCCTTCCTCATCTATCGCACGATTCCAGCGGCCGGATCGCGCACGCGGCGATTGAAGTTGTCGACTTCGTCGACCGGCGCGCAGAGCTCTTCCATCACTCCGTACCATCCTTTGAGGTCGGTCATCTTTTCGTACCAACCGATCACCTCCTCCTTCGGTACGAGCGTGAAGGTCTTCGCCTCTGCTATCCACGGACGTGTATACATCACCGGATCAGTGATGATCATTCTCAATTCGATCTTGTCGCGGCTGACGCGGGTGTACCGCTCTTCCAGCCGCATCTGTTCGCTGAGCGGATACCCAAACTGGTCCAGCCAGGCCCGGCTGTCAAAACCGGCGGACTCAACCACCAGCGTGTTGCCTTCCCAGCGGCCAGCCGAATAGCCGTACCATCTCCTCAGATCCGGGTTGAAATCCGGAGATATCCTCCGTCCATCCGTCCAGATTTCCCGGAAGGCGCGTGTCCACGAAAACACCTGGACGAAGAGATCAGGCGTCATGATGAACTGGGCCGGCCGGGGGTACAGAAGCGCGCGCGGAATCCCTGCGGGATTGCATTCGCCCGTCGGATCATTTCCCAGAGCCGGCGGAATCGCCCTCGGGCCATAGCTTGGCTTGTAAGCGTCAAACGTCTCTTTTCCCTTGGCCGTGAACGGCGGGGTTGCCTCATCTCCAGGCATTCTGCTGACACCGCGGCTTCCACCGCGGCTCCGGTCCCAGATCCCGTTGAAGTCTCTTGGATCGAAGGCGACGTTGGAGGAGGATGCCGCCTGCGCTGTGGAACGGATTTCGATGACGGTACCGGCAAACCCGTGGTTTGCGGACGCGACGGTCGAGGAAACCAGCCCCAGCACCATCGGAATCATCAGGTATGTCACATGACGGTTCATCGCTCTTGCGAAGCCGCCCGACGTGCTTACCGGCGCACGTCCGTGTCGGCTCGCCCTCCGTCGTCGGCGCCGGTCTGGCTGTCACGCATGGTCGTGCCGTCGGCAAAGTCAACCTTGTTGAAGCGCCCAACCAGGGCACCCGTTTTGGCCTGCCATACGTACAAGGTGACGACGTCTCCTTCCTGGAGCGTCGTTCTGCTCCACCCGACGAGCTGAGCCCCGACGATGCCGCCGAGTTCCATCGTCCACTGCTGAACCTTGCCCTGTGCGTCCTTGTAGTCCGCCTTGATCAGCGGGTGAGGATTGATCCAGAGGAATTCCGTGATGGTGGCGTTCTTCAACACCACCGGGGCCTTCATCTCGAACGCCGCACCGCCGTGATGCGCGAAAGACTGGCTGTCCATCGCGGCGAGTCCGCCGACCAGAATCAACATCATGACGACTTTCGCTTTCACCAGGCACCTCCAGAAATCAATTCCGCCGGCGATCGGGGCTAACGCGCCGCACTGGGATTACCGGCCGGGTCGGCCATTTCTTTCAAGTACCGCTGCAGCGACGACGGTATGCAGGTCGTGTTGAAGAAGGTCTGGCTCGGAATCCACCGGAAATACACTTCCCCGAGACGGAGAGGCCTGGTGTAGAGCTTCGGGTCATCCATGGTCGTCGTCAGCGTCAGATCGTTCTTGCTCTTCCGCTGAAAGCGTTCCGTCACGCGTGCTTCGACGCTATGGGGGTAACCGCTCTCGGTCGCCCAGGTCTGCGGGTCCATCCCGGTTGTCTCCACCACGAAAGTGTAGTCGTCCTCCCAGCGACCCACCGAGTAGCCGTTGTAGGTCGGATCGTGGGCGTCCCTGCCGCGGCCTCCGACGTTGGTCGGCAGAGTTCGTCCGTCGGTCCAGATCTCACGATATTGCGTCTGGAACGCGATCAGGACAAAAGTCCGGTTCGGCAGCGTCGTGATCGTCATCGAACGAATCTGGTCGTTCATGTTCCGGGGAAAACCAAACGGATCGCAGTAGCGGAGATGGGGATCGTTCGTGTTGGCGACCAGCACCGTGGGGCCCTGCGGGTGGTTGCGATCAAACAACTGCTTGCCGAGTGGCGTGAGCGGTGGCGGATTCTCGGGTCGGATCCCCGGCTTGACACCGGCGCCGGACGCCTCTCCTGCCCATGTGCCGGTCAAATCGCGCGACGGCGCGGGCCCGCCTGGTCCGACGTTGGCCCTCGCATCCTCTGGATAGTATTTCCACGGCGAACGTGGCGCATCGCCTTGAGCGGCGGCAAGCGCCGACAGCAACAGTACGCCTGCTATGCCTGCGAGTACACTCGTGCTCGTCCTGCCCATCGTCTGCTCCCTGTCTGTTCCTCGCACTTCCAGTAGGCGCCCCGATTTAGCGGGCCAGAATCGGAATGGTGTTCGCGGCAGGCGGCGGCGCTATCGTCTGCAGGAAAGCATAAATGTCTGCGAGTTCCTGGTCGGAGACGACTTTGGCGGTATACGGTGGCATCTGTGCCGTGGGTCTGCGGACATATCTCGCAAACGCCGCGAAGGCGATGGGACGTGGAGCCAAACGTGCCCCCGCGCCGCCTTGCGCGGCGTAGCCATGGCACTGGTAGCACCCGTAGCTCGAGTAGATCTTCTTGCCGTTTTCCGCATTACCCGGAGGCGCCGCCTGAGCATTCGGAGCAGCGGGGGTAGACGCGCCGGGAGCCGACCCCTGAGCCCGCTGCGCGTCAAGTGAGGCGGCTGCTATCAGAAGAAACGACGCCAGGGGTAAGGCGAGCGCGGAGATGACTCTCATTACATTGGCTCCTATCGGGGTTGAGTCACGACATCGACCAGGGCGGGCTCGCCCTTCAGCACGACGTCCACGGCACGCTTGATCGCCGGCCCGAGATCGTTGGGATTCGTGATCGGGCCTTCACCATGCACGCCCATGCCTCGCGCCATCGTTGCGAAGTCGATGTTAGGATCGGTGAGGCTGTTGCCGATGCCGGCGTTGGTGATACCGCGCTGGTGCCGATTCGCCATCCGCTGGATGTGCATGACTTCCTGGTGGTAGGCGCGGTTGTTGTACATCACGCTGAGGAACGGGATGCGGTGATGCGCAGCCGTCCACAGCGCTCCAGGGGCGTACATGAAATCGCCGTCCTTCTGGATGCTGACCGCGAGCCGGCCATGCTTGCGGTGAGCGAGCGCCGCGCCCACGGCCGTGGGCAAATCGCCGCCTTCGGCCGCGACGCCGCCTCCGTCGATGACCTGATAGTGCTTGTCCACGTTCCACAGCGCGCCACCACCGACGCCGCCCACGTTCACCCAGTCGTGATCCTTGATGGCGTTCCAGAGTTCAGCGGTGAGTCGGGGAATGCTGACCGGGCTTGCATCCCAGCCATACGTTGCTGCGGCGCGAGCCTGTTCGAGCGCTTGCGCTGAAGCGGCGGCCAGCCGCTTTCCGCGCTCCTCGAAGATCCTTCGGCGCTCCGGGGTCACCAGTTTCTTGACGGCTTCGATCAGGGACGGCAGCGTTGCCTCAGGATCCGCGGCGATCGCCATATCGACTTCGGTGTAGCGCTGGAAATTCTGATAGTTGCTCTTCAGATACAGGTCGCTCGAGGTAATGCTCACGAGCTTGGCGCCCTGCTTCGTGAGCAGCTGCGAGCTACGCGTCTGTTGATCCAGATAGGTGTTGACGGTCCCCCATAAGTCATTGACGTCCAGGCCGACAATCAGGTCCGCATTCCGAATCAGTCCGCCGCCACCCTGCCTGAGGGGATGACGCGATGGGAATGATCCACCCGAGACCGGCGCCTGAAGGGTCTCGGCGAGTTCAACCAGCATCCGCATGCCCTCGGGTGTGCGTGCGGAGTTCCCGAGAATGAGGGGATTCTCCGCCGCGACGAGGAGCGCCGCCAGCTCCGCCACCGCGCCGGCGTCTGCCGCCGGCGGCCTCGCTAACGTGAGCTTCGGCATGCGCGGCGAACCACCGTGGCCGGCCATACCGGTTTCCTGCAGATGGCTGTCGGCCACCAGCACGACAGGTCCCATCGGCGGCGTCATGGCGATCTTGTAGGCCCGCATCGCGGACTCGGCGAAGTGCGGAAGCGAGATCGGCAGATCGTCCCACTTGGTGTAGTCACGGACCATTGCCGCGGCATCCTGCGCGCTGTGACTCCACTCCACGCCCGGACGCCGGGTGACGGCGTCGATCGTGTTTCCGAGAATGATGAAAACAGGTACCTGTGCTCCAAAGGCCTCGTAGATGCCGATCGACGCGTGCTGCAAGCCGACGGTGCTATGCGCCATGATCGCCATCGGCTTGCCTTCGACCTTTGCGTAGCCGCACGCCATGAACGCCGAGGACTCTTCGTGGCAACAGGTGAGCAGCTCCGGAGCCTTGTTCCCGCCGTAGTTCACGATCGACTCGTGCAGCGAGCGAAAACTCGATCCGGGGTTGGCTGCGACGTACTCGAAACCGAGATGCTTGAGCACGTCGACCATGAAGTCAGAACCCGGATGGTCCTCGATCAGTGCCTGCACATCCGCCGAGATCGGCTGGGTCTCGGCGGCTAGCGCCTGAGGCGAGGGCAACGCCACCGCTGGCGCCGCTGGCGCGGGCGCTTGCGCTTCGGCCGCCCCCGCCACCTCGGGCGTCGCCGCGAGGGCGACGGCACCAGCAGCCGCGCCTTTGAGAAACTCCCGGCGATCAGGGTGGTTCGTTTTCGAGTTCGCCATCACACAAACTCCTTCTCTAGAAAAAGAGCAAACACGAGGGACACGACGATTGCGAAGCACACGAATTCCGATTAAAGAAAAAACCTCGTGGCCTTCGAAGTCTTCGCGATCTTCGTGTTTGGTGTTTCAACATCTCCTAGAAGTCGTACTTCACCCCGAATTGCAGGATGCGCGGATCGCCGGTCTGCGTCGTGATGCGCCCGAACGTCGCCGCGTTCAAGTTGACCGCCGGATTGCCCCAGTTGAAGGTGTTCAGCAGGTTGAACGACTCGAGCCGCAGCTCCAGCCGCTGCATCCCGGCAACGGAGATCAGCTTCGAAATCGCCAGGTCGACCTGCCAGAACGCCGGCCCCACCGCGATGTTGCGGGTGAGGTTGCCCACCGCGCCCGCCGCCGGCAGCGCGAAGGCGTCCCGGTTGAAGTAGTTGTCGATCTGCTGGCCGGGCTTCAAACCGGACGCGTCCTTGCCTGGACCATAGATACCGACCCCTGGGACGCTGTCGGGCCGCTGAGCCGAGATACCGTTGAACGCGCGATCAACGCCACTGGTGATGTTGAGCCGGCCTCCGGAGCGGGCGCTGAGGATGCCCGATAGCCGCCAGCCAGCCGCCAGCGCGCGCACCAGGCCGTTGCCCACATCCGGGGTCTGGTACCCCATGTTCAGCGATCCCAGATGGGCGCGGTCCTGATCGCAGTAACCGGCGTCGACGTCCGGGTCGTCCGGATTCGTGTAGCCGGCGCTGGTCTGATTGAAGGCGTTGGTGGTCGGCGTGCCCTTGCACTGCGACAGCGTGTAGCTGGCGTTGAGGCTGACGCCCGTCCCGGTCCGGTGCCGCGCGGCCAGCTTCAGACCCTTATATTTCTGCCAACCCACGTCCGAGTTGAGGTCGAGCGCGCCGATCTGCGACGCCCTGACCGGATTTTCCAGCGACAGCCTGCGCCGCTCGTTCAGGTTCGCGTTGGTCGAGCACACCGGGAACGTCCTCGGACCTGTCGCGGTATTGAGCGTGCACGGGCCCAGCCCCAGGAACACACCCGGGTTGATCGCGCTCTGCGCCCAGAGCCGGTCGGCGTAGCTGCCCAGATAGCTCGCCGACACGCCCCAGCTATCGCCCAGCTGCTGCTCCACCATCACGTTCCACTGCTGCACCCGCGGTGAATTGATGCCGGGATCGATCGAGCCAAAAGCGCCAAACGGGATGTACCCCACGTTGGGGCTGAGGACGATTGGGTGAGGATCGCCACCCAGGTGACCCCAGGGGTCGTCCATCCGGCCGGGCGGATCGTTGATGAGCGAGCGGTTGCCGAACGGCGGGGCGCCGGCGTTGATGTTGTGGTACTCCCCGGCCATGAAGTCATACCCCATCGAATATGAGGACCGCACGGCGAGGCGGCCATCCCCGCGGACGTCCCACGCCACGCCCAGGCGCGGCGCGAGGTTCCACCACTGAATGTCCAGGCCGGTCTTCCCCTCCGGGAACCCCTCGTCCCCCGGATAGATCAGTCCCGGCGGTGCGTTGAGGAACACCTTGCTCTTGATGCCCTGGTCGAAGTTTTCTTTCCTGAAGATCACAATCGCGTTGTTGTCGACGGACTGGCCGAAGTACGGCTCCCACCGCACGCCGCCGTTGAGCGTCACCCGGTCCGACAGGCGCCACGCGTCCTGCGCATACGCCCCCAGGTACCAGTTGTGGATATCCAGGATGTTCGGGCCGCCGATCTCGAGCCGCGCGACTCGCCCGGTCAAGAGATCAGCAAGGCTGTGCCCGGTCGCGCTGCCGTCAACGGTCCATGTGCCGCCGGTGCGGGAGGTTCCAATGGAATCCAATCTCCAGCGCCGCACGTCGGCCCCGAAGCCGAGCTGATGGCGCCCCCGCACCACGGTCAGATCGTCGGACACCCCGGCGAGTTTGTTGAACGTCTTCCGCTGCGTCGCGGTTCCGCTCATCAACTCGAAGTTGTTGGTGACCGTCAGCGAGAACTGGTTGGCGGGCGGATAGCTGTACATCTTCACGCCGACATCGGCCGGGCTGAAGAACCCGTCCGGTTGGAACCGCTGCACAGTCGTGTGGTTGTAGGTGGCACGTACCGCGTTGACGACCGACGCGCTCACGACCTGGGTGTGACCGAGCACCACGGAATGGAGCTGGTTGAGCGCACCCGACAGCGTGGTCTTGAGGATGTTGTCGCCGGGGCCGGACCATGATGGCGGCGTGCTGATCTTGGTTCCCAGATATCGGCCAAAGATCAACTGGTTGTTGGTCACCTGGAAGTCGACCCTGGCGACCGGCATGTGCTGGTCCTCGTTTCCGGCTTGCTCCCATTTGATTTCGCCACACGGATTGGTGGTCTGTGGCAGCTTCGCAACGAGGTTCAACGCCGCCGGGCTGAAGAGGGCCGGACTGATGCGGTTGCCGACGAAGGGGGCGCCGAGGGTGATCTGCCGTCCGGCGCACTGCGGCGACGTGATCGTCGTGAAGTCGCCAGCGAGCATCTGGGCCGTCGGCACGTACGAAATGTTGCCGGTTGGCACCTGACGCAGGATGGTGCCCTGGTAGGCGCCGAAGAAGAAGAGCTTGTCGCGGACGATGGGACCGCCCAGCGTGCCGCCGAACTGGTTGCGCCGGAGACCATCATCGACCTGCTGGCCGTCCGGGCCGAACGCCGCAAAATGCTGCGGGGCGTTGAAGCGACGATCGCGCAGGAACTCGAAGCCGCTCCCGGCGAAACGATTCGTGCCCGCCTTGGTCACCGCGTTGACCGACGCGCCTGATTTGACGCCGCTCTCGGCAGAGAGGCCGCTGGTCGCCACCTGGAATTCCTGGAGTGCGTCAGGGAACGGCAGTGGCAGGTTGGTGTTGCCCTGCGGGTCGTTGTGCGCCGCCCCGTCGAGCGTGTAGGCCACACCGAACGGCAGGCCGCCACCAACGGAGATGAGCACGCCGCCCGACATGCTGCGGGTGGACGAGGTGCCGGTCTGGACGGCGGCGCCGGCGAGCACGATCAGGTCGGTGACCTGGCGGCCCTGCAGCGGCAACTCCAGGATCGCCTCGTTGTCCACGACCGTGCTGATCCCCGCGCTGCGGACATCGACGAGCGGCGCCGCGGCCTCCAC
>Ga0075429_100004356_pt1 | contig 12161 bp, 9 predicted proteins | sample RhiMetdeltSRZDD3_FD_75295 | JGI IMG/M metagenome (GOLD analysis project Ga0075429, IMG submission 75295) | Populus rhizosphere microbial communities from Tennessee, USA - Rhizosphere MetaG P. deltoides SRZDD3 | ecosystem: Host-associated > Plants > Roots > Rhizosphere > Soil | place: USA...
AGACCGACGCCGTCGTCGTCCTCGACGTGCCGCTGATGGTCGAGTCGAAACGGGGCTACCCGGTGGCGGGGCTGCTGGTGGTTGACGTCGACCCTGAGGTCGCGGTGCAGCGCCTGGTCGAGCACCGGGGGATGCGTGAAGCCGACGTCCGGGCCCGCATGGCCCGCCAGGCCAGCCGGGACGAGCGCCTCGCCCGCGCCGACTTCGTCATCCACAACGACGGCGACCTCGACGCCCTGGCCGAGGAGGTCGACCGGGCCTGGGCCTGGATCGAGGGCCTCGGCTGACAGACTGGCCCGATGGCCTCATGGAGTGAGCTGACCGCTGCCGCGCCCGATCTTGCGGCCCGGGCGAAGGCGGCCTTCGACCGCAGCAAGCACAAGACGATGGCGACCCTCCGCAAGGACGGGTCGCCCCGCATCAGCGGCACCGAGGTGGACTTCCGCAACGGCGAGGCGTGGCTTGGCTCGATGCCCCGCGCGGTGAAGGCGCAGGACCTGCAGCGTGACCCGCGGGTCGCGGTGCACAGCGCCAGCGCCGAGCCCGACGAGGCGGCCGGCAAGATGGACCCCGACGCCAAGCTGTCCGGCCGGGCCGTCGAGATCACCGACCCCGACGTGGTCGCGGAGTTCGCCGCCGACGCCCCGCCCGGGGGCATGCACCTGTTCCGGCTCGACATCACCGAGCTGGCCGTCACCGGTGTCGAAGGCACCCCGCCCTACCTCTACATCGACTACTGGACCGAGGCCGCCGGCGAGGTCAAGCGGGTCAAGCGCGACTAGGTGGTCGCAGCGACCGGGACGACGTCGACGGAGATCGTCAGGGCCTGGTCGGCCGGCGGTCCGTAGAGGACCCCCCGGACGGGGACGACGTCGGTGTAGTCGCGGCCCCAGGCGACCGTGATGTGGCGGTCGGGCTGGACCAGGCCGTTGGTGGGGTCGAGGTCGACCCAACCAGCGCCCGGGACGTAGACGCCCACCCAGGCGTGCGATGCGTCGGCCCCGACGAAGTGGGGCTGGCCCGGCGGCGGCTCGGTCTCCAGGTAGCCGCTGACGTAGCGGGCACCCAGGCCCAGCGACCGGAGGGCGCCCACCAGCAGGTGGGCGAAGTCCTGGCACACGCCCCGCCGGGTGGCGAGGACCTCCAGGACCGGCGTCGTCACGTCGGTGGTGCCGGGCACGAACTCGAACGTCTCCTGGATGGTCGCCGTCAGCTCCGCGGCGGCTTCGCCCAGCGGCCGGCCCGGGCGGAACGCGCCCGTCCCGAACGCCGCCAGGTCGGGGTGGCGGCTGACCCGGGGGGAGTCGAGGCGGCACTGGCGGGCGAGGAGCCCGTCGTCGCTGCGGTCGCCGTCGGTGAGCCGGACGGCGTCCTCCCAGAGCCCCGCCCACGCGCCGGCCGGCGGCTCCGGGTGGGACACGGCCACGTGGCTGCTGCCCGTGACGACCAGGTGGTCGTGGGGCCGCTCGATGGCCACGTAGTCGACGAGGTTCCCGAAGGCGTCGACCTCCTCTCGGGTGAACGTGGGCTCGGGCTCGACCTCGACGACCGCGTCCTCGACGTCCTGGAGGGGCAGCGGGCGGGGCCGCAGGCGGGCGACGGTGTGGCCGACCTCGACCGGTTCGTCGTAGCGGTAGGTCGTCCGGTGGACCACCTCGTAGCGCCTGACCTCCGTCGCCCTCGTCACGAGCGCCGCCGGGGGAGCTCGGCGAACCAGCCGGCTGCCATCTCCTGGCCGATGGTCAGCAGCGGGGCGCGCACGGCGAGCACGAGGCGACCCGCGGGCCCGAGCGGCCCGTCGTCGGCGTCGGTGTCGCCCGGCTGCTGTCCTGCCGCCAGCGGGAGGTGGCGGTCGAGCGCCCACCTGGCCCGGCGCAGCGCGGCGAGCTGCCGCTGGCGGACGGGCCGGGAGGGCAGGTCGTTGAGGTCGACCGCCAGCTGGTCGAGCTGGAAGCGGACCGATCGGGGGTTCGTCGGGTCGCCGAGCAGGAGGTCGGCGACTGCGGCGGGGGTCACGTCGCTGCGGAAGCTCCGCCGGTAGACGAGCAGGCTCTCGCAGGCCGCCAGCAGGGCTTCGAGCCGGAGGCTGCCCTCGTCGTCGGGGCCGACCGGGTCGAGCATCGCCTCGACCAGGCCGAGCACCAGCAGCGCCCGCTCGAGCCGGCGGCCGACGTCGAGGAACCTCCAGCCGGGGCCCCGGACGACGCTCTCGTCGACCAGCCCCGACAGCGCGGCCAGCGGGACGAGGACCCGGTCGAGGACCTCGGTCGCGTCGAACGCGGTCAGGCCCGACTCGCCGGCCAGCTTCGCCAGCGACGCGGCCTCGGCCTCGAGCATGGCCAGCAGCCGCCAGGTGCGGGCCGACAGCATCTGGCGGGCGGCCCGGGCGTTGCGGACGGTGGCCCGCAGGTTGTCGACCACCGAGGTGGCCCGCCCGGCGAGCGCGGCCCGCACCTCGGCGTCGAGGTCGAAGACGGTCGCCTCGGTCGGCGGACCGCCCATGCCGCCGCTGACCGCCCGCAAGCCGTCGACCGCGGCCACGACGTCGCCCGGGGCCGGGTCGGCGCCGACGACGTGCGTCAGGCACACGAGCGCGGTGCGGCAGCCGGTCTCGGCCCGCTCGGCGCTCCGGCCCATCCAGTGCAGCGCCTCGGCCGCGTGCGCAGGCAGCGACCGGCGCAGGTCGACCTGGGGGAGCGTCAACGGCGTGGCCCGTTTCCGGAGCGGGCCCCGGGCGACGACCTGGACGTCCGCGGCGAGCGTCGCCCGGTCGCCGTCGTGGGTCACTGCCTGACCGCCGGGGAGCACGAAGGGCGGTGCGTCCGCCGGGAGCAGGACGTGTGCCCTGATCACCGGTTCGGCCGCCACGAGGTGCCCACCCCGGAGGCTCGGCGCGGTGCCCCGCGCCAGGTCGGCTTGGGCGATGTAGCGCTCGGGCCGGGCCGCGATGCGTGCCCGCCAGTCGGCCAGCCCGGCCGGGTCGAGCTGCGCCCCGACCGCAGTCGGGATCGGGGTGTCCGCCGCCGTGTCGAGGAGGACGAAGCGCTCGGGGGCCCGCAGGATCTCGGCCCGATGCTCCGGGTCGCCGCACCAGAGCGTCGGGACGGGCGTGAGCCGGAGCGGCTCGCCGGTGAGGAACCGGCTGGCTGCGTCGAGGAAGGGAAGCAGCCCGAGGTGGCCGCCGAGGCCGCTGCCGGCGGGGTTCACCAGCTCGACCGAGCCGTGGGCGGTCGCCTGCAGGAGCCCGGCGACCCCACCGGCCACCGCCGGGTCGGCCACCGGGTCCAGCGCCGCAGCGGGGATGTGCCGGAGCAGGACGTCGATCGGCTCCAGCCCGTCGAGCGACCGCAGCCAGGCTCGGCCGGCCCGCACGGTCACGTCCGCGGGGTCGGCGGCGTTGTAGCCCAGCCGGGTCGCGAGGTACGCGCCGTCGTCGCCCGCGTGCGCGTCGGCCTCGGTGAGCACCACGATGCGGGGGTTGGCCCGGCCGTGGGCCGTGGCCGCCAGCTCGGCCCGCAGGCGGAGCAGGAAGTCTGCGTGGCCGGCGACGGTGGGAGTGAAGCCCGTCGGTGCCGTGCCTGGGCCGACCCGCTGGCCAACCGCCCGGGCGAGCAGGGTGGTGGCGATGCCGGTCGGCACGTCGGCGTGGTCGCGGACCGCCCGGTAGGCGCCGTGGGCGTCGAGCACGACGTCGGTCGTCACCAGCACGGGCTCGATGGCGCGTTGGCGGTACCCCGGGTGGGTGGCGACGGCCTCGACAGGGACGACCCCGGCCCGCAGCAGCTCCTGGGGGCCGGCGAGGTCGCGGAGCACCAGCCGCAGCAGCGCCGCCCGCTGGGCCAGGTCGGTGGCGAGCTGCTCCCACCCGTCGGTGGCGAAGGCGTAGGGGACGACGCCGACCTGGCCCGGCAGGCCGGGCTCGCCGGCGCTGGCGCCTTCGGCCTGCACGATGCGGTCCGCGGAGCGCTGGCGGCGCTCGAGCTCGTCGGGTGCCTGCTGGGCGAGGTCGGCCAGCAGCCGGCCCCAGCCCGGCCGGGCCCGCCCGGAGGCGTCCACCGCGGCGTCGTACCGCCCGACCTGGGGCCGGTAGGCGATGGCGGGGGAGAGCATCGTCAATCCGCCCTGGTGGCGACGGACGGCATCACCGGGTCGGGGAGCGGCACCGGGGGGAAGTAGGTCGCGTGGATCTGGTCGTGCACTGCCGCCAAGTCGTGGCGCAGACCGAGCAACCCGTCGTGCAGGGCGTCGCTGAAGCCGAACATGCGGGTCAGCGACCGCCGGGCGTGCTCGGTGGCGGTCAGCGAGGCGTCGGCGTTGGGGAGCTCGGTGAGGGTGGTGGCCATCTCGCCGAGGCAGTGCTCGATCGACCCCGGGAAGTCGGGGTCGTGCAGCACCAGGCGCACGGCGGCCGGGCCCGACATCGGGGCCAGCTTCCGCTGGTAGTAGGCCTGCAGCGCCGACAGCGACCGGAGCAGCGCCGCCCACTGCACCTCGGTGTGCTTCGCGCCCGGGGCGAGGTCGGCCAGCAGCGGGACGGCTCGGGCGTCGAGCACCCGCCCGGTCATGTCTGCCCGCTCGATGCTGCGCCCGAGCCGCAGGAACTGGTACGTGGCGTCGCGGCTCATCGTGGTGGCGAGGATCCCGTCGAGCCGCTGGGTCTCGGCGATGACCCGGTCGAGGAAGCGGCCGCGGCTCCAGCGGTCGACCCCTTCGCTGTGGTGGCTGGTGACGTACAGGTAGAGGTTGTTGACCGCCTCCCAGGCTTCGCGGGACAGCATCTCCCGGGCACTGCGCAGGTTGCTGCGGGCGGTCACGACCGACGACAGCACGCTGGAGGGGTTGTCGGCGTCGGCCAGCAGGTAGGCCACCACCTCCCGCTCGGTCGTCGCCGGCACGAAGCCTCGGGCGCCGGGGACGTCGAGCAGCGGCTCCCAGGTGAGCGGCACCGTCGTCGGCAGGTCGACCAGCAGATGGGTGTGCTCGCTGACGACCCGGGCGGTCATCTCGGCCCGCTCGACGTACCGGGCGGCCCAGTACAGCTGCTCCGCGACCCGTGCCAGCAGCATGGCCGCCTCTCAGCGACCGGCGGCGCTGGCGGCGGCGGTCGCGCTGGCGGCCGTGGCCGGGTGCGAGCTGTCCTCGACCACCCAGGTGTCCTTCGAGCCCCCACCCTGCGACGAGTTCACCACCAGCGACCCCGCCCGCAGCGCCACGCGGGTCAGCCCGCCCCGGGTCACGTAGTTGCGCTGGCCGGTGAGGACGAAGGGGCGCAGGTCGACGTGGCGCTGCTCGATCTTGCCGTCGCACAGCGTCGGGACCGTCGACAGCGAGAGGATCGGCTGGGCGACCCAGCGGCGGGGATCGGCCTCGATGGCGGCCGCGGCCTCGGCCAGCTGCTCCGAGGTCGCCTGGTTGCCGATGAGCAGGCCGTAGCCACCGCTCTCGTCGGCCGGCTTCACCACGAAGTCACCGAGGTCGGCGAGCACCTGGCGCCGCTCGTCCTCGTAGCAGCAGCGGAGGGTCGGCACGTTGGGGAGGAGCGGCTCCTCGCCGAGGTAGTAGCGGATGAGATCGGGCACCCAGGCGTAGAGGACCTTGTCGTCGGCGACCCCCGAGCCGGGGGCGTTGGCGATGGCGACGTGGCCGGCCCGCCAGGCTCGCAGCAGCCCGGGGACCCCGAGCAGCGAGGTCGGCTCGAAGGCCTCGGGGTCCAGGTACAGGTCGTCGACCCGGCGGTAGAGGACGTCGACCCGTCGGGGGCCGCCGATGGTGCGGGCGTAGAGGTGGTCGTCGGGGCCGACGAACAGGTCGCGGCCCTCGACCAGCGGCACGCCCATCCGCTGGGCGAGGAAGCTGTGCTCGAAGTAGGCCGAGTTGTGGAGGCCTGGGGTGAGGACGGCGATGGTGGGCTCGTCGACGTCGGGGGCCAGCGAGGCGAGCAGCGAGAGCAGCTCGTCGGGGTAGTCGTCGACCGGCTGGATGCTCTGGTGGGCGAACAGGTCGGCGAACGCCCGCTTCGACACCAACCGGTTCTCCAGCAGGTAGCTCACGCCTGACGGCACCCGCAGGTTGTCCTCCAGCACGTAGACGGTGCCGTCGGCGTCGCGCACCAGGTCGCTGCCGCAGATGTGGGCCCAGACGCCGTAGGCCGGGTGGGCGCCCCGGCAGGCGGGCCGGAAGTTGGCCGAGCCCGCGAGCACCTCGGCCGGGAGCACGCCGTCCCGCACGACCTCCTGGTCGTTGTAGACGTCGTCGATGAAGCGGTTGAGGGCGGTGAGGCGCTGGGTCAGGCCCTGCTCGATGGTGCGCCACTCGGCGGCGTCGATGACCCGGGGGATGACGTCGAAGGGCCAGGCCCGGTCGATGCCCCGGCCGTCGGAGTACACCGTGAAGGTGATGCCCATGCCGAGGATGTCCAGGTCGGCGGCATCCTGGCGAGCCTGGAGCTCGGACAGCCCGAGGCCCCGGATGTGCTCGACCAGCGCCCCGGCGGCGGGGCGGGGCTGGCCGTCGGCGTCGAGCAGCTCGTCCCACAGCGGCCGACTGTCGGCGGTGGCGGCGGTCGGGGCCGGCCGCTCCCGACTGCGCGTGCGCTCCCGGCCCCGGACGCGGTCGTCGGCGATCGTCATGGGACGAGTGTGCGGGCGCGGTGTGTCCTACCTGTTCGCCCCCTGTGACGTGAGCGTGAACGGGCGCTACTCCTCGCCCAGGACGATGCTCGGCTGCACGTAGATCTCGGTCGACGCGACGTCCGGGAAGATCCCGTACGACGAGAGCTTGTTCCGGGGCGGGACCGTCCCGCCGGGGGCGACGAGACCGGTGGTCGAGGCGCCGCCCACGATCTTGCCGGCCGAGTTGCGGTAGACGGCGTAGGCGACCGGGATGCCCAGCCGGCTCGTGTCGTAGGTGGTGCTGATCGAGAACGTCGTCTCGAGGTAGAGGCCCGTCGCCGACGTGTGGATGTCGCCGATCTGGAAGGCGCCGTCGGGGATGAGCGACGGGTCGTCGAGGGGCTCCTCGAGGTACGGGATCACGACCTCGACCCGCTCGACCGGGCCCTCGACGATGGGGCTGATCAGGGCATCGCCCACACCGGTCTTCTCGCCGGGCCGCAGGATCTCGACGGTGTCGTCCGCCTCGGCCAGCACCTTGTCGCCGGCGCCGTAGAAGGTGATGTCGACATCGATGTCCGGGACGATCTGGTCGCCGGTGTTCTGGAGGATGTAGCCGTAGGCGGCGCGGGGCGAGCCTTCGCTGTCGTAGTTGGAGAAGCCCTGGTCGACGACCTTGATGGGGTTCTCGGGCGCGGTCGTCGAGGCGGTGGCCCTGTCCTTCGGCTTGTCCTTCTTGATCGTCGTCTCGGTGGTCTTCTCGCTGCCGTCGTCGTCACCGCACGCCGTCATGAGGCCCAGCCCCACGAGGGCGATCAGCCCTACGACGCCAAGGGTCCCCCAGCTTGCCTTCCGATCCATCGCCCGTCCCGTCCCAGTCCCGGCCCCAGCCGCCCAACGAAAGTCCGGGCAATGTAGACCCAGGCTGGCGGAACCAACCGTCACCTGCTGGTGTAAGGAAGCGGTGATGCGTCGTCCGCAGGTCTTCGCGGGAGTGGCGTGCATCGTCGCGGCCGCGGTGGTCCTCCTCCACCCGGCCGTTGCGGGGGCGACGCCTGGGGATCCGCAGCCGCTCCGCGACCGCTACGAGCCGGGCGAGACGGCGACCGTCGTGGGCTACACGTCGTGGCGGGCGCCGCTCGACGCCTACCTGGTGGCCAACCCGTGCCGGCGGCGAGCCGACCTGTGCATCCCGGTCATCGAGGTCGAGTCGGTGGATCGGCTGGTCGAGCCGATCCCGGTGGGCCACTACGTGGTCGAGGAGACGGCGCACGCTGCTCGGGGCCTGCGGATGAGCTTGACCTTCACCGTGCCCGCCGACCTGCTCCCCGGGACCTACTTCGTCGCGACCTGCCGTCGCGGCGGCGCCTGCCGGGTCAGCGGCGACGGCCTCCACGTCGGGGTCGACCCGCGTTCGGGCGAGCGGACCGTCTACCACTGGCCGCTCGACGACCCCGCCATCGCCGACCTACCCGAGGACGCCCTGCTCCTCGGCTACGACGGCGAGGAGATCACCGCCGCCCAGGTCCGAGCGGGCATCACCCGCCGCCCCACCGAACAGGACGCCGTGCAGACCGACATCCCGGACGACTCCTCAGGCTCGAGGCGGCCGATCCTCTGGCTCGCCGCCGGAGCCCTCCTGGTGGGCGGTGGCGTGGCCATCGCCCACCTCGGCCCCACCCGCAAGCACGTACGCCACAAGCCCTGAGATCGGCCAGACCTTCGACGCCCCCTTAACTGTCACACCCTCTCTGTAGGTTGTGAGCCATGGCGAAAGTCGCTGCTCCCACCAGACATACGCCCTTCCGGATGGTGTCCGACTTCGCACCGGCGGGCGACCAGCCGAAGGCCATCGCCGGGCTCTCCGAGGGCATCGTCGCGGGCGAGCGGTACCAGACGCTGCTGGGCATCACCGGTTCGGGCAAGAGCGCCACCATCGCCTGGACCATCGAGCAGGTGCAGAAGCCGACCCTGGTCATCGCCCCCAACAAGTCCCTGGCCGCCCAGCTGGCCAACGAGTTCCGGGAGTTCTTCCCCGACAACCGGGTCGAGTACTTCGTCAGCTACTACGACTACTACCAGCCCGAGGCCTACATCGCGTCGTCCGACACCTACATCGAGAAGGACTCGAGCATCAACGACGACATCGACCGGCTGCGGCACTCGGCCACCGCAGCGCTGCTCACCCGGCGGGACGTCATCGTCGTGGCGTCGGTGTCGTGCATCTACGGCCTGGGGTCGCCCGACGAGTACCGCGAGCAGGTGCTCTTCAACCTGGTGGGCGACACCATCGACCAGCGGGCGTTCCTGCACCGGCTGGTCGACATGCAGTACGAGCGCAACGACATGAACCTGACCCGGGGCAAGTTCCGGGTCCGCGGCGACACCATCGAGGTGCACCCGGCGTACGAGGAGAGCGCCCTGCGCATCGAGCTCTTCGGCGACGAGATCGAGCGCATCACCGAAGTCGACCCGCTCACCGGCGAGCAGGTCCGCGAGATGCAGGACCTCTGGATCTACCCGGCCACGCACTACGTCACCGGCGCCGAGCGGATGCGGGAGGCCATCGTCCGCATCGAGGCCGAGCTGGCCGAGCGGCTGGCCTGGTTCGAGAAGCACGGCAAGCTGCTCGAGGCCCAGCGCCTCCGCATGCGGACGCAGTACGACCTCGAGATGATGCAGGAGGTCGGCTACTGCAGCGGCATCGAGAACTACTCGGCGCCCATCGACGGCCGCAGCCCGGGTGAGCCGCCGTACACGCTGCTCGACTTCTTCCCCGACGACTACCTCGTCGTCATCGACGAGAGCCACCAGGCCGTGCCCCAGCTCCACGGCCAGTACCAGGGCGACCGCAGCCGCAAGGACCAGCTCATCGACCACGGCTTCCGGCTCCCGTCGGCCGCCGACAACCGGCCGCTGACGTTCGAGGAGATCTCCGAACGGGTCAACCAGGTGGTGTTCCTCTCGGCGACGCCGGGGCCCTACGAGCTGGAGATGTCGTCCCGGGTGGTCGAGCAGGTGGTGCGGCCGACCGGCCTGGTCGACCCCGAGGTCATGGTGCGCCCGACGAAGGGCCAGATCGACGACCTGGTCGAGGAGATCAACGGGCGGGTCGCCAAGGACCAGCGGGTGCTGGTCACCACGCTGACCAAGAAGATGGCCGAGGACCTGTCCGACTACCTGTTGGAGCTGGGGCTGCGGGTCCGCTACCTGCACTCCAACATCGACACCATCGAGCGGATCGAGATCCTGCGGGCGCTGCGGCTCGGCGAGTTCGACGTGCTGGTCGGCATCAACCTGCTGCGGGAGGGCCTCGACCTGCCCGAGGTGTCGCTGGTCGCCATCCTCGACGCAGACAAGGAGGGCTTCCTGCGCAGCGAGACGTCGCTGATCCAGACCATCGGGCGGGCGGCCCGGAACGTCGAGGGCCAGGTGATCATGTACGCCGACACGGTCACCGACTCGATGAAGCGGGCGCTCAACGAGACCAACCGGCGGCGCGGGCTGCAGGTGGCCTACAACGAGGAGCACGGCATCAACCCCACGTCGGTGCGCAAGGCGGTCACCGACATCCTCGCCTACCTGGGCCGCACGGACGGCACGGCGCCGACGCCCGGGCAGGGCCGCCGCCGAGGTCGCCCAGGCGCAGCCGAGAAGCTCAACAAGGAGCTGGCCAACCTGCCGCCGTCCGAGCTCGGCCGGCTCATCCAGACCCTCGAGGAGGAGATGCACGAAGCCGCCACCGACCTGCGGTTCGAGTACGCCGCTCGGTTGCGGGACGAGATCAACGAGCTGAAGAGGGAGCTGCGTGACGCGTCGCTGTGAGCCATGACACCCCGCTATGACCAACCCCAGGTAGCCACCGACTACGAGCGGCTGCGGAACCGTCCCGAGGGCGTCGCGATCTGGTGCGACCGGATCGGCGCCTGGTTCGAGGTGAGCATGCTGCAGTCGCGGGTGCTCGACGTCGGATCCGGCACGGGCATCTGGGCGAACGCCATCGCCGACCGGTTCCAGGTCGACGTGGTGGGGGTCGAGCCCGGGGCCGGGATGCGATCGGTCGCCGCCGAGCGCCGGAACCCGCTGGTGAGCTATGTGGCCGGAGCCGCCGGGGCCTTGCCGTTGTCCGACTCCGCGGTCACGGCGGGGTGGCTGTCGACCGTGGTGCACCACTTCCCGGACCTCGACGTGGCGGCGGCCGAGCTGCGGCGGGTGCTGGCGACCCCGGCGCCACTGCTGATCCGCAACTGGTTCGCCGACCGGCTCGACGGGATCGAGACCCTGGAGCACTTCCCGTCGGCGGGGGACCGGCTGCGGGGCTGGATGACGGTCAGCGAGGTGGTCGACGTCTTCGAGCGACATGACTTCGCGTTCGCCGGGCTGGAGCGCGTCGAGACGCCCGGGCTCGACGACTACGACCAGGTCCTGGCGGCCATGCCCCAGCAGCGCAACAGCGACTCATTGCTGTCGAACCTCGACGACGACGTCTGGGAGGCAGGCCTCGCCAGCATCCGCCTTGCCCGCGACCGGGGGCGACATCCGCGGCCGCTGGGCCTCGACCTCTTGGTGTTCCACTGACGTGAAACGCGCCATCGAACATCCGTTCCCGAGGTTGCGCCACCCGCTAGCCTCGTAGCCCGTGGCCGATTCGCTCGTCATCCGGGGTGCCCGGGAGCACAACCTCCGCAACGTCTCGCTCGACCTCCCGCGCGACAAGCTCATCGTCTTCACCGGGCTGTCCGGCTCGGGCAAGAGCTCCCTGGCCTTCGACACCATCTACGCCGAGGGCCAGCGCCGCTACGTCGAATCGCTGTCGGCCTATGCCCGCCAGTTCCTCGGCCAGATGGACAAGCCCGACGTCGACTTCATCGAGGGCCTGTCGCCGGCCATCTCGATCGACCAGAAGTCGGCGTCCCGCAACCCGCGGTCGACGGTCGGCACCATCACCGAGGTCTACGACTACCTGCGGCTTCTCTACGCCCGCATCGGCGTGCCGCACTGCCCGGAGTGCGGCGCCAAGATCGTCCGCCAGACCCCGCAGCAGATCGTCGACCGGGTCATCCAGCTACCCGAGGGCACCCGGTTCCAGGTGCTCGCCCCGGTCGTGCGGGGCCGCAAAGGCACCTACGAGACCCTGCTCGCCGACCTGTCCGCCCAGGGCTTCGCCCGGGCTCGCATCGACGGCGAGCTCCACGAGCTGACCGACAAGGTCGAGCTGGCGCGCTACGAGCAGCACACCATCGAGGTGGTGGTCGACCGGCTCGTCCGCCGGGACGGCATCGAGCGCCGGCTCACCGACTCGCTGGAGACCGCGCTGCGGCTGGCCGACGGGGTCGCCGAGGTCCAGATCGTGCGCCGCGAGGACGAAGTGCACGCCGAGAACGGCTTCGGCGACGACACCATGACGTTCTCGCAGCACCTGGCCTGCCCCAATGGCCACGGCAGCTTCGAGGAGCTGGCCCCCCGCAACTTCTCGTTCAACTCGCCCTACGGCGCCTGCGAGACCTGCGACGGCCTCGGCACCCGCTTCGAGGTCGACCCCGAGCTGAT
>Ga0075429_100004357_pt1 | contig 12158 bp, 9 predicted proteins | sample RhiMetdeltSRZDD3_FD_75295 | JGI IMG/M metagenome (GOLD analysis project Ga0075429, IMG submission 75295) | Populus rhizosphere microbial communities from Tennessee, USA - Rhizosphere MetaG P. deltoides SRZDD3 | ecosystem: Host-associated > Plants > Roots > Rhizosphere > Soil | place: USA...
CCACCTGCGTGCTGTGTTCAGATGTCGGCCAGGTCGACCGTGATGCCGGCGGCGAAAGCCAGCAGGTCGGCGTCGGAGCAACCGTTGCTGGCAAGGACTTCGAGTGTCGCGCCCCCGAGGTCGACGATGAGCTGCTTGCCGTCGTCGTTGGCGACCAGGTACCCGACGCGGTTGCCCACCGGGACCTGCGTGCCGTCGTGGCTGGCGACGGCGCCCAGGTTGACGACGACGCCGATCTCCGGCTCGTTGTCGGGCGAGCCGGCCCGGGCCCACGTCATGTTCCAGTGCAGGGTCTCGTGGACGACCATGCCCTCCGGCACGAGCGTGAAGTGCAGGGCCTCGGTGCCGCTGAGCTGCAGCTCGCGCAGCCCGTTGGCGTACCTGACGAGGTCGGTGCGGCTCACGCCCACGCTACTGATGCACAGCCATACGCCCGGCTTCTCCGGCCAGACCAGCGCGGTGACCCCGTCGCCACTGGTCTCGACGGTGCCCGCGTGCCCCCGCACCTGTACGGCCTGAGTGGTGCCGCTCGCGGCCGGTCGGCTCTGGAGCAGTTCGACGCTGATCCAGTGGCTGTCGTCGAGCTGGCGGCGGTGTATCAGCCGGTCCGACGAGGTACGGAAGACGCTCGCCTTCGGCACACCCGGGGGTACGAACGTCGGGCTGTACGGGAACGTGACCGTCGGCTGGGTCGTGGCCGGCGTGAAGTGGATCGGCGCGGCCGGCGGCCGGGTCGAGGGCGGCGACGACGGGCGGGTGGCGGTGCTGGCCGACGTGTTCGGCGCGGCCGGCGCCGCGGGCGGTGGGCCGGTCGGCTGGTCCAACGCGCCCAGCACGACCGGCAGGGTGGTGCCGCTCGCCGCGACCGCGAGGCCGGCCAACCCGGCGACCGCCACCCGGCGCCGGACGAGCCGGCGGCGGGATCGGTGCTTCGTGGCCGCGAGGAGCCCGACCCCGGTCGGGGCCGCGTCCGCGCGGTCCGCCATGAGCTGGCGGAGTTCGTCTCCTATATGGCCCATCTCGTCAAACCTCCAGCGTCAGATTGGCCGAGGGCAGCGCATCGCGGAGCCGGTGCAGGCCGCGGGCGGCGTGGACGCGTACGGTCGCCCGCGCGCAGCCGAGCAGCCGGGCGATGTCGTCGTCGTCCCGGTCCTCGAAGTAGCGCAGGACCAGGACCGCCCGCTGCATGCTCGGCAGGGTGGTGAGCAGTTGCCACAGCTGCTGGCGTACGGCGATCCGGTCGGCATCGTCGGCGACGCCCGCCGCGGTGTCGGGCAGCGTGGCGACCGTGACCTCGGTACTCGATCGTCGGCGGCGCCACGAGAGGTACTGGCGCAGTACGGCCTTGCGCACGTACGCCTCGGGTACCTCGTACTGGGCGATCTTCGACCACCGCCCGTGACAGCGGGCCAACGCCTCCTGCACCACGTCCTCGGCCTGGTGTGCGTCCCCGGTGAGCAGGTACGCGAAGCGCAGCAGAGCCGGCCCGCGGGTGTTGACGAACTCGTCGAAGTCAGTCACGTCATCCACCTCCGCCCCTGACACGTGCTGGGACGGTACCTCTGTGTACCGGGCGATCGGCTCGCGGAGACGCTGGACGCCGGTGCCTTGACAGGGCGTGCAGGATGATCTGTGTTTCCGACGGGAGGCCGGTATGGCGAGCGAGCACCGCAACGTCTACCTCGACCAGGTGGTGGCGCAACAGGAGCAGCTGCAGCAGGACCTGCGGGCCAAGCGCGTCGCACCCGCCGCCCGCCTGGAGGCCGTGCCCGCGCAGGAGCAGAGCCGGGCGCCGGCCGCGTACCCGTCGGGCGGCGGTGCCGGTGTCGCGTCGTCCCAGGCGGTCGACGTACGGGTCACCGGCTTCGGCCGGTGGAAGACGGTGGTGGTGCCGCCGAACGCGTACGTGGTGCACACGCGCCGCGGCCGTACGGAGCCGCTGCACGTCGGTCTCGGTACGTCGTTCCGGTACAACCCGGCGACCGACTCGTACCTCGTCGTGCCGGGCGCGATGCAGACGATCCTCATCAGCGCCTTCAGCATCTGCCGCGAGCTGCAGGGGCTGCTCGTGCAGGCGTACGTGCAGTGGATCATCCAGGACTTCGCGGTGGCGTACCGCAAGCTCGACTTCTCCGACGTCGAGGATCCGATGCGGCTGGTCAACATCCAGCTGCGGGAGCAGGCCGAGGCCGCCATCAAGGACAAGGTGGCCACGATGAGCATCGTCGAGGTGCTCAGCGACAAGCAGCCGATCATCGAGGAGCTGACCGCACGGCTGCGCGGGGTCGCCGAGGGGGAGGGTGGCACCGACACCGGCCTCGGGCTGCGCATCGTGACCGTGCAGATCAAGGAGGCCGTGGTCAGCTCGGCGCGGCTGTGGGAGAGCCTGCAGAAGCCGTACCGGTCGGAGCAGGCCCAGGTCGCCCGGCTGGCGGAGGTCGCCGCCGAGACGGCGATCGGCGAGCGCGAACTCACCGCCGAGCGGCAGCGCGAGACGCAGCAGATGGCCAACACCCGCGAGCTCGCCGAGGTCCGGGCCCGGGACGAGGCCGCGGCGTTCGACCGCGAGACGACCGAGCGGGCGCGGCGGGCCCAGCTCGACGAGGAGAACAGCCGCGCGCTGGCCGAGCTGCGGCACGCCACGACCCTGCACGAGCTGAACCTGGAGCGGGAGCGGCACGATCAGGAGAGCGAGATCGGCCGCCTGCGCATCGAACGCGACCAGCTCCTCAAGCGCCTCACGCTCGACGGCGAGCTGGCGATGGCCGGCGCGGAAGCCACCGCCCACCACGAACGCGACCTGCTCGACGTCGAGCGTGAACGCGCCCGTGCCCAGATCGAGAACGAGCGCTCGCCGGTGAGCGTCCAGGCGCGGCTGGTCGACTCGCTGCCGGACATCGTGGAGCGCATGCCGAAGCCGGCGGAACTGCGGGCGGTGACCATCGGCGGGACCAACGCCACGACCGTCTCCGGTCTCGTCACCGAGCTGGCCGCCGTGATCGCCGCGTTGCAGTCGGCGTTGTCGAACCGCCCGCCGTCATGACCACCGGCGTGTCTTCTGGTACCGCGGGTTCCACGAGTACCGGTGGAGCAGCCGCAGCGGTCCCGGGAGGAGGGCCATCATCGCGGCGGCCCGATCCGGCGTCGCCTCGTCGAGTACCCACGGGAACGTCTGCGCGGCGCCCTTGAGCCCCAGCTCGCGCTGGACCTGCCGGTTGACGCGGTTCCACTCGTCGGTGGTGATCGTGCGCTGGACGAGCGGCAGCGCCTCGCGCTCCTCGTGCGCGAGGTGTGCCGTGAGGACGTCGACCAGCTCGTCGATGGCCGCGCCGAGGCGACGGTTGTCCGACCCGACCTCGGCCAGGGCCGCCTCGATCTCGGCGAGTACGGGGTCGAGCAGGCCGTGCTCCCGCTCCATCGCGTCGAGCACGTCCAGCGCGTCCGGCGAACCGGTCAGCCGCTCGCGCATCCTCGGCCACAGCTCGGTGTCCTCGATCGTGTGGTGATGGTGCAGCTCGTTCGAGAACTGGCGCCAGCCGACCAGCAGCGCCTCCCGCGCGGCCGGGTCGTCGCCTGGCCACCGCTGCGCCGCACGCGTGAGCCGCACCGCGTCCCGGCGGAACGCGTCGTGCAGCGCGTTCATCATCAGCAGGTCGGACTCGGTCACCGTATTCATAGCCGTTCAGTCAACGCCACCCACCTCGCGGATCGGTCGTGGCCGTGTCGATCCGGCCGCCTGATCAGCGGAGGTCCGACCGGCCGAGGAGCAGCCGGGAACTATCGGCTTCGGGCGCACCGGTCTCGCGGAACAACGCGGTGGCCGCGGCCCGGTGCCCGGCCGCATCCTGCCCGGCCGCATCCTGCCCGGTCGACTCCAGAGCGGCGGCGAGTACGAGCCGGGCCCGCGCCTCGCCGAGGCGTTGACCCGTCCGCGCGGACACGGCGAGCGCGCGCCCAGCCGCGTCGATACACGGCGCGGTCTCGGCGCGGCGGAGCTGGACGGCGGCGAGGGCGGTGAGAGCGGCGGACTCCAGTACCCGCAGACCGTGCTCGTTGACGAGGGCGAGTGCCGCCTCGGCGTGGTCCTGGGCCGGTTCGAGCCGGCCCGCGTACCCTTCGGCGACCGCCAGGTCGATGAGCGCCTCCGCCTCGGCCGTACGGTTGCCGAGCTCGCGGGCGAGGCGCAGGACCTCTTCGTGCTCGTCGAGCCGGCCGTGTACCCGGGCCCGGATGGCCAGCGCGGCGAACTCGAGCTGCGGCTCGCCGTTGTCGTGGGCGAAGGTGGCGGCCGTACCGGCGAGCCGCAGCGCCTCCGCGTCGCGGCCCGAGTCGGCGTGGACCCGCGCCAGCGTCGCCATGGTGTCGTGCTCGGTATCGCGGTCGCCGACCTCGCGGTGCAGGTCGAGCGCGCGGACGAGCGTGTCGTACGCGTCGGCGAGGCGCCCGAGCTCGTGCTGGATGCGGCCCACCCCGGCGAGCGCGACAGCCTCGTCGGTACGGGAGCCGATCTGCCGGAACGCCTCGTACGCCTCGGCGTGCTGGTCCACCGCCGCCTGCAGCTCGCCCCGGGCCGCGGCGATGAACGCGAGGTTGTGCAGCTTCGCGGCCTGACCGAGCAGCCATCCCGTACGGCGGTCCAACTCCAACGCCTCCCGCAGGTGCTCGGCCGCGACGTCGGGCTCGCCGAGCAGCTGGTACGCGATGCCGAAGTTGCCGAGGATGCCGGACTGGCCGCGGAGCCAACCGGCGGTGCGGGCGAACTCCAGCGCCGACGTGAGGTGGTCGACGGCGGCCGGGTACCGGTGGTGGACGAGGTGCAACGTACCCAGGCTGAGGTGCAGGGCGGCCCGGGCCGGTGCGTCGCCGCCGGCCTCGGCGGCCGCGAGCCCGGCCGCGGAGACGGTCTGCCAGTCGACCGACCGGCGGCCCATCTGGAGGTACCCGCGCAGCGCGTCGGCCAGCAGCCAGGCCAGATCGCGCGGACCGTGCTCGGCGGCGTACAGCACGGCCGCGATGAGGTTCGCCCGCTCCGCGTCCAGCCACGCGGAGGCCTGTGCGTGGTCGCTGAAGTGGTCCCGCCGGTCGGGCTCGGACACCGGTACGGGCAGCCGCAGCGTCACCGGGTACAGCAGGCGGGCCGCGGCGTCGACCATGCCGAGGTAGTAGCGCAGCAGGCGGTCCACGGCGGCCACCCGCCCGGGCCCGCGCTCCTCGGCCGTGGCGCGGCTCGTCGCGTACACGCGCAGCAGGTCGTGGCAGGCGTAGCGGCCGGGGGCGCGCTCGGCCAGCAGGTGCGCGGCGGCCAGCTCGTCGAGCAGCGGCGCCGCCTGGTCGTGCGCGAGGCCGGCGAGCGCGGCGGCCGACGCCGCGGTGGTCTCCGGCCCCGGGACCAGTCCGATCAGCCGGAACAGCCGGCGGGCATCGTCGGGCTGCGCCAGGTAGGACAGGTCGAACGCGGCCCGGACGGTCGCCTGCGGATCGCCGTCGACCTGCAGCGGTTCCAGCCGGTCCGCGCCCGCGAGGCGCGCGGCGTAGTCGGCGATCGACTGGTGCGGGCGGGACAGCACGTTGGCAACCGCGATCCGTAACGCGAGCGGCAGGTACCCGCACCGCCGCGCGAGCGTGGCGACGGCCTCGGGTTCGGCGCGGACCCGGTCATCGCCGACGAGGTGGGCCACCAGGGCGTGCGCCTCGGCCGCGGTGAACTCGTCGACGGGCACCGGCTGTGCCTCGTCGCCGGCGGTCAGCTCGCGCAGCTGGTCGCGGCTGGTGATGAGTACGGCGCAGCCGGGGCTGCCCGGGAGCAGCGGCCGGACCTGGCCCGGGTCGCGGGCGTTGTCGAGGACCACGAGCATCCGCCGCTCGGCGAGCAGGTCGCGGTACATCGCGGCGGCGTCGTCCTCGGTATCCGGGATGCGCGCCTGGTCGACCCCGAGCGCGAGCAGGAACCGGGTGAGCGCCTCGATCGGGCGTACCGGCCGCGCCACCGCGTAGCCGCGCAGGTCCATCCACAGCTGGCCGTCGCGGTACCGGTCCCGCATCCGGTGGGCCCAGTGCACCGCGAGGGCCGTCTTGCCGACCCCGGCCGTACCCGTGATGACCGACACCGCGCGGTCGGTGTGCCCGAGGCGTCGCAGGTGCTCGGCGCGACCGGTGAAGCCCGCCACGTCCGCGGGCAGCTGGGCCGGTCGGGGTGGCAGCCCGGCCTGGACCTGGACCGGTGCGTCGTCGGCCTCGCCCGCGAGGATGGACCGGTGGAGCGCCTGCAGCTCCGCGCCGGGTTCGAGACCCAGCTCCGAGACGAGCGCCTGGCGGGCGGCGCGGTACGTGTCGAGCGCCTCGACCCGCCGGCCCGCCCGCTGCAGGGCCCGCATGGTGAGCGCCCAGGCCCGTTCCTCCAGGGGATGGTCCTGGACGAGCCGGTACCCGTCGTCGATCACGTCCGTGTGCCGTCCGATCTCGATCAGCGCGCGGAGCCGGTCGGTCATCGCGCTGATCCGGAGCTGGTCGAGCCGGGTCCGCTCGGTGAGCACGGTCGGGCAGGGCGACACGTCGGCGAGCGCGGGGCCCTGCCACAGCTCGAGCGCTTTCGACAGGTGCTCGGCCGCGGCATCCCACCGGCGCTGCGCGATCAGCTGCCGGGCGGACGTGGTGAGCTGGCTGAACACCGTGGCGTCGATGTCCTCCGCGCCGACGGCAAGCTCGTACCCGCGGCCGTGGGCGGGGAGCTCGACCGCCGCGTGGCGACGGAGCATCCGGCGGAGCCGCATCACGTACGCCTGCACGGTGTTCACGGCCGTACGGGGTGGCTGCGCACCCCAGATCTCGTCGACGAGGCGGTCCACGGTCACCACGCGGCCGGCCTCGACGAGGAGGATCGCGAGCACCACGCGCTGCTGGGCGGCCGCGACCTCGCACCAGTCGGACCCGTCCCAGGTCCGCAATGGCCCGAGAAATCGGAAGCGCATCGATCACCTCGACCGCGTACGCGTGCCCAGCCGGCCCGCCCCCTCGAACTTATCGAGCATTCACCGCGGAGATCTACCGTGCCACCTCGATGATGGCGACCGCGCGCAACAATCCGGTTGACCGGCCGGGCGGCCTGCGTACCCTCGAAAGGCATGTGCATGATCCGGTCCGAGTGCCGCGCGCGCGTCGCGCTGCGCGCTCCCGGGTGTGCACGGCGAGCCGATCGCTGACCTTCTCCGGCCGCAGCAGAGCCAACCGGAGAGGGTTCGACGTCGGCGCGGTTCTGGCGCGGAGCAACCCAGCGGCGTGGCATCCCGCCCGCGTACCACCGTCCTGCCTTCCCTCAGCCAGATGTGGAGGCACATCACCATGGCGAAGCTCGAATTCGTGCGCGCGAAGGCGCACCTCAACATCGGCACGATGGGTCACGTCGACCACGGCAAGACGACCCTGACGGCCGCCATCACCAAGGTTCTCGCCGACCGCGACCCGGCCACCAACCGGTTCGTGTCGTTCGACGGGATCGACCGGGCACCGGAGGAGATCGCCCGCGGCATCACCATCAACATCGCCCACGTCGAGTACGAGACCGCGACCCGGCACTACGCCCACGTCGACATGCCGGGGCACGCCGACTACGTGAAGAACATGATCACGGGGGCGGCGCAGGTGGACGCGGCGATCCTGGTGGTCTCGGCGCTGGACGGCGCGATGCCGCAGACCCGCGAGCATGTCCTGCTCGCCCGGCGGGTCGGCGTTCCCTACCTGGTGGTCGCCCTCAACAAGGCCGACGCCGTGCCCGACGCCGAACTGCTCGACCTCGTCGAGCTCGAGGTCCGCGAACTTCTCGGCGGGTACGGGTTCCCCGGCGACGAGGTGCCGGTGGTGCGCGTGTCGGCACTGCGGGCACTGGACGGGGACCCGGCGTGGACACAGTCCATTGTGGACCTCCTCGACGCGGTGGACCGGTACGTGCCCGTACCCGAGCGCGAGCGGTCGAAGCCGTTCCTCATGCCGATCGAGAACGTGCTCACGATCTCCGGCCGGGGTACGGTCGTCACCGGCGCGATCGAGCAGGGCACGCTGCGGATCGGCGACCCGGTCGAGGTCGTCGGCCTGGGCCCGACACTGTCCACTGTGGCCACCGGGTTGGAGACGTTCGGCCGTACGCTCGCCGAGGCCGAGGCGGGTGACAACGCGGCGATCCTCCTGCGCGGCGTGAGGCGGAACCAGGTGCAGCGGGGCCAGGTCGTGGCCGTGCCGGGCTCGGTGACGCCGCACGCGCGGTTCTCGGCCCAGCTGTACGCGCTCACGACCGCCGAGGGTGGCCGGCACACGCCGTTCTTCGCCAACTACCGGCCCCAGTTCTACTTCCGTACGACGGACGTACCCGGGGCGGTGGACCTCGGTGGGGTCGAGATGGTGCTGCCGGGCGACACCGTGGACCTGGTGGTGGCGCTGGGCAAGCCGGTCGCGATGGACGTCGGGCTCGGCTTCGCGGTCCGCGAGGGCGGCCGTACGGTCGCGGCCGGCGCCGTGACCGCGCTGCTCGACTGAGTACGGGCGGGTGGGTCCCCGGGCCCACCCGCCCCGGCCGTCGCAGCGGCACCAGGCTGTGGCCGTCGCTCGGCGTACCCGCGAATGCCGTGTCAGACTTCGGGCGGAGGTGGGGCGATGCGGAGCGAGGCCGAGACGGTGGGGCTGCTCGGCGGGCGTGTGGTGGTCGCCGACGGCGCCGAGATCGTGGCGGCGACCGGGGACGGGCGGGTGGAGCTGCTGCGCGACGCCACCTATCCGGCGCCCGTGACCGACGTGCGGCTGTGGCTGGAGCGCGCGGCCGAGGCCACCGGCCCGGTGCTGCGCCTGGCCGCCGACATCCGGACAAGCGGCCGGCCGGCGGCGCACGTCATCGTCAACGCCGCCGTGCTCGGCGCCGCCGCACCGGTCAGCGCGGCTCTCGCCCGCCAGCTGGCCGGGGCCGGTCCGGTGGCGAGCCGTATCGCCGCCGGGGCCGAGGCCGTGGCGACGGCGCCGGCCCGGATCCTGCGCAGCCTGTGGTACCCGAATGGCGGCGACACCGAGCCCGCACCGTTGATCACGCTGCCGGCGACGATCACCTACGACGGCGCCCCGGCCGGGCCGGACCGGCTCGTGGGGCGGCCGCGGATGGTCGCCGTACGGGCGAGCGTGCCGGTCGAGGAGGCCACCGGCGCGCACGTACGGGAGATGGTGCTCCTCGTACTCCGGGTCGTGGGCGACCTCGTGGGTGGCGCCGAGCCGTTGCGCGGCCGGACCTATGTCGTGAGCCGCCGTACACCGCCCGCGCGGCCCGCCCGGCCGGACGCGGTCACGCTGGATCAGGTGGGTGGGCTGCCGGCGGTCGTCGAACAGTTCCGGGAGATAGCCGTCTCGTTCCGGTGCCCCGAGATCATGGCTCGTTGGGGTGCCCGCCGACCGCAGGGCATCCTGCTCTACGGTCCGCCCGGCACCGGCAAGACGATGCTCGCGCAGGCGCTGGCGAACGAGATCGGCGCGACGCTGCGCGAGATCCGTACGCCCGAGATCCTCGACAAGTGGCTCGGCGGATCGGAGCGCAACATCAAGCAGATCTTCACCGAAGCCCGGCGCTACCCGCGGCCGGCCGTGCTGCTGTTCGACGAGTTCGACAGCATCATCAGCTACGCCGGCGCGGGCGGCGACGCGGCGAGCCAGGCGGTGAACGCGGTGGCGGGCATCTTCAAGCAGGAGATGAACGGGCTCATCGAGGCCAACCCCAACGTCATCGTGGTGGCGACGACAAACTTCCCGCACCGGGTGGACGACTCGCTGATCCGCTCCGGCCGGTTCGACATCAAGATGGCGATCCCGCGGCCCGACGAGACCGGCCGCGCGGAGATCTTCGCGAAGAAGATCTCCGAGCTCGCCGACCGGCACGAGGTGGACGGATTCCGGATGTTCGCCGGCGACCTCGACGTGACCGCGCTCGCCGCGGCGAGCGCCGGGATGACCGGCGCGGACATCAAGGAGGTCCTGCGCCGGGTGCAGCTCGCCAAGGCGCTGCACGAGGCGCGCGGTGGGCGGAGCGAGCCCATCGGCCAGGCGGACCTCGTGCGGGCGGTGGACGCGCTGCGCGCCTGACCGACGCCCGGCGCCGCGCCCGCCCGCCGCGCCGGCTGATTGACAGTGCCGGCCGGTACCGGTATCTCCCTCTGGTATGACTCAGCCGTCACCGGATGTCCTGCGGGGGATCACGAGGTCCTACCTGTTCCTGCGCCGGAGTATCGGGGTGATCGGCATGGCGCTGCCGTTCGTGCTGTTCGGCTACCACAGCGCCCAGGCGCACAAGGTGCTCTTCCGGGGCTCGATCAGCAGCTACTACTACACCGAGATGCGCGACGTCTTCGTCGGCAGCCTCGCCGCGATCGGCGTCTTCCTGATCTGCTACCGGTTCCGCCGGCTGGACAACGTCCTCAGCAACATCGCCGGGGTCATGGCCATCGGGGTGGCGCTGTTCCCCGCGACGCCGCCGGACCCGACCCACATGGAGATCCTCGTGGGCCGGGCTCACGGCGTATTCGCGGGCGTGCTGTTCGGGCTGCTCGCCCTGTTCTGCTTCGTCTCGTTTCCCAAGGTCGACAACGCTACGGGTACGGTCACCGAGCGCAAGGTCGCCCGGAACCGGATCTACCGCACCTGCGGCATCCTCATCGTGCTCAGCATGCTGGTCGTACTGGCGTGTGAGCTGCTCGACGTACCGAGGTCGTTCGTCGACACGTACCGGCCGGTGTTCTTCGCGGAGTCGGTCGCGGTCATCGCGTTCGGACTCTCCTGGTTCGTCAAGGGCGGCACGATCATGCGGGACTGACCGCCGCGCTCAGGGGAGCAGGACCCGCGACGAGGAGGGTTGCGGCCCGGCGACCACGAATGACCAACGCCCGGCCAGCTCATCGCGCGCTCATCGGCAGCACATGACGACGGCCTATCTTCCGGCACCATGACACCTCATGGTTTCTCGCGCGTGGCCGCGGCCGGCCTGATCGCCGCCGGCCTCACCGTCGTGGCGGCCCAGCCGGCCGTTGCCGCACCGGCACACCCTTCTCTGGGTACGCAGATCACCGCGCTCCGGGCCCAGGGGCGGGACTGGCACAAGGCTCTCGCGGGGCGCCTCGCCGCGCTGCCGTCCGTCTCCGTGACGCGCGGGGTACCCGCCAAGCTCAGCGGCGAGCTGCTGGCCGGCACGCTGCAGCTGCCCGCCACGATCGAGCTGTCCGGCGATACGACGATCGTCGCGCGTCGCGTCGCGTTCACCGACAGCGCGCTGCGGATCGTGAGCCACGGGCATGCGCTGCGCCTGTACCCCGTCGAGTCGGCCTCGTCGGGCCGGGCCGGCATCCAGAGCCTGATCACGCTGACGGCCAACGGCGACGGCACCGCGCAGCCGGGGCAGGCCGGCTTCCAGGGCCAGTGGGGCTTCCGCGGATCATCGGGGTCCAGCGGCCAGGACGCCTACGACCAGTGGATGTGCGACGGTACGGACGGCTCGAACGGCCAGCCCGGCGGCGACGGCACGCCCGGCGGGGACGGCACCGCGGGCAACACGGGGAGCGGCGGCGGCGGGCTGTCGTACGAGATACCGGCAGGGAGCCAGGACTCGTGGCGGTTCGAGTCGATGGGCGCCGTGGGTGCTCCCGGCGGCAGCGGCGGCAACGGTGGCGCCGGCGGCGACGGCGGGCAGGGCGGGCGCGGCGGGAACGCGTACATGTTCGGCACCTGCTACTGGGGCTTCTACGGCTGGGGTGGCGACGGGGGAGACGGTGGCCGTGGCGGCAACGGCGCCAGCGGTGGCGCGGGCGGGACCGGCGGCAACGGCGGTAACGGCGGCGACGTGAACGTCACGTACCACCCCGGGTTCAACCCCGACAACATCCAGATCGTCACCGACGGCGGCCCGGGCGGCAGCGGCGGTACCGGCGGTGCGGGCGGCGGGCCCGGGTACGGCGGCTGGGGCGGCTACGGCGGGGCGTCGTACGAGGTGCCCGGCGCGTACGGGCAGAACGGCTCGGCGGGCGGCGGCGGCTCGTACGGGTCGCCGGGCAGTACCGGCTACCCGGGCACCGCGGGCAGCCAGAGCAAGACCGAGCTGCCCGACTGACCGGGCGGCCCCGGTTCAGCCGACGAGCTCCGCGAGC
>Ga0075429_100004360_pt1 | contig 12151 bp, 9 predicted proteins | sample RhiMetdeltSRZDD3_FD_75295 | JGI IMG/M metagenome (GOLD analysis project Ga0075429, IMG submission 75295) | Populus rhizosphere microbial communities from Tennessee, USA - Rhizosphere MetaG P. deltoides SRZDD3 | ecosystem: Host-associated > Plants > Roots > Rhizosphere > Soil | place: USA...
CCAGGAGTTTCTTTTACTATCAAACAAAGGATTCAAATTGCATGGATGTTGGATTCATTTGGGGTAGATCAAATAGAAATTAGTCCTGTTGTATCTCCCGATCACTTGGAGGCGACAAAAATAATTATCAAACAAGGGTTAAAAGCAGATATTGTTGCTCATGTTAGAGCGATAAAATCAGATGTTGATATTGCTCTCAAAACTAATTCAACTTGGATAGCTACCTATATGGGAATATCTGATATTCATCTTAGTGCAAAGCTAAAAATTTCTAAAGAAGAGGCAAAAAGTAGAGCCATTGAAGTAGTTGAATATATCAAATCACATGGTTTAAAATGTCGCTTCACGATGGAGGATGCTAGTAGGACTGAACCTTCTTTTCTCTTAGATATGTGTAATGAAATGAATAGATTAGGAGTAGAAAGAATTAGCATTCCAGATACCGTGGGTATAATGCGTCCAAATGGGATGTATAATTTAGTCAAAATGGTGTATGATAAAATAGATAAATCAAAAAGCTCGCTAGATGTACATTGTCATAATGATGTTGGATTAGCATTAGCAAATGCATTGTCTGGTTGTGAAGCTGGGGCAGATCAGATTCATACTACTATCGATGGTTTTGGAGAAAGAACAGGCATCCCGTCGCTTGCCGAAACTTCCATTGCATTGACACTCATATATGGTTCTGATAACAATTTAAGACTACATATGTTAAAGGACTTGTCAAAGACTATCTCACAATATACAAGTTTGGAAATTCCAGAATCTAAACCTATAGTAGGTGACAGTGCCTATAAACATAAAGCTGGGACTCATCTTGCAGCGATTTTGAGAAATCCTTCCGCATATGAAATTATTGAGCCCCGTTTAGTAGGAAACAGACGAAAGATTGTGTTTGGAGAACTAGCAGGAAAAAATGGGGCTGCATATTTGTTATCTTTACTTGGTCTAGATACAAGTATAGGCGAAGCAGAAAACCTTGCCAAGGGATTAAAAGAACTTAGAATGGGTGATGTATTAGAATTATATCTTGATGAGAAACTAGAAAGAAAGATACTTAATGAAGAAACATTCAATGTAAAAAAGGAGTGAATAAAATATGGTAAAATGTGAGGAATGTGATGCCGAAATCAAAATACCAGAAGATTCAATCGAAGGTGAAATCGTATCTTGTCCCGATTGTGGATCAAGCTATGAATTGGTAAAAAATGAAGGTGGATTTACAACAAAACCCGCTCAAGTAGTCGGCGAGGATTGGGGACAGTGACTGAGGGAAAGAATAAATCTTCTTCTCTCACACTTCTTTATGATACTATAAGATGGGAAGAAAAGGCTATATACGAAGCTGCAAAAAAGAAAGGAATTGAAATAAATAAAATTGATTGCAAAGATATTATTTTGGATTTAAATACATTCTCTTCTGAATATACTAATCGAACCATTATTCAAAGATGTGTTAGTTATTTTAAGAATCTACATTCTACTGCAGCATTAGAAGGATTAGGAGCAAATGTAATTAATCCATTGAATACTAATGTTACATGTGGAAACAAATTATTTACTCATATGTTATTACAAAAAAAAGGGATACCAACTCCTAAAGTAATAACAGCTTTTTCACCCAATTCAGCCCTTTCAGCATTAGAAAATTTCGGATACCCTGCTATTATTAAACCTACAATAGGAAGTTGGGGGAGATTGATAGCATTATTACGTGATAAAGATGCAGCAAAAGCTGTATTTGAGGATAGAGAACATATGTTTCCTCTTTACCATGTATACTATCTAGAAGAATTTGTTTCTCGTCCACCTCGTGATATAAGAGCTATAGTAGTAGGTGATGTTGTTGCCGCTGCAATATATAGATATTCTGAATCTGATGAATGGAAAACTAATATGGCATTAGGAGGTAGAGCCGAAAACTGTCCAGTCACAAATGAACTGGAAGATATTTGTATTAAATCTTCTAGAGCTGTTGGTGGAAAAATTGTAGGAGTAGATTTAATGGAAAGTTCAAAAGAAGGCCTATTGGTACATGAAGTAAATAATACAACGGAATTCAAAAATACAGTAAAAATTACTGAAATCAATATTCAAGATATGATTGTAGATTACTCTTTACAATACCAAGTTAATTAGATATACATTGGTCTCGTCTAATTATGCGATAGAACTATTAAAAACGTCACTTAATCTTTATACTCCATCCAGGTCTGAAGGCCCATTAGCTAATCTCCTAAAGGATAAGTGTATTAATGAACTTGGTTTTGAACAAGCTCATATAGATAGTGTGGGAAATATTATTGCCACCAAAGGAAGAGGGTATCCAAGAATATTGCTTTGCGGTCATATGGATACTGTTCCAAATAGAGTTCCTGTAAGAATAGAAAATGGCTTCTTGTATGGAAGGGGAGCATCAGATGCTAAAGCTCCTTTAATTTCTATGCTTTTGGCTGCATCTGAGTTCCCCAAACAAAACGGTACTATAATATTTGCTGGTGTAGTTGATGAAGAAGGAAATGCAACAGGCAGTAAGCAACTTGTTAAAAATAATTTGGATATAGATTATGCCATATTTGGTGAACCTAGTGGTATACAAAATATTACAATTTCTTATAAGGGAAGATTAGCTCTAAAATTAATATGTGATGTTTTGGACAGTGCACATGCAAGTGCTCCTTGGTTGGCAAAAAACTCTATTGAAGAAGTCTATAATTTTTGGAATGAGATAAAAACTGCATTAAATAAGAATTATGAAAAAGAAAAAAGAAGTAATTCTGTTAGTTGTTGTCTTACAGAAATTTTTGGTGGTTCCAGTCACAATGTCACTCCTCAAAAGTGTAAAATAACAATGGATATTAGAATTCCAAATGGGGTCACTTGTCAACAAGTTTTTGATTCTATTAGAATTCTCATTTCAAAAATATCAAAAGAAAATGGAATAAAAACTAATTTTATAATTGAAGATTTTACAGAACCGTTCGAAGCTGATTTTTCCTCTCCATTAGTTAGGTCTCTTGTTCTTTCTATTCTTGACGTTTGTAAAAAAAGGCCTGCATTACTAAGAAAAACGGGGACAGGGGATATGAATATTATTGGAAATGCATTTAAAATTCCTGTGGTTACTTACGGTCCAGGAGATCCACATTCTTCTCATAGTGTTAATGAACATGTAAATATAGAAGAATATCTTTCAGGGATTGAAGTCTACAAAAGATCTTTATTTCATATGTCGAGAATGTATAATATCCAGAATAAATAATATTAGAGATAATAATAGCGATTTAATATTAGCATGTTATGTTTTATTGGATTGGGAATAAATGGTTATTCTGGATTAAGTGTATTAGCAAAGGAGACTTTGCTAAAATGTCATTTTATATATATAGAAAGATTTACAAGTTATATTGATGATGATGATATCAGACAACTAAAAATTTTACTAAATAATGGTAATAAACGTACACAAATAGTTCCTCGTTGGTTTATTGAAGATGCAAGATCTATTATCTCCCAATCAAAAAAGAATAATGTAGCAATTTTGACTTATGGCGATCCTTTTATGGCAACCACTTTCATTGAACTTTATGTAAGAGCAAAAAAAAACCTAATTGAAATAAAAATAATTCATGGTGCTTCTGGAATTTCAGCTTTGATCGGTGAAATTGGATTGCATAACTACAAATTTGGAAGGACTACAACCATCATGTCAGATCCTATGTCTGCAATAAGTGTCTATAATATACTATATGAAAATCTAAGACTAGGAAATCATACCTTAATTTTAACTGAATATAATAATAACAATGAAAATGACTTTTTCTTTCTCGACCCAGCAAAGGCTATAGATATGCTTCTAGAAGTCGAAGAGAATCTTCGCTATAAAATTATCTCTGAGGAGTTATTTATTATAGTGGCATCAAGAATAGGAAAAAAGGATCAAAATATCGTAGGAGGAAAAGTTAAATCCCTAAAAAAAATAGATTTTGGCAAAGGTCCTCATTCTATAGTAGTAACGGGTCATCTTCATTTTACAGAAATTGATTCTATCACGTCTCTTTATCCTAATATAGATCCTCCCTTGGATAATACTCAATTCTTTAAACAGGTTGCAGTAACAATGTTAGAAAAATATTTACCAAAAGCAAAAGATGCTTTGAGAAATATGAAATCATATCTTGAAAGTGAAAGAAATTCTTCTTCTATAATCAATGAACAGTATAAAGAAATGGATAATGTATTAGAGAATGCTGAATACTATTTATCTGATGCGGAAAGCTTTTTCAATCAAAATAAACTTGAATTAGGGATACTCAGCATAGGTTATGCAGAAGGATTAATAGATGCATTACGTTTCCAAAAAAATATCAATCCGTGGTTATCTTAATTTAATACCTCATTATTTTAAGGATATTTTTTATATTTTGATATTGAGAACTATTATTATAAGAGAAATAATTATAAAGTTATGTAGGGTTGGGCAATGACTAAAAATTACAATATTTCTTTTAAAATTCCTGATGATCTGTTACAATTTTTAAATAATGAAACTTATTCCTTATTAATTAAAGGAGAACCAGGAACAGGAAAAACTGCACTATGTTTGACAATTCTTAAAGTATTAAATATAAAAAATAATTTCTTTTATATTTCTACAAGAGTATCACCTAATAAATTATTTTATTATTTTAAGTGGATTAATAAATATCTTAAAATTAAATATTTAAATAATAATAATAAATCTTCTAACAATATCAATAGTCTCGAACCTTTTTTTGAAGATGCACGTTTAGATGAACCAGAATCTCTTTTCGAACGTATAACAAATCAACTTATGGATGTAAGATCTCCCTTGATAATAGTAGATAGTTGGGATGGTATAGCATCCTTTATGGATCGTGAATCGAGATTAAATAATGAACGCGTTTTACAAACATGGCTAGAAAGAGCAGGTGGGAGACTAATTTTAGTAAATGAAGGAAATGAATTAACAACGTTGGATTATCTTGTTGATGGGATTGTAACTCTAAAATTGAATAAATTTAATCACTTCAATGTGAGAGAAATGAATTTAACAAAGTTGGGAGGGATTGATATAAAGAAAAATTCTTTTGTCTATACCTTAAATAATGGAATTTTTAAAATATATGAACCAACTTATAATTATGATCATATCTGGCATCAGATTCTTCGGTCACCAAACAATAAATTTTATATAGAAAAAAAAAATGTTAAAATTGATTCAGGTCATCTTTCACTTAACAAGGACTTAAATGGAGGATTTACCAAGAACTCTATAATAATATTAGAATATGCTCCAAACATAGAAATTAGATATGTTATTTTGTTTTTGTTCAATTTCATTACTAATTGTTTCAGAAATTCTAATATACTATTATTAGACACTAAAATTTCCAAAGATATTCCTTCTCTTTTTAATTTGATACAATCAAATATTGGAGAATTGAATGATTACAACAAATTCGTTAAGTTAATTGATATTAATTTAGATACAAATTTTGATAATTCAGGAGATAATTTAAATAATAATTTATTAATTAATCATATTGCTGAAGAAATCACAAATATTCAATCCACTTCAATGGTATATGGCATTTTAAATTTTGAAAGATATGAAAAAATAGATGAGTATAAATTGATCAATACCTTGAGAGAAAAGTTAGATCTTACTTTTCTACTAGTTCAAACAGGAAGTAAGTCTGACTTGTCTCCACGGTTATTTGATTATAAACTTACAATCAAGAATTTTAATGATGTATTATGTATCCATTTAACATATCCATATTTAGGACTCTATGGTCTAGAGATAGTGAATAAAGAAACTTTTTCAATCAGAATAGATCCATTAATATAAAATAAATAAAAATTCTTCCAATTAGTATATGATAATCAAACGAAGTATATATTTAATCTATAAGAATTATTTACTGTTTCTTTTGAATAAAAAATACCATTAAAGGATATCCAACTATGATTCACTTGTTCTATAAATTGAAGATGATTATTTTTAATGGAGAATTTTGCTATGCTATCAAGTCGCATCATAATAAATCAGTAACAATTTATAAAAGTTATAATTTAAATCTGAAAATGAATTCATTTAAAAGTCATTAAATAACGAATTCGAAAATTGTAATATTTAAGATCTGTCATTAGAGTAATTCTCTAATTAGATTAGTAAAACGATGGGCCGAAAGGGAGTTGAACCCTCGACCTTTCGATTATCAGTCGAACGCTCCACCAAGCTGAGCTATCGGCCCAATTTATTATATACTGGTGTTGGTGCTTTATTTCAAAGACAATTTAAATTTTTTTTTTGATTTCAATATATTATAGCACTTAACCGAGTTTCAATTTTTTTAGATGGATTAAATTTTAATAACTGTATAATAAAAATGCATTTAAGACTATAATATTGTTATAATGTATGATTTATGATTAAACAAATTGAAGGAGTTGCTATTATTACAAAGAATTTAAATAAAATTGCATGCGATGCATCTGAATATATTACTAAAATACTTTCAAGAAAAAGTATAAAGGTATCATGTATCCCTCCATTTGAAACATCTAGTTTTAAAAATAGCAATTCCAATTTTACCTCATTAGTAAATGAAATTGATCTTATAATCGCTCTAGGAGGAGACGGAACGACTTTACGAGCTTTTAGATTTCATCCAAGTGATATTCCGGTTTTTAGTATTAATGTTGGAGGCACAAGAGGGATACTTTCTGAAATTAAATTGGACCTAATTGATTATGCTCTAGATGCAATTCTAAATGGAAATTATTACTATGATGACAGAATTAGAATTCAAGCTTCATTATCCGATACAATCTTTCCTCCTGCGTTAAATGATATATTACTTTTTAGAACTAATCTTACTAGAACACCAACTATAACGTTAAAATTTAGAGATGGTATCATTAGCCAGCGTATGGATGGAATAATAATATCTACTTCAACAGGATCGACCGGGCACTCAGTTTCTTTAGGAGGACCAGTAGTACATGAAGAATTAAATTGCTTAGTAATTAATCCAATAGCTTCAATTAATAAATTACCATCTATAATAATACCTGCAGAGGAGATTGAAATATCTAGTAATCACAGGTTGGATTTAATAATCGATGGTCAGGATAGATTTCTTGTTGAAGAAAATAGAACTATAAAAGTTACTCAATTCCCAATTAATGCTCGTTTTATAAGGTTAAGAAAGAAAGGTTTTAGGCAAATTGAAAAACTTGGCTTCTAACATATTCATTTTAGATTCCAGTGCTTTCTATGCTGGCTTCTATCGCTCTCTTTACTCTAAATTCTATACAACAACATTTATTCTGCAAGAGATTAAACATTTATTAAAATCCTCTATAACCCTAGATTTTCTAATCTCAACCGGAGCCTTAGTTATACAAGACCCAACAAAAGAATCAGTTGATAAAATAATTTATACTGCAAACATTTCAGGCGATATTAAAAAACTTTCCCAAGCTGATATTTCTATTATATCTTTAGCTTATCAACTAAGTAGGACCTTAATATCGGATGATTATTCAGTTCTAAATGTATCTAATTTGCTTAAAATTAAGACCATTTCGTTAAGTAATGGGGGAATAGTAACCTTAAGAAAATGGAAAAATTTTTGTAAAACGTGTAATAAACAATATGCACCAAATATAAAAGAATGCGAAATTTGTGGGAATGCAACAAAAAGGAATTATAAAAAATTTCATGCTCCCAGTTAATCGATCATTCTGTAAGGACTGTTGTCTTCTTTAACCTCAAATAGATAAATTCACAAATGATGATAGTACTCTATCTAATTAACTAATAAGGTAGAGAAATTTACTATAAGAATTATCCCAATTGGTTTTATTAATCTTAAATAATCATGATAATGTCAATAGTTGATAGGACTATCAGTTTTTAAAAATAACGTTTCATTATTATTGATAATAATTATTATTGGAATAGGTTCTCTATCTATTATATCCTATCAATCGGCGTCTTTTACAGCAGACGAAATTAAGAAAATAGCAGAAGAAGACATTAAATCTAATGCAAGAATTCAAGCATATGACTTATCTAGAATCCTTGTTCATAGTCTTGATTCCATAAACTCTAACCTAAAAGTTTTAACATCTTCCCCTTTTCTTTTTGAAAGTGATATTGATCAAGTGCAAAATTTACTGTATTCGGCACAATCATCTACCCTTAATATTACAGATGCATATTACTGGATAGATGTTAATGGCAGAATTGTGACGTCTAGTAAAATATATCAAACGGATAAAGCTAATGAAATTTTAGACACTCAAAATCAACCTTTTTTCCTAAATCCTAAAAAGACGCTGACTCCATATTATAGTACTTCTATTACATCAAAAGGAAGCCCATCATCAAATCTATATATTTCTTATCCATTAATAAAACAACAAATTTTAAAATATCAAAATAATACTTATAATGCCAAGCAAATATTTAATGGAGTACTGGTAGCAGCAATAAGTGTAAAATCACTGGGTATATTTCTTCAAAATGAAATGACATCTTCTATTATTGGCAACGTAGGATTGATGGATAGAGATGGAGTCATAATATATGCAAGAAATCAGTCACTAATAGGTAATAATTATATGTCAAAGGAATTCCAATCTTTAATACCAAATGATCTCAGGGAAAGTTATAATAAAATTATAGAAAAAGGTTTAGAAGGAAAATCTTTAGCAGAAGATTTAACATATAATGGATCAGCTATAACACTTTCATACGAACCAATTGTAATTAATGGAAAATTTTTATGGACATTATACGTAAGCTTTCCACATCAACTGGCAAGTAATGTAGGTTCCCTGATAGCACAACAAAATAATTTTAGTACTTTAATTGTAGTTATAACTGGTTCAGTTACTTTTGGAATAATTTATCTAATTTTGTCATGGAATAAAAGATTAGAAGGAGAAGTCAATATACGAACAGGCGAGTTAAAAAATACAAACATATCCCTAATGAAATCAAACGAACTCCTGGAAGAAGCAAATGAACAATTAAAAGTACATGATAAAATGCAAAAAGAATTTATCAATATCGCCGCGCATGAATTGAGAACTCCAATCATGCCTATACTTGGAGAAGTCGAAATAATTGAAGAAGATCTTGATCCTAAAACTAAAACTGTCAAAGTAGAAGAAGAACAGATTCAATTGATAATACGTAATGCAAAAAGGTTAGACAGATTAGCATCTGATATTCTTGATGTTACTAAGATTGAAAGTAATTCATTAAAGCTGGAAAAAAGCTATTTTAATCTTAATGACATATTATCTAATTCTATAAGAGACATCCAAAATCAAGTCTCTTCAGAAGATGTGGGAACTAAAAATATAAAAATATTCTATGAACCTGTTGATATTACAATACATGGAGATAAAGAAAGAATCAATCAAGTAGTTAGTAATCTATTAAGTAATGCATTAAAATTTACTTGTGAAGGATTTATAAAGATAAAAATAGAAAACGCAAACAATAGTGTAATTGTTAGTGTGGAAGATTCTGGAAGTGGAATTCATCCTGAAATTTTTCCACGTTTATTTTGTAAATTTGCAACGAAATCTGATAAAGGGACAGGTTTAGGATTGTATATTTCAAAAAATGTTATAGATGCTCATGGAGGGCGAATTTGGGCACAAAACAATAGAACAGGAATGGGAGCAACATTCTTCTTTAGTCTTCCATTAGATAAGAAAAAATAAGAACGTACTTTAATTAATATGTGCAGAGAAGAGGTTGACTTGATATCTAAATTTGTTTAGCAAGATTAGTGAAAGGTTAAGAACATCATGAAATTTCTCTTTGTTAGGAGAAAGGTACTAGTATTTTTAACATAAAATTTTAAAATATATGCGAAGTGCGGGATTTGAACCCGCGACCCCGAGCTTGGGAAGCTCGTACCCTAACCAGGCTAAGCTAACTTCGCCTACTTCACTAACATTTTACACGACCATCAATATATTTTGTGAACTGATATAATAAAAGAACCTGAGAGAAAAGTTAAGGAAAGGGCACAGGTAATATAAAGGGAACAGGAGAGGCTAGGAATTCGGTCTTCTTGTTGGGTTCTTCAAAAATCATATTATCATTATAACCGTCTTTCTTAATCATAATAAATTGTTCTTTTACATCATTTGTAACAAGTGAATCAGGAGAATTAGAGTTAACGTTGCCTAACAATGCATTATTTATCATAGTAGAAAGGTGAGAATGGGAATTTTGGTACGAATGTATAACTTGATATTCCTCTTCCTCAGCAGCTAAGATTGTTGAATCAGGAGAATTAGAGTTAACGTTGCCTAACAATGCATTATTTATCAGAGTAGAAAGATTAGATTCTTGACCTACAGAAATGGATCTTGTCTTCAAAAATTCTTCTGCATTCACCTGATCTTGTATTAATCCTAGCATTAATAGCGAAATCGCCGATACAAGTATCAATATGTAAGTTATCGTCTTTAATCACATAGTCTTACTCAATTAAGTATATTTAATTTGGGACATTTGGGTCCGTATTATTATATAATTATAATAAATAAGAAAATAATAACTAATAAATGATTAAGTAATAATTTCTGGAAATAGAGATATAAAATTCATTTAATATAATTTTATTAAAGATTTTAGTATTATATAACAAAATGGAATTAATATAGAAAAAAATACTATAACATTAAATCAAATGTAGAGTAAATTTGTTTCTGATTATTTATGGTTATTATTCTAACATCATTATTTATTAATTCATAAGTAGATAAAATTCAATGATTGGTAAATCTATAAAAATCTAATAGATTTTCATTGTTTTGGATAGATAATAAAAAGTAGAGTGATATATAATATATATAGCAGGTTTACTTTTAACTTTATCGACATCAAAAATAAAATATAAACATCTATTGTAACAAATTCAAATACATTAAGGTTATATCATTTATCAATTAAAAGAAGAAAAATATGATTAAATGCAATTTCTTTATTTTGGATATTTTTATAGTTTTAAAAAATACTTTGGTAGAGTGTAAGTACTAAATTCAGCATTATAAAAGTTATATAGACTATTTGTCCATCTAAAAACAATATAATAGTTTTAAATATTAAATTATTTTCAATTATTATTTAATTTTGACCATTTCTTTGATTATTTATATCATTAGGTATAGGTAAGGATTTAACATTTATCTTCAAAAACGAATAAAAAGAAGATTATCTAAACTTTGATGTGCAATTAACAAGAAATAAAGTAGAAAATCATCATATTAAATATATTTTTGTAACAGGGGGTGTCCTTTCAGGATTGGGTAAAGGAGTGATTTCCTCTTCTATTGCTAAAATTTTACAATTAACAGGTCTCAATGTTTCATGCGTCAAAATAGATCCATATGTAAATTATGATGCAGGAACTATGAATCCTGTTGCGCATGGCGAGGTATTTGTAACATGCGATGGCGGTGAATGTGATATGGATATAGGAAATTATGAACGATTTTTAAATATAGAATTATCTAGGGATCATAATATAACAACAGGGCGAATTTATTCTGAAGTAATAAGTGATGAAAGACAAGGTAAATATCTAGGTCAGTGTGTTCAGATCATTCCTCATGTTACTGATGCAATTAAAAATAAACTCAGGAAAATATCTATCCAAGAAGAGTTGGACATATTGGTAATTGAATGCGGAGGAACTGTGGGAGATATTGAAAGCCTACCTTTCTTGGAGGCTTTTAGACAAATGAAACTTGAAGAAGGCGATTATAATACATTATTTGTACACGTAACTTTAGCACCAATCTTGGATGTGGTAGGTGAACAAAAAACGAAACCAACACAACATAGTGTACAAGAACTAAGAAGGATAGGTATTAATCCAGATCTATTAGCGATTAGATGTAAAAATATTCTGTCTGATGATGCGAGGAGAAAAATATCCCTTTTCGCTAACGTAAATTCGAATTGTGTATTTTCTTGTCACGATGTTAACTCCATTTTTTTAGTACCAGAAATTCTAGCAGACCAGGGAATTGTTAGTATAATAGACAATAAATTAAGATTACAGAATTCTTTTATAAAATG
>Ga0075429_100004361_pt1 | contig 12150 bp, 14 predicted proteins | sample RhiMetdeltSRZDD3_FD_75295 | JGI IMG/M metagenome (GOLD analysis project Ga0075429, IMG submission 75295) | Populus rhizosphere microbial communities from Tennessee, USA - Rhizosphere MetaG P. deltoides SRZDD3 | ecosystem: Host-associated > Plants > Roots > Rhizosphere > Soil | place: USA...
TGCCGCAACTCCTCGTCGAGTAGCGAGCGCAAACGCAGGTAGACATCCACCGCGATTGGCACCAGGCCGCGCACGCGGGCGTGCTCCGCGATGCGCCTTGCTGCCGCCAGCGATGCTGGTCCGGCGCTGGTCTCCACCACGACCCAACGCGGCTCACCCTCGCGGCCATGGTCGAGTACCTCGACGAGCGGCTCGGTAATCGTTCCGGATGTCGAGGCCGGCGCCGTCAAGTCGGTGAGCGGTACGCTCTCACCTGTTGCGAGATCCCATGCCTGCTCTGAGGCGTAGGCGTAGTAGCGATCGTGGAGCAGTCGGCTCATGCCCTCTTTCATGCAACCGCGGGCCCGCGCCGTTTTTCGCGGCGATCGTGCCGGACGCCCTCAAAAGTGCGGAATTTCTTCGATGTAGAATTGAGTGCGGATGCTGAGATTTCTCACCGCTGGTGAGTCGCACGGCCAGACACTCGTGATGACCCTCGACGGGATGCCCGCGGGTCTCGAGATCGACATCGATGCTCTGAACGCACAGCTCCGTCGGCGCCAGGGCGGATACGGGCGGGGCCGCCGGATGCAGATCGAAAGCGATCGCGCTGAGATCATGGCCGGCGTTCGGCATGGCCGCACAACCGGAGCCCCAATCGCTCTCCTCATTCGCAATCGCGACTGGGTCAACTGGCAACAGACGATGTACGTGGAGCGTGAGATGCCGGAAGGCGCGACCGGCGCCAATCGACCGGAGGTCACGCGCCCGCGACCGGGCCACGCTGACCTCGCCGGCGCAATCAAGTACGGCCATAACGACGTTCGCGACGTACTCGAGCGTGCCAGCGCGCGTGAAACAGCCGCGCGCGTGGCCGCCGGTTCACTCGCGCGTCAGTTTCTTGCGCGTTTCGGCGTCCGAATCACGAGCCACGTATCGGCCATCGGCGGGATCGCCCTGCCTGCGTCGAGAGAGGTGTCATTCGAGGAAGCGCAGGCGCTCTCAGACGACTCGCCTCTCCGTTGCGTAGACGAGAGCCTCCAACAGCGGATGATTGCCGCCATCGACGCGGCCAGGGAGGCGGGCGATACGCTGGGCGGCGCCTTCGAAGTCATCGCCACAGGGCTCCCACCTGGCCTCGGCTCCTACGTGCAATGGGATCGAAAGCTCGATGGCCGCCTGGCTCAGGCCATGATGTGCATCCATGCGATCAAGGCCGTGGGAATCGGCATCGGCCCGGATGTGGCCTTCAGGCCGGGCTCGCGTGTGCACGACGAGATTCTTCCACCTTCTCAGGACGATGGCGCGCTCACGCGACCGTCGAACAACGCCGGCGGGCTCGAGGGTGGCGTGACCAACGGCGAGGACCTTCGCGTGACCGGTTTCATGAAACCGATCGCCACGCTGATGAAACCACTTCGATCGGTGGATCTCACGACATTGCAGGATGCGCCAGCTGCCATTGAGAGGAGCGACGTGTGCGCCGTTCCGGCCGCGGCCGTGGTCGGCGAAGCGATGGTCTCGTTCGTGCTGGCGGATGCCTTCCTCGAAAAACTCGGCGGCGATTCAATTGACGAAATCGCGCAGCACCTGGCCGCAACCAATGCGGCCGTCGAGCGGCGCTTCACCGCCGCGCGCTCGTCGGCATCCCCGGCCCGCTAGGGCGACGCATTCCGAATGCTACGTCCCATTGTTCGCTACGGAGCCGACGTGCTCCACCACCCGGCTGCGCCGGTCGAGGCCATTACGCCGGAGATTCAAGCGCTCATCGACGACATGATCCAGACGATGTATGCGGCGCCTGGCATTGGACTGGCGGCGCCCCAGGTCGGTGTGGGCGTGCGGATCTTCGTCTGTGACATCTCGGTCGGCAGGAATCCGGCAGACCTGCTCACGTTCGTCAACCCTGAGTTCATCGAGCGCGAGGGCATGCAGCTCGAGGAAGAAGGCTGCCTCAGCGTACCGGGCTTCAACGCGACCGTCGCTCGGCCGGTGCGCGCGATCATGAAAGGGCTGGACCGTGACGGAGAGGAGCACGTCGTGGAGGCGACCGGACTCCTCGCCCGCTGCTTCCAGCACGAGATGGATCACCTCGAGGGCACGCTGTTCGTCGATCGCCTCCGCGGCCTGCAAAAGGACTTCATCGTTCGGAAGATCAAGAAGCTGGCACGCGCAGGCAAGTGGTAGTCCATGCACGTGGTATTTTTCGGCACGCCGCAGTTTGCCGTCCCCTCACTCGAACGTCTGATTCTCTCGTCACACCAGGTCGTGGGTGTCGTCACTCAGCCAGATCGCCCGAGAGGACGCGGCCAAAGAGTGACAGACTCGCCGGTCAAGGCGACCGCCCTTCAGCATGGCCTGCCGGTGTTTCAACCGGCACGACTGCGCGATCCCGAAGTTGCTGAAACGCTGAACGAGTGGGCACCGGACCTGGGTGTCGTGGCGGCCTACGGCAAGATCATCCCAGAGAGCGTGTTGAATCTCCCCCGTTTGGGAATGATCAACGTGCACGGTTCGCTTCTGCCGCGGTATCGAGGCGCCGCACCCGTCCAGCGCGCCGTGATCGACGGTGTACCCCAGACCGGGATCACCATTATGCGTATGGTGGCCGCTCTCGACGCCGGCGGTATGTTCGCCAAGGCCACGCGGCCCATCGGCCCTGACGAAACCAGTGACGTGGTCGAGCGGGATCTCGCGGACCTCGGGGCGGCGCTCTTGATCGAGGTGATCGAGGATCTCGGCGCCGGCCGGGCCGTCGAAGAACCACAGGACGAGGCGCTGTCGACGTATGCGTCGAAGATCACAAAAGACGAAGGCCTCGTCGATTGGACGCTCCCTGCGGTCGCCATTCACAACCGAGTTCGCGGCTTGTATCCCTGGCCGCACGCCTTCACGTATCTCGAAGGCGAGCGACTCATCTTGATGCGTACACATGTCGTGACCGGGACAAGCGCCGCAGAACCAGGGACGGTCGTCGACGTTGCGGGTGGACTGCTTCAAGTCGCCACGGGTAATTCTGGACGACTCGCCATCGACGAAATCCAGCCTGAAGGACGCCGGGCGATGAAGATACGCGATTACGTGGCGGGTCACCCGATTCAGCCGGGGGCTCGGTTCGGCAACCGATGACCCGTGAAGCGGGAACTTCGGTGACGCGCACGGCCCCGGCGCGCGCGGCTGCGTTCCGTGCGCTGGCGAGCATCGCAGCCAACCATCGCGATTTGCCTACAGCCCTGGTCGAAAGCCGCCGTCGTCTCGTGGACGAGCGCGATCGAGCGCTCGCGGCTGCGATCGTTCACGGCACGCTTCGTTGGCAGCGAGCCTGTGACTACCTGATCGAGCGTGTCTCGACGCGGCCGCTCGAATCGCTTGACCGGGACGTGCTGGTCATTCTCCGATTGAGCCTCTACCAGATTCTGCATCTCGATCGTGTGCCGTCCGCGGCCGTTGTCGACGATGCGGTCAGCATGACTCGAGCGGCCGGAAAGAAGAGCGCCGCTGGTTTTGTGAACGCCGTCCTGCGATCCGCGCTCAGGCGGCGCCGGGCGTTACCGCTCCCGGCCCGGCCAGGGAACTTTGGCGATCGTGAGGCCGCTCTTCGCTACTTGGGGATTACGTGGTCACACCCCGACTGGCTGGTCGGACGATGGCTGGATCGCGTCGGCTTCCAGCACGCTGAGAAGTGGGTTCAGTTCAACAACGAACCCGCGCCGTTGACACTGAGCGTGAACAGGCTTCTCACGACGCGTGACGAGGTTCGGTCGGCGTTAGCCGCGGCGGGTGTCGAATGCGAGGACACTCGCCTGGCGCCGCACGGACTTCGCGTCATCACGGGAAATCCTCTTCACCATGACGGTCAGGATCGGTTCCTCGTGCAGGACGAGGCCTCGCAGATCGTGCCGCTGGCAGTCGATGCCCGACCGGGCGAGCGCGTGCTCGACCTCTGTGCTGCCCCGGGAGGAAAGACCGTCATCATGAGCGGAGACATGGAAGACAGAGGAGTGCTCGTCGCATGCGATGTACGCACGCGACGCGTTGCACTGCTCCGTGACACCATTCGACGAGCGGGGTGCCAACATTCCTATCCCATGCACGTTGCAACGGCGGGGGCGCTTCCTCTCGCCAGCGCGTTCGATCGCGTGCTCGTGGACGCACCATGCTCCGGCCTGGGCACGGTGCGGCGCGATCCCGACATCAAGTGGCGCCGGCACCAAGCTGACCTTGCCGTATTGGCCGATCGACAACTCGCGCTCCTGCAACGGGCAGCAAGCGTCGTCGGTCCTGGCGGGAGACTTGTGTACGCCACCTGCTCGAGCGAGCCGGAAGAGAACGAGACGATCGTGGAGCGATTCGTCGCCACCTCGCCGGGCTTCCGCCTACTCGACCTTCGGCGCGAGGGCCGCGCCGAGCTCGAACCCGTTCTGGACGATCGTGGAATGTTGCGCACGCTGCCCTTCACGCATGGCCTGGAGGCCTTCTTCGCGGCGGCATTACAACGCGCAGGTTGATGAAGCATCGCGCAGGCTAAAGCCTGCGCTCTACGACAATCACCGCAATGGCAACGCGGGCTGACGCCTGCGCTCTACGACATTCACCGCAGCGTAGAGCGGGGGCTTCAGCCCCCGCGTCACGGACGACAGTCAGGTACAATGATCTGGTTTGACTCCGATTCATGCCCGCGTGTGGAGCCTGGGCAAATTCTTTGTCCTGATGGGCGCGCTCGGGCTCACCTTCCTGGTGTTCTTCGGCGCATCAATGCGAGTGGCGCTGTGGGCGCGCGAAGTCGAGGTGCCATCGCTCATCGGTCGCACGGTCAACGACGCGACCGCGACGCTCGCCGAAAGCGATCTCGCGCTTCGAGTCGAGGAGAACCAGCGTCCTGATGACAAGATCGAAGCCGGCAAGGTCATGCAACAGGATCCAGAAGGCGGTGTGACCAGCCGCAGGCAGCGCACCGTGCGCGTGTGGATAAGCTCGGGACCCAAGCGAACAATCGTGCCCCCACTGGTCGGTCAGAACGAACGCGCGGCACAGTCGCAGCTGCAGCAGGACGGCGTCTCGATCACATCGGTGTCCGAGTTTCGATCGGCAGACTACCCGGCCGATGTCGTGGTGGCGCAAAACCCTACCGCGAACGCGCGCGCGCCCGAAGTGTCGATCCTTCTCAATCGTGGTGAACTGTCAGCGACCTACGTCATGCCCGACGTCATTGGCGTCGACGGCGAACGGGCCGCCGATGCGCTCCGTCGTCAGGGCTTCCGCGTCTCGATCGTGGGGACGCAGCCCTACCCCGGTGTTCCCCCGGGAACCGTCGTCCGGCAGCAGCCGGCGGGTGGTTTTCGAGTGGGGGCGAGCGATGCAATCTCGCTGGAGGTGAGCCGGTGAGATCCCGCCCGGTCCAGATTGCGCCCTCGATTCTTTCGGCCGACTTCGCAGCTCTGGGTCGTGATATTGCCGCGGCGGAGCGCGGTGGCGCTGATCTGATCCACGTCGACGTGATGGATGGGCACTTCGTGCCGAACATCACCATCGGACCTCCGGTCGTTCGTGCGATCAGGCGTGTTGCCACACGGCCGCTCGACGTTCACCTGATGATCGAGGATCCCGACCGCTACATCGAGGAGTTCGTAGCTGCCGGCGCCAGCATGGTGTCCGTGCACGTCGAGGTCGTTCGGCATTTGAATCGCACGGTCTCGTTCATTCGAAAACTCGGGGCAAAGGCGGGGGTCGTGCTCAACCCGGCGACGTCCGCCTCGACGCTGGAAGACATTGCGCCGGACGTGGACTTCGTCCTCGTGATGTCCGTGAATCCCGGGTTTGGAGGCCAGGCGTTCATCCCCCACAGCCTGGAGAAGCTGAGGCGGGTGCGAGGAGTACTGGACCGCGCCGGATCCTCCGCCCTCATTCAGATCGACGGCGGCATCGACCAGTCGAACGTGGCGGACGTCGTCGCCGCTGGCGCGAACATCCTCGTGGCCGGCCAGGCCATCTTCGGGAGCGCGGATCCGGAAGCGGCCACTCGCGCTTTGCGGGCGTCAGCCAATCAACTGGTCGGTGGATAGCCCCCGGACACGAACGACTCGTGTGCGTGTCCGGTACGCGGATACGGACCAAATGGGCGTGGTCTATTACGCCAATTACCTCGTCTGGTTCGAAATCGGGCGGACGGAGTGGCTGCGCGACGCCGGGTGGAACTACCGGGACATGGAAGAAACCGGGGTTTCACTGCCCGTGATCGAGGCGCACTGCGAATATCGGCAGCCGGCCCGTTATGATGATGAGATCGAGATTCGCACGACGGCGACGACGATCAGCCCGGCTCGGCTCCGCTTCGACTATCGGGCAGTCCGGACGGGGGGCGACGTGGTGATCGCGGAGGGTCATACAGTGCATGCCGCGCTCGGCGTCAACGGGCGGCCGTGCCGGCTTCCCGCCCGGGTCAGGGAACTGCTCGGGTAACGCCCAGCCGTACGCGACTCTGGAGCGTCTGTACGTTTTGGCCCAGGCCTGGCGAGGGCTGTGAACGCCCGCGCGGAGCGCGGGCAATCAAACGCTGCCCTAGCGAGGTTGAGCCTCGCTAGAATAGGAAGAGGTTCTTGAAGATTCGAGTGACTGACGCCACCACAGCCCTTCGGCGTTCGTTCGTGCTGTTGTTGTTGCTCGCGGCAGCCGGGTGCGGAGGCAACCGAAACGTCGTTCCAACCAACACGGCCAATCCCGACCGCTTCCTCTTCGATCGAGGTAGCAAGGCGCTCTCGGAACGGAAATGGGCCGATGCGCGTGAGTACTTCCGCCAAGTGGTTGAAAACTATCCAAACAGCATGCATCGGCCCGATGCGAAGCTCGGAGTGGGCGACACCTACCTGGGCGAGAAGACGGCCGAATCGCTCGTGCTCGCGGCCAACGAATACCGCGAGTTCCTGACGTTCTATCCGACCAATCCGCGCGCCGACTACGCACAGTACAAGCTCGCCATGACTCATTTTGAGCAGATGCGTGCACCCGAGCGTGATCAGACTGAAACCCAGTCGGCGCTGCACGAGTTCCAGATCTTTTTCGACCGGTATCCGATGAGCGCCCTCACCAGTGAGGTGCGAATGAAATGGCGTGAGGCGCGCGACCGCTTGAGCCGGGCGGAATTTCGCGTCGGCTTCCACTACTACCGCATTCGCTGGTATGTCGGCGCCATCCCGCGGTTTCGACGCGTGCTCGACGAGGACCCGCAATTCGGCGGCCGTGACGAGGTCTATTTCTACCTGGCCGAATCGCTTGCCAAAAGCAGGAAAGAAGCGGAGGCGCTTCCGTACTTCGAGCGCCTGATCTCCGAGTTCGAGTACAGCGAGCACCTGGATGACGCCAGGAAGCGAGTCCAGGAGTTAAAGGCCCAGTCGTCGCAGTAGTGCCCGGAATTGCCAAGCACTGTTTCCTCCTAACTGGCGGAACCGCTCCCCCACGCCGATAACAGGCCAGAGAAATCCAGCGGCGGAGGCGCGCGCGTCCGCCGCGAAAAGGTTGAGGGGGAGACCGATGACGTCAAGAACGCGTGCGGCCATCGCAGTGGCCGCGGTCCTGGGAGGTAGCACGGTTGCAGCGCAGCGCGGCCCGGCCGCTACACCTGCAAACCTGCCGGCTGAAGTGCTCGCACTGGCCTGCGCGCCAAAGGCCGTGTTCGGACCGCCCGACACCCCACTGCGCATAACCGGTGGACAGGACGCATCGATCCGCCACATACATTCGCCCGGTGACCTGGTCACCATCAATGCCGGTAGCCAGAACGGAATCCAGGTCGGGCAGGAATTCTATACGCGCCGGATCCTGGTTTCGAAGAGCGAGGCGGTCACACCCAGGACCCCCGGGACGATGATCACGACGTCGTGGATTCGCGTGTATGCGGTCGACGACACCCTTTCGCTCGCCACGATCACGCATGCCTGCGAGACGGTCGACATCGGCGACCATCTCGAGCCATTCAAGCTGCCGACGATGCCGACGATTGTCGCGAACAAGACGAAGCCACAACGCGACAACTACGCGCACGTGATGCTGGGACACTCGCGGCGCAGCAATTTTGGCAAAGGCGACTTCTTCCTCATGGACCGTGGCAGCGACCACGGCGTCGAGCCGGGTACGCAATTCGTCCTCTACCGCAACAAGGAACAGCCGCAAAACTTCCTCTATGATCTTGGTGAAGCGGTGGCTGTCGACGTGACACCAGAAACGGCCACTCTGCTGGTGACTGTCTCACGCGATGCGATCGCTGAAGGTGACCTGGTAGCGATTCGGGGAATGTGGAAGGCAACTGAAGCGGATCAGAAGGACGCTAAAAGCCGGACGGCCTCACCCACTGCACCGCCAAGATAGACGGCCGACACGACCAGCAGCAGCCCATCGACGAAGGGTGCCAATCCGGGCCGCTGCGGTTCGAGCGGCGTCTCTCGCTGTCGACGCTTTTCCAAAGCAGCGTGACACCGCGACCGCGTCCGGCGGGCGCGGTAGACGGATGGCTCCAATGACGGCAGGCGGGCGAGCGTCCCCACGATTCGATCGTCTTCGTTCATCGTCATGAGCGCACCTCGCTGAGACGGACGGATATCGAGCGATCCGCGTCACGCAACCGCTGCTCGAGCAATGCGCGTGCGCGGCTCAACCGCTGGCGCAAGGCCTCCGCACTGATGCCGCACACCCGCGCAGCCTCGGCAGGTCGAAGTCCTTCGATACCAACGAGCAGCAAGACTTCGCGATAGCGGAATGGCAGATTTGCCAGGGCGGCTTCAAGACGACGTTCGAGCTCGTTGGCAGCCGCCTCCTCGAATGGCGAGGTCCGAAGACCGGTCGGCCACAGCCCAATCAGTCCTGGAACGGAAGCCTCTTCGAGCGCCCGTGACCGGCAGTAGCTGACATACAGGTTCCGCGCAACCGTGAACAGCCAGGCCGCGAGCCGGGTATCTTCATGCAGCCGATCGGCGTGTTCCACCAGGCGCAGCCATGTTTCCTCGAGCAGGTCCTCGGCGATATCGCGGCTTCTGGCCAGGCGGGCGAGGAACGCGAAGAGACGGCCGTTGAACTCGGCGTGGACGAGGTCGAACGCGTCGGTATCGCCGGCGCGAAGACGCGCGACGTACTCGAGCTCAGTGTCCCGGTCCACGCTGATCTAACGCGCAACGATTCCCGTCGTGACAGATGTCACGTTTGGCGCTTCCATGCGTTTCTACGTCGGAGGTGAACGTGGAGGCGCTCACGGAAGCCAGTATCATGACGCTGCTCGGGCTGCTCGTGAGCGCGTCGCCGCTCGTCATGGGAGTTACCTTTGCCATCCGTCCCAACGAGCGGCGGCTGGCGCTGATGCGGCCGCTGTCGCTCGCCGGCATCTTTGCGGGGGTTTGCAGCCTGCTGGTCGGAATTGCCAATGGTTTGCGGGCCCTAGCCACTCTGCAGACCTTTGACCCACAAACTCTTCGCGTGGCTTTCGTCGTCTTTGCCGAAGCCGTCATCCCGACGTTTCTTGCGTTCGCGTGCCTGACCATCGCCTGGCTGTGTGTGGCGATGGGTATGCGCAAACTGTCATAGGAGCAGCGGTCCGCCTCAGCCCGCCAAAGACTTTAACCACGAACGGCGCGACTCTTCATGTTCTTCGTGGTTTAGGGCTAGCCCGCTCTCCGTTGGCGTTCGATATTGACGTCGGCGACGCGCGCGTTGAGCATCCGCTGGAAGCGGCGATAGTAGTCGACGGCTGAGACCACGGCGGCCACCATGACCACCCACAGCGCCACATGACCGACAGGCGCCAGCCAGGGCAGCGGCCGCCATCCCAGGATCAGCAGCAGAATCGCAGTGACCTGCGATGCCATCTTGATCTTGCCAAGCGGCGATGCGGGGATCGTGATGCCCTTGGTGTAGGCGAGGCTGCGAAGTGCCGTGACTGCGAACTCGCGGCCGATGATGAGCGCTACCATCCAGGCCGGTGCCAGATCCAGTTGGACGAGGGAGATGAAGGCGGCCGAGGTCAGCAGCTTGTCGGCAATCGGATCGAGCATTTGCCCGAGCCAGGTGATCTGCCGACGGCGGCGGGCGATGTAGCCATCGAGCCAGTCGGTCAGGGAGGCCAGGCCGAAGATCGCCGCACCAGCCAGCTCCTTGGGAACGCCGAAGATCTGCCGGCCCTCGAATTCCGTCAGCAACACGACCACGAGCAGCGGCACCAGAAACATCCGCACGAGCGTGAGCGTATTGGGCAGGTTCATTCGTTGAGTGGCATTTTACTCCCAGAACTCGCCAGGGGCGCTGCCCCGATACTCCCGCAGCATGACTGGCTAGTTCCGGCAGTATCTTTTTGCCGCGCTTCGCGCGGCGGCCCATTGTGCGGATCAGCAACGAGGACCACATTTCGCGCTTGGGGCCGCACAACGGGATAGCGTATTGCGGATATTGCGTGCCGCGCGTGCGCGCCTCATCCTCCTGGACACGGCTGTCTTGTCATCGAGATGGCGGCCGTACCCACCCGACACCAGCGACCTCCCGTCTAAACCATCGTGTAAGATCGGGGATTGTCATGAAGGCTATCCTCCTCGCAGGGGGCAAAGGCACGCGTTTACGTCCGTTGACGGTCCATACGCCGAAGCCCATCGTTCCAATCTTCAACCGAGCGTTTCTCCATTATCAAATCGATCTGTTGAAGCAGGTCCCTGAGATCGACGAAGTCATCCTCAGCCTCAACTATCAGCCGCGCCGCATCGAGGAGATGTTCGGCGACGGGGCCGACCTCGGAATCAAGATCCGGTACGTCGTGGAACCCATACCGCTTGGCACGGCCGGCGCGATCAAGTACGCGGGCGACAAGCTGACCGAATCGGTCGTCGTGTTCAACGGCGACGTCATGACCGAGCTCGACCTGGCCGCCGTGATCCGGTTGCATCGTGAACGGCGTGCACGGGCGACGATCGTTCTCACGCCGGTCGAGAACCCGTCGGCGTACGGCCTGGTCGAGACCGATGGGCACGGCAACATCCAGCGATTCCTGGAGAAACCCAAGCCCGAGGAGATCACGACCAACTACATCAACGCTGGAATCTACGTCCTCGAGCCGGACACCTTCGATCGGATTCCGAGCGAAGTCCCATGGTCGATTGAGCGAAGCTACTTCCCTTCCCTGATCGAACGGGGCGAGACGTTCGTCGCGTACCTCTACGACGGCTACTGGATCGACATCGGGACACCAGAAAAGTACGCACAAGTTCATCGGGACATCATGGATGGGCGGTTCAAGGCGCCGCCGTTTGCCGATCTCAGTGCCCCGCGGACGTTCATCGCGCAGGATGCACGCATCGAGGACGGCGCGACCATCGAGGCCCCGGTCTTCATCGACGAGGGCGTTTTGGTCAAGGCTGGCTCGCGTATCGGACCGCATGCCGTGCTTGGCCGGCAGACGCAGGTGGAGGAAGATGCGGTCATCGAGCGTGCCATCGTGTGGCCCAACTGCCGCATCGGCAGCCAGGCCTCGATCACGAACGCGCTACTCGGACGGCAGTGCCACGTGGGACGGAATGTGTCACTCAACAGCGGCGCGGTACTCGGCGATAAGACGACGCTGACCGACTTTACGAAAGCTTGAACGGGCCAGGGGTTCGAGTCCCGGGCGACAGATCACTTCACCATGAAAATACATCCGGAGATCTTCAAGGCCTACGACATCCGGGGTCTGTACCCGAATGAAATCGACGAAGCGACGACGCGGCAGATCGGGCGCGGGTTCGTCACGTATCTGAAAGCGTCGCGCATTGGCGTGTCGCGCGACATGCGCGTTTCCTCACCAGCGATGGCGAAGGCTTTCATCGAGGGCGCCCTCGAGCAGGGCGCATCGGTCGTCGATTACGGGATGCTGCCGACCGACGTCATGTACTACGCCGTCGTCACTGACAACGTGGACGGCGGCGCCCAGATCACGGCGTCACACAATCCGAAGCAGTACAACGGCATCAAAATGGTCCGGGCCGAGGCACTGCCGCTCAGCGGCGATGCCGGGATCGGCGACATCCGTGACATGGTCGCCAACGATCGCCTGCCCCCGCCCTCATCGAAGCGGGGTGAGCTCACCAGCCGCGACGTGCTGCCTGGCTACGTCGAGAAAGTGATGTCGTTCATCGATCCGTCGATCGTCAAGCCGTTCAACGTGGT